>SXGS01007568.1_pt1 | contig 17142 bp, 20 predicted proteins | sample 3174681 | NCBI WGS metagenome assembly SXGS01 (sample SAMN11356861, study PRJNA531348) | freshwater metagenome | isolation source: freshwater sample F1-80 | place: China: Fuxian Lake, Yuxi | collected 2017-12-25 | reverse complement strand
GGCGCCCCACTGCCCAGAGACGCCGCAGACCCAGCAGATCCAGGAGGTCGGGGAGAGCGTCAGCGGGGGGCGGCGATGAAGGGGCGCACCGCCGGCCCGACCTCCGCGGCACCATGCCGGGGACGGTACGTCATGGCCGAGCCGACGGCGCGACCACCACCTAGCGCGGGCTAAGCTACCTCGCCGCTCCCGGTCGGGGACGTGCTCCGGTCTGGGTAGACCCACACGGCGAGGTCTACGGTGCGGGCCATCCAGTCCGGCGTCATTTCGTGGACGACAGCCGAGCGAGCGACGAACCCGCCTCCCGCGCGACAGTGGATGATCTCGTCCGTGCCCGTCGCCAGGTCGAGGACGATAATGTCCCCGACGCACAGTTGCGCGGCCCGCAGACCACGGAGCCGCAGGACGAGGCGCTCAGGGATGCGGACGTCAGCCTCGAACAGTCGCGCCGCCATTTCAGTCTCGATGACGACGGGGTTCTCAAACACCGTGGCGCTCACGTCGTGCGTCAGCGAGCCGCCGCCTGGGAGGCTCGCCTGCCGTCCGTCGGAGATCGTCCGTGCGGTGGTGGCGGTCTGCACGATGGTCGAGACGTACTCGTGCGCGTGGTCGGGCGACCATGCGTCGTAGTCGAGCACGGCGACGACCTCGGCCAGCGTGACCGTGAACGTCACACCCCAGTCGAGGTCATCGGTCGCGTACCAGACGCCGCCGGTCGCGTGGCTGGACTGTGCAGCGCGGACGGTGATCGCGCCCTGCCGCATCGCCAGCCAGATCCCCATCGGCGCCGTGATGTCCTCCAGCCAGCCGATCGGGTCGGTGATCTCGACCGCCCCGTCCACCGTCACCGGGATCTGCAGGATGTACGAGCCCGAAGCAACGGCGACGTAGGCTTTGGCGACCTCGATGTCAGCCGTATCGACGTAGGAATCCTGCACGCCGATCGACCAGTCCTGGGGCAGCAGATCCCATGGACCGTTCGTGCCTGCGCCGGTGCTGACCAACACCTTCCGCAGAATGTCGAAGGGGTGCCCGTACAGGTAGGCCACCTCCTCGACGTCGTTACCGGAGGACGCGCCGGTGTCGGCCGTCCCCATTTCCGAGGCGTCCGACGGATCCTCGATCGTGAACGTCGTCGCCGTGCTCGCGTTCCAGATCCGGTAGTACGGGTCGCCGACCGTCGGGGTCACGAGGAACGCGCCGAACCCGCCCGTCTCGCGTTGGAAGCCGGTAGTCGAGCCGACGGTGTAGGTACCGGTGCCGGTCGGCGCTCCAGCGGTCGTCGTGGTCGACGCCGTGACGCCAGAGAACATCGGATCGGCGGTCGTGTCCAGCGGGGACCGCAGCGCGTTGATCAGGTCGAGACACTCGATGGTCACGCTCGGCGCCGTCCCACGAATCGTGCGGACCTGCCCCACGGCGATCCGCCCCTCGTAGCCGTTGATGACGAGCATCACCTCGACGATCGTCCCGCGCGGCAGGGCCAGCAGCGCATCCGTTGGGTTGCCCACGATCTCGACCGTGAACCCGCCGGTGGTCGTCTCCCAGGTCCGCGGCGTCAGGGTCGCGCCGTTGATCCGCACCTCGCCCACACGGTAGGTAGACATGGCCCCAGGAGCCGACGACGCCTCGAACGTGTCGCCGGGTTCGTTCGCCATCTTGATGCGCCGCAGCACGAACATCGGTGCGTAGAACTCCACGTCGCGCAGGCTCGCGAGGAAGGCGGCGCCCCATCCCATCAGTTCGCCCCGCCGGCCTTCTGGCCGCCGACTAGCACACCCTCAAACGCGCCAGCCTGCGCGGCCTGGGCGATCGGGCCGCCCCACCACGCGATGACGCGGGCGGGCGTGTATTCAAGGTCAACGTCCAGGGTGAAGTTGCGCCGGTGGTCGTTCGTGACGAGCGTCTTTCCGGTCTGGTCCTCGGGGAGCGACAGGATCGGGAAGAAATCCCGCCAGCGCAGGACCGAGTTCTCAGCAAACGGGAACTGGACAGCGGATCCGAGGGTGTGGGTATTGCCTGCGCCCATCGTCGCGCCGGCCGTGAGGTACTGCCGCATGTTCTCGGGGCTGGCCGTCTCGATCACGAGTTCGTCACCGGACGCCAGGGTTGCCGACGGTGCAAGCGCGTTGAACAGTCGCCCGCTGCCCGTCCACGAGGTCGCGCCGGGGACGAGGGCCGACGACGAGACGCCCGCCCACGCCTTCGCGGAGTCCGCCGCAAAGGCACAGAGCCCGCCGCGGTGGAGGTGGTTTTCCAGGGTGCGGAGGGACCGCTCCAGACTGGACGTCGAAGGCCCCCCGAAGCGTTCCAGCACGACGCGGATCCGCAGGCCCGCGCCCTTCACCGACCGCGCCGTGACCCAATCCAGACCGCGCGCGTCCGTCGCCTCCGTGATCGGCGTCTCCACGAGGTCCGAGAGCGTGTCGGCGAGGTCGATCGATACCGGGTCGCCGGTCGGGTCGGGGTAGTACCAGAACGTCGGATTAGCCATGGTTCACCCTGCCACTGAGCCGGCCGGCAGCTTGATCCGCCGTGCCGACGTACCCATGTGCCGGGAGAGTTCGCGCGCGAACCCGTCGACCGTCCCGATCGCCATGCCGGTAACGTGGACGTGCGTATCCCCGCCGCGTCCGCGATCGCGCGCGTTGTTCTCGCCGGTGAACGCCGGACGCCCACGGCCGATATTCGTCACGTTTCGGCCGAAATCCGAGAACCCGCCTTCGCGGCCGAATAGATTTAGCGGCCCGGCACCCTCGCCAGCGGCCCGAGGGTCGAATCCGAACAGGGCGAGGATGTCGTCCCGAATGGCCTCGAACGCGGACACGACGAAATCGGCAAAGATCCGCGGTAGGGACGCGACAACATCGAATACGGCAGTCCCGATAGCTTCGGCCACGCGGATCCACGTCGAGGGGTCGAACAGGGTGATGAAGCCACTTAGCACGGCATCGATCGCGGCAGGGATCGCCTCGATAAGCCCAGGAATAACCTCCTCGAAAAACCCGACCAGTAGCTTGGTCATTTCTTCGGGTAGCTTTTGCATCCCGAGGATGAACGTCTCGGCGCTGGCGAGCAGATCCGCGGCGAGGTTGCCAGAGGCGGCCTTCATCGTCAGTTCGATCCCGGCCGACACCGCCATACCGATCGGGCCAGCGAACCCGGCGATCGACATCGCGCCGCTCGCGAGTCCGCCGAGGGTGCCACTGGACATGCCGGACGCGATGGCAGCCGCGGCGGTCGGGTCGAGCGTGACGGTCGCAGGCGCCGACGAACCGCCCGCCCCTCCACCACCGCCCGCCGTCGGGGTGATCTCGGCCTCCAGTACCCGCGCCTCGAGCAGCCCGAGCGCGCGCGCCGCGTCGGCTGCCATTTCGGGGTAGGCGGCCCCGAGCGCATGGACCTGCGCGATCTGCTCACGGAGTAGGGCGATCTGGCGTTCCTGCGGACCCATCAGGTCGAGCGTGGACTCGCGGATCATGGCTGCGAGGCGCTGCTCCGCGGCGATAAGGTTGTTGATCGCGTCGAGCGGAACCATCGTGACGGGCGCTTCTGCGCGGGCCTTGGATGCGGCCGCGACCTCGCGGTCGGCCTTGGCCTTGGCTGTAGCGGCAGCAGCGGCGCGCATGTCGGCCGCCGCGCCCGCGATCGCCGCGTCCTCGGCCGCGTCGAGTGCCTCGGTGATCTCCTGCGCCCGCTGGCTCCGTTGGTCGGTGAGCGTCATTTCCTCGCGGAGTGCCGCCGTGCCGACGGCCAGCGACTCGGCCCACCGCTCCTGAATCTGGATCTGCTCGCGCTGCGCGTCGCTCATTTCCGCGAGGTCTGCAGCGTGCTCGGCCGCGACGGCTGACTCCACCAGGCCCGCGAATCCAGCAGTCGATCGGGTCATCCGCTCCTGGGTCCGGTGCAGTTCGTCGGCCGCCGCGCGCACCTGAGTCATCACGACATGGTAGGTAGCGAGCGCCGCGCCGGCCGCGACGAGGATCGGCCCGAGTCCCGCCGCCGTGATCCCGAACGACCCCAACGAACCGCCAGCCACGTCCGCCACGTCCGCCACGTCGTCGACGGCACGGGCCAGGTTTCCGGCGCCGGGGACCACGAGGTCCAGCGCGCCCGCCAGCTTCTTCGCCGACGAGCCGACATCGCCCGCCGACCGCCCGAACCGCTCGATCCGTGCGCCGGAGTCCGCCAGCGCGTCGGCGGCCCGTTGCGCGCCACGTTCGCTTTCGGCGAGGTCGTCCATCGCGGACGCAGCACGGCCCGCGGCGGTGCTCACCTCGTCGCGCATCCTCACCACGACCTCGGCGACGGTGCTACTCATGCGGCACGGCTATCACGACGGAGCCGCCCCCATCCCGAAGCACACGCCGAACCGTGCGATCCGCCGCTGCCTCGCCAGCGTCCGCGCAGGCGAGCACGAGGCCAAGGTCTACGGGGTCCAGCCGAAGGAGGGCCGACGGAAGCACCCCGTACCTCCTAGCCAGGCGGTCGAGACGCAGCAGCACAGGCACGGAGAAAGGCGGGGAGCGCGGCGGCCCCCTCACCCCCGCCCGAGTGCGTGATCGCGGCGTCGTAGATGACGGCCGCGGCACCGTCTGGCAGGGAGCCGATCCAGATGCGGCCCGCCGTCAACTCCTCGTCGGCCTCGTCGAGCACGACCGCCCAGTCCTCCCACGCCTCGGCATCGCTGGACCGGATCGCCGCGACGGACGCCACGACGACGGCCGCGACGTACTCCCCCGAGGAGCGCAGGAGCGACACGGCGTCGTCGGCCGAGACAGCCGACTGCGCGGGCTTGGCGCCACACGCCAGGATCAGAGCACACCCACGGTCCAGCAGATCCCGAGACGTGACGCGACGGAGCCGAAACGTGAGCCCCCCGCGTTCGACCTGCGCGAACTGCTTGGCCCGAATCCGTTCAACTACCCCCATGCCACACCCCTTACGCCGCGATGGCGCTCGACTGCGTATTGATGACCGTCACCGTGATCCCACGGTCGGTTGTGCTCGACCACTGGCCGATCAGCGTGACCTTCTGCGTGATGACGTCCGGCCCCTGGATCGGGTCGCTCACGCTGTGGACGTAGGCTTTGTGAACGGCGAACGCCACCGACCGCGAGCCCGAGCCCGTGATCGTGATCGTGGCGGCGCTTTCGGTGTCCGCCGTGAGGCCCGTCAACCAATCCGCGTTGGTCGTGTCGATCTCGAACTCCATCATGATCTCAGGCACGCCCGGCACCGGCTTGCTCGTGAGGTGCGACCCGAGCCGGTTCCGGCGGGCAAGGTTGCGCTTGACGCTGACCTTCATCGTGCGGATGTCGGCGTAGTTCGTGGAGTTCCAGGCGAGCGAGCCCGCCGCCGAGTGCAGGGCCTCGATCTCGTTCGTCGTGAACGACGGCGTACCGGCCGACGACTCCGCGGCTGCCGTCTCCGCGATGATGTCGAGCGTCTCCGTGAGGAGCCCGCCCGCCGAGAGTTCCCAGGTGACCGAATCGATGAGGCACCCCTCGTAGACGCGCGCGGCGTTCGTGCCGCTGGCGTCCGTGCCGCGCACTTCCTCGATCGTGAGGCCAGTCGGAGGGTCGGCCGCGAGCGGGTAGGTGTGGGTGTAGAGGCTGCTACTCGGCCCGGTAGTCGTCGGCGTACCCCACAGCGCGTGCTTGATGATCTTGCCGTGCCCCTCGAAGCCGAACAGCACCTCGATGGTACCGCCCGCGTCCTGCTTCTCGGTGTAGTGCTTGATCGGCGCGCCCGTGGTCGACAGGTACAGGTCAGGGCGCCGCTTCTTGACAACATCGACCTGCAGGCCCGACGAGTTGCCGCGGATCCATGTGTCGCGACTGACCGCCGTTCCCCAGGTCGATTCCTCGGCCAGCCCGAAAGCCAGCCCAATCCCGCGACGAATACCCATGATGCGCCTCCCTTACTCGGCCGTGGAATAGACTTGCAAGCGGACCCGGTGCTCGTAGACGAGCCCTTCCGCAGTCGTGATCTTGGGGATCACGACGTAGTTCGTGCCGCTCGTGCCGGCCTGGATCCAGACCCCGACGAGCACACGGGCCGCGCCGACGACGACCGTCTCCGACTGGTCGAACATCGACGCCTGCGACGCGGTGGCGGCCTGGACGTCGACGACCACGCTCCCTACCTCGTCGTACTCGGATCGGCTGTTTGCCTGCCCCACGCGCGCGTTGACGACGCTCGACCAGTCGACCCAGACGAGGATCTTCTCGTTCGCGGTTTTGGCGATCGTGTCCGGCGGACGCTGGGCTCCAGGCGACGCCGTGCGGTACTTGAACACCCGACGCGGATCCGGTCGATGGAGGCTGACTACCCCCGTTTTGGCCGACGAGATCGTGGGGGTCGTCGCACCGTCGGCCGCCGTCGCCCCTGCGCCCCAATACATCCAGACGATCGTCACGCCGGCACCGATCGCCGTCACGGAGTCCAGTTCAAGGGTCGCGGTGTGGCTCGCGTAGGTCCATGACGTGCGCTTCCACGCGATCGGCGTCACGCCGTCCGCGCGCGTGAATCGGATATCGTAGCCGGTGCTCTGGACGTTCCCCCAGAACTCGTCCCATTCTGGCGGGATGACGATCGACACGTCGACGCCGCCGGATCCGCCGGCGTTGTAGAACGCGACCGGCCACCGGTACGGGTACGCCAGTCCGGCCGACAGATCCTTGAACCAACTCATAGCGACGCCTCGACGATCCAAGCGGGCGGCGGTTCGTCGACCGGGTAGCCGGGAGGGAGGGTGCGCGTTTCGCCTGGCGACCAGTGGACGCCGGTCGGCCATTCGCCGCGCGCCGAGGACGTCCACGTCAGCGACGGGAGCGCGGACGCCGGACGGGGCCAGTCCGAGGACGTGTCGGGGGCGCCTGGTCCGGTGAGAGCGGCGGTCGTTCCGCGGTTGCGCGACGCCATCACACCCTCCCAGTCGTCAGGTAGTCGACCGTAATCGTGCCGACGGCCAAGCCGTATCCCGGCGCCAGTCCGTGCGCGTCCCCATCGACAGCCGACAGCGCCGGCAGGACGTCGATCACGGTCACGCCCGACACAGCGGGGAGCCCTCGAGCCGCCCCGAGCGCCGCGCAGATGTCCGAGACGAGGCGCATGGCGGCGCGGATCCGGCCGTCAGGGGTCGCGGTCACGCCAGATACCCAGCCCTCGACCTCGACGACGAGGCTCGCGCGCCACTTCGATAGCGGCGTCTGCGGTGCCGTCGCCGAGATCGACGCCGAAGCGATCGAGAGCGTCACCCACGGCGACGAGGGGGGCGCCGTCTCACGGTGTCCGAGGACAACCCGCGACGAGAGGTCGTAGTGCGACCCGCTGACCGCGAGGAGGGCCACGATCGCGTCGACGATGTTCTCGGCGTGCGCGGCCATCAGTCCTCCATCGCGTCGACGTACTCGACCACGAGCAGGGTCCGCATCCGGTCCATAGCCGCGTCCCCGCCCGCCGCCAGGAAGCGCCGCGCTGGTGCCGTCGTCTGCTCACGGAGCCGCCACCGCACACGGATCCGCTTCCCGATCCGCTCGGCCAGGAACGCCTTTCCCGACTTCGCACGGAAGAAGAACATGGGCGTCCGGTCCTGACGTGCGCCGCCTCGCTGGCCGAGGAGCGGGATCGTCAGCCAGCGCCCACGCCGCGGCCGCACGACCCCGCCGCGTTCGTGCAGGTCGGCGTACCGTTCCGTGCTTCCGACCACCACGTCGGGCCCGTCGACCTCCCCGAAGATCGACGCACGCAGGTAGCCGTCACGACGAGGAGCTCGCCGCCGTGCCACCACTGCCGCCTCTGTAGCTGCACGCTCCAGAGCCTGCCGGATCCGCGGGGTGCGGTACGACATCCGGCCGAGGCGTCGAAGCCGCAGCGCGATCGCGTCGACGGAGACGGCCACGTCACATCCCCAGCGTTTGGTAGCGATTCAGAATCGCGCGGGCCTCGCGACAGACCGTCCCATCGTCCCGCCACGACGTCGAGGAGTTCGCGGCCGAGTGCGACGTCTGGTCCTGGGTGTCTCGCAGGCGCCAGGAGTGCGCGACCTGCCGACCGATCGCCTCCAGAACGTCGAGGTGGGTCGTCGCGAATCCAGCAGAGCAGATGACGCGGATCGCCCGTGGCGCTCCCGACCAGGCGTGGGTCGCGAGCGGGTTGAGCATGATCGAGCCGCGGGACTTGTCGAGCGTCCATTGCGAGGACGCGACTTCGGTCGACGACCCCCAGGACCACAGCACGTCGTCATGTACGCTCGTCACCGACGCGATCGGGAAGATCGGCAGGCTGAGCCGGCGAACTTCCGAATAGTCGGGCCCGTCGATGTAGAACGTGTGGGTCGCCGCTGCCAGGCTGGCGACCCCGCCGTCAGTCGGTGCCGGCCACCGCAGCCACGTCGCGAGCACCACTTCGGCGCGCGCGATCGCGGTGTCGATGTCGGTGTCCGACGACGACGTGAGGGAGGGCAGGTAGAGCGCCCGAGCCTGCGCTGCAGTCAGGAGCGCCACTACCCACCTCCTCGCGGATCAGCCGACCTTGCGGAGAGCGAACGTGTAGGTACCGTCCAGGATCTTCCCGGCGCTGGCGACCGTCTTTGCAACCTTGATCTGGTTGCCCTTCGACAGCACGCCGCCGAGCAGCACGGGCTGCGTCACGGTCAGATCCAGGCTCGTGTTGAGTACGAGCGCCGTGGCGGTCGACGTGTGGCTCGCGATCGCGGCCGAGTTGGTGCCGCCGGCGCCGTCGTTGGCCGTGATCGTCGACGTGAGGTTGTCCGTCGCGTCGACCGCGACAGCGGTTGCCGGCGCGAACAAGATCGCGTCGATCGCCCACTTGCCGCGCCAAGGAACGGCGATGTACCATTCGTCCGTGGCGTTGGCCGACTGCGTGGGGATGTGGAGGGAAAGGGACGCGGTTTTCATGATGTGTCTCCCGTTGTGCCGCCTTTCGGCGGCTTCGGAGGTGGGTGGAGGCTCGCGATCAGGAGATCGCGAGGTTGCGGCGGAAGCTGACGGTCTTTGTCGTCGAGGACTGGATCGGGTGGAAGCCGCGACGGGCACGCGCCGTCAGGTACACCACGTTGTCGCGCTCGACGGACTGGAGGGCCGAGGTCGGGCCCATGCGCCGCACGGTGCGGAACTGGTCGCGGTTGGCGAGGAGCATCCCGCTCGTCGCGCCGGAACCGGTGTAGAGGCCGGTCGAGGCCAAGTCCTCGGTCAAGAACTCGGACACGACGACCGGGTACCCGCCGATCATCGCCACCTGGCCCGTGAGCATGGTGGCGTGGACGCCGGCCTTGTCCAAGGTCAGGATGTTCGTGTCGGGGAGCAGCTTGGCGATCAGGTTGCCCAGCGAGACGATGTAGACGAGGTTTCCGCCACGGTGCGCGCCCGCGAGCGTCGCACGCTGGGCGATCGCGCCTACGACCGTATCGGCGCCCGAGCCGTCGGACATGGCCGACGCATCGACCGCGAGCCGGCGTAGACCCTTGAAGGAGCGCCGGTGGTCGTCCGCGCCGCCCATGCCGGTCGAGGGCCAGCGCCCGCCGCCCGTCCACGATGCGATCGCGTCCTCGTGCGTCGCGGTCGAGTCGCCGTTGATGAGCGCGTCCTCGTAGCCGTCGGCGAGCGCGATCATGGCCTCGCTCAGCGCCCACGGGGTCCACTGGACGATCGAGTCCTCGCTCGCGTCCATGGTCGCAAGGATGTTGACGAGCATCGTGCTCGCGACCATCGTGCGCGAGGAGGTCGTCGGGTTGCCGACCGTGATCGTGGCGGGGTTGTTGTCACCGGCGACAGGACCGACGCCGAGCTTGGGGACAGCGCCCGAGGCCACGAACGGGTTTTGGACGTCGACGCCGCTGATCTGCTCCTCTTGGAACAGCCCCGAGACGACGCGCGGGAGGGAGGCGTACCGGTCGAGGACGGCGGACACGGCCGTCGGCATAAACTCCGCACCTTCGCCGGCGTTGTCGGCGAACATACGGGCGATTCCGGCAGGGCCGGACGCGAGGTGGCGCGCGATCCGCTTGGTGACGACCGGCATTTCAACCTTGCAGGCTTGACCGATCGAACGGAGCGCCACGAGGTTCTGGAGCTCGGACTGCCATTCGGTCTTTGGCTTCGGGTCGTCGAGGACGCCGAACCGGTACTGGCCGAGGTCGTCACGGCCGCCGAGGAAGCGGACGGGCTCCGTGGTGCCCTTCCGGCTCAGGTGGGTGACGCGCTCGCTCAGTGCGCCGTCACAGCCAGGCGACCAGTCGAGGACGGACGACCGCGAGACGCCGGTGTCGCCGGTGTAGGCGCGCACGAAGTCGGCATCCGACCCCGAGGCCCGCTGAGAGGCCGCGATCGTCGCAGCGTCGGACGCGGCCTTGATGTCGGCCATGTCGCGGCGGATCTCGACGATCGCGCGCTCGGTGACTTCACGGCTCTTGCCGGAATCGTCGATGGCGCGCCGGGCTTCGGCAACGAGGGATGCGAGTTCGTTTTCCATGTCATTGTCCTCGGAAGATGTGGGTGAGCGACTGCAGTGCGTCGGTGATCGCCGCGTGCTGCGTACTGGGAGCGGGAGGAGGCGCGGTAGCGTAGAGCGACCGGATCAGCCCACGAAGCTCAGGGTCGGCCCGCAGCAGATCCAGGAGCGAGTCACGCAGGCTCCGCACGGTGCCGCCGCCAGCCAGCGCAGACCGGATCTGCTCCGTGCTCATGTCGTAGGCGCCGCGGACCTGCAGGGCGCGTGGGTCAGCCGGGAGGGCGACGCTGGAGATTTCAAGCAGCGTGTTGTTCTGGTGGTAGCGGCCCACCATCTTGATCTTGCCGCCCCACCATGCGTCCACCTCGCGCCCTTCGCTGTAGGCGGGATGGTCGCGGGACAGTTCGTCGCGCGGGGTGAGCTTGCCGGGACGCCAGCGCACCGACACGGCCGACCGCATCCCCGAGGCGTGCTGGCTCTGCGCGAGACGGCCCGTCGGATTCGCGTCCGTCGCGTCGAACTTGATCCAGGCCCGCAGAGGCTCGGAGTTCGCGCCGCCAGAGTTGACCCGAGCCGAGCCGATGACGGGCGTCGAGTGCTCGTAGAGGACGACCGGGTTCGCGCGGAACTGCGCCAGCCGCCACGACGCCTGATCCACGATGTCGCCGTCGCTCGCCTCACCGTCCGTCGAGGCGATGAACTCGTGCTCGTCAGCGTCCGCCGTGCCCGCCGCGCGCGCCGCCCATTCGACGACCCCGCCGCCGACCGGAACCGCGTACTGGATCGCGTCGCCGTCGTCTGTACCGGTCGTCATGGGGTACGCCTCGCAGGGTCCGGCATCAGGCCGAGCCCACGGGCAAGGCGTACCACATCCGCCATGGTGTCGCAAGTCACGCCGTAGTGGATCGTAGCCGCGGCCTCGTCGAGTGCGCCGGTGTCGGGGACGCCGATCCCCAGGAGCGCGGCACGGATCGTCTCGCTGGGACGTCCACGCCCGAGCACCATGACCCCACGGAGCGCCGCCGCGAACACCTCGTCGCGGGGTTCCTCAGTCGGATCGCGCCCTGGGATCGCCGGCTTTGTGCCGCTCGTCGGAAGGACACCAGCGGGCGCGTCGGTGAAGCCGAGGTAGTCGAGGGCCTCGCGCGGGGTCGCGCCGAACTTCTCGACCAAGATCGCGGCCTGCGCGAACTGGTCCATCCGTGCGACTTGGAGGGCCACGACCCCAGAGAAATCGTGCGCGAAGATCTCCCGCGGATCCGTGAGGAGGAGCCGTGCGAACGCCTCGTCGAACAGGCGCGCGATCGGCATGATCGTGCGCTCCCAGTACCCGCGGGCCTCCTCGCGTGCCGTGCCGTGGTTCGCGCCAGGGATCCCGGCGATGGTCGGCGGTACCCCGAAGGCCGCGCAGATGTCCTCGCGGTTCTGTGCGCGGATCTCAGTCAGTTGCGAGTCCCGCGCCGAGTCCCCGAGCCGGGTCACGTTCACGGACTCGCCCACGAAGAACGTGGACGACCCCTTGCCCTCGGCCTCGTCCCATTTCTCTTTCAGCCGCGCGACCGACGCCGCCATGAACGCATCGTCACCCTTCGGCGAGAACAGGGTGCTGATGCGCCCCTTCGCCGCCGCGATCCGCGACTGCTTCGACGCCGCGGACTCGATCCGAAGCGTCGAGTCCAGGGCGCTCGTCGCGCTGTAGCCGGTCGCCGACCCGATACCCTCCCGCCACGACGCGCCGCGGATGTGCGCGATCCGGGTTGGGAGGACGTCCTGCGACGCACCGTCGAGGCCCGTCACGGCGTACTTGACGATCCGGCCCGTCGACAGGTCCACGATCTCAGTGACCGAGGCCGGGTGAACGCGGGTCAGCACCTTTCGGTCCTTGGACGCCATGACGTAGGCGTTGCCCGACACGACCAGATCGACGGCCAGTTGCATCCGCATCGCCATGCCGTTTACGCCGGGCGCTGGCTTCTTCATGTGGCTGATCGCCTCGTGCCGCATGAGCGTGCGAACGACCTTTCCGTCGTCGACCTCGATGCAGAGGGGCAGCGCGGCCACGTCCTGCGAGATCACCGTCGCGCACCGATACACCCACGAGAACGCCCCGTAGGCGGACATCGTGGCCGGGATCGACGGGTCCGTCCAAGTGCTGCCCGTGGCCCCGCCCAGGGTCGGCGTCGGCGAGGTGGTGGACGGCGCGTCGACGGTAGGTAGCAGTCGCGCCCAGATGAGCGCACGCACCAACCAGGGGGTAGTCTGGCTCGTCATGCGCCGCCCTCCACGCTCCCGGCTACCACGTTCGCCCCAGCCGTGTCCACATGGCGGATCACCCAGCTTCGGACGTTGCCGTGCTGCGACCCCGACGGCTGGAGTACCAGGCCGCCAAGACGACGCCCGCGCGTGCGCCTGAGCCAGTACCCGATCGCGCGCGCGTCCACCGCTGGCCCGCGAACGAGTCCGGCCTCCTCGAGCGCAAGCCGGATCGGGTGTTCGCGCGCGACCATGGTCAGGTCACGCACCGTCCACGCCATCCGCCCGTGCTCGGCAAACACCGCCGACAGGAGTCCGAGCGTGGTGTCCGCCGTGACGTCCGCCACGTCTCGTAGCGCGTCCTGGCTGTCCAGCGGATCCGCGGCACCGAGCCAGATCAGCGGTTCGCGGGCGATCCGTGACCAGTCGTCATAAGAGCCGAACGTCCGGCACGTCACGCGCTCGGCCTGGAGGTAGGACAGGATCACGGTCAGGGCCGCACGCAGGAGCCGGGGCCGATCCGCGGTGGCGATCCGTTCGATGTCCGGCAGGCCCGCGCGCGTCTCGGGGCGCTCGTCGGACGGTTCCAGTCGTGCCGGGATGGTGCGTCGTGCGAGGTCGCCGCGCACCGTGACGTTGTTCCCGGTCGCGAAGAACGTGCAGGTCACGGGGAGGCGCACCATTTCGGAGGAGCCGAGGACGCGATCCGTCCAGAGCCGGGACGTCAGGAGCGCATCCAGGGACGCGCCGCCGAGGGTGCCGGCCACGTTGTCGATCAGCACGATCGGGGCGCCCGACATGAGGATCGAGGTAATCCGCTTGCGTTCCTCCTCCTCGCCCGTGGACGGTGGCATCCTCGCCGCTGGTGCGCCCGACGCGATCCTCGCGATGACGTCCACCCACAGCGACTTGCCGGAGCCGGCGGTGGTCGCATGGAGGAGGTGGAGCGGCACGGGTCCGGTGATCGCCGTCCGCCCGACCGCCGTCAGGATGCCGGCGATCATCGCCGAGCGGTCGGAGTCCGAGGCACACGGGTAGTCCACCGTCAGCGCCCGCAGTTCGTCCAGCGCGATCGCCGCCTCCTCGCGCCCGAGTGCCGTCGGCGTCCATTCCGCAGGATCCGCCGAGGAGTACCAGCGCGTCTTTGGGTCGTAGCCGTCGGACGTGGCGAGGCTCCCGTCCCCACGGATCAGCGGCCCCGCAGCGATCCCGATGAGTTCCGCGACCGGCCATTCGCCAGCCTCCGCGACGACCGCGGAAACGTCGGTCGGCGGCTGGACTGCGATCCGCTTTACTTTGCCCTCTGCGTCCGCGCCCATCCGGTACCAGTCGGCAGCCTCGGCGAGACGGAGACGCAGCGCGCACGCCGTGAGGGTACGGATCGACGGACCGTCCACCCCTGCGACGACATCGACCAGACGCCCGCCACGACGGTAGACCCGCCCGAGCGTCGCCAGAGCCTCACCAGCCTCCGCTACGATTCGCGGGAGGTCGGCGCCGATTCCGATCTCACGACGCGGAGGATCATCGCTCGCAGCCACGCCGCCCGCGGGATTCCATCCGGTACCGCCGCGTGTACCTCCTCCCACTCCGCGTCCGACATGCGGACTTCCTCCGTCCGGTTCCGCCGTATCCTGCCACCATTCGTCATTTGGCACCTCGCCTCCTGAGCGGCGCGTACCCTACCGGGACCGGGGCGGCCACAGGTGTTTTCCGTGTCGTGAAATCGTGACAAATCGAGACATTCGATGACGTGCGTACCCGGCGCGACGGGGTATGGTGTCCACGTCGGCGGGAAACATCACCCCCGCCGCGGAGGACAACATGCCCTACCACTACGACCAATATGGCATCATGCAGCCGTGCGCCCCACGGACCGTCTACGTCGACACCCGCGGGATGCTGTGCGACTACCGCACGGGCGACACCCTCCGTGTCGCGACACCGGAGGAGCAGGAGGCCAGCGCCGATGCGTTGGCCGACGACCCTAGCGGGGCGTTCGACGTGTTCGATCCCGCGCTTTCTCCGGTGCAGCCATGACCGGGGCGCCCGTGACGCCCCTACGCGGCGACCCCATCCGTACCGCGATCGCCGCCCGCCGCCTCGTCCGCGGGCACTGCGGCATCGCTCCCGCGGCGTGCATCGTCTCGGCCATCTACCGCCCGCCCGGCGATCTGGACACGTTCACATGGTTTCACCAGATCCCGGCCGACGTCATGCCGCAGTGGGCAGCCGGGGCGCTCGCGTGGTGCAACGACTATGTGGCGCAGGCCGACCACCATGCGACCGCCGCCGCCGTCGCCGACCTCGTGGACCGGTGGCACGTCCTCGACGCCGAGGCATGGCGCCTGGCGGGCATCGACCTGCGCGTCCGCCTCCTCCGTCTGGTGTCGGAGCCGGGCCCGCACTTGGAGCGGGCGCTCGGGTTCCTCGTCAGCGATACATGGCCGTCGACCGAGACGGCCGCCCTCGTGGTCGAGTCTGCGACGTTCGCCCGCGCCGAGTTCAGTGCGGGCCGGCCGTTTGGCGAGGCCGCCGGTCGCGCTTACCTCGTGGTGCCGGCCCTGCAGCACGTCGACACCGCCCAGGAGACGGACGCGTACCGCATCTACCAGATGATGAAACTCCTCCCGGTCGATGACAGCCCCTACCGCGCCGCCCCCTTCACGACGACGGAGGCGGTGGTCGCGACCGTGCTCGGCACCTTGGAACAATGGATCAGCACCCAGGAGCGCCCATGATCGCCCGGCCTGTGATGGGGCCGCGCTGGCTCACCATCGCCGCAAACGGTAGAATCGGCACTTTCGGGAAAGTTGTAACGGGTTGTCACGGAGTCTGGCCGGATCGGCGTGCCTCCATAGAGAGCAGGTGTTGGCGGGCCTAATCATCCCCGTCAACAGGAGGACAACATGCCAACGATCGAATCTCTCCGCTCCGCTGCGTCCGTCGCCCTCGGCATCGAGGTCGCACCTAACGGCCGCTCGTCTGCGTACTACGCCGAGGAAACTGGCGAATGGTACGCGCTTTCCCGTGCGGACCTGCGCCGCGCCGTGTCGATGCGCCGCGAGCATGGCCCGGCCGACGCTTACTCGCTGTGGTGCGCCTGCTCTGGCCGCCTCATCGGTGCTCTGTGATCTCCCGGTCTGTGATTGGGCCGCCCGACGACGCCGATGAGGTGCGCGTCGGGGCTGCCGTCGTCCCCCTGCCTGACCCCCTCCAGGTGGGCAGCGGGGGCGGCGGTGGTGGTCCGCTCGGGCGTGCCATCCTCGCCCGCCTCCGAGCGGGTACGCTGCTGCGCCAGGAGTGGACCGGCACGACGGACGACGGACGGGAGGCGGCCTGCCTGCTGGCGACGATAGCGCCAGCGTGCGGAGAGGCACAGAGCACGATCCCGTGCCCTGCGGACGTGATGCCTGCGTGGCTGGTGCCTCTGACCCCGTGGCTGAACGACGCCGGCACCGAGCAGGCATGGACTGGCCACGTCCGCGAGTACGCGGCACTGGTCGACGATTTCGGCCGCCTCACGTCGGAGCCCGCCACGGGCCGAATCGCCCTAGCGGTCATCCTCCAGGCGATTGCTGATAGGTCGCGCCGATCCGGCATCCCGTCGCCCGCCTCTGGCCCCGCCTACGCCAGAGCCACGGCCCATAGCAGATACGCCGCCGAAGCCGCCGCTGAGGCCGCCTACGCAGCCGCCGCCGAGGACGACGACGACGCTGCCGTTGCCGCCGCCGCTGCTGACGACCTAATCGTCAGCATCCTCGCCGCGCTGCGCGCAGCCCTACAGGTGCCCCGATGACCGCCACACCTACCGACGCTGGCCGCCCGGTGACCCTCACGCGGTGCGCCTACTGTGGCGGTGGGCTCGCGGGCCAGCCGGGTCATGCCGCCTCGTGTCGTCAATGCTGGTGGCGGGGCGGTGTGGTGCAGCCCGCCGACATGACCGGCGACCCCACGATCACGCAGGTCCTCGTCGATGACCGCCGCGACATCGCCTACATCGCCCTGCTGGCGACGCTCGCCGTCGAAGCCCAAGGCGCCGCGACGCTTCGCCGCACCGCCGCCGACCTCCACATCGAACGCGACCTCTCCGACCTGGCCGCCCGTCAGGCGCGGTGGTCGTCGGCGTGGGGCTGGTGGGCGGCGCTCGTGGGGGCGTTCGGGACGCTCGGCGGCGTGCTGCTACAGTCCACGACGACCGACGTGCAAATCGGCGGCGGGACGCTGTGGTGCGTTGCGGCCGTGGTGTTCGCGTCGGGCGGGTGGGGTACGCCGTGGTGGGTGTTGCGCGCCGGGGTCGCGGTGGGGCGTGCGCCGTGAGGTCACGCGCCCCGTTTCCGTGGTTTGGCGGCAAGAACCTAGCCGCGCCACAAATCAACGCTGCGCTCGGCAACGTGTCAAGCTACGTCGAGC
>SXGS01709415.1_pt1 | contig 17160 bp, 13 predicted proteins | sample 3174681 | NCBI WGS metagenome assembly SXGS01 (sample SAMN11356861, study PRJNA531348) | freshwater metagenome | isolation source: freshwater sample F1-80 | place: China: Fuxian Lake, Yuxi | collected 2017-12-25 | reverse complement strand
TCCTGAATCGTATTGATGTTTGGGACTACGTTTGGATCCTTTTGACGCACTTTACGGACCAGGCCGCAAACACGTATAGAAAAGACCATGGCCGAAGATAAAATTGAGTCCGTATCCAGACCCCGTGATCCCATCAATGACACGGTTGACTGCATCATCAAATCAAGAAACACAGGTGCATATGCCGATCCTTCTGCATGCGCAGCAGCCATCATGCAACTCGAATCATTCTCAAAAACAGATCGTGTCAAAGCGCTGATCGCATCGCTCAGAGCAGATCCTGATCCAACAAAACCACACATACGATCTGCAACGCCACCCTCCTCTCCACCTCCACAAACACCAGAAAGACCCAACACACCGCCTGTCATCAGCGTGAGATTCGCGGATGAACACCACGTGTAAAAATAGGCTGGATAAAATAAAATATTGTTATTAAGCTCACGCACCATGAGCAGTCAGCAAACACAGCGCGTCGTCGCATCTTCATCAGCAGCACAAGTCACCCATGCCGATTTCGCTTTGGCGAGACAAACCCTTGATAGCGTTCAGACACAATACGGCGTCCTGCTGTCCACCATGGGCACATTGCCCCCCGGTGACATCGCTGCTTTGTTCACGCAATTGGCAGAAATAAAACAAGTGCTCACGATCAGTTCTGAAGGAGCAGCACTTCGCGGCCTGTGTGCATCGTTGATGGCCGCACTTGAACCCCCAGCATCCCCTGTTGTATTGGCACCTCTCACAAGCAGTTTGCCGCCTGTACCACCTTTGTCGGCTTTTCGCTATGATGCTCCGCCAACGCTTCAAGTAGACGTCCTCAGTCCGCTTGCAGCATCGGTGGCAGAGCACGAAGACAGTTCGTTGCTTGAAGGCTCTCATAAAACGAAGAAGAAGTCGGTATTATCAGCCATCAAGGATCGGTTAAGTCGCAAAAAAGAAGCCACGAAAGAGACAGACGAGTTCACAAGTCTTCTGCGATCACGTTCCGAGGACGAATAAGTCATTATACTTCATAATATCTGTTGATCGCGCCTTAAATTGCTCTAAAATATCCCTATGGATCCAACAAAATTTAAGAGAGCCCCATCACCGTCGTCAAGTATCGACCAGCCTTCAACAGAAACAGCTGCTCAAAAAAAACCTGTGCAGCGACATGTTCAATGGGCAGATGATGTCGTTCCAGCAGACACGAAGAGTTCTGGGATCCGGCACAATGCGGCTGCCCTGCAGGAATTGAGAGTCCCTGACGATGATCCATCAAGCCCCAGTGCCGCCTCAAGATCGACTCCACCACCAGTCGATTCACGCATAGCCGTGGACAATACGTCGAGCACTTCAATCACTGGGTGGATCGCCAGCAATATTTCAAACTGCGACCTACCCAATTCAAACATTAGGACCCTTCTTCATGACTTGGGACAAGTCATGAAGAGCGACGGGAAAAAGTCCGGTGACAAAACATTTAAAATATACGAAGGTCTACAGCAGCTTCTCAACAACCCAAGCAGCATGTCTCTCGATGATCTCGTAGAATTAAAGAATTTGGCACAAAAGAAAGCAAAGCATAGCAAACATGAGCATGCTGAAATGGCCTCGAATGCTGTGAAAATTATAGATCAACTTTATGCTAAATTATCACCACAGGGATACTTCCAACAGAGCATCACCGAATCAGGCCCTACACCCAAAGGTTACGCTGACTAATCCAAGTGCTTTCGCCGATCTCTCCGCTTTTCAATCTTCCCCACCCGACACCGCCTGGGCATCGGAATCATCAAGCTCTGGATCGCGGGCGTAATCGCATTCTTTCTTAGGACATTTGATCATCACACCATCGCGCTTGGTCACATTGCGGATCAAATAGGCATTGCCGCATGTTGGGCACGGTCCCTTCACAGGGCGGCTCCAGGACACAAACGTACAATTGGGGTAACTTGAACATCCGTAAAAAATGCGGCCTCGGCCCGAACGACGTTCGGTCACATAACCACCGCACCCTTCCGGACAATCCACACCAATGGACATGGGCCGCGTGCCTTTGCACTCAGGATACGACTTGCACGCCATAAACTGCCCAAAACGACCACGTCGGATCACCATGGGCCCCTGGCACACAGGACATAGCATGTCGGTGGTGGGTTCTTCCAATATTTCAATCGTGCCATCGGGACGACGTTTGAAATCCTTGGTGGTACGGCACTTGGGATAACCTTTGCACGCAATAAACGAACCATTGCGGCCCCAACGGATCACCATCTCGCTGCCGCACGTCTCGCAACTGTGCTCCGTGGGATTTTCTTCGCGCTTCACATCGCGCATATCCGTTTTGGCGCGCTCAAGTTGGGCTTTAAAGTCGCCATGGTAAAACGTATGCAGCAATTTGATCCAATCGACTTTGCCTTCTTCGACGTCATCGAGCTGCTGTTCCATGTTTGCGGTAAACGCAACATCGAGAACTTGCGGAAACGAGGCAATCAAAAGATCGGTCACCAACACACCGAGTTCTGTGGGTGAAAAACGATTTTCATCCTTGGTCACGTAGGCACGGGTCACGATGGTGGACAAAATCGCAGCATACGTCGACGGACGTCCGATACCTTTTTCTTCAAGCTCTTTCACCAACGAGCTTTCATTGAAACGCGGCGGAGGCTGGGTAAACTTTTGCTCAGGCGATAATTTTTTACACTGTAATATTTGGCCTTCGGTAAGCTCAGGAAGTGCGCCACCTGTGGCTTCTGCACCACGCTCTTCGGCGCCCTCTTCCGCTTCTTCGTTTTCCACAACCGCGCCGTAGGCCGCCAAAAAGCCCGGGAATTTCATGATCGAACCGGTGGCACGCAACACATACGACTCGGCTGCGATGTCTACCGTGGTTTGATCGTACACCGCAGGCATCATCTGGCACGCCACAAACGAGCGCCAAATCAATTCATACAAACGAAATTGATCACCATTAAGAAACGGCTTCACCCGTGACGGCGGATAACTGAGGGACGTGGGCCGAATGGCTTCGTGGGCATCCTGGGCACTTTTCTTGGCCTTGTACACATGGGGTTCGGCGGGAAGATAATCGGCACCATATTCGGTTTGGATATGTGCGCGAACGTCGGTCAATGCATCGTTGGAGATACGCGTCGAATCGGTACGCATGTACGTGATAAGCGCCACGGAACCTTCTGGTCCAAGCTCAACACCTTCATACAATTGCTGCGCCACCATCATGGTACGTTTGGCGGTAAAACGCAGACGTCCTGAAGCCTCTTGCTGCAATTTGGACGTGATCAGCGGCGCCGAGGGTTTGCGACGGCGCTCACGGCGGGTCACCGTGTCCACTTTAAATGCTGCTTTTTGTAATGTGGCAACCGCAGCCTTGGACTCTGCTTCCCCCGTCGGACGATATTTTTCGCCCTGATGTTTGATCACACGCGCCACAAATTCGGGCGGCATGTCGGCGGCCATCTGTGCATCAAGGGTCCAGTACTCTTCGGTGATGAACGCTTGAATTTCGCGTTCACGCTCGACAATCAGTCGAACCGCCACCGATTGCACGCGCCCCGCAGACAATCCGCGACGTACTTTTTCCCATAAAATCGGACTGATTTGGTAACCGACAATACGATCCAAAATACGACGTGCTTGCTGGGACTCGTATTTAAGACGATTGAGCGGCATCGGATTTGCAATAGCCGCAGTCACCGCTTTTTTTGTAATTTCGTTAAACGTGATGCGATACGTGTTATCTTGCAATTTCTTGCCGAGTTCTTCGTAAATATGCCAGGCAATGGCTTCACCTTCACGGTCAGGATCCGGTGCCAGAAACACCTGATCAACACCCTTGGCGGCATCTTTGATTTCTTTAAGCACCGCCGCCTTGCCGCGAATGGTTTCATAATGCGGCGTAAAATCACCTTCAAGATCCACGCTGATCTTGTTTTTGGGCAGATCTTTCACATGGCCCACGCTCGCCTTCACGATATAGCCCGGTCCCAAATATTTTTTGATGGTCTTGGCCTTGGCGGGTGACTCGACCACCACCAGCGCCTTCCCCTTTTTAACAACCACCTCTGGATCGGCGGTTTTTTTGGGGGCCCGCGCTTTTTTAACGCTCGGCTTCTTCGCTTTGGCTGCTTTCGCCTTGGTCATTGGATATGTTCCCGTGAAACTGTGACGCGGCTGCTTACCCTGTCAGGCTACTTTCATGCAAGGATCTGCCGTGTTATCACTTTATGGTGTGAGACGTTACGCGACACACCACCGGATTGTCCAATTGCCAAGATGTTTTTCATGCATATTTTTTTAATCTTGATCTTGCCCTTGGTGGCACAAACCCAAAACAGCCCGCTGGATCGGCAAAAGCCCGATGTCCAGCTGGCCCATTGGGCAACCGACCACGACACCACCCGTGACAGCGCCCTAAGCACCCTGGCCTGGGCAATCCGCGATCGAACCAGCGTCGCGGCCGATCCCGTTCCTGTCGCCCTCGATCCCAATAACACCGCACGATTGTTTGAATATCCTCTTCTCGTCGTGCATGGTTCCATGGCGATCCCCGCCCCGCGCCCCGAAACATTATCGGCCCTGCGCGACTACATAAGTTTAGGCGGGTTGCTGTGGTTTGATCTCTCCGAAGGCGATGTGGAGGGTCCCTTTCATCGTTCTGCCAAGCAGCTTCTTGCGACCCTGGTGCCCGCTGGAAAAATTCAGCGCTTGTCACCCGACCATGTGCTCTACAAAACATTTTATCTGCTCAAGCATCACGGCGGACGTGTCCCACGACACGCTTATATGGAAGCACTTGTGCGCGATAACCGCCTTCTTGCCGTGATCACCACCAACGATATTCTCGGGGCTCTCGCCAAAAACGAACAGGACGATTGGCGATTTGATGCAGGCACCGGGGGTGACCATGCCCGTGAAATGAGTTTGCGCGTAGGCATCAACATGGTGATGTATGCGCTGTGCCTGGATTATAAAACAGACCAAGTTCACATCCCATTCATTCTAAAGCGTAGAAAATGAACGCATTTAACGACTGGTCGCTGATCTCCGGATCCTTGTTGCCCGCAGCCGTGCTGTGGACTGCCGTGATCCTTTCCTTGGCGTTGATCATGGCCGCATGGCGCGGTTATCGCGGAAGCAAGTATGTCATCCGTCTCACCCTGCTGCGCAGCATCGCGCTTGGCATGGCATTGTTCATTCTTTTTCAACCCACCCTGCGTTTGCGTAAAATTGCGAGTGTCGCAAGCGACATCGCCGTGATCGTTGATGACTCTGCAAGCATGGCCCTGCGCGATGAGGCAGGGACACGCAATGCACATGCCCAAAAAGCGAGATCTCAGCTTCAAAAAGACATAGAACAAGAAACACAACGTTTCAGGTTCCGACCACGCAACCTCCATGCTGAATTGTCTGCCCACGCCAATAGTGAAGAACCAAGCGCCCAAGAGAGCCCGATTGTGGTCGCCATTGAGCAAACCATCGAGGCACTTGGCAGCAACCATTTGGCTGGCATCGTTGTGATTTCCGATGGCGCAGATACAGATCTCCAAGGCCACACACCCGCGCAACTTGAAACAAAAATCAAAAGCCTTGCAGCACACAAAATCCCCATCAATGTCGTTCCCATTGGATCTTCGGCGTTTCAAGACGACAGCATCGAAAGCATCACCGCAGGTGATTTTGCTTTTGTACAAAATACATTTCCCATGCGCGCGGCCATCCGAAGCACGGGATTTCCCAAAGGCCCCATCACCGTCACCTTACGCAAAGGCAACACCCCCATTGCAAACGCGCAAGCCACACCAGGCGCCGATGGTTCTGCCGAAGTCACCTTTAGCGTCAAAGCCGAAACCCTTGGCGAATCGATCTACACCCTTGAAATTTCACGACGCGAAGGCGATGCCATCCCTGAAAACAACCAACAGCATCACATTGTGCGTGTTTTGCGCGACAAAATTCGCGTCTTGCATGTGGCAGGACGACCCAGTTGGGATGAACGATTTTTACGCCAGTATTTCCAAGAGAATCCCAATGTCGATGTGATCTCATTTTTTATTTTACGCACCAACAGCGACAACACAGGACCTCAAGAAGATCTTTCGTTGATCCCCTTTCCAGTCAACGAATTGTTTACCAGCAAGCTTTCAAGCTTCGATGTGATTGTGTTTCAAAATTTTGATTTTCGACCGTATCGTATGGAGCAATACCTCGACAACATTCGCCAAGCGGTTGAAAATGGTTTGGGCTTTGTCATGATCGGCGGAGATCAAAGTTTTACCGATGGGGGTTATCGCGGTACACCTATTGTTGATATTTTGCCCGTGGAACTTGGCGAAAATGCACACTATGTTTTAGGCGACATACACCCTGTTTTAGGGCCGTCAGCGCAAAATCATCCCATTGCCATGCCATCGGATCTCGCCACACTTCCACCGTGGACAGGCCACAATACGATCATCAACAGCAACATCCATGGGAGCGTACTTTTACAAACTTCCCAAGGCGAACCCCTCATTGTCACAGGCGAACCCAAAAAAGGACGCAGCCTTGCCATTGCCACAGATAGTTTATGGCGCTGGCGCTTTAGACGCCCTGCAGAAGCCGCAGAAATGAGCTATCGTCGTTTTTGGCACGATGCCATGCAATGGCTGGTCAAAGATCCTGCCCATGCGCATCTTCGCATTCATGTGCCTGTTAATCGTGTCCAGCAAGGTGATCCGGTCGATGTTGAAGTGTCTGTTTTTAATACGTCGTACAAACCTGAAATCGATGCGCCAGTCACGATGCGTCTCGAAACAGCCGAAGGCGAACAGATCCAAGAGCATAGCCAACGAACCGGCAAGGATGGTATTTTGCGTATGCCATTCAACGGCGTCCCTGCGGGTGTATACGTGATCAAAGCAAGCCGTCAGGGAAGCACCGATGTGGCCGAAGCAGCTGTGATCATCACCAACACAAATCGCGAGCATCAGGCTGCTGCGCCACGTCCTGATATTCTTAAAGCCATTGCAGAAGCCACCGGTGGCGCTATTCTCACCATTTCTGACGCGCAACTCTCTTCGTTGAAATTGCGCGATCCCAAGCTCGTCGATGTGGAAAAAGAAAAAATGATTTCGCTGTGGGATACATGGCCCGTGCTTGTCTTATTTTTTGCAGCACTTGTGGCCGAGTGGCTTATGCGACGACGGCTGGGCTATAGCTAATTATTTTTTGCCAATCGTTAGCCTGGGTTCCCATCTTCCAAGTGTTCTATTGTAGGGACGGTTCGTGAACCGCCCGTTAAAATTTTTGATTCAAAAACCGCAAGGGCGCTTCGCGAAGCGCCCCGACATAAGGAAGCGGGAATGACCACTTCATACAATTAAGATCAAGCAGAAATGGTATCACGCAATAGTATCACTTACGTCGCTGTGGCATTCATCACATCTAAAACTACCTGATCCGCCAAGACATCAAGGGTGTTGTAAATCGTATCCGTGAATTCTCCATCGGATGCGGCGTGTGACAATTGTCTGTGCTTGGCAACAACATTTTCATTAAAAATCAACGTATCACCCCGCACCAACTCCAATTGCACCTCGATTCTTCCATCGAGATACATGTACTCATCAACATACAATTTCGTGATCTTTCCTCGAAGCGTGTATTTCGGCGATGCATCAGAACATGCATTGCCTCCTGCCTGAACAATCGCATCACGAACATGCACCTGCACCCATGAAGCCACATCGTCGAACGTGCGAACTTCTCCTGCAGGCATGCCCATCCCGTTGCGATTTCCACCTATTTCCCGGATCCGTTCACGGCCGTCGCTGAAGGGTTCGACAGACACACAAATCCCTTCTATTTTTTGACCGATCGCATTGGGTGTAAATGGGTGAAGATGCACAATTTTGGGCGCATACACGCATGACGCAAAGAAAACCGCCAACATCAGAGCTGCTTGTTTCATCGAAAATCCCCCTTTTACCCCATGATGTTGCCCAGAGCAGAGGGAATAGCAAACCAGCATTCCCAATTTCCCATGACTCGTGTATGAACCCACCCTTTTATGACCTCATCCACTGTCACCGTCATAGGCTGCGGCCTCGCAGGATCAGAAGCTGCTTGGCAACTTGCAGAACACGGCATCCACGTTCGTCTTATCGACATGAAGCCCCATGAACGCACACCCGCACAAAAATCAGATGGACCTGCCGAACTTGTGTGTTCCAATTCGCTAAGGTCCAACAATCCCAACAACGCCGTGGGGTTGCTTAAAGAAGAAATGCGCAAACTTCATTCGCTGATCATCCAAGCGGCAGAAGCATGCAAAGTTCCCGCAGGCGACGCCCTTGCAGTTGATCGTGTGCAATTCAGTGAATATATAGAAGCCAAGTTACGCAATCATCCCAACATCCACTGGATCAACGAACGCATTGACTCCATACCAGACCCCATGCATGGCCCCGTGATCATCGCCACAGGACCGCTCACCGCCGATAACCTCGCAGAAGATCTCCGACGTGTTACTGGAAGCGATTCATTGTATTTTCACGATGCCTTGGCCCCCATCGTGGCGGGTGACAGTCTTGATCGCAGCATTATTTTTGCAGCGTCCCGCTACGGCAAAGGCGATGGGGATGATTATCTCAACGTCCCTATCGACCAAGCCACCTACGATGCATTCGTGCAAGGACTGATTGATGCCGATCCATTGCCCGAACATGGTTTTGAAAACATCCCTTACTTTCAAGGCTGCATGCCGCTTGAGGCGGTTGCAAAGCAAGGACCTCTCTCGCTGCGCTACGGTTGCATGAAACCTGTGGGCCTCGATGATCCACGGACGGGTCGCTATCCCTACGCCGTATTGCAATTGCGTAAAGAAGATATCGGTGGCCAATCGTACAATTTGGTGGGTTGCCAAACCAAGCTGCGTTACGGCGATCAGACGCGTTTGTTTCGCATGCTCCCTGGATTTGAAAAAGTCGAATTTCTGCGACTTGGGACCATGCATCGCAATACCTATGTCAATGCGCCTGTGGTGCTCGGCGATCGCATGCAACTGCATCAAGCCCCCCACGCACGCCTTGCAGGACAAATCACAGGTGTTGAAGGCTACGTTGAGAGTGCCGCCCATGGTTTACTCACAGCACTTTTTCTTGCATCCGATCTTCAAGACAAACCCATCATGCCACCGCCGCTCACCTGTGCCCTGGGTGCTCTTTACGGGCATGTACGCGGAAGCATGAAACTCAGCGGAAGACCCCACGAGCCTCAAAACGTGCACTTTGGTCTATTTGCGAGCATTCACGAACGCGTGCCGAAAAAACAAATGAAAGAAAAACGTGTCGAAATCGCACGCAGTGATTTTGATACATGGCAAATGTCTGCCTTAGGAAAAAAATGAACGCACAAAATTTCTATTCTCTGACCCCAGAAATCGTATTGTCCGCCGTTGAAATGGGCGGCCACCGCACCACAGGCCTTTGCTACGCGCTGAACAGTCTTGAAAACCGTGTCTATGATGTTGAACTTGAAGATCGCTCCAGGGTCATCGTCAAATTTTACAGGCCAGGCCGTTGGTCCCGTGAAACCATTTTAGATGAACATCATTTTCTTCATGCATGTGTTGCCCACGATATCCCTGTTTGTGCGCCGATGAATTTTGCCGATGGCACTACACTCAAGGAAACCGACGAAGGCATCTTTGCCGCGCTCTTTCCTCGGGTGGGCGGACGCGCCCCTGATGAACTTTTTCCAGACGATCTTGAACAGCTTGGACGTTATATCGCGCGTATTCACCGCGTCGGCGAGGTCGAAGGCCTTAAGCATAGGCCTACGCTGTCACCTGCCACCTATGGGACGGGATGTTTAAATACGATTTTAAGCCTTGCGGGCATGTCGCCAGGGGTTGGAGCCCGTTATCGCGACGCCGCATTGCAGCTTATTGCCATCGCTGAACGCATGTTTGCCGATCATGCCATGATCCCCATCCATGCCGATTTGCACCGAGGTAATTTATTGCGACAAAGCAATGGCGCATGGATGGTACTCGATTTTGATGACATGGCATTCGGCCCTGCCGTGCAGGATTTTTGGCTGCTCTTGCCTGGCCGTGCCCAAGAATGTCCCCAAGAATTGGAAGCATTAACCAAGGGATACGAGCAATTTCGTGACTTGGATTCAGGAAGTTATCGCTTGATCGAAGTCTTGCGTGGACTGCGCTATATTCGGTACGCCGCATGGATCACCGAGCGCCGGGACGACCCTGCTTTTGCACGTGCATTTCCGCAATATGGGACTGACAGCTACTGGGAAATGCAGATGTCAGACCTCTATGAACAGTTGCGTGCCATCGAAATAATGGATTGATCGACTCATATTTCGCAGCATTTTTGGTCCTCCTCCCAAGGAAGCGTAGACTGCGAGGTGATGAGTGAGTCATTCAGCGACATTCTCAGCAATTTTGCAGAACATCTGCGCACCGAGCGTCGTTACTCGGAAAACACCATTCGTGCGTATTTGGCTGATATACGCGCTGCGGGGCTTGATGCAGACGTGCATCAGATCTCTGATCCCGCACAATGGACCACCGCGTTTTTGTCGGAGCATTTGGCGAACTATCGCCGCCCCGATGGCCGCGAGCCCGAAGCCGTGACGCTGAAGCGCAAGCAAAGCTCACTTCGAACGATGTTTCGATGGCTCAAAGAAAAAAATGCCAACATCGTTGATCCCACCCTCGGGTTGCAGTCGCAAAAAGCACCACGGCCTTTGCCCAAAGCACTCGACGCCGAGGCCATGATTGCACTCATGCAACCGCCACGCAGTCACGACATTCGTTCATTGCGCGATCATGCCGCCTTGCTCTTGTTGTACGGACTTGGACTTCGCGTCAGCGAAGCAGCGAGTCTCAAACGAGGCCAGATGGATATCGATGGTGGAACCATTCGCGTCATGGGCAATGGCAACAAAGAACGCAATGTACCTATTCCACGTGGGTGTATTCCCGGGCTTTCGGCCTACAGCCGCACGCAGGTGGGCACCCCTGATGATGCCTTTCTGATCGGCCGCGGGGGTCAAGGACTTTCGACGCGTACCCTTGCACGCATTGTCCATCGTGCTGCCATGAACAACGTGGGTCATCATGTCACACCCCACCAATTGCGCCATTCATTTGCAACGCATTTGCTGGCAAGTGGTGCTACCGTCAAACACATTCAATCGCTTCTTGGTCACGAAAGCCTCTCGACGACCCAGCGTTACACCAAAGTCACCATGGAAAACCTCGTCGGTGTGGCCAAGAACCAAGAAAAGTTCAAAGCGTCTTAAGGGCTCGGGCAATAATAACTGTTCACGCGAGGGGGAGGTCGGCACAAAGTGCCGGGTGGGGGTCCAAGCTTTACTAAAACCGCGCCCGCATCATCGCCATAAACCCAAGAATCGAACTCGCGCTTGCGGTACGTGTGGAAATTCCATTTTCATCCTGCGCAAACGTACGGCGGTTTGGATCGAAAGAATACTGCAACTCTCCTAGCAACGAAACAATGCTCGAGAGATCCCACCGCAGCGTCGCTTTGGCCGAAAAGATCAATTTAACCTTGTCGCCGGGATCGAGCACATCGGGATCTGCTTCTGAGCGAAACACAAATGTTTGCGCCCCAAGGGATTGTGCACTCGTCGCATCGGCCACACCTGTAATACTCGCAGGACGCCGCAAACCCAGAATAATACCCGGAAGTAAATGCCAGCTTTCAATGTAATAATCGATATTGGTAAATGCTAAAAGATCAGCATGCACTTGCGATCCAGAAGAAAAATCAACAAACGATGGGTAGGAAGGTACGTTGTACAACATAAAAGCCAAATCACGATACACAACATAGTTTTGCATCCGCCATTTGCGCCATTTCAAAATCACGGTGATATCTCCCGCGATACCCATTTGCGTTGATGTACTGCTTGCTGCGTCACCATCTTGCAAACGTTGAAAGACAAAACTTATTTCCGATTTCGCCGTGAGCGATAGGCCTGGTCCATAGTGAGGAATGGCATAAAATTGCTGCACCGCCAGTGGGTCATTGCGATACAAACGAAAATCGATGGGTGTCCCGATGGGATCGCCGATGTGATACGTGAGCTGCATGGTACCGCCGTATCCGTACCATTTCGGCGTATTGTATTTTCCATTCTCGACGATTCTTAATTCGCGCTTATCTATGGTGCCACGATCAAAAAGACCACCGCCCGCTTCGATGCGCCAGTTGTCGTGCAGATCGAGCGCTGCCCCGCCCAAAATCCCCCACACGGTGTCCATTTCTTTGGTGCCATCTTGCATGTCTACTTGGGCAAAACCTGTTTTGGCACCCAAATAGGCACTTATCCCTTTGCTTTCATATTCCAATCGCAGTCCAGGAACTGCCTGCGCATTGCGAAAAATACGCGCCCCACCCCACGAAATATCGTAGGAATAACCCAATCGAAAACGATCCGCACTGACAGGAAATGCGGTCACGCCCACGCGGTGCCCATTGAAATTTTTTGAAAAACGCACATAGCTTCCGTCGTCGGTGAGGCTAAATTCTTTGGTACGTGCGGTCACTTGCGCACGAACCACCATGCCCGCTTCGGTGTCGACCCCCGCAAAAAATCCCGGTTTATTGGCGTACATCACAAGATAGGACAAATTTTCAAAACCGTTATCGCGTCGTTCGTAATCGTCAAAAAATAGTCGGTTGTTGCCTGATGGAGAAAAATTGGGGATCGAGGGCGATCCCGTCGGACTTTTATCGGGCCCACGCAACACATCGTCATCCGCAAAAGAAAATGACAAACGGGTATCCATGGCCTCCAAAGCCACCGCCGGCCCTGCACATAACAACACGGCACAACATACCAAGAGTCCGCGCCCTGAATGACCCATGCAATCCCCCCCCACCCGTGTCCCTCGCGCAACATCGCTCAAGGAGGGGCAACGCATCAAGTCAAAAATTGGGGACATTCCAGAATTACGCGTCAAAAGGCCCTTTTTAGGCACTCTTCTTGCATCAAAACTGCTATGGGATAAATGCTCAAGCAAGAAACGTGCCTAAAAAGGGCCTTTTGACGCGTAATTCTGGAATGTCCCCATATGCTTCGCATCGCATTCATTGGCCAAGAGAACGCCTTTTCCAAGACGGCATTGGCACCACTTCTTCTTCCTTACGACCCCCGATGGAAAATTGCTCTTGTGGTGACATCTTGTGAGCGTGTTGGGACTTTTCGGATGCATAAGCTTTGTATGCCCTCACAGGGCGCAGCAAGCAGCGCCCCTACCCCTCATGAGCGTATTCTTAACGTTCCACACCTGCTCACCACCAACATCAACAGCAGCACAGCCCACGATCACATTCAAGCTCAACGCATCGATATGGCTTTGTGCGTTGGATCCGATCGTTTATTCTCACAAGAAACATTACGCATCACACCCCGCGGTTTTCTCAACGTGCATCCCTCGGCGTTGCCCAAGCTACGCGGTCCTTGCCCACTTTTTTGGACTGTAAAAAATGGCATGACATTAAGCAGCGTCACCTTGCACTGGATGGATGCCCAAGAAGATCATGGTCCCATCATCGACATGCGACCCTTTAAAATTGAACCACGCGCCACCTACGAACAATTGCACCGTGCTGCAAGCGAAGCAGCCATTCCCATGATCCGTGATGCGTTGCTTCGCATTGTAGAAAATCGCCTCCAAAGTATTCCACAAGAACATAGCCTAGCCACTCGCGCACGACGTCCAAAATACACTGATGTTCAAATTGATCCCATGCAATGGGATATCGAACCTCTCGCCAATTTTATCACCATGGCGCGTGGCGTTCGTACCGCATGGATGCGTGCCGGTGATGAAACATTTTATTTTGAACGTGCGGAGCGCACAGAGCCTCTGGCCACACTTCCCGGATCCCATGTACGAATAGACGATCGTGTGTTGCTACAATGCAAAGATGGTGTGTTGCATACGCAAATACAGACCGTCAATAACACTTGAAAGATCTGGATGAGCGCGCCATAACCCCACAGTGCCGCCCACAGTATAAACCCAAGGCGGCATTCATGGCACACCCCCCTGAGCGCGTTCTCCCTGTCCCAGCATCGTCTTTGGTATGGCGTATTGTGCAAACCATCGTGCCCTGCCTTTCACCGACGCAAGGGGACCTCGATCACTATGAGGCAGCAACTCCACAGCAGCACGCGGCTGCACAGCCACTCGCATTACCTCTGCCTATCGCCCCCGTTGCAGTGGCACCCCAGCCGGCGCCAGCGCATTGGTTCAATCGTCTCATGACAACAGCCCAGAAAATGGATCTCGTCGATGCTTCCGGCAATCTGTACCTGGAGGTATACCGTGATTATCTTGCTGAAGACGACACCTCAATTTCTGTACCCGATATGGCCGTCTCTTCTTTTTTAACAGCCATGCACAAAGCCCAAAATATTTTTGTACCAGACAGGCTTGAAGATGTGATGGAGATCATGGGCAGTGACACAGCACGCATCGATCTCTGCATGGAAGCGCCCTTGGTCAAAGGTGTTTATTCGAGTGCAACGGGTCGTACCTATTGGGCTCACCAATGTATGAAGGGCGAAAACAATACGATACTCTGTCCATTTAGCAGAACCCCACTCAGCGATCTCATACCCAACAAAGACTTTGATATTCTGTTTAAGGCGGCATTCCCCACCGCATACCATGCCGCCTGCAACGTCAAAGTGAACAGCCTGAAAGAGCATACAAAACGCGTTGCTGCAGAGCGCAAAGCCGCAGCCGAACAAGCGCGTCTCAACGCCCAACCCATCAACCAACTCGCAGAAGAGCAACAATTGGCTGCGATCCAGCAAGCCTACGAGCGCGGCATGCACCCCGAAGAAATCGCACGGCGCATCCAATTCGATCTAGATCTCGTACGTGCCATGCTCAATATTCCTGAGCCCGATCAAGAGTATCTTGCGGCAATCGCCGCATCACTTGAAGAGCCCGACTGGGGATTTGGGCACGATTTACCCATAATACAGAACGCGTAGAATTATTATTCGTCACTTAACGTCATGAAAAAGTCGATGATTGTTCATATAACCAATACATGGCACATCCCGCTGACCGCATCCCTCCCGTCGCACCTTCTTGGGGGCAACGCCTATTGCGCTGCTGCATGCCCTGTCTCTCGCAACAGCACCCCGAAGATGTTTACCAAGCCCAGGAAGACCTGCCTGCTGCAGCCCCACGTCCTTTGACGCCAGAGCTTCAAGCCCCCATCACCGCACAACCAAGGGCCGAAGCTGCCAGCACCCAGCCATGGGCCAATCGTCTCGTCACAGAAGCCCGTAAAATGCACCTCGTCGGCCCCGACGGCAAACTCTCCACCGAGGTGTTACGCAATCACACAACAGGCGCAATCGTGAGAGAAGGCACCCCTGATGCTGTGCGCGATGTCGCCCTGTCTGGGCTTTTAACGGCTCTCCACAATGCACGTCACACCCTCGTACACGATGATATTGAAAGTGTAACGGAGCTCATGGGCTTCAACACAGACATTCTGGATCTTCGCACGGAAGCGCCGTTAGCCAACGGCTTGTATTCACAAGAAACCGGCCGAACCTATTGGGCCCATCAGTGCACCGTTGATGGCGATGCTCAATTGACCTGTCCCTTTGACAGGCGCCCACTCGGAGATCTCGTCCCCAACAAAGAATTTGATCGTCTGTTTAAAGCAGCATTTCCCAAAGCCTATAAACAAGCCTGCAGAATACATACGACCGCTGAAAATGAACACAATCAACGCGTGAGACAAGAGCGCGGCGCTGCTGCTGCACAAGCGCGCCTTGATGCCCAGCCCGTCGATCGTGCTGCAGAAGAACAACAAATACGCACGATCCAACAACGTCACGCACAGGGTCAAACCCCAGAAGCACTTGCGCTTCAATTTGGTATGGATCTCGAGCTTGTTCGTGCGATGCTTGGGCTCCATGAGCCTGCTGCGCTGCATCTGGCTGAAGATCGCAACCAACAATTCCGAGATTTAGAAGCGCAAGGTTTTACGTTTGAAGAGATTTTACAACTCGTAAGTGAAGCTTAAGGCACAGTACCTAACCAAAAATCCCGCGTTTTTTCGACGGTTCGCCGTCAAATTCTTCAAGAAGTGTTTTTTGCTTCGACGTCAGATCCGTCGGAATTTGCACTTTAACCACCACATGCAAATCACCGCGACCACCACCGCGCAAACGTGGAACACCCCGACGTTTTAATGTGATCACGTCGCCGGGCTGCGTGCCTTTGGGGATTTTAATTTCTTCATCGCCATCGGGTGTATTTACAGTCACGCTGCTCCCCAACGCCGCGGCCACCATCCCGATAGTGCTCTCTGTGATCAGATCATCACCATCGCGTTGCAACGTAGGATGGGCTTCAACCTGCACCGCGATATAAAGATCGCCTGCGGGGCCACCACGCGCACCTGGCTCACCTTCGCCGCCGTAACGCAAACTCATACCATCGTCAAAACCGGCTGGGATCTGCACCGCGATCTCACGCTTGCCACGCACACGTCCCTGACCCTTGCAACCCTCGCATGGATCACCCGGCAATCGACCCTGACCACCACACGCATGACATGGCGTACTCAAAATAAACATGCCTTGGCCTTGCATTATTTGACCACGCCCACGACACGTACTGCATGTCACCGGCTGACTGCCTTCTTTTGCGCCCGAACCGCGGCATGTTTCACATGCGGTGTAATGATCAAGCGTGATACTTTTTTTGCAGCCAAACAAAGCTTCTTCAAACGTTAATTGCAAATCATAGCGCAAATCAGATCCACGTTGTCCACCACCCCCAGCGCCGCGCCGCGCCCCAAAGCCAAAAAGATCGCCAAAGATATCGCCAAACGATGAAAAAACATCTTCAGCGCCTGAAAAGCCCGAGAAGCCTTGATTGCGCAATCCATCGTGTCCGAATTGATCATAGATGCGGCGTTTGTCTGGATTACTCAGCACCTCGTAGGCTTCGGACGCTTCTTTGAATTTTTCTGCCGCATCGTGGGAACTGTTGCGGTCGGGATGAAATTCCATGGCCAACGCACGATACGCTTTTTTTAGCTCGCGCTCATCCGCCGTACGGGTCACCGACAACACAGT
>SXGS01651049.1_pt1 | contig 17164 bp, 11 predicted proteins | sample 3174681 | NCBI WGS metagenome assembly SXGS01 (sample SAMN11356861, study PRJNA531348) | freshwater metagenome | isolation source: freshwater sample F1-80 | place: China: Fuxian Lake, Yuxi | collected 2017-12-25 | reverse complement strand
GGCGGGTCGATCTGCCTCGACGCCTCCGCCACCAACCTCGCCACGTGCTACTGCCTCGCGGTGGTGGCATGACCAAGGCAGCCCGGCTTTCCTGGAATTGAATCCTTGTTGTCCCCTGCATGGCTATGGCTACACTCACGCCTAAATTTGTAGCCGTTCCATGAAGACGCCTGTAGCTCCGCTTTATCTTGTCGCGATCGTCTGCCTGCTTCTCTCGGGCATTTCTGGACTCATCTATCAAGTCGTCTGGGCCCGTTATCTGGCGCTTTTCCTGGGTCACGCGAGTTATGCGGTGGTGGCGGTTCTCACAACGTTCATGGGAGGCCTGGCTCTGGGCAACTGGCTGTTCGGACGCTGGGCGGACCGGACGCGACGCCCGCTCCTGGTCTACGCTTGGCTCGAGGTGGGCATCGCCGCGTGCGCATTTTTATTCCCTTCCTATTACGAAATTTGCGATCAAGCGTATCTGACCCTCGCCAAGCGATTCGCGGCTTCGGATGCGGGTCTATTAGCCCTCAAGTTCATTTTCAGCGCGGCTTCGATTCTGGTTCCAACCACGCTTATGGGAGGCACTTTGCCAGTGCTGGTTAAGCTGGTCACCCGGTCCCTCGGCGAACTGCAGGAGAAAGTTGCGGCGCTCTACTTCACCAATAGCTTGGGAGCGGTCGCAGGGTGTGTCATCGCGGACTTCTGGTGGATCCCATCCATCGGCCTGCCATCCACCTTGCTCTTCAGCGGGGTGCTCAACGTCGTGGTTGCTCTTCTCGCTTTTGTGGCTTTCCGCTTCGATTTCCCTCAACCCGTCAGGCCAGCGGAGAAACCCCTCGATCCCCCGCTCCCCATCGCTGAAGACCAAGCCAAGCCAGCCCCCCTATCCCTGTCCAGCACTCGCTTGGTTCTGGTGGGAATCGGCGTCTCCGGGTTTGCCGCCATGTTGTATGAGGTCGCCTGGACCAGGATTCTTTGCCTCGCGATGGGTTCGAGCACTCACGCTTTTTCGATCATGTTGATCACTTTTATCGGGGGCATCGCCATCGGCGCGCGGATCGTCTCCTCCTGGAAATCGATCGGCGACAGCCTTCGCGCCTTTGCCTGGTGCGAATTGGCTCTCGCTGTGTCCCTCTTCTTCTCCATGTTTTTCTATGACGAGATCCCCTATTGGTCCATGAAATGGATCAGTCTGCTCGTCCGGCGGGAGGAAACTTACATCTTGAACCAACTCTTGCAGATCGGCATTTGCCTCGCCGTCATGCTGATTCCCACGATCTGTCTTGGGATGACGCTGCCCCTCGCGAGCCGAGCCGCGACGACGCACTTCGAACAGACGGGCCGGTCGGTGGGCCTCGTTTTTGCGGTGAACACCGCCGGGACGGTGCTAGGCGTGGCGATGTCCGGGCTCTGGCTCATGCCCGCGCTCGGACTGGCCCGCTTGCTGGCCTTGGGCATCGCGTTGAATGCTTGCGTCGCCGCGTCGATTCTCCGCAAGGATTGGTTCGCCGCCAATCCGCGGCGCTGGCTGGCCCTGCCAGGGGCGGCCGCGGTCTGGATCCTCGCCAGCGGGTTTCTCTTTGATCACGATTGGCAGCATTCTTTTTCCATGGGCCTTTTCCGGAGCGGGGCGCCCGAAAGTCTGGAGGAATTCAAGAGCCAGGCGAATCTCTACAAGATCCGGTACTACAAGGATGGAGCGGGCGGGACCGTGAGCGTTCAAAGCTACATGGAAGGAAACAAGGAGAGGATGTTCATGAGGGTTAATGGAAAAGTGGACGCCAGCAATCATGGGGATGCCACCACACAACTTCTTCTCGGCCATATCCCGTTGTTCTTGCAGACGAACGCGACTTCCGCGCTCGTGGTCGGGCTCGGTAGCGGAATGACTTGTGGGGCGATTCTACAGCATCCCAGCATCTCCCGCCTGGACGTGGTTGAAATCTCGCCGGAGGTCGCCGAGGCGGCCCGATTGTTCGACGACTTCAACGGCAAGGCGTTGGATGACCGGCGGCTCCACTTGCACGTGGATGACGCCAAGTCCTACTTGCAGCTCACGTCAGAAACTTATGATGTCATCATCAGCGAGCCCTCGAACCCTTGGATGGCTGGCGTGGCGGGTGTTTTCAGCAGGGAGCACTTCGCTCATTGCAAATCGCGGCTCAAGCCCGGAGCCGTCATGGCGCAGTGGGTGCACATGTACGACATGAGCGACGACGCGCTGCGAACGATTTTGGCGACGTTCTTTTCCGTCTTTCAAACCGGCAGCATATGGCAAACGGCTCCCGGGGATCTGCTGCTCATTGGATCCGAGGCAGCGCTCCCAGTGAATTTCGAAAACATGGCCGCCAAGTTGGAGCATCCCGCGGTGAAGCGCGATCTGGCGCGCATTGATATCTTCAGGCTGCCCGTGCTGCTCTCGCTCCAAGTGGTGTCCGACCAGCGCGCGCCGTTCATCACGGGTGATGGCATCGTGATGCAGAGCGACTTTTATCCCAGTCTTGAGTATATCGCGCAGAAGGCCTTCTTTTTGCGATCGGGCAGCACCTTGCTGGCCGCGTACGCCGAGTCCAACTCTCCCCGCGCCGAGACTCTCCTGGCGCGATATTCGAGGCTAAAACCCCTCCAGCCGCTGGATCTGCAAGCCCTGGTCTTGTTTTTCAACTCCTACCAGATCCCGGAAAGCCCGATCGCGCGGTCGTATCTTCATCGATGGCGGGCGGAGGATCCGAATGCGGCGATGCCCATAGAATTCCTGGCCTCCTTGGTGAACAACAGCGCGCACGCGGAGTTGAACGTGGTGAACCTCAAGCCTTATCGCGAGTCCATTTTGTCCGGTTCCACGAATCAGTCGGAACTCCTAAAGTGGTACGCACAATCGTTGTTGCAAACCTATCGCGCCCATCGTTCCTGGGTGCACCTTCCCGCCTCGGAAGAGCTCACCACAGTGCTGCGGCATCTTGTGGAAGCCGATCCTGCTCATCAACGGATCTACCGGCTTCGGCTCGCCGAACTGGCCTGGGATCGAAACGACGCCTCCCAATGCCTTGAACTGGGCCGTCTCGCCCTCAACCCTGACATCACCCGATATGGCCCCAACTCTTTTGGCCTTGAACCGTCTCTTCCTGGAAGAGTTTTTCATTACATGATCGAGACACTCTTGGCCAAGGGAGACTTGGCGGGAGCCACTGAAATGTGCAAAGGAGCATTCCAGAACAATTTTGCGGGCCCCAAAGCCTATCCATTCTCACCTCTCTTGGAGTTGTCTTGCAGAAAAGTCCTCGCCCAGGTGAGCAATCAAAGCGTGGAACGGAAGGAGTAGAGACCGTGCAGTCAGCCGCTGACCTGACAAATCGGGAGCCAGGGTCCAATCCTCTTGTTTCCTCTTCATGAACTGCCCTGGGAGCGCCGGCGTCTCGCCGACAAGATTGAACAAGGTGCCCGATTCGCCGGCGAGGACGCCAGCGCTCCCAGGGTCATGAACTCGATTCACGTCCATTCTTTTGGAGGTCCGGCCTCTTCAGCGAACTGCCTCTGACGGCGGGTTTTTCGTTGCCAGCCTCCAGTTCGTGGCATACATGATGTGTGTGAAGCCAAGGAGGCTCGCCGATGGAAACCAGCACTCAAAGAATCAAAGACATGGCCGGCGCGGACCGCCCGCGGGAACGGCTGGCAGCACTGGGTCCCGAAGCCCTGCGCAACGCCGAGTTAGTGGCTATCGTGCTCCGCACCGGCGTCAAAGGAGCCTCGGCGGTTCAAGTGGCTGAAACGCTGCTGGCCCGCTACGGGTCCCTGGGTGAACTGGCACGCGCGACGGTCGATGACCTTCGCGCCACCAAAGGCATCGGCCGTGACAAGGCCATCGCTCTGAAAAGCGCCCTCACTCTCGCTCGACGGATGGTGCAGGAGGTTCATGCGGCGCCGCAACTCATGGACACACCCGACCGGGTCGCCGACCTGCTTCGCGAAGAGAATCGGCATTACGCCGTGGAACAGTTCCAGGTCGTGCTGCTCAACACCCGGCGCCGCCTCATCCGGGTTGAGCGCATCGCCCAAGGCACGTTGGACACCGTTCTCGTGCATCCAAGGGAAGTGTTCAAATGCGCGATTTCCGCCAACGCCTCCAGCTTGATCCTCGTCCACAACCATCCCAGCGGGGATTCCAGCCCCTCCGAAGCCGATATCCGCGTCACGCGTGATCTTATTCGAGCCGGGCAGCTGCTAAAAATCGAAGTCGTGGACCATGTGATCCTGGGCAAAAAGACGATCGGCGGGGACAGGGATTACACATCGCTTCGAGAGCTGGGTTATTTTTACACCTAGCCTATTTTCCGCTTCGACTCGAACCTTCCACGGTTTATCGTCGCGCATGATCCATCCGACAGCCATCATTGATTCCCGGGCGGCCATCGATCCCTCGGTCGAGGTGGGCCCTTTTTCCGTGATCGACGCCGGGGTGAGTTTGGAAGCGGGCTGCGTGGTCGGCCCCGGAGTTCACATCACGGGACAGACCCACGTGGGAAGGGAGAATCGATTTCACGCCGGGTGCGTCATCGGAGAGGGGCCGCAGGATCTCCGATTCAAGGGGGGGCCAACACGGCTCGTCATCGGGCATGCCAACATCTTTCGCGAGCACGTCACCGTTCATCGGTCCAACTCCCTTGAGGAGGACACCGTGATTGGATCCCATAATTTCTTCATGGCCAACAGTCATGTGGGCCACAATGTGGCGGTGGGAGATCACGTCATCGTGGCGAATGGAGCGTTGATCGCCGGGCATGCAATCTTGGGAGATCGGGCGTTCATCTCGGGCAATTGCCTCATCCATCAATTTGTGAGGGTGGGCTGCCTCGCTTTGATGCAGGGCGGCTCGGCGATCAGCAAGGATCTCCCTCCATTCACCATCTCCCGAGGGATCAATGGGACTTGCGGGCTCAATATCATCGGGCTGCGCCGGGCTGGTGTTTCCCCTAAAGAGCGGCTGGAATTGAGGCGGGCGTATCGATTGCTTCAAAGAGGAGTCGGAGGAGTGACGATGCGCCAACGGCTGGACCTTATCGAAGCTGAATGCGCGGGCGACTCGGTCAAAGCTTTGGTTGAATTTGTGAGGAAAAGCCGGCGTGGAGTCTGCCTCCACGCGCCGGGGACCGTGCGTTCGGAATCATCGATCGGCGACGCGGATCAGGGGTGAATGCACGCGAGATCCTTGGCCGGATCAATCCCCCAGCGAGCGCCTACCGACTCAAGGTCCGGGTTTAATCCCCATTGATCGGGCATCTCCGCGCCCTCATGCGACGGGCTACCGCCCTTGAGACGCATGCAACCTTTGTTGTTTCCGATCTCCAGAATCTCCAAGCACTCGGCCTCCGTCAGTCGAAGCTCCGGCAGCGCGGCCAGCTCCTCCACTTTGTCTTCGATGGGTTTCCCAGCTTCGGCGGTTTCTTGAATGAGTGTTGGCACGACGCTTTCCACGGCGGTCTGCGACAGATTCCAAAGGCACGCCAATTGGAGCATCGTCAATCCATGCTTGCGGGCGATGGGGCGCATACGCTCCGCCTTCGCGAATCCCGCTTCCACCCAGCCCGCGGGCCGGAAGGCACGGTGATCATGAGAACCGAAGTTGTGCCCCGGCTTGACGTCGTCGTGGAAAACTCCGCCGTAATCCACGACCCGCGTGATCAGTTTGACACGGTTTTTTCTAGCCGCCTCAAGACAAAGCATGCCGGGCCACGGCTCGAGCGGATTAAGAATGATCATGCCCCAGTCGATCAGTCCCGCAAACCGCTCAAAGCTGAGGATCAGATCCAAGGTGAACCCGTTGGCGGGTCCCGGCGCGATGCCCAAAAACTCAGTCAATCCCGCGTCTTTCAGCGCATGCATGCCTTTCCAGACTGCGTCGCTCGAGTATCCGATCGAGTCCGGGTTGTGCAACAAGACCGCGTCGAATCGGTCGACCCGACACCTTTGCAAGGACTTTTCGGCCGCCATCCGCAGGTAGGCTCCATAGTCGGAGGGCGCGCGCAATCCCGGGGCCGTGAATCGAGGAAACCCCTTGGAACCATCACGCCGGCCTGAGTAGAAGTCGTGGCCAATGGCTGAAACGAGGCAATACTCATCGCGCGGAATTCCCTCGAGGGCGCGCCCCAGCATCTCGTCGGCAGCCCCCGAGCCATAGACGTCGGCGGTCACGAACGTGCGGATGCCCGAGTCATGCGCCTGGCGGACGATCCTAACAAATCGAGCATCGTCGATGGGTTCGCCGAAGTGCATGAAGCGTCCCCCGCTCCATGTGCCGAAAGCCGTCCGAGTCAGTTGCATCGTATTGCTGGATCTCCGCGCGGCGCCGGTTCCGCCACGGGGGCTCCGGAATTCGCGGGAGAAATCCTTACAGATTTAAAAATAGCTAGAATGAAGTGAACGAGGCACCGAGTGGAATATCACATTCGGCGAAAGCAGCCGTCGCTGAGGAACTGAGAACGACGTTGCCCCACGGCGCGAGCCTCCAACCGCGAGACGCGCGTGCTCAGTGGCAGCCGCATCCGGTCCCGCAGGAGTTTTCCATGTCGGAGGATTCAGGCACCCGGCCCAATTCGATGGTCTTGCTGACGTAGCGGTTCACCGTCTCTTGAATCTCGTGCAACGATTTCTGCGCGTCCATGAATCCGCGCGCGACGGGGTTCTCCATGAACCGGCTGCGCCTGGCCTCATAATCCTCGATCTCGCTGTTCTCAAGAGCCAGTCCCTGCTCTTGCTTGTGCTGCAGATACTCGCTTCGCTCGCCCAGTTCTTGATACTGACCCTTGACCTCGTCGTTGATCATGAATTGGTCCAATTTCAATCGAATCGAATGAAATTCAGGGTCGGCGAGCAGCGCCTCGCACAGTTCCTTGGTTTTTCGAACCACAGCGGATTGTTCAGCAACAAGAGCCATAAAAGTAACCTATAATTGTGATTGGTTTAGACTAAACCCTGGCCACGCGGACTCGAACTCCGTTCAAGCCAGGACTTCACTTTAAACAGATCAACCGCATCGCGCAATCGGGATTCTTAAACACGGGGCGTTGCCTGCCGCGGAAGAGTGGGCTAGATTATCGCGATGCAAAAGCTGTCACGCGCGGACATCGCCTCCTCGCTTCAATCCGTTCCTTTGTGGAGCCGCCAGGGCGCCATGATTTCGCGCACCTTTCAGTTCGCTGATTTCGTGGCTTCGATCAAGTTCGTGAACGCGATCTCGAAGAGAGCCGAGAAAGCCTGTCATCATCCGGACATCGACATTCGCTGGAACAAAGTCACTCTGCGCTTGAGCACGCATGACGCCGGTGGATTGACCGGGAAAGACTTTCTCCTGGCTCGAGAGTGCGACGGGATCGCGGCCGCGGCCGCGAAACCAAAGTCATAGTCTCGGTATCTCAACAACCGTTGCCAGCCGCGGCGGCCCGCGATTCGGCGCGGAGGATTTCCACGCCCCGCGATTTCTTGGTTCCACCTTAAAACGGCAGTTGCCCAAGGCGAATCTTCGCAAGATCCTGGCGATAAAGTTTTTCCGAATCACTCACCAAATCCACTGGGGATCTGCCTCCCTCGTCGTGAAGCCTTTCTCATCCAGGCTGTTGCAAATCTCCACGAGGTTCAGCTGCCGTTTTAAAGTTCAAGCGAACACTTTGGCGACGAGCTTCCTTTCCTCGACTCCTGTCAGCCGTTGATCCAGGCCCTGATAAAAGAAACTGAGCTTCCGGTGATCCAGACCGAGCAAGTGCAGGATGGTGGCGTGCAAATCAGACACGTGGACCGGCTCCTCCACCGCCCTGAATCCTAGCTCATCGGTGGCTCCGATGGCTTGGCCGCCCTTCACGCCGGCCCCGGCCAGCCACATGCTGAAGCCGTGCCAGTCATGATCGCGGCCCGGCTTCCCGACGCCCTCGCTGGTGGGAGTTCGACCGAACTCCCCGCCCCACACGATCAGCGTTTCATCCCACAACCCCGAGGCCTTTAGATCTTCAATCAACGCGGCGATGGGCTGATCCGTCTCCGCCGCGTGGAGGGTGTGGTTGCCGATGCAGTCATTGTGGCCGTCCCAAGTGTCCTCGATGTGTCCGCCGCCGGAGTAGAGCTGGATGAATCGCACCCCTTTCTCAAGCAGCCGGCGTGTGATGAGGCATTTTCGGCCAAAGTCCGCCGTGACGGTTCGATGAATGCCGTAGCGTTCCTGTGTGCGGGCTTCCTCCCGCGCGATGTCCACAGCCGCAAGAGCCGCGGATTGCATTCGATAAGCCAGCTCATAACTCTCAATGCGGGCCGCAAGCTCGCTCTCCCCTGGCCGGAGGGCCAAGTGCGATTGATTCAATGATTTCAGGAGGTCGAGCGTGTCGCGCTGGGTTTTGGGGCTGATCCCGTTCGGCGTCTCAAGATCCAGCAGGGGCGCCCCGACGCTGCGAAACAATGTGCCTTGAAACTGCGCCGGCATGTAGCCAGAAGTCCAATTCGAAGCGCTTCCAATGGGCCCGCCTCGCGGATCGGTCATCACGACAAAGCTTGGCAGATCATGGTTGAGAGTTCCCAATCCGTAATTCACCCAAGAACCAAGGCACGGTTTCCCGATCAGAATGCTCCCTGTGTTCATCTGCAAGCAGCCGGAGGCATGGGCCGCCGTATCGGTAAACATGGATCGAATGACGCAAAGGTCATCGGCGAACTTGGCGGTGTGCGGGAACAAGGAACTGATGGGCAGACCGCTCTGGCCGCGAGATTGGAATTCGAAGGGCGACTTCATGAGATGGCCGATCGGGCGCCCGTTGGAACCGACCTTCGCCTCGCCCGTGTAGGGAGAGCCATTGAATTTGGACAAGGCTGGTTTGGGATCGAACGTGTCCACTTGGCTTGGGCCTCCGTTCATGAATAAAAAAACCACCCGCGACGCTTTGCTCTTCTTGACCGCCACGGTTGAGTCCGCCTGCAAACGGGTAGGGAGGACGCCGTCTCGAGCAATCAAATCCGCCAGGGCGAGCATTCCAAATCCCGCCCCGGCCCGGCGCAAGGCTTCGCGGCGGGAATATCGCGGCCGATGCTGGAACGAGGAGGAGTCGAAAGTTTTCATGGGCGATCAATCAGGATAAACGAACTCGTTGAGATTCAGCATGGCGCGGCACAGCTCGGAAAGGGAGGCGCCTTGTTTCAAAAAGTCATTCAAGGTTTTTAACTCTTCGGGAGTTGGAACGCGACAGACACACAGCCGGAAAGCAAGCCGGATTTGGGCTTCCTGATCTGACCCCGCCTCACGGCGGAGTCGCTCAGCAAAAAGACGCGCCTGACGGTTGACAAAATCCCCATTGAAAAGGGTGAGGGCTTGAGTTGGAACGGTGGTCACTTGGCGGCGTGAGGAGGACTGCGTCGTGTCGCACAGATCCAACAATTCCAGCATCGGCACGATCATGGCGCGCTTCAGAAATGTGTAGATGGTGCGCCGTGACGATTGGCTCTCGTCCGATTGTTTCCAAATTTTATCAGGATCGCTGTTGCCTTCGAGGATCTGACGAGGCACGGGAGGGAATATGCTGGGTCCGTGGGAGACCAAGTTCAGTTGACCGCTGACAGCCAGCATGCTGTCCCGAATGGCTTCCACCTCGAGACGCCGGTAGGGAAATCTCCACCAAAACAGGTTCTCCGGATCCGCCGCGCCTTGGGCGGAGCTCCAACTCTTGGCCATGCGGTAGGTCTGGCTGTTGAGAATCAAGCGGTGCAATTGCTTGATGGAGCCCCGCGCATCATGAAGGAACCAGTGGGTGAGCCAGTCCAGCAATTCGGGATGGGTTGGCAAATCTCCGCTCACGCCAAAGTTGTTCGGTGTTCGCACCAACCCTTCGCCGAAGTGGTGCAACCAAACACGGTTCACGAAGACCCGGGCCGCCAGTGGATTTTCATCGCTCGTCAGCCACCTGCCAAAAGCGAGCCGGCGTCCGGTGGTTCGCGGACCCGCGGCCGCTTCCGGCATCGGTTCCGCGCCGATGCTTGTCGGCGTGCCGGGCGTCACGGCATCACCGGCTCGGGAGGGCGAGCCACGAGTAAGAATTCGGGTGGGAGGAGGGGTCAAGTTGGGCTCGTGAAGCAAATAAGCCTGCGGGAGGTTGGTCTCCACCAGCATCGCGGCCTCGCCCTCTGGTTTCCGCGCCGCCAAACGCGCCTCCAAGGACGCCACTTTCTCGGGTGGCCCGGCGAAGAGAGGGAGTTCCTCGCGGCCTTTGCGCGGTCGCTGGAGGGGGTCAAACACGGCGAGCAGGCTGTAGTAGTCCCTCGTCGAGAGCGGTTCGAACTTGTGGTCATGACAGCGCGCGCATCCGAGGTTTAAGCCGAGAAACGCGAGCGATGTGGTGCTCAAAATGTCATCCAATTGATCAAATCGATCCGTCGCCGGATCCGCCGGCTCGTCATCCCAAGGACCCAGCCGGTAATAAGTCGTGGCGATCGCCGTTTCGGAAGTAGCGTCAGGAAGTTCATCCCCTGCCAGTTGTTCCATCATGAACTGCGCCCATGGTTTGTCGCGATTGAACGAATCGATAACGTAATCGCGGTACCTCCAGGCGAACGGTTTGGTGGCGTCCCGTTCATAGCCATTGCTCTCGGCGTATCGAACCAGATCAAGCCAGTGGCGAGCCCACTTTTCCCCATGCTCAGGGCGGGCAAGAAGCTTCTCAACCCATGCCGCATCCGATTCGCCTTCTGCGTTCCTTTCAAACTCGAGCTGTTCCGCAGGAGTGGGTGGGATCCCAATCACGCCGAGGTAAAGCCGGCGGAGCCATTGCGACCTCGCCGCGGGTGGAGAGGGCTTCCAGCCTCGGGATTCGAGCTTGGCAAGAATAAATGCGTCGATGGGATTGGCCACCCAGGCCGCGTCGGCGCACAGGGGAATCGATGGTCGCTTCAAGGGCGAGAAAGCCCAGTGCTTGGCGGGGTCGGCAGGAATAGCCTCGTCCTTGGGAAACGCGGCGCCGTTGTCGATCCATCTGCGAAGAAGCTCGATGTCCTCAGGGGAAAGTGGTTTGCCTTCGGGGGGCATTCGCTCGTTTTCATCGCTCGCCAAGACGCGATGCATGAGTGGGCTTTCGGTGCTCTTCCCGCGAAATACGACGGGCCCGTTTTCACCGCCATGGAGGATGAGCTTGCCGGCATCCAGCCTGAGGCCTGCTTTCTGTTTGAGCCGGCCATGACAGGAAGTGCACCGCCTCTCCAGAAGCGGGCGTATATCCCGCGTGTAATCACCGGGTGACCCAGGTGAGGGGAGCCCTGATCCAGCCCGAGGCGGAGATTGCGCCAAGGAGGTGGTGGCGCACACCCAGACAAGCAGTGCTGCCAGCTCGTTCCCAAATCGCGGGAATGGCTTTGAGCGCCCGCGAGCCCTTGGAGTTCGGACTTTGTCCTGGGGCCGGTTCATCGGTGATCTTTCGGCTGCACTTGGAGATACTAGTTCAACCTAACCCCGCTATGGCATGGCTGGAAAGATTATAATACCAACCCGAGCCGCTACCAGTGCATCCACAAGTTGTCGGTGAACTTGGCTGGCAGCCCGGAGCGCGGTTGTGTGCGGAGCACCAGCCGCAGCAGGTTTGGCGTGACAGCGAGCCTGAAATGCTGCTGCGACTGGCTTTCAGCACAGCCGCGCTCCACTGACAACGCGTGGATGCACCGAGCCGCTACTTCAGCAGGAGCCGGAAAAACGCCGTTGAACTGGCGGTTGGAAGAGCCACCTCTTTCCAGTCATCGATGGTCTCAGCCGCTTGCGGCAGATCAGTCCAGACGGCGCCGGGTCCAGCCGAATCAGCCCGCTGCATGGCAAACCCCGTTGAGGGAGCAGGCCAGGAAATTTTGATCTGGTCGCCCTTCAAAGACGCCTTGAGCCTCCTGATCGACGCCGCGCCCGGCACAAGCACCGGGATCGAGGTCACATAAGGCTGCCCCACCATGTAGAGCGTCTTGTAATCTGGGCCGCCAAAGCAAAGGTTTGCCGTTCGAGTCAGCCGAATTCTCCCGATCAGATGCCCGTCCGGCGCGAAGATTTCGACCCCGGACTCCGCGCTGGACCAGATCCGTCCGCCGGCGTCGCATTTGATGCCATCCGGCACGCCGTTTCCAATAGTGCAAAGGACCGCCCCGCCAGTGAGCGTGTTGTCGGGTGCGACGTCGAACACTCGGATGGGACCGGGCGCGCTGGCGCTGTCCGCGACATAGAGCTTAGTTTCGTCGGGCGACAAACATAAGCCGTTTGGACGCGACATGTTCGTGGCCACTTGAAGCACGGTGGAGGCGGGATTGTTCTGAAAGAATCGATAGACATACAATCCTGGTTGAAACCCTCGCGGGACCGAGGAGCCGTTCGGTGGTGGCAAGGGCAAGCCGCTGTCGTAGCCTGGATCGGTGAACCATATGGAGCCGTCCGATTTCATCGCCAGATCGTTGGGCGAATAAAACTTTGTTCCCGTGATGTAGTTCGTTAGAAGCGGCACGCTGACGCCATTGGTTGTGAGAACGACCCTGAGGCCCGTGCTGCCGGCCTGGCAGGAGATCAGGCGTTCATGGAGATCCAGCAGATTTCCATTGAAGAGGGTGCCATTGGGCGGGCGGAGGAAGTCGGTGAGCGTGTTTGGCGGGACGAGTTTCTTGAGGCGGTTGTTCCCTAGATCGCTGAAAACAAGGTAACCTCCGTCAGAAGGAATCCACACCACGCCCTCAATCCAGGAGTTGAGAGTGGCCATCCGGGTCAGAACGGCATTCGTCGAGAGGATCTTGTCGAATTCAGCTTGATCCGCGATGTCGAAGATGCCACTGCGAACGTAGACATCCAATCGCGCGATCTGGGAGGTGATCGCACCCGACTCGTGGCTCACGACGGCGGAGTAGGCGCCTCCAGAAGATCGTTGCACAGCCGGCAAAACCAGTGTCGCGTTCGTGGCGTCCGGCAGCGGGATTCCGTTGAACGACCACTGATACTGCAATGGAGTCGCGCCGGTCGCGGTGACACGAAATGTGGTGGTGGTGCCTTGGGCCACCATCCGGCTTGCGGGCTGTGTGGTGATTTTGAGTTGAGCTTGAGCGGCGGGGACGCATGCAAACCAGATCCATGCCAGGGAGGTCCAAGCAATCGCATGCCATCTGCCTAGTTGGGAAAGTCTGGATGAAGAGGGGGACGGGCTCATGACTGGCAGGCAACCACAATCCTGATGACAATTCAAGACATCCCCACTGGGCGCGTCGGAGTTCGCAACCACAAAAAAGGGGTCTTGTCAGCTGCTCCTCGTTTCACGATTGAACTGGGTTTTATCTCGCCTCTTGCATCCATTGCCGCTATCAAAAATGGATGCCACCTGTTCCCCTCCAATGGCCCCGCTGGCTCGTCTGGGTGTTGCTTGCTGCCCTTTTCCTTGAATTCCCGGAGAGCCTCGCCTCGGGGCGGGGTCCGAATATTCTTTGGATCACGAGCGAGGATCACGGGATTCAAATGGGTTGTTATGGGGACCAGTTCGCCACCACGCCGAACGTGGACAAGCTCGCGGCCAAGGGGATGATCTACACACGTGTTTGGTCCTGCGCCCCGGTCTGTGCTCCGGCTCGAACAACGCTGATCTCAGGCATCTATCCAACAGGCACCGGGGCCGAGCATATGCGAAGCCTGGCGCCTTTCCCCGGCGGCAAACAGATGTTTCCTCAGTTGCTCTCCAAGGCGGGCTACTATTGCTCGAATAATGCGAAGGAGGACTACAACCTCGCCAAGCCCGCCAAGGTTTGGGACGATTCGTCGAGAAAAGCCCACTGGCGACAGCGCGCGCCAGGCCAGCCGTTCTTTTCCGTGTTCAACTCGGAAAAGAGCCACGAGAGCAAAATCCGCTCCCGTCCGCACACCCCAGTTCATGACCCGGCGAAGGTGCGCGTGCCTCCGTATCACCCGGACACTTCCGAAGTGCGCCGTGATTGGGCTCAGTATTACGACATCGTGACCGCGGCTGACTCAGACGCGGGTGCTGTCCTGGCCCAACTGGAGACTGACGGACTCGCCGAAGAGACCATTGTCTTTTATTTTGGAGACCACGGATCGGGGATGCCCCGCTCGAAGCGCTGGCCTTACAATTCCGGATTGCACGTGCCACTCGTTGTGTTCATCCCCGAGAAGCTCAAGCACCTTCGTCCTTCAGACTACAAGCCGGGTGGCCGCTCAGACCGGCTTGTGAGCTTCATCGACTTCGCGCCTACCATGCTCAGCCTGGCGGGCGTGAAGCCCACTTCCTGGATGCAGGGGCGGGCGTTTCTCGGGCCATTCACCGCGCCCGCCGCGGCTGTCCTCCATGGATTTCGAGGCCGCATGGACGAGAGGAACGATCTCGTGCGCAGCGTGACCGATGGACGATTTGTTTACATCCGCAACTACATGCCGCATCTCGTCTGCGGACAGCACATCGACTATCTGTGGCAAACGCCCACAACGCGTGTGTGGGAATCACTCCACCGGGAAGGCAGGCTGACGCCGGAGCAAGATGCGTTTTGGAAACGCAAGCCGCCTGAAGAACTCTACGACCTCCAAACGGATCCGGATGAGATCCATAACCTCGCTTCAACTCCAGCGTATCAAATCATCAAGGCGAGGCTGAGGAAGGCGCAGCGAGAGCACGCAACGATGATCCGAGACGTGGGCTTTATACCCGAAGGAGACCGCTTGGATCGGGCAAAGGGCGGCTCGCCCGGTGATTTCAGTCACGACGCGCGAAAGTACCCTTTGTCGCGCGTGCTCAAGACAGCGGAGCTCGCTTCAGAACTCCGAGCCGAGGACGTCCCGGCGTTGAAAGCCGCGATGAAAGACCGGGACAGCGCCGTCCGGTACTGGGGTGCGCTGGGTCTCTTGATGCGCGGCAGCATGGCCGTTAAGTCGTCAGCACCCGCGCTGCGATCCACCCTCAACGATTCTTCGGCCGAGGTCCGCATCGTCGCGGCTCAGGCCCTATGCCAATTCGGGCCGGACGCAGATTTCAAAGCCTCCGTCCGGATCCTGGCTGGACACGCCGATTGGAGCCAGCACGACGTCTTCACCGTCATGGCGGCGTTGAACAGCTTGGATGCGCTTGGCATGGCCTTTGCGCCTCTCGCGGAGATTCTTCACTCGCTTCCAACCAAAGGGGTTTCGCCTGACAGTCGCTACGATTCCTACGTGCCCCGATTGGTCGAGCATCTGCAAAGGAGATTCAAAAAATGAGCGCGCCACGGAATCTAAAACGAGCCCTCCTGATCACGCTTCTGCTCACTTTGTGTGCGGGTGCTAGGGCGGCTGAATCTCGGCCGAACGTCGTCATCCTTCTGGCCGACGACTCCGGGTGGGGCGATCATGCCATCCATGGGAACACCACTTCCCACACGCCGAACATCGACTCCCTAGCGCGCGGCGGAGCTTCGTTGGAGCGCTTTTACGTTTGTGCGGTGTGCGCGCCAACGAGGGCGGAATTCCTCACCGGAAGGTATCATCCGCGCGGCGGCGTTCGAGGCGTTTCGACAGGCCAGGAGCGGCTGAACACGGATGAAAAAACGCTTGCGGATGCCTTCAAAGCGGCGGGATACGCCACCGGCGCTTTCGGCAAGTGGCATAATGGCAGCCAGTGGCCCTATCATCCCAATGCGCGCGGCTTCGACGAGTATTACGGCTTTGCTTCCGGCCATTGGGGCGAGTACTTCGACCCGCCGCTTGAGCGCAACGGACAGCCAACCCGAGGCAAGGGATTCATCGCGGACGATCTCACAACCCACGCGTTGGAATTCATTGAGCGCCATCGGGCCAGACCGTTCCTGTGCTATATCCCCTTCAACACGCCTCACTCGCCGTGGGCGGTCCCGGATGAGTTCTGGCAACGATACAAAGACAAAACTGTTCCCCAGCGCGGCGCGGATCCGAGCAAGGAGCAGCTTGATCAGACGCGTTGCGCATTGGCGATGATGGAAAATCTCGACGCCAATGTGGGGCGCGTGCTCAAGCGGCTCGAGGAACTCCGGTTGAGCGACAATACCATCGTCATTTACTTTTCAGATAACGGACCGAACACATGGCGTTGGAATGGAGGCATGAAAGGCATCAAAGGCACCACCGACGAAGGCGGCGTCCGATCGGCATTCTTCATCCGCTGGCCCGCCGGAGGCGTCAAACCCGGCGCTTTGGTGAAGGAGATCGCGGCCGCGATCGACATTCTGCCTACCCTTGCGGCTTTGGCTGGGTTGGAACGAGCGGGCGACAAGCCGCTGGACGGCCGGGATTTTTCACCGCTCCTGACGGGGAAACAGGAAACCGGCTGGGCGCCCCGGCTCATCTTCTCCCACCAGAACGGCAACATCAGCGCCCGGTCTCAGCAGCATCGACTCGACCCCAAAGGAGCGCTTTTTGACATGCTTGCCGATCCCGGTCAGACGAGAAACATCGCGAGCGAACAACCGCGAATCGCCTCGGACATGGCCGCCGCCGTGGCCCATTGGCGGGCTGAGGTGCTCCCCAAGTCCAAGGACGACCGCCCTTTCCCCGTCGGTTACGCCGCTTTTCCGCGCACACCGCTTCCAGCGCGTGACGGCATTCCCCAAGGCGGCGTCAAACGCAGCGCCGGTGCTCCGAATTGCTCGTACTTCGTCAATTGGACAAGCCTCGAAGATCGGATCACCTGGGATATTGAAGTGAACACCACGGGAAGTTATGACGTGGACATTCTATACACCGCCCCCGTTGCGGACGCCGGTTCCACCATCGAACTCGAGTTCAGCACTGCCAAACTCACAGGGAAAGTCACTTCTGGGTGGGATCCCCCTTTGTACACCAACCAGGACACCATCCCGCGCCCAGCGGGAGAGTCTAAGATGAAGGAATTTCGCCCGCTCCGTCTCGGCCGCTTGCGCCTGGAAAAGGGCCGGGGCCAGCTCACTCTTCGTGCCCTGGAAATCCCCGGAAGAACCGTGATGGATGTCCGGCAAATCAACCTCACCCTTCTTCCATGACCCTTAAAACGGCAGTTGATCCTGGTGCGGATTTGCAGGTGGTGCATCCGCGAGTTGTCGGTGGAGCGCGACTGTGCTGAAAGCCAGTCGCAGCAGCATCTCAGGCTCGCTATCACGCCAAACCTGCTGCGGCTGGTGCTTCGCACACAACCGCGCTCCGGGCTGCCAGCCAAAT
>SXGS01321363.1_pt1 | contig 17167 bp, 19 predicted proteins | sample 3174681 | NCBI WGS metagenome assembly SXGS01 (sample SAMN11356861, study PRJNA531348) | freshwater metagenome | isolation source: freshwater sample F1-80 | place: China: Fuxian Lake, Yuxi | collected 2017-12-25 | reverse complement strand
GCGGGAGTGAAGCCTCACTCCCCACATTGAGCGCGTCGCTCTAACATGCCTTGAAAGTAGAATTGAATTTTGTCCGCGGCCGCGTTGATGCGCGCGCCTTGATCGGGACATTCGTAGAAGTGTTTCTCGAGCTGGCGATCGAGCTCGCCGAGCGCGATCATCTTTTCGTCGTACGCTTGGGGGTCACACGCGCGTTTGAACGGAACGCGAACTTCCCCGTTCACTTTCTTGAGCGTTTGCACGACCAAGCGTTTCTGACAGCGCTGAGCTTCGGCCGCAGAGCTAAAAGCCGCAACGGAAAGTGCCATCACCAAAAGATTGCGCCATTTCAGATTCATGATCAGGCCCTCCGCTTCATCATAGAAAAGACTAAGCAACCCCAGTGCCTCACGAGCGGAAATTAAGGCGTATCGGTGTGTCTATTTTTCTGACAGTTCGTCGCGCAAAAGAGCCGAGGCTCAATCGTGCTGAAGACATCATGAAAAGAAAGTTGAGCCAGAAGAAAAAATATTTGAGGATCAACCTCGCGGAGGAAGAGCGATGAAACTTGCGTGGGTTCAGTTTGGATTACTGTCTTTGATTTCTTTGATTATGGTCGGCTGTCAAACGACTGGACCTAAGTTCGAGGTCTCGCGCAAAGAGCAGTTCTGGCTAGATGGTTTTGCATTCGAAAAGTCTGTCGCGACGGATGCCAACGGCTCGGGCCAGAAGCTCGTTGAAGTTCGTCCCGTGAAGTTGCCCTACACGGGAACGATCGCGGATATGAAAGCGCAAGATCGTTGGTTGCGCATTTTCGAATCGTTGATGAAAGCAGTCTCCGAAGAGTGTAAAGGCGATCCCGAGCGTCTTCCCGAAGTCAGCGCTGATGAGCTCGATTACACGAAGGTAAGTAACTCGAAAGAACATCCTCGTTACGGCCAGGCACGCTTCACCTGTAGATCGAAGTAATGAGAGATGAGGGCCACGCGGGAAGTAAGATTTCCCTGGGCCTAAGCTTCCCCTTTAAGAGGGTAGAGAAGTCTGGTTTACCTAAGGGGCATGATTAAGGCCTCTGGGGCTCTCTTCGTTTTATTTATTGCGTTCGATTTCCTCCCGGCAAGTGCTGCCGAGATCCGACCCTTTTCGACCGACGGTTGCACATCCTATCGCGAAGGCACCCAGCGGGATCCTTCGCAGTGGGCACATTGCTGCTACGAACACGATTTGCAGTATTGGGTAGGGGGAACGCGCGACGACCGCAAGCAGGCGGATCGCGAGTTTCTCCGTTGCGTAGCCGATACCGGCGCTCGCCTTGAAGCAAAGATCATGTACTGGGCGGTCCGTGCAGGCGGGCGGCCATTTTATCCGACACCTTTCCGGTGGGGTTACGGATGGCCTTATCCTAGAGGATATAAGGCTCTTTCGGTCTCGGAGCGGGATTCAGTTGAAGCCGCTCTCCACGACTTGGTTAAAAATAAACAAAATCAGTATTTACACCCGGCCTCATTCTAGCGAGCGTAGAGGCGCTTACGAAGGAGGACTTCCGTGAAGCGCTTTACGTCTGGCTTAGTTTGTTTGACGATCGCAACCTTGGTTTCATTGAGTGGGTGCGGGGGCGACACAAGCAGCGGGCAGCCAGTTCCTGAACCTGTCCTCGTCGTTAAAGAAACGGGCGGAACGTTCGATAACATCAGGCCTGAACAAGTTCTCGCCATCGAAATTACGGTCGTCCCGAATCCTCTAAAGCCTGCAACGAAACTGACTCGAGCTTTCACCGGCGCTCGTGCCGTTGAAGTCGTTAAAGCCCTAGGCTTCAATAAGCCGATGGAAGTGGGTTTGCCGGCCGCAATGGCTACGGGTTCAATCGTGATTGCTTACCAAGATCCGACGGGTGAGCCCGAACAACGTGTCTTCGATCTACTGAACGGCAAAATTATCGAGGATCGGAGTCATCCGGAAGTCCTCTATAGAGCGCCTGTCGAAATCAACGAATCCTGGCTAAGGTCTCAGGCGCCTTAGGGATTGGCCATCGCCTTGCAATTACTCCTAGTGAATGGATGAGCGGCAGTCGCCGCCCGTTTTAAGGAGTTTTACCATGGTTAAGACCGCGCTTTTTGTCGCCCTGTCGACTCTGTTTACAGTTCAAGCGATGGCTCAGGCTTCTGAGGTGAAGATCAAATCTGGCCAATCGATCGAGATCAAAGCCGGTGATGCCATGAAGGTCACGTGCGAGGCCGAGAAGAAGATCGATATCAAGCCGCCCACGGACCCGAACGCCGCTCTTCCGAAATGTGCTGTTCAAAAGAGTTTCTTCGGTGGTGCTTTCGACGTTTACGTCGGTGACCAGCACTGGGGTTATTACGATCAAGAGCAGGCGATCAACAAGATCCAAGAACTTCGCTTAAACGCGATCTGTAAGTAAGCTCTCTCCGGAAATCGATGCCCAAAATAAAAAAGGCCCGCCTTTCGGCGAGCCTTTTTTCGTTTTCCACGTTGATGGAAAATCGAAGATTAACGCTTCGAGTACTGGAAGCGGCGACGTGCACCAGCTTTACCGTACTTCTTACGTTCAACCATACGCGGGTCACGAGTGAGGAAGCCGGCTTTTTTCAGAGCGCCGCGGTTAGCTTCGTCGAAGGCAACGAGTGCGCGCGAGATGCCGTGGCGGATTGCGCCGGCTTGTCCGGACTCACCACCACCAGCAACGGTGATGTAAGCGTCGAACTTGCCTTGCTGAGAAACGATCGAGAAGGGCTGCACGATGACCATTTTGGAAGTAGGCTTGCTGAGGTAGTTGTCAGCAGGCTTTCCGTTGATCGTGAGTTTGCCACTGCCGGGTTTCAGGAACACGCGAGCAGCGCTCGTTTTTCTTCTGCCAGTTGCGTAAAAGAATTTTTGTGCAGCCATTTAGCCAATTCTCCGAATCGAATTACTGTTTCAAGTATTTGAGGTTGAGAGCTTCAGGACGCTGAGCCGAATGCGGGTGGTTCGGTCCTTTGTAAGCCTTCAACTTGGTGATGAGAGTCTTCGAAAGTTTGTTCTTGGGGAGCATGCCTTTTACGGCGTCCTCGAGAATGAACGCAGGATCGTGTTCCATTTGCTCAACGAAGTTGCGCGACTTGAGAGAGCCGAAGAAACGCGAGTGACGGTAGTAATGCTTCTCAACTGATTTGTTGCCAGTTGTGACGACTTTGTCGGCGTTAACGACGATAACGAAGTCACCAGTGTCCTGGTTGGGAGTGAATTGCGGTTTATGTTTGCCGCGGATCACTTGCGCGATCTCAGTAGCCAGACGGCCGAGGTTTTTTCCGGCAGCGTCTACGACCCACCATTTTCTCTCAATTTCACCAGTAGCAGCGTTATAGGTTCTCATTTGCGCTCCAAACAAATTACCGATCACAAAATTTCGATGCGGACCTTATCGATTTAGGAATCCGCCGACACTCACAAGCTTGCCTGTCGTCGTGAATCTGCATCCGTTTAAGGCTCTGGCTCATGAAGCTCAAGACTTAATTTCCGGGAGGGTGGGTTCGCCGCGCCCGAAGAGATGGGTTTGTCACTAAACAGAGTAAAAGGTTCTAAAGCTTACGGCACTTAATGTCAACGGCTTCGGGGTAATTGACCTTGTAAAGAAAGAGTCCCTGGGGTGGAGCCGTCGGACCAGCCAGTCGCCGGTCTTTGGCTTCGAGCAAGGTTTTCACCCGATCCGGGGGGACGCCGTCCTTATTCATGTCGATCAAGGTCCCCACGATGTTACGGACCATCTGTTTGAGGAACCCATCGCCCTGGACCGTAAACTCAATTGTATCTTCATCCAGCTGATCCCAGCGGGCTTGGGTGAGGTGGCGAACCGTCGTTTGCACCGGAGTTCCGGCGCTCTGAAAGCTTTTAAAGTCTTGTTTTCCCACAAGATATTGGGCGGCTTCATTCAAGTAGTCCAAGCTCAGCGGGAAGCGAACCCAGTAAGTATAACGATTGCGAAGCGCGCTCGGGACCCGGCGATTGATCACCCGGTATTTGTAAATCTTGTCCGTGACGCACGCGATGGAATGAAAATCATGGGGCGCTTGGAAGAGCTCCTTAATGACGACGCTGTCCGGCGTCAGACACTGAATGGCGTACCGAAGATCGAACAGGGATGGGTCCCGGGGCGCATCGAAGTGGGCCACTTGTTGGTGGGCGTGAACTCCAGCATCCGTACGACTTGCGCCCAAAACATAAATTGGTTTTGCGTAAATTCGGCTGACGGCAGCTTCGAGGGTTCCTTGGACCGAACTGAGAACCGTTTGGCGCTGCCAGCCGGCGAAGTCGGTTCCGTCATACGATACGTGAATCCGCACGCGGTAATGGTCGGGAGCACAGTGACGGTACTTCGCGCGTTTTGAGGTGTCGGGCGACGTCTCTGAAGAGTTTTCTGCGGAGATTTCGTCAGACGCAGCGACCTCGCCAGAAGTTTCCGGCGTAGGGTCGTTTTCTTGATCAGACATTTTAATTTCAGATCCTTGGGTTCGGCGTCTTTTGAAGAGAGCTTCAGAAGTCCGCGATGAAACCGAGGTTGAACGACTGGGAGGTGAAGTCGAGCGTGTTGTGGAGTCCGAAAATCCCGCGTGCCTCGGCCGTGAGCCAGATATGGTTGATGCCGTAGTCGGCGTCAAGCTGACGAATGGCTTTCGGATCGAAGCGATCCATCAAAACGGCGATGCCACCCGCACCGATCGCAACGGGTGCGGCTCCGAATTTAGGCTTTTTCCCATCGTCCCGAATCTCGGCGAACGTGAAATAACCGCCGCCACCTTCGACGTAAGGAACGATGAGCTGAGTGTCGGAGTATTGAAATTTATAGTTCAACGCGACCTGATTCGGGAACAGCGCGAAGGTAAAGCTTTCTTCCGGAACTTCGTTGGCGCGGCTCGCGTTTTTGAACTTTCCTTTTCCGCTGGCGACCATGATGCCGGAACCAACTTTCAAACCAAGGCGCCCGATGCTTGAAGTGAGGCGCCATTCGTAATCGACGTTGATCATCGGATAGACCGAGCTGCCGTAGACATCTTCAAAGGAGTTGCCGTTATCAGGATTGATGATTTCGGGCTTCGTGATGATACCGGCGCGGAACGACATCGAAGCGCGCGTGGGGGAAACATCGGTTTTATAGTAGGTTTCGCCGCTCGCTAGAATCTGCACGGGTTTTTCGAGGTTGTGACTGTTGTTATACGGCGGAATTTGCGGACGAGAGTCGTAAAGAAAGTTTCCGCCTTTGTCCGCCGCTAGTGGCTTCTGGAGGCCATGCGGGTTCGCTACCGTGGGCGTTTCGATCTTCGTGCTGTAGTGATAGATGCCTTCTTCGTCGATTCGTTGAGGGCGCTCGAGCGCAGGCTCGCGAGTTTCTTCTTGGACCATAGATGGATCGGCCGCGAAGTTTCCTTCTTCAGAACCTGGATACGGAGGTTCTGGAGCAGGTGGAGCTTCTTCGGAAATCTCTTGTTTGACTTCTTGCGGAGGCAGCTCCTGCGGCTCGAGCGGAATCTCTGATGGTGGCAATATTTCCTGCGGAGGTGCCGACTGCGGCGGCAGCTCTTGAGCCGGAAGCTCCTGCGCCGGCAATTCTTGCGAGCTGAGCTCCTCTTGCGCTAGGGAGTCGAGCTGTGCGCTCGACTTTGTTGCGAGAGCCGAGACGGCTAGAAGCGCTACGAGTAACGACGTGGATTTACGCACGCACGCTCCCTTCATCTTTGGGACGAAGGGCGCGCATGATTCCGTAAGGCACCACACAGAGAGTTGTCATCACGATGAGAGCTGCGATCGCGCCGATCTGAAGGCTCAACCAAGCGTAGAGAAGGAGTGGAAGAAGAAGCACGCGACTTACGGCGCGCAATGTTTCGCTGTCGGCGATGTAGCGAGCGTACTTGGGGCTTGTCTTGTAGTACCAGCTGACGAACTTGACGCCCCACTTAGAGGGAATGAGAACTCGGTCGCGGAAGGTGCGGAGAACGTTGACCTGCTTTGCGATCGGCGAGCCGTAAGCTGCTGTCGCGACGAAGCAGTTCATGGGTTCCGAGAGAACGCCGACGACTTCGCCTGGCATCGCGGAATGACACCCTTCGGGGCGAAGATCGAAGCCTTCGCACTGTAGGTTTACGTCGGCGGACACAGCGTCGTCAGTGAAGTTTCCGATGTTGCCGGCCGCATCTACCGTTGCGACTTTGAAGGCATACTCGATATCGTTTTTAAATCCATCGATGCGTTGAGGAGTAACGGAAATTTCTCCGCCGGCGACTGCGCCAGGGCGCGAGATCTCGAGATCGCGTGAGCCGCTTGCATTTGCGGGAGTGAGACCTTGCGGATTTCTCGTGCCTTCGGCCCAGAAGACGCGAAGTTGACGGTAGGGGATGATCGTTCCGTTGGGAAAGCCGGGTTCACCGCGTAGATCGGAAATGGCAACCTTTTCATCACCTGCGCGCACGTTGAAGCCGCAAATGCCTTCGGTGTTGCCTGAATCACAATTGAGGACAGTGGATAAAGCACCGTTGTTTGGTGGCAGATTCGCCACGACAATTTGCACGTCGATTTTTTCGTCTTCGGCGTCTTCGATTGATTGATTCGGAACTGCGGTGCCATCGATTCCGAGTTTCAGCGTATCGGCAATCTTCGTGAAGGTATTCGGCACTGCTGTATCGCAGTTTCCGTCTAGAGTTTGATTTGTTTCGTCTCGGATAGTTGTACAGATCGTCGACCAGCTAACGGTAATGGTCGCGGTGCTGTTTGCGGCGACGGTTCCTGGATCAACGAGGGGCGGGATTCTTACTTTTGTGCCCGTTGTCGGAATTCTCCACAGTTCCGGGCGGCCTGCTTTTGATCCCGTTACGAAACTGATCGTGAGATTCGTCGTTCCGAGAATTTTTCGCTCATTGCAAGGGACGAGAGTTGTTTGCCCAGCGCAGTTGTTGCCAAGGCCCGTCGTCGGGTCAACCGCGTTTGGTACTCCGCCCGCGATGCCGCCGTAGATGATCATCGGTGTCGTCAAATCATCAAAGCCTGATGCGTTGGACACGGACGTGACTCGCATTCCCTGGGCGGGCGTCGGCGTCTGCGCGCGAGCAATCGTCGCGAAGGCGAGTGTTGAACAAATCGCGAGCAGGCCTAGCGGAAACTGAAGTCTGGCTGTGGCTTTGGGCATGGTTTCAATTGCAACACGCCGCTTATTTTAAGTCAAAAATATGCTCGGCGATCTGGATGCCGTTGAGGGCTGCGCCTTTGCGAAGATTGTCGGCCACGACCCACATGAGCCACGTATTCTTATCGAAGAGATCACGATGAATGCGACCGACGTAGACCGGGTCGCGTCCAGATGCGAACTTTTGCGTGGGGTATCCGGGACTTTCGTTCGGTGCGGTGACTTCGACTCCAGGTGCTGACTTCAACGTGTTGGTGACATCGGCAACCGAAAGGTCTGGTTTTTCAAGCGTCGCCCAAACAGCTTCTGCGTGACTGTTGAGGGTAGGAACACGCACGGTGAAAGCCGAGACGGGAAGATTCGGAAGACGCAGAATTTTCGACGTCTCTTTCATGATCTTCACTTCTTCCGTGCAGAAGCCTGCATCGTCAAAGCGACCGATCTGCGGAATCGAGTTGAAAGGAATCGGAGCGGGGAACGTTTCGCTCTTCGTGATGTCTTCGCCTTCGAGCGCGACTCTCGTCGAGGTGAGAAGCTCTTCAATACCGTTGCGACCAGCGCCGCTGACCGATTGGTAGCTCGCAACGCGAACACCTTTGAGTCCGTACTTTTTAGCAAGTGGAGCGAGCGCAACGACGAGTTGGATCGTTGAGCAGTTAGGGTTTGCGATAATCGTGGCGTTGCCTGGTTTCGGGAGAAGGTCGCCGTTTACTTCGGGAACGACGAGCGGAAATCTTTCGTCCATGCGGAAGGCGGCCGAGTTGTCGACCGCGATGGCGCCTGCGGCCATCGCTTTTGGCGCCCATTCTTTGCTGATGTCGTCACCGCTGGAGAAGAAGACAAGATCGAGGCCGTCGAAACAGCCCTCGCTCAAAGTCTGGATCGCGATATCTTGGCCTTGGCAGTTTCGCGTTTTGCCTTGGGAGGCTTCGCTCGCGAAGAGCCGGATCTCACCGGCGGGGAATTCCCGCTCTTCGATGAGTTGGAGGAACGTTTCACCAACGACGCCGGTAGCGCCGACCACACCAAGATTGATTTTTTTCATCTGACTTACAGCCCGCTAGGCGGGCGCTCGCTAATAAAGTTGGGCTTACTGCTTAGGCCCCAACTTTGCGTCTGACTTTAGATCGTCAGCCTCGTCGAAGCCTTCGACATCGTCATCGCTGACTTCTTCGTGTAAGTCATCACCTTGATCAGCAAGAATAGGTCCTGCCGCGGCGTACTTCGGTTGTTTGCCCCAACCGAGAACACCCGCAACGGCTCCGAGCACCGCGTAAGCCATGAACAAGACGAAGAGCATGAGCTCTGGTTCCCACGCGATGAACGCGATCGCCGCCACACCGATGATGAGATAGCGGAAAGGCAAGCGCTGCTTCAGATCGATGTCTTTGAAGCTGCGGTAACGGAACGTGCTGACCATGACGAACGAGAGAAGAACCGTCATCGCGAGAAGAATGTAGCTTCCCTGCGGATCCCAACCCATGTGTTGGAAGGCCAAAACAGCACTCGCCACGATACCGGCGGCCATCGGAATCGGGAGACCTTGGAAGTAAGCTTTCTCGACGATTCCTGCTTGAACGTTGAAGCGAGCCAAACGAAGCGCACCGCAAGCCGTGAAGAGGAACGACACGAGCCAACCGATCCGGCCGAAAGGCTGGAGCGACCACAAGAACAACATGATTGAGGGCGCTAGACCGAACGTGATCAAGTCGCAGAGAGAGTCGTACTCCGCGCCGAACTTACTCATCGACCGAGTCAAGCGAGCCACACGGCCGTCAAGCTGGTCGAAGATCGCACCAGCGACGATCGCGTATGCCGCGAAGAGGTACTCGCCCTTGATGGCTTGCACGATCGCGAAGAATCCCGAGAACATATTCATCGTCGTGATCAAGTTCGGGAGAACGTAGATATGCATTCCGGGGCGCATGCGCAGGCGGCGTAATCTGCGACCGCGACGATCGGGTCCGGCGTAGGCGCTTCCGTTTTCGGGGCGACGATCTGAATCGTTCATCAGCATCCTTTTGAGTCCTTGAAATTTAGAATCGCGGTTCTGGTCTGGATGACGCGGGTCTATCATATCCCAAATCCTCCATAAACCTTAAAAAGCACCCACAGGAGGAGGGAGCTGACCACGGGGAAAGTAAAGTTGTCGTCTAGCTTTCCAATCGGGATGAGCTCGGCAAGAGCGCCGATCAAACCCGAAATAGGCGCGACGATGAGCAGGCGCTCGGTCATCAAGTTATTGAAATAGTAGTAGATCGCGGAAAGAACCGTGCAAGTTACGAATGCCGCAACCGTTCCTTGAAGCGTCTTGTTGGCGAGGATTTTGTCTTTGCCAAAGCGAATTCCGAAGAAGCTCGCGATGGGGTCGCCAAACGCAAGGAAGAGAAGCGTCAGCGTGACAAGGTGTTTCTGGTTCAGGACCAGAAGGAACATGCAACCCAGGAACAGGTACGTCATTCCGGAGAGAGCTTGTGACTCATGGCGTCGCATGAGCGGCCCGAACACACGTAGGGCCAGCTTATTCAAGCCGTTGTGTCTTTGACGAAGGATATCCACAGGAATAATCACAGCCGAGATGCTCAAGACCAAGATCCAGGAGATACGGGATCCGAGGAAGTGATAGACCGCTGCCATCAAGCAGATCCCTAAGCAGTGCCAAAGCTTACGGCTGAGATGGATATCACTTTTGTTTTTCAGTAGGTCTTGCTGCATGGGTGCCCCTTGGATGGCTCCTAGATGCTTTTCTGCGGATGTGCTCATTGGCTGATGGGTCCTATCTTGTCGTTAAATTGCGGAAGTGACGACGGAAATGATGAAGGCTGCGGACGAAACTTGTCGTTTTGTCGAAACCGTAGGCAGAAACCTTCGGGACTCTCGCAAAACCTGTCGTGATTCTGTAGATTTAGGTCGCCTCCCAGGAGGCGAAATCCGGACTGCGGATTGCACCTTTTAGAGAGGTTGTACGGGAAACCGGTGGAGTATTGAAGCTCATGCGCCAGCATCGTAGTCAGAGTCGAGTTCAAAATCAGTTCCTTCAAGGAAAAAGGGCCGTTCGTTTTGCCCTTTTCGAGGGCGCTATTTTTGGAGCCGCCTTTGTTTTTGCTGCTCTGTCGTTGGCTCTCCCGACACAAGCTTGGGCTAAGCGCGACTATGCACCGCACTCCGGTTACTTGAACTCGACGGAAAAAGAACGCGAAGCCAGCTACGTCGACTTGGTTGTGATCCAGCCGCCGGCGCCTCTCGGTCCCAATCTGAACGAACGCATCTTCAATGATAAGTTAGTAAAAGAATTCCGAGAGCGGTACGAAGAAAAGTTCGGCAGGACCGAAGTCGAACGTGTCTATAACTCACCGAACCGCTTCACCTACTACCAAGATTTATATGGATTCAAAGGCACTCCGGAGGAGATGAACAACGAGAAGAAGAGTTACGCCGACTTCGTAACTCGACGTTTGCTTGAATACCACATCGATAATTACGCGCAGAACGATCCAAAGCTGAAGCCAGCTTGGGAAGCGAAAGAACGCCTTAAGGAGTTCAAGGTCGAGATTCAACAATTCCGCTTTGATATGCAGTACTCGATCGCGGGTAACACGTTCGATATGAAGGTCATCAATCCTTATTTATCGACGTCACGCGTGCGTTTGCAGATGGACCCTGGGGTCTTTGGTCCAGCTCCGGTCCAAGACACGATCATCTCACTTGGCCGCGCGATCACACCGACGGTGGAAGTTGAAGGTCACTGGGCCACCGGCGACGGAATCATTTCGTTCGTTGGAAAGAAGGCGCTGAGCCCCGTGCTTGGAACTTCTCTTTCAACCTCGACCTTCACGAAAGAAGGCGGAAAGACTCGTCGCGAGTCGCGCTACTTAGCGGGCTTGTCTTATATATTCTAATTTGAAAGACGATCGATCATGTACTCACGCTCTTCACGGCCACCGGCCTTGAAGACGTGCAGGATGCGAATGCGATTCATCCCGTGCGCGAGCGTCATGTAATCAGTGGTGAAACTTCGCTCACCGGTCGGGAAGACGGTTGCCGAGAATCCATTCGCTTCGTTGCGGACTTCGGTCGACGCGATCTCGCGTTTTGACTGACAAGCTTCGCCGCTGAGTCGCACTTGCGCGACGCCTTTCACGAAGCTTGTTGTCTGCGCCCCTTTGCACGCGAGCGTGAGATCGACAGCTTGCAGATCCGCGCGATCATCGACGACTTGCGCACTCACTTTCGCTTCGCTAACGGCGGCAGGACCTCGACCTTTGGCGAGAACTTGGGGCGGACCACGGCGTGCGCTCTTCACGGATTTGGCGGACTTCATTCCGGGCGGCGGCTCAAGCATGAGTTGCGTGGCAATGGCGCCCACGGCAACGACGAGGATCGCCGTCCAAAACATCATTTGTTTTTGCAACGCCAGGAACAAGGATCCCCCTGAGGCAATCGAGCTTCGTGCTCGCTCCGAGGAATCTCATCGGTGGACAATGTCGCATTCTTGAGACGAGGAATGCGGTCACGAGGCTAGTCGAAGGTCTTACTTTTTTTCTTTCGGGATAATCTTCGCCGCGGTTTCCGAAGGAGAAACGGGCTTCGACATCGAGCGGATCAGGGCTTCGCTTTTGATCTTGTTGCTCACCTTCAAATCAGCATCGCGGATCTCTTCGATGATGCGTTTAAAGGTTGCGTTCGCTTTCATCTCGGGACGAACTTCCGCCATCAAATTCTCAAGGACGACGATGTAAGTGAGCTGACGACGGGCGGGCGAGTCTTTTGATTGAAGGGCGTTCACGCCTTCTTTCATGATGTCGAGCAAAACGTTATCGAGCGAATTCAGATCTTGGAGTTCGCGACGCACGCGTGAAAAAGCGTTGGAGCGGGTGCCATCTTGATCGGGTCGAGTCAGCACGATCCGCATGGCGTCTTTTAGTTCTTCGATCGCGCCCGGCTCCGCGAGAAAGCTGCCGTCTTCAGGTTCTTCTTGCTTAGCTTGAATCTCTTGCGCCTTCTTGATTTTGCGACGGATCATCTCGGAGATCTGATCCGAGTTTTTCATCATCAATTGGTTGGAGTCATATTCGACCTTCGTCCAGCCTGTTGCGGGCGCAAGACAAAGCGCAATAAGAAGAGGAAGAACGAGCTGATTCGGGCGTGCGAGTTTTTCCATATGCTGAGTTTAACGCTGACGCCGAAGGCACTAGGGCCAGTTTCGGTCTAGATCGCGGACTGCGCGGCGCGCCTTTCCGTTTTCACCGCAGACGCTGCGGTGTGCGCATCGTTAGGAAGTGTCAGGAAGGGCCTTCCTGTTGAGAAACGCGCTCTTTTTTCTTCTTGGCTTTTCCGGAATATGTAAGACTATCAACCTGTTCGCATTACTATCACGACCTTTAACTGGAGGATTCTCCTTTGAAAACTCGCATCCAAGCGCTTAGCACAATGTTGCTGGCAATCGCTGGCCTGACTTTGTCGAGCTGCGCTCCGTCGGCTCCGCAAATCCAAAAAGTCATGGAAGACAATCCTGACATTCTCTACAAAGTGATCCAGAAGGATCCTAAAAAATTCCTCGAGGTCGTGAACGAAGCCGCTCAAAAAGCTCGCGCTCAAGAAGAAGCTCGTTACCAAGAAGAAGAAACGAAAGCTCGCGAGGAAGAGTACAAGAACCCGAAGAAGCCTGAGATCGCCGACAATCGCGCGTTCGAAGGAACAAAAGATGCTCCCGTTACGATCGTTGAGTACTCGGACTTCCAATGTCCCTTCTGCCGTCGTGGCGCTGCTACGATGACTGCGGTTCTCAAAGAGTACCCTGGCAAAGTAAAAGTCGTTTTCAAGAACTTCCCGATCGAGCGCATCCACCCGATGGCTCTCCCGGCTTCGAAGATGTACGAGGCGATTGCACTCCAAGACATCGAGAAGGCTGGCAAGTTCAAGCACGCGATCTTCGAAGGCCAAGACGAACTCAACTCGGGCGGCGAGAAGTTCATCGAAGAAGCGGCGAAGAAAGTCGGCGCAAACGTAGCTAAAGCGAAAAAAGACATGGAAGGCGAAGAAGTGAAAAAACGCATCGACGCTGACCGTGCAGAAGCTGAAAAATTCGGCTTCAGCGGAACACCTGGTTACCTCGTAAACGGCGTATCGCTCAAGGGCGCTTACCCGATCGACGAGTTCAAAGCGATCATCAACAAACACCTCGGCCAGAAATAAGAACCAGAAGTAATTAAGTATTTCTGATCGAAGAGTTTAGAAAAAGGGAGCCAGTCGGCTCCCTTTTTTCGTTTTGGTGGTCTTACTTCTCCGTCGGCCTGCTATTGATTTCACCACTCGGGAGGACTAAAAGGTTTAGCAACCCCGAGGATCAAAAATGTCGTTAAACGAAACTGGCACTGTGGCCAATCCTGAAACTTCAACGGCTCAACCTGCACAAGGTGCGGCGGTGAAGCCTGCAGCCGAGAGAATCGCCAAGCCGACGTGGTTAAAAGTCAAAGCGCCTGCGGGTGAAAACTATCTCCGTATCCGCGAGATGGCGTCTGAGCTAAAGCTCGCAACCGTTTGCCAAGAAGCTCGTTGCCCAAACATCGGTGAGTGCTGGGGTGGCGGTACCGCAACGTTTATGTTGATGGGCGAAGTCTGCACGCGCGGTTGCCGATTCTGTAATGTGAAAACGGGAAATCCCAAGGGCAAGATCGATAACGAAGAACCTGATAAAATCGGCTGGGCCATCGCGCAGATGGGTCTTGAGTACGTTGTTCTCACGAGCGTGGATCGCGACGATCTTCCGGATCAAGGTGCTGATCACTTTGGTCGCACGATCGAAGTCCTAAAGAAAAATGATCCGAAGCTTATCGTTGAAGTCCTGACTCCCGACTTCCGCGGGCAGTCGGAGCTTGTCGAACGCATCGTGCGCGCGAAGCCCGATGTCTTTGCTCACAACATCGAAACGGTTGAGCGCTTAACGAAGCGAGTTCGCGATCCGCGGGCGACTTATCGTCAGAGCTTGCGCGTTCTCGAGATGGTGAAAGAGATGGATCCCACTCGTTACACCAAATCGTCGATCATGCTCGGTCTTGGCGAGGAGAAAGAGGAAGTCCTCCAAGCTCTGCGCGATCTGCGAGCGGTAGGCTGTGACGTCGTTACTTTTGGCCAATATCTCCAGCCCACGAAGCGTCATCTCAAAGTCGAAAGTTTCGTAACTCCGGAAGAGTTCGCCGAGTGGCAAAAAGTTTCGGAAAGCATGGGCTTCTTGTACGTGGCCAGTGGTCCCTTGGTGCGCAGCTCGTACCGCGCGGGTGAGTTTTTCATGAAGGGCATGGTTGAACGCCAGCGCTTAGCTGCTCAAGGTGAGTAAGGCCTGCGGCCGACAGGTTTCGCGAGGCGAAATCTGAAGTCTTCGCTCTAGGAATGACGCTTGGAAACCCGAGTCATTCCTAGCTTTTTAAGTCTAACTGCGTAATATCAGCGGATTCAGTCTGTTTTGTCGTGCTCGGGGTCATCAAAGTTTTGCCTGAGCCACGCAACCCAACTGCTCATGCCCAATCTCATAAGGGGGATTTTCGGATGGCTACGAAGAACATCCAACTGCCAGAGCTCGGCGAAGGCGTTACCGAAGGCGAACTCGTTAAATGGCTCGTAAAGCCCGGCGATAAGATCGAAGCGGACCAAGCGGTCGCCGAGATGATGACGGATAAAGCTACCGTCGAAGTGCCGAGTCCCTCTGCTGGCGTTGTTAAAGAACTCAAAGCTAAAGAAGGCGAAGTTGTCGAAGTCGGCAACGTCATGCTGATCATCGACACAGAAGGTGCTGGCGCGCAAGCAGCAGCTCCTGCTCCCGCTCCGGCGAAAGCGGCGCCCGCACCGGCTCCTGCTCCTGCAGCGGCGAAGCCTGCTGCTTCGGCACCGGCTCCCGCGATGCAAGCAGCGACGGTTACGCACGCAGCTCCTGGCGCGGCGAAGCCCGCAGCACCTGCAGCAGCGAACGGCATGGATATCTACCCGCCGCCAGCAGATGCGAAAACTCTCGCGACACCTGCAACACGTCGTCTCGCTCGGGAGATGGGCGTTGATATCAACAATCTCAAAGGTTCCGGTGTAGCGGGTCGCGTGACTCGTGATGACGTTCTTCACTCCGGTGGCGCAGGCGCAACGGCTGCTGGTGCTCCTACTTACCAATCACCCGGAATTCCGCGCGTGGCTTACCAAGGTCCCGCAGGAGCTCAGGAAGAACGCGTACCTCTCCGTGGTATTCGCAAGAAGATCGCCGAGACCATGCAGCTCTATAAGCAAATCATCCCGCACATCACGATTGCCGATGAGTGCAACGTGACGGCGCTCGTGAAGATGCGCGAAGAGCTCAAAGTTCAGGGCGAAAAGCTCGGCGTGAAAATCACTTACTTGCCGTTTGTGATGAAGGCGATGATCGCGACGATTCGCGAGTTCCCGATGTTCAACGCTTCGATCGACGACGAGAAACAAGAAGTCGTTTACAAGAAGTACTTCAACATCGGCTTCGCGGCTGACACTCCGAACGGACTCGTTGTTCCCGTGATCAAGAATGCCGATCAGAAAACGATCGTGCAGCTCTCCAAAGAGATCAACGAACTCGGCAAAAAAGCGCGCGACGGTAAACTCGCCCTCGAAGAGATGAAGGGTGCAACGACGACGATCACCAACATTGGATCATTCGGCGGAACCTTCGCGACTCCGATCATCAACCATCCGGAAGTCGCGATCCTCGGTATGTACAAGATCCAAGAGAAGCCCGTCGTAAAACGCGGCGCTGACGGATCGATCGAGATCGACGTGATCAAGTCGATGAACTTCACGATCACGGCGGATCACCGTTTGATCGACGGCGCGATTGCCGTTCGCTTCCTGCAGGCGTTCATCGCCCGCCTCGAGAACCCGGGCGTTTTGATGCTCGACATGATGTAAGAGGAATTTTTAGAAATGGCTCAAAATTTCGATGTAGTAGTTGTTGGTGCGGGTCCTGGCGGTTACGTCGCGGCGATCCGCTCGGCTCAGCTCGGAAAAAAGACCGCTGTTATTGAGCGCGAGTTCATGGGCGGCGTTTGTTTGAACGTCGGTTGTATTCCGTCGAAGGCGTTGATTTCGGCGGGGCACTTTCTTCACCGCGTTCAGCACCAAGCACCTGACATGGGCTTCACCGTAAAAGGTGTTTCGCACGATATGGCGCAGACGCAAAAGTGGAAGCAAAGCGTTTGCGACCGCATGGCAGGCGGAGTTGAGCAGCTTTTGAAAGGCAACGGCGTCACGATCATTCGCGGCGAAGCGAACTTCAAAACGGCAAACGAGATTACGGTTAAAACAAAGACGGGCACTGAGTCTGTTACAGCAAAGAACTTCATCATCGCGACGGGCTCGCGCCCCATCGAGATTCCTGGTTTCAAGTACGATGAGCAGTTGATCTGCTCGTCGACGGGCGCTCTCGCGATGTCGGAAGTTCCTGAAAGTGTCGTCGTTATCGGTGGTGGTTACATCGGGCTAGAAATCGGTGGCGTGCTCCGCAACTTCGGCGCAAAAGTGACCGTTGTTGAAGCGATGAAGGGTCTTCTCGTTGGCCTTGCGGATCCTGAATGCGTTCAGGTGGTGCAACGTCGCTTGAAGAAGAACGGCGTCGAATTCCTCCTCGAAGCGAAAGCGAAGAGCTGGACGAAGTCGGGCAAAGGCGTCGAAGTCACCGTTGAAGTTGGCGGCAAAGAGCAGAAGATCAAAGCTGATAAAGTCATCGTGACGGTTGGTCGTAAGCCGAACTCGGATCAAGCCAATCTCAAAGGCATTGGTCTGCAAATCGATGAGCGTGGCTTCGTGAAGGTAAATGCTCAACGACGCACGAACCTCCCGCACATCTTCGCGATCGGCGACATTGCTTGCCAACCGATGCTGGCGCACAAAGCTTCTCACGAAGGAGTTTTGGTGGCCGAGATCATCGCGGGGCAAAATCGCGTTTACGATGCGAAGACGGTACCTTCCGTTATCTTCGTTGAGCCCGAAATTGCTTCGGCTGGCTTC
>SXGS01651474.1_pt1 | contig 17168 bp, 12 predicted proteins | sample 3174681 | NCBI WGS metagenome assembly SXGS01 (sample SAMN11356861, study PRJNA531348) | freshwater metagenome | isolation source: freshwater sample F1-80 | place: China: Fuxian Lake, Yuxi | collected 2017-12-25 | reverse complement strand
GCTCGCCGGCGCCGGCGACGAGCTCCAGGGCATCAAGCGCGGCCTCATGGAGATGGCCGACCTGCTTGCGATTAATAAGGCCGACGGCGTCGATCCGGCCGACGGCGTCGATCCGGCCGACGGCGTCGATCCGGCCGACGGCGTCGATCCGGCCGACGGCGTCGATCCCGATGACGCCCCCAGAAAAACAACGGAAAGCGTTGATCTTATTGGTCTTTCCAAAGGCACGAGCAACATGGAAGGCGCCTCGGGCGCGGCCAACGGCGAAGCCCTTGAGCTGGCCGATGGCGTCACCGAGGCCCAGCTTCAGGCCCGCCGCGCCGCCAGCGCCTACCGCAACGCCATCCGGCTCCTCCACCCCCGCGACGCGCCCTGGCTGCCCCCCGTGATGACCTGCAGCGCGCTTCAGAACCGCGGCCTCGACGCGATCTGGGGCGCCGTGCTCGAGCACCGCCGCGTCATGATCGAGCGCGATCTCTGGCGACCGCGGCGCCAGCGCCAGCACCTCTCCTGGCTCTGGTCCATGATCGACGAGCGCCTGCGCCACGCCCTGAAGGCCCACCCCGAGGTCCAACGCGCGCTGCCCGAGGTCGAGCGCGCCGTCCTGGACGGCACCCTGGCCCCCACCACGGCCGCCGCCCGCCTCCTGGCCGCCTTCCTCGGCCGCGGCGATGGCCGGGCCTGAAGCCCGCCGCGACCGGAGCCAGAGACACAAGCGCGGTGAGATCAGGGCCTCAAGTCACTCGCGGATGGTGTCGCGGAACATCTCGAAGATGGCGCGGTGGCCGGTGGGGTTGGGGTGGGTGCAGGTGATGTCGAACCAGAGCGTCGGGTCAGACTCGCGGTAGCAGCGGTTCTCGGTGTCGGCATCGAGGCCGGTGGCGACGTAGCCGTGCCCGCAAAAATGCTCCAGCATCCAGATCATGTCCGCCTGGTAATCGACGGCGATGCGCATGAACTGCTCGGTGATCCACAGGACGATGTCGCGCTGGACCTCGGGGCGCTCCCATTGCCCGAAGCCGGCGATCTCGGCCAGGTTCAAGCCCAGCGCGGAGACGTCCAGCGGGCCGATCCCGGGGATGTTGATGGAGTCGGGCGAGCAGGCCCCGACGTCGCCGGTGCCGTCGGTGAACTCGAAGGGGTTGGCGAAGACGACGAAGGAGCCCGCCGGGAAGCGCGCCGGGTCCTTGAGGAAGGCGACGGCCTGCTCCAGATAGGCGACCGTCCTCTCGGCCAGGGCCCAGATCGTCGGGTAGCCCGCGTCGATCTCGGCCCTCCCCTCGGGCGTCTCGCTGGTGATCTCGGCGCCGTCCTTGGTGATCGCGGCGATGTCGTTGCCGCCCAGGGTGAAGATGAAGAGCGTCGGCTGATCCAGCCCCCCCTGGGGCAGGCACTGGAAGATCTGGCGGTCGCTGGCGCCGCAGAGCGCGTCGTCCACGGGGGCGTTGGCGGCCCGCACGCACCGGCCGCGATCATCGCAGGCGCCGCCCGCGCAGCACGCCGAGCAGCACCGCGCGCGGGTCTCCTCGTCGGGGTGGCCGGCGCAGTTGGCGTCGCCCAGGAGATCGTCGGTGCGGCCGCCCCACTTGGAGCAGTTCGAAAAATCGCCCGCATGGACCCGACCCGGCTCGCCGTTGTAGAGGCAGCTGTAGGTGCGCCACTGGCCCCACTGGAAGAGGTCGCCGATGTCGAGGCCAAACTGCCCCACCAGCCAGTCGGCCAGCCTGTTGCGGTAGAAGTGCTCGTTCTCGATGCACAAAGGGTGCAGATCGTTGGGGGTGCCCTGGGTGACGGAGTCGCCGAAAAAGACCACCCGCTCGACGCCGACGATGTCCTGGTGGTTGGTCCCCTGGCAGTGCGACCCGGGCTGGACGCCGAACTGATCGTACTCGGGGCCGTCCTCCCCCTCGGAGAGGATCTCCGAGAAGCAAAGCTCGCCGATCGTCGGCGGCCCAACCTCCTCCCCGACCTCGACCTCGTCGGCATCCAGCGCCTCGGGCGCGTCCGGCGCCTCGGCGTCCATCCCCTCGTCGATGTTCACATCGTCGGCGCCCGCATCGTCCGCGCTTGCGTCGGCGGGGCCTGCGTCGCCGGGATCTGCGTCTTCAGGGTCTGCGTCGTCGGCGCCAGCGTCAACGGTGTCCGCGTCAACGCCCTGGGCCGCGTCTGGCTCGACGGCCTCGGCGTCACCCTGAGGGCCAGCGTCGAGCTGCGCCTGCCCGATCCCGGCCGGCGGCGGATCGTCCGAGCACCCCGACGCCAGCGCCGCCAGCGCCACCAGCGCCGCCAGCGCCCTCAGAGCACCTTGCCTCGACACGTCCATCTCCCCCCCCTCAATCCATGAAGCGCTGCGGCCATGATGACCGCTCTGCGGCCGCATTTCAATCGACGGGGTCGGGCAGATCGCGGGCCTTGCCCTCGCGGTCCCGCTCCAGGGCGGCCCCTATCTCTGCGTGATCAAAGGGGATCTCTTCAAAGCCCTCGGCGCCCAGCCGCAGCAGCCTGAGCGCCTCGACCTGGACGAAGGGCGAGCCGTAGCTCGCCCGCAGCTGCCCGCGCCCCTCGATGGCGTCGACGCCGCGCATTGACACTCGCCCCTCGATGGCCAGATCGACGTAGCGACCGCCCACCCCGACCGTCACGAAGGTCACCGCGTGGCCGTCCTCCGAGCGGTAGGGGCGCCCCGTGGCCACGAGCCCGGTGAACGCGATCCCCGCCTCGTCCGCCCTCAACCCGAAGCCCGGCAGGAAGCCCCCCTCCCGCCACCACCCGCGCCGCACGTACTGCTCCACGGCCCCAGGCTCGAAGAGCGCCAGCTGGCAGCGCGACCCCACCAGGGCGTCCCCGTCCATCCGCCACGGCGCCAGCTCCCCCACGATCCGCCACCCCGCCCTGCGGGCCTCCTCGATGTGCACCCACCCCCGGTACATCGAGGCGCAATGGTTGAGCGCCGCCCACCAGAAGCGCCGGGGCGCGTGGCACTTCTGCCACGCCAGCGCCCAGACCAGGTGGGCCATCTCCAGCGCGTGCGCCTTGCAGAAGGAGTACGAGCGCATCTGGGAGAGGTCGTCCATGATCTCGGCCAGCCGGGGGTTGCCCCGAATCCTGCGGGCGAAGTCGGCCACCAGGGGCGTGTCGCCCCGCGAAAAAGCCCTGCGGTAGACGTCGGCCTCGGCGTGGTCGCAGCGCAGCACCGAGGCGATCAGGTCCGTGGCGTCGTCCTCGAAGACCAGCGTCGTCGCCTCGCGCCCCGCCCGCCACCGCTTCAAGAAGCGCGCCTTGCGCCCCCGCGACGCGGCCGCCGGCCGCAAGAGCGCCAGCACCATCGCCACCTCCCGGCGGCTCCTGGGCTGCACCGCCCGCACCAGCTTGCGGAAGGCCGGCGACTCGGCCTGCGTCACCCCCAGCACGTCCCCCCGACACAAAAGATCCGCCGTGGCCTCGTCCCGCTCCGGATAATCCTCCAGCGCGCGCCCGTCGATCGCCATCAGCTGCCCCAGCCCCCGGCTCGACAGCAGGTCGATCTTCCACCACCCGCGCGCCTCGACCTCGTCCTTGTCCAGCCGAAGCTGCGTCGGCGTCAGCATCGCCTCCTGGGGGATGGCCTCGGGCAGGACCACCACACCCCCGACGTGCTTGCTGAAGTGGCTGTGCTCGCCCAGCAGCGCCTCGGCGACCTCCTCGACCCGATTGAGCTGCGCCGCGCTCATCAAGCCCAGATCCGCGGGCTTGTAGCCCAGCTGCCGCAGCGCCTCCCGGCGCGCCCCCTTGATCCGGAAGTGCACCCGGTTGGACACCCGCGCCGCCTGCCCCGGCCAGCGCATCAACACCCGCTCGTGCACCTCCCGATGCCGATCCCACGGGAAGTCCAGATCCACGTCCGGGCAGTCGTCCCGCCGCTCGTGCAAGAATCGCTCGACGCGGATCCCCTCCGCGATGGGGTCAAAGTTGCTCACCCCGATCAAATAGCACAGCAGGCTCGAGGCCGCCGACCCCCGCGCCATGTGCGGGATGTCCTCCGTCAAGGCCAGGATCTCGATCACCCGCTCGAAGTACCCCTCCAGCGTCTTGTCCGAGATGATCCGCAGCTCTCGATCCAGCCGCCTCCAATAGCGCGGGTCCTCCGGCATCGCCCGCGCGAACCCCTGCAACCACGACGCCGACCGCTGCCGAGACATCGCACCTCCCCCCCACGATCCGCGGCCCGCCCTGGCCCTTCCCAGATCCCTCGCCGGGATCTCCAAGGCCCTCAAAAGAGCGCGTCGTCGTCGCCGATCAGATCCCAGAAGGACGAGGCGGCCTCCGTCGACAGCTCGCGCGTGGCCGCCCCCACCCCGAATCGCCCCCACTCGGCGCTGTCGAGCTTCCAGGCGATCTGCGGGCAACAGGCCACGAGCTGCCACAGGCGCTCCTCCACGATGCTCGGGTGCAGCCTCGCCTGACCGCCAGGCAAGGCCCCGATCCGCCGGGGGGCGCCTCCATCGAGCGGCTCGCCGCGCTTGTCGATGTGCCAGATCGCCCCGAGGCGATCGACGAAGAAGGTGTCGAGGTCGTCCGTGTAGAAACCACATTCAGGTCGCATGCCTGGCCCCTTGATGCCCGATCAGCGATCCCAGGAGTTGGCCCGCAGGTGCTCCACTCAGGGTAAGGCGCCGCTGAACATCTGGTCAAGCCATAAATGCGCCGCCGCCAGCCGAGGTGAAGGCGGCGTCGGCGACGCCATGAGCCCGATCTCGACCCCGAGGACCTCCAGGCCCCGCGCAGGGGACCCGAGGCCGACGCCAGGGCGTCCTCAGGGGAGATCGGCGGCGTTGAGCTTGCGCAGGGCGTAGACGGAGCTGGCGATCTTGACCCCGCCGAAGATCAGGCCAAAAATCATGGCGCCGATCATCGACATGAGGCCGTCGCCGCTCGCGGCGCCGCCCGCGGCGCCGCCTTCGAGGGCGACCTGGACCGCGGCCGCGGCGGTGAACATCGACCCGAGGACCTCCAGGCCGCCGAGCAGGAAGCCGGTCACCATCGTCCAGCGCGAGGGTCGGGTGAAGTTGAGGATCGTCACCACGAGCCCGAAGATCGTCCACAGCGCCGAGATGATCAGGCCGACGATCATCACCACGAGGATGATGGCCAACAGCGCCAGCATGGCGTTGGCGAAGCGCTCCATCTGCGCATCGGTGCACCCGGACAAGAAGAGCCAGAGCGGCGCGGTGGCCAGCAGCGCGCACGCCCATTGCGCGATCCGGTCTTTCAGAGTCATCATCCTTCCTGGCCTCCGAAGGTCTGAGCCATCCTGCTGCCGGCAAATATGGTCAGCCTCAGGCCGACAGCAACCGACCTCGTGGACCCAGGACCAGCAGGACGACCGCCATGACCCGGATCGCCATCGACCCGCACCCGCTGCTCGACGCCGCCGCCTTCCTGACGACCTTCCCAGCCGCACTGGAGCATTGCCCCAGCCCCGCGTCATTGCTCGGGTTTTTCAGCACGACGGGCAAGGCGCCGGTCTGCGTCGACGACCAGACCCCGGGGGCGGTGCGCGACCTCTTGCGCGTCGGGGGCTTCAAGCCCACCGGCCGCAACAAGCCGGCCAGCGAGTACCTCATCAAGGCCATCGAGCAGGGCTGGTTCGGCCCCGACAAGGGGATCAACCTGGCCGTCGACGCCTGCAATGTCGTCAGCCTGCACAGCGGCCTGCCGATCAGCGTCGTCGACGCCGGGCTGGCCGCCGAGCCCTGGCGGCTGGCGCCCTGCCCCGAGGGCACCCGCTACGCCTTCAACCCCTCGGGGCAGATCATCGACGTCGGCGGCCTGATCAGCCTGCACGACGCCGAGGGGCCGTGCGCCGGCCCGGTCAAGGACTCGCAGCGCACCAAGACCCACGAGGGCACCACGGCCACGCTGAGCGTCATCTGGGGGACGAAGGCGCTGCCTGGGCGCACCCGCGCCGCCCTCGACTGGTACCGCGCGCTGCTGCACGCCTCCGGAGCCAACACCGAGGTCCTCACGCTCTGATCGGATCGCCACCCCACCCCACCCCAGGACGCCCGCCGACCGCACGCAGCCCCGCCCGCGCTCGGCTGGCGAGCCGCGCCCGGAGCCAACACCGAGGTCCTCGCGCTCTGATCGCGACCCTGGACGCCCGCCGACCGCGGCCGCGCAACCTGCGGCGCTCAGGGCGCCGTGGGGTCCTGAGGCGCCTCGCCCCGAGGGGCCTCGCCCGGCGGGGCCTCGCCCCACTGGCGGAACTTCTCCTCGGGGCCCGGCCCGGCGAAGACCTGGACGGCCACCATGGGCGCCGGGCCGTTGGCGTAGGAGACCTTGGCGCCGGCCGGCATGTAGATCACCGCCCCCGGCCCCACGGGGGTCGCCACGTCGTCGATGGTGATCACCCCGCTGCCCTCGATGACGTAGATGTACTCCTCGGTCGGATCGCGGTGCTCGGGCACGGCGGCGTCGGCGGCCATCTCCAGCCTGCCCACATAGGCGTTCTGGCCCTTGACGTAGAGCGCCGCCATGGCCTTGCCGCTGGGCGCCCAGCGCCGCTCGGCCGCCTCCGGCCCCACGACCTGCGCCCTCGGCGCGCCCTCCTGGCCGCCCGGCGAGGTCCGGGGCGCAGGATCCTGGGCCACCACCGCCGCCGTCGTGCACCCCAGCGCCATCCCCACCAGGAAGCCCACCGCCGTCCACATCGAGCGCTTCGTCATCACACCACCTCCTGAGTCGTCCGCGTCGACCTCTCTTGTCGCGCGGCGCCCCCGCGCGGTCAAGCCGACCGCCCGGCGTCACCCCGAAGCCGGCCCCGGGCGCTCGGCCTGGCCGCGCCAGCGCGCCGGATCGAGGCCGAGGACGCCCGACAAAAGCGCCGCGGGCGCCGATCGCCTCGTTGACACGGCCGCGAGACTGCCGCGAGATGGGGCGTCGATCACGAACGAGGGGGGGATTGGAGATCATGATCGAAGGGCAAGAATCGGCGCAGGGGCCGCTGGAGGGCAAGGGGGACAAGCTGACCGGGTACCAGTGGCGCCTGTTCATCTTCCTGAGCGTGGCGACCTTCTTCGAGGGCTACGACTTCCTGGCGCTGGCGCAGATCCTGCCAAACCTGCGCCATGACATGGGATTGTCGCGCTTCGACGCGGGGCTGCTCTTCGCCTTCGTGAACTTCGGGACCGTGGTGGCGTGGCTGCTGGTGCGCAAGGCCGATCGGTGGGGCCGGCGCAAGGTCATGATGGCCACGATCGTCGGCTACACGATCTTCACCTTCTTGAGCGGCCTGTCGCCCAACGTGTGGTTCTTCGCCCTCTTCCAGTTCACCGCGCGGATCTTCCTGATCGGGGAGTGGGCCACGAGCATGATCTACGCCGCCGAGGAGTACCCGGCCTCCAAGCGCGGGATGGTCATCGGCGTGCTCCAGGCCTTCGCGACGCTCGGGGCGCTGGTGTGCGCGGGCGTCGTGCCCGCGCTGCTCAAGACCGAGTACGGCTGGCGCTCGGTCTACCTCGTCGGGATCGTCCCGCTGATCATCCTGGCCTTCGCCCGGCGCAACCTGCGCGAGACGCAGCGCTTCACCGATCAGGTCAAGGAGGGCGGCCAGATCGTCCAGAGCTCGATGCTGGCGATCTTGCGGGGGCCGCACCGCCGTCGGGTCTTCCAGCTCGCGGCGATCTGGTTCGTGACCTACGCCTGCACGCAGACCGCGGTGTCCTTCTGGAAGGAGTACGCGGTGACCGATCTGGGCTGGACGGACGGGGACGTCAGCAAGGCGCTGACGATGGCGGCGGTCGGCTCGGTGCCCTTTGTCTTCGCCGCCGGCAAGCTGCTCGACGTGATCGGGCGGCGCAAGGGGGCGGCGGTGATCTTCTCGCTGACCTCGGTGGGGGTCTTTACGGCCTACTGGTTCGAGGGCTTCTGGCCGCTGACGGTGGCGCTGGGCCTGGCCCTCTTCGGCGTCAGCGCCGTGCTGCCGGTCCTCAACGCCTTCACGGCCGAGCTCTTCCCCACCGCGCTGCGCTCGGACGCCTTCGCCTGGACCAACAACCTGCTCGGCCGCCTGGGCTACGTCCTGTCGCCGATCGTCATCGGCTGGGCCGCCGAACAGTGGAGCTGGGGCGCCGCCATCCGGCCCACCGCCCTGATGCCCTTGATCGCCCTGGTGATGATCTTCCTGATGCTGCCCGAGACCAACCAGCTTGAGCTTGAGGAGAGCGCCAGGATCGGCGCCGAGTGAGCGGGCCTGGCGGCCCCGCGGCCGATCGGTCGCGGGGCCGCGGGGCTCAGGCGCGGGGCTTGTCGGTGGCCGCGGCGTGGCCGTTGGCGGGGCTCAGGGCGGCGGCGCGGCGCTGGACCCGGCCGATGATCTCGTCCAGCGGGGTGTTGTCGAAGACGCGCCCCAGGACCTCGGGCAGCGAGCGGCCGCCGAGGAGCTGCTGAACGCTCATGGCCTCGGCGACCTTGACGAGCGTCTCCTGGTTGCCCAGCGCCAGCAGCGCCTCCGTGAAGCCCTCCTGGACCGCCCCGAGGCGCTGGACGGTCGCCTGCGTCTCGGCGTCGATCATGGCCAGCAGGAGCCGCTGGCGCTCCTGCTCGATGGCCTGATCCATCTCGGCGTTCTTCTTCTTGCGCTCCAGGCTGGCCAGGTGGCCCGCGTCGGCCACCTCGTCCCTGGCCTTCTGGGCCGACAGGCGCTCGACCTGCTCGCGGGCCTCGCCCTCAAGCTCCTTGATCGTCCGGTTCAGCGCCAGCCCCAGCGCCTCGACGGACAGCTCGGCCTTGTGCCGCGCGGTCTCGGCCTCGACATCGGCCTTCTCGCGGGCGATGGCCTCGACCTTCTTGACGGCGTCGAGCTGACGGCGCGCCGCGGCCAGCTCGATGTTGGCCCGCACCGCCTGCTGGTGGGCCTGCTCGATCAAGCCCGCGATCCGATCATCGCCCACCGTCACGCTCTGCACCTCGACGTCGACCACCCGCATGCCGTTCCCTTCGAAGGCCAGCCCCGGCCGCTCGCCGCCCTCGGCCGGCGCCTCACCGAGCACCGCGTCGCGCAGCACCTCCTCGGCCCGCTCGTAGAGCGCCTCGATCGTCAGCGCCCGCGCCCGGACCTTGAAGAGCGCCCGGACGTGATCGCAGAGCACCTGGACGTAGTTCTCGACCGAGAACCAGCGCGCCGGCTCCCCCTCGAAGTCCACCCGCATCGAGATCGACAGCGAGACCTTGACCCGGTCGAGCGTCTCGACCGACACGATGTCCGTCACCCGGTTGTTGCGCTGGCGCAGGTAGGCCGTGTGGCGCGACTTGCAGGGCGACTTCGGCCGCCCGGCCGACAGCTCCAGCACCTCCAGCGACTCGTCGTAGCCCAGCAAGACCGACGTCGGCCCGACCTCCACCCTGCGGCCGCCGCTGCGGTTGACCACCATCACCGCGAAGCCGTTCCAGACCTCGATCGTCGGCACCCCCGCGAAGCGCGTGTGCAGCGTCAAGGTCCGCGGCTCCGTGTAGGTCGAGCCCAGCGAGAACTTGTCGGCCATGATCGCCGGCACGTCCGCCGTCGTCCGGCTGGCCTCCATCGCCGTGGACTCGTCCAGCCGCATCCCCCCCTTGCGGCCGCGCTGCTTGCGGCCGCGGCCGATCTGACCCTCCGAGACCGCCCCCGAGCGCGTCGTCGGCGCCTGCGCCGCCAGCTCCCGCAGCCGCTGGTTGTAAGCCAGCGCGTCCACATTGCCCGGATACCACATCACACACTGGCGATCGGTCAGCGCGCGCCGCACGATCACCTCGTCGCGCGGGTCCGGCAGCAACATCGTCGGCCCCTTGACCATCCGGATCTCGCCCGTCTTGCGGTGCATCACATAGCGCGCCTCGCCGGCCGGCACCGCCGTGGCGAAGTGCTTGCTGCTGCCGTCGTACGAGATCAGCGAGTGCTCCTGGCGCGGGAAGTAGATCGGCGTGTCCTTGCCCGTGATGAAGAGCTCCTCGCCCTCGGTGCAGACCTGGCCCGTCTCGCCGTCCGTGTAGCCCGCGATGACCTTGACGTGGATGCCCTGGATGGGGTTGAGCTCGATGGGCCGGAAGACCCGCCCGCCCTCGTGGCCCGAGTCGTCGTCCTCGTAGAAGTGCTCGGTGGGCTTGGGGAAGACCACCGCCGGGCCGCGCTCGTAGCGCTTGTTGCCGTCCTCGTCGATCAGGATGCAGTACTCCAGCCGCTCCAGCGTCAGCGCCTCGCGCACGTAGCGGCCCGCCTCGTCAACCACGATCTCCACGCCCGTCGGGGGCATGTAGAACGACACCTCCGTACCCCGGATCACGATCAGCTTGCCCAGGCTCAGATCCCGCGGCGCGCCAGAGACCTCGGAGAGCTTGTCCTCGGGCCGCTTGCCCTCGGGCTGCTTGCCCTCGGGATGCTTGCCCTCGGGCTGCCTGGCCTTGTCGGCCTTCTTGTCGGCGGACTTGTCGGAGGGGCCGCCGACCTGCCCGGCGGCGGGCTTGATCACGGCGCGGCCCCAGTTCGCGCGGGCGGCCTCCTCGTCGTAGACCCGGACGAAGAGGTACTGGTTCGAGCGCAGGTGGTGGCCCTCGATCACCTTGGCGCTCTGGCGAGGCCAGAGGGCGAAGGTGCAGGGCCCGGGGATGTTGACCCGCTGGCCCATGGACAGGGGCTGGGCGATCGTCTTGCCCTTCTCGTCCGGGTGCCGGCCGTTCTCGGCCGGGTTCCAGAGGACGCAGTAGCTGCCCTGGGCCGCCAGCGGGCTCTGGCACGCGGCGGCCTCCAGCGCCACGCGCTCGAAGTTCTGCGTGACCGCGTTGTACACCACCGGGATCTCCTGGCCGGTGACGTTGATCACCAGCGGGCCCGTGTGGGTCTTGATGATGCCGCTCGTCGTGTCCTGCGTGTAGGCGTACTGGCCGTCGGACAACACCAGCTCGTTCGTGTTCTTGCGCTCGATGCTCACGGGGGCCTCCATTTCTTCACCTCTCCCTTTCGAACCCAACGCCCACCCCCAAAGCACCTCCCGTGCCGCGCCCGATCTCCCCATCAACGCGCGATCGACGCCCGCCGTCGAGGCACACCTGCGATACAGCGCGATAGATATTATCCCTGCGGCTCAGGATCGAACGACCGCGCACAAAGGGGGTGACAAGGAGCACCGAGTCGATCCATGCTGAAGACTGGACAAGAAGACGCGGAGGCGCCCATGCACAGGTGGATCGTGATCTCGCTCGCCCTCATCGCGGCGAGCGCCGGTTGCAAGTCAGACTCCAACCCCTCGACGCCAGACCCCCAGGCCGAGCCGGTGGGCGCGGCCCCCCCGAAGGCGCTCGACGCCGGTCAGGCCGACGCCGCCGCGCCCGCGCAGGTCGACACCCCCGACGCCGGGGTGCCCGCGCAGGGCGGCATCCCCGACGCCGGAGCGGCCCAGCTCGCGGACATCCCCGACGCCGGGGTGGCCCAGATCGCGGGCGTCAACGACGCGAGCGCCAACGACGCGGGCGCCAAGGCCGGGCTCACCCCCGACCCCGCGCCGCTGGCCTGGGGCAGCTGGGACCTGAAGGCCCGCGCCAGCTGCGGCGAGGTCCACAAGACCCAGCTCGGCGCCTGGATCCAGGCCCACTGCCAGCTCCGTACCCAGACCCGCGAGCGCGCTCACGACCTGACCGACCACGTCAACCTCGCCATCGTCAACCTGCCCTACAGCCGCCCCCCCTCCGAGGCCGTGATCCACTGGGACGCCTACAGCACCGAGGCCCCCAACCGCGCCGGGATCGGCGGGCGGCAGTCGCGCTTCAAGGACGAGGGCGGCCGGAGCTTCAGCCCCGACGCCATCCGCAGCGCCTTCCCCGACATCATCGGCACCCCGATCCTGGCCGTCGATCGCGAGCGCCCCGCCGGCGAGGTGATCGAGGCGCTGAAGATCCTGCGCGACGGGCATTATAAGGAGGTGGCCTTCGCCTTCGAGACGACCACCCACCCCGTCCCCCTGCCCCCCGACGCCGCGCGCATCGGTCAATTCCGCTGGCAGGCCTCCGCGCCCTTCATGCGCGACGCCCTGCAGGGCTGCGACGGGGCGCTTCAGGTCTTCAAGAGCTCCGTCGACATCCCCCTCGACGAGCGCTGCGGGTGGACGGCCCAGCGCCTCCCGCCCGCCATCACCGCCTGCAAGTGCAAGATGAAGCAGTACGACGACTTCCTGATCAACCTGCACCTCTTCTTGAGGCCACCCCGGATCACCACCGTCGTCACCGTCGGCCTCGGCGGCGACCCCGTCAAGGTCGACCCCGCTCGCCTCTGGGGCGAGCTGGCCCCCGAGCTCTTCTCCACCCCGCCCCGCACCCTCCGCCTCGAAGCCCGATAAGCGCCGGGCGCGCCAGCCGGAGGGCGCGACGAGAGGCCGCGCGCTTCGAAAACATCAAACAATCCTGTATGTTGCCGAACTCATGAGCCCGCTGGCGCGACCGCCGGGGTGGCGCCGCGAGCTGCGGCCCCCTCGCGAGCGCGCGACCGCCCCACCCAGGAGAGCGCCCATGGCCCCGACACCCGAAGTCTACCGCACGCCCGACGCCCGCTTCGAAGGGCTGCCCGGCTACGCCTTCGCCCCCCGCTACGTCGAGGATCTGCCCGGCTTCGAGGGGCTGCGCATGCACTACCTCGACGAGGGCGACCCCGGCGCCGCCGAGGTCTTCCTGTGCCTGCACGGCGAGCCCTCCTGGAGCTACCTGTACCGCACGATGATCCCGGCCTTCGTCGAGGCCGGGGGGCGGGTCATCGCCCCGGACTTCTTCGGCTTCGGGCGCTCGGACAAGCCGGTGGACGACGCCGTCTACGGCTTCAACTTCCACCGCGACGCCCTCATGCGGCTGATCGAGCGCCTGGACCTGGGCGGCGTCACGCTGGTCTGTCAGGACTGGGGCGGGCTGATCGGCCTGACCCTGCCCATGGACATGCCCGGCCGCTTCGAGCGCCTCTTGATCATGAACACCGCCCTGGCCACCGGCGTCTCGCCCGGCCCCGGCTTCGAAGCCTGGAAGGCCTACATGCGCTCGCAGCCCGATCTGCCCGTGGGGGCGCTGATGCGCCGCGCCGAGCCGACCCTGACGCCCGAGGAGGCCGCCGCCTACGACGCCCCCTTCGACGGCCCCCGCTCCAAGGCCGGCGTGCGCGCCTTCCCCGAGCTTGTCCCCGTCACCCCCGAGATGGAGGGCGCCGACACCTCGCGCCGCGCGCTGGGCTGGTGGTCCTCCGAGTGGTCCGGGCCCAGCTTCATGGCCGTCGGCATGCAGGACCCCGTCCTCGGGCCGCCGATCATGGCCATGATGCGCCGCCTCATCCGAGGCTGCCCCCCGCCCATGGAGGTCGCCGAGGGCGGCCACTTCGTCCAGGAGCACGGCGAGCCCATCGCCCACGCCGCGCTGGCCGCCTTCCGGGCGGCCTGAGCGCCCATCTGGACGTGGCCAGCGCCCACGCCCGGCCCGCCTTCCCAGATGGGCGCAGGGCCTTAAGGCGTCGGCAGCCACACGAGGAAGCCGTTCTCCAGCAGCGGCATCCACACCTCGGGGTCATGCCCCTCAAGGCGGTCGCCGCCGACCTCGCCCTCCACCGCGGCCAGCGCCGCGCCGACGGCCTCGTCGACGACGATCACGCGAGGCTCACCCCGGGCCACGATCGCCGCCAGCTCCACCTCGCCGCCCTCGCCGCCCTCGCCGCCCTCGACGCCCTCGGGCAGCTTGCCCTCGGGCAGCTTGCCCTCGGGCAGCTTGCCCTCGGGCAGCTCTCCGATCACCTGGGTCGCCACGGACGCCGGGATCGACCAGCGCCGCATCGTCGCGTGGCGCCTGAGCACCCCCTGGCCGTCGATCAGGTCATCCGGCGAGTCCGGCAGCACCCCGAAGAGCTCGGCCTCCTCGTCCAGCTGTGGCGCGGCGGCCAGGATCACCTCCACCCCCGCCAGCCCCGCCCGCGGGTGGGACTGCGCCTTGAGCCACCTCGCCGCGCGCTCCCCCAAGGTCCCGCCCTCCTGCGCCGCCGCCGAGCCCGCGAAGCGCCCGACCAGCGCGTCGATCCCCTCCCCGTCGGCCTCCAGGCCGTCGCACAGCAGCGGCAGCGCGCCGCGCACCCCCTCGACGAGCTGCGGCGTCGCCGCCGCCGCGAAGGTCGACGGCGACAGCCCCAGCGACCCCTCCATGTCCGGCCACAGGTAGCCCAGCACCCCGAGCGGCTTGCGGACGACCTCCGGCAGCGAGGGCGCGCAGCGCTTCCACGCCCCCAGGATCTCCGCCACGACCTCGGCGGCGTCGGCCGTGTCGGGATCGAGCATCAGGTCGCCGCACACGTCCGCCGCGCGCTCCAGCGCCGGCATCAGCGCCCCCTCGACCCGATCCGCCGCCGCGCTGCCCTCCTCCAGCCACTCCATCGCCAGCAGCGACCGCCCCGCAATGTCCTGAATTACCCGCCTTGCCCTGCGCGCCGCAAAATCCTCCGACGACAGCTCCAATCGCCCCCCCGTCAAGGCTCTGGCCGTGCGCGCCGCCCGCCCCATCGCCCCCTCCAGCGTCGAAAAATAATCCTCGCCGTCCACCAGGAACATCTCCACCCAGGACCCGAAGCTCCAGGCCGTCACCCGGTTCCAGTGACCCCGCAGGTAGCCCACCGCGTCGCTGGAGGCGTCCAGCCCCGGCCTCGGCGTGCTGACCCGGCGGCCGCCCTCAAGCTCCCGCACGCAGGCCGACCACTCCGCCTCGAAGTGCTCCAGCCCGCGCTCAAAACACCCCACCGCGGCCTCCCGCTGGCCCGCCCTCCAGCCCGCGTCCATCTCCCACCAGGGCCGCGCCGCCGCCTCGCAGCCGCGGCAGAACTCCTGATCCGACGCCGCGCCCTCGTGCGCCGCGCACCGAGGCCGCGCCGCCTCGTCAAAGCCATACCAGTGCACCACCGGCAGCAGCTCGTTGAGCCTCGCGCCCAGGTAGAACGAGAACCTCGACATCTCGGGGTTCCAGAAGAAGCCTTGCGCCGCGTGCAGCAGCTCGTGCGCCCGCCACTTGCGGCGATGGTTGGGGTTGAAGACCGGCACGGGCGCGTCCTGAAAGAAGGAGAAGTACTTCGGCTCCTCCAGCACGCCGTCGTTCCACACCGGCACCGTCCCGTCGCCCCACACCGCGATCTCCGGCTCCAGCCCCTTGGGCATCGGCAGGCGACCGCGCAGCTCGTGGTGGGCGAAGGCGCACCCCCGCGACAGGCCCAGCAGCGCCGCCCTGCCCGACATCGCCGTCACCAGCACGTCCAACGCCGGCGCGCCCATCCCCTCCAGCAGCCCCCTCAACCCCTCGGGCTCGCCCCGGCCGCCGACGGCGACCGCCTCATCCGCCAGCGCCTCGGCCTCGGGCAGCCAACCCCGCGCCGGATCAGACCACGACCTCATCGGCGGCGCCGACACCCCAGACTCCAGCACGACCCCCTTGACCATTGCCCCCTCCCCACATCGTCCAACCTCGCCGGCCCTCTCAGAGCCCGCGAACACCACCACGCACAACCCCGCCGCGATCTCCGCGACCCGATCGGCCTCGCCGCGATCCCCATCGCCGCGCTCAAGTCGCGGCGCCGGGCAGCGAGCGCATCCTAGAGAAGCCCGCGCCCGATGGCGAGCCCATCCTGGGCTTCGCGAGGCGGATCAGGGCAGGCAGGAGGCGATCAGGAGGTTGCGCGGCGAGTCGGCGCGGTCGCAGAAGGCGCCGAGCTGCGCCGGGCGGCCCTGCTCGGTGAGGTAGAGGGCGCGGTCCAGCACGATCCAGAGCTCCATGGGCCGCCGAAAGAGCGCGCGCACGAGGCCGAGGGCTCGGGCGAGCCGGGCGCGCTCCTGGCCTGCGGCCTCGGCGCGGTCGGGGTCCCAGCGGGAGGGCAGCGGGAGGTCGAGCTGGGCGGCCATCGCGCGGCAGAAGCGCTCGAAGCTGTCGGCGGGCGCGTCCGGGGGGAGGATGCCGAGGGAGGTGAAGGCCTCGCGCCCCGTGGCCTCGCGCACGAGCAGGTCAAAGCCCTGTCGCCAGGACTGCTCGCGGGCTCTGCGTCGGCGATCCCTGCCGGGCGCCAGGACGTCGTCCGCGATGGAGAGGCGCAGCTGGTGGGGAGCCAGCGGGAGGTCGGCGTCGCGGGCGGCGCGGGACATGGGGATGAAGGAGGTGGCCGGGCCGAGGAAGTGATGGCAGCAGGGCGCGACCAGCACCGCGCGGGCGCCGGCCCTGCAGGCGCCCTCCAGCAGCGTCGAGGTCAGCGCGCCGCAGGCGTGGAGGCCGACAGCGACGGTGTCGGCGTCGATGTGGCGGCCTGCGCCGGGGTCGAGGGCGTCGGCCTCGATGAACTCGACGTCGAGGCGCAGGCGCCCGGCGAGCCGGCGGGCCAGGGGGCCGAGGCGCCCCTGGCGCTCGATGAGGCGGACGGGGAGGCCGGTGGCGGCGCCGAGGGCGCGCCCGAGGTGGCCCTTGCCGGCGCACCAGTCGACGATCCGGGTCGCGCCCGGGGGCATCGTCCAGAGCGCCACCTGGGCGAAGGAGCGCACCTGGGTCCACTTGCGGCCCGGGATCTTGAAGCGGACGTGGGGGCCTTCGAGCCCCGCGGCGTCCTTCGCCCCCTGGGCGAAGGCCCCGATGGCCGTGGCCGCCTGCGACGCGCTGGCCCACTCCAGATACACTCCCGGCGTATCCCCCTGTAATACAAAAGGATTTTCTTCAATGGCGAGTATCTGGGGGGTGGTCAGGCGCCGAAGCCAGGCGGAGAGATCGGGGTGGTCGTCTTCCCAGGGGAGGCGGTGGAGGATGAAGGGGCGAGGCTCCCAGAGGTGGCGTCGGCGCATCAGGGCGCTGAGGGTATCGAGGCGTTCGAGGAGGGCGTCGGGGTGCTGGAGCATCGCGGGGGGGCGGGCGGTCAGGCCACGCACCCGAGGGGGCAGGCGACGCAGGTGCCCCCGAGGCCGCAGGAGCCGTTGGGGTTCTTGCCGAGGTACTGCTGGTGGTAGGCCTCGGCGTAGTAGAAGGCGGGTGCGTCGAGGATCTCGGTGGTGATGGGGCCGTGGCCGGCGGCGGTCAGGCGGCGCTGGTAGGCGTCGCGGGAGGCTTCGGCGGCGGCGCGGTGCTGGGGGGAGTGGCAGTAGATCCCGGAGCGGTACTGGGTGCCGACGTCATTGCCCTGGCGC
>SXGS01501027.1_pt1 | contig 17168 bp, 16 predicted proteins | sample 3174681 | NCBI WGS metagenome assembly SXGS01 (sample SAMN11356861, study PRJNA531348) | freshwater metagenome | isolation source: freshwater sample F1-80 | place: China: Fuxian Lake, Yuxi | collected 2017-12-25 | reverse complement strand
TGCCCACGTTCAATCGGCCCAACGTCACGCTGGTCGACACCGACGGCAAGGGGGTGCAGGAGATCAACGAGCGCGGCGTCGTGGTGAACGGGCAACAGTTCGACCTCGACTGCCTGGTGTACGCCACCGGGTTCGAGGTGGGCACCGAGTACACCCGCCGCGCGGGCTACGAGGTGCACGGCCGCGACGGCATCACCCTCACCGAGAAGTGGGCCGACGGCGCTGCCACGTTCCACGGGTTCTTCAGTCGTGGCTTCCCGAACTGCTTCATCGTCAGCGTGGTGCAGTCGGGCTTCTCGGCCAACTTCCCGCACATGCTCGACGAGCAGAGCAAGCACCTCGCCTATGTGCTCGACAAGGTGCAGCGCAGCGGCGTCACCCTGGTGGAGACCACGCAGGAGGCCGAGGACGCGTGGGTGCAGACCATCGTCGACATGGCCCAGTACAACGTGAGGTTCCTGGAGGCGTGTACGCCCGGGTACTACAACAACGAGGGTCGTCCCGCCGAGCGCACGGTGCGCAACGGCAGTTACGGCGCAGGGTCGCCCGCGTTCATCCGAGTGCTCGAACAGTGGCGGGCGAACGATCAGCTGGACGGTCTGGAGTTGCAGCCGTAGCGAACTCGGCGCGCACGCGTGCGATCGCTGCGAGGGATCGGTTGTCCCAGTCCCCGGTGAGGGCGCGACCTACGATGTGGCCGTGGCCAAGTCGCTCGCCTCTGCTCCCGCCCGTGTGCCGTCGTGGACGTTCCTCACCAACCATGCGCACGTGTTGGTGTGCATCGCGCAGGACGCCGAGATCCGATTGGCCGAGATCGCTCGCCGCGTCGGCATCGGCGAGCGAGCCGTGCACAGCATCGTGCAGGACCTGGTGGACGCGGGGTACGTGCTGCGCACCAAGCAGGGGCGGCACAACGTGTATGCGGTGCGGATGGACCGCAATCTGCGTCACCCGCTCGAGGCCGGCCATCAACTCACCGAGGTGTTCGGCCCCTTGGTGCAACCCGAGTAGCATGTTCTGAAAGACATGTGTTAGAGTGCAGTCGTGAAGGGGAGTATCCCATCACGACGACACCGTCAACACAGTCGCTCCACGGCGACTCGGTCCGTCGGCCCCGACCCCGGGGTGGGAGAGACCTTCGATGAATCCCCTCATCGAAAGGCCCCGTCATGCATCGAGCACTCCTGCACGAACTCCAGCGCCAGGTCGGCTACCCGTCCGTCACCGTGCTGGTGAACACCACGCCCGGCGAGTGGTTCGACACCGCCACACGCGGCACCATCGATCGGCTCATCGACGATGCCGACCGTCGCCTGCAGGGTGACGTCGACGACGACGTCCGGCTCCACGTGCTCGACGCGCTGCGCCGCCTGCGCGACGAGGAGGAGACGGCCATCGGCGGCGACGCGATCGCCCTGTGCGCCTCGCCCACCTACCACGCAGCCGTGCGACTCGGACGACCGGTGGTGGAACGGGTCGTCGTCGACGAGACGTTCGCCACCCGCGACCTGGTGGCCGACCTGCACCGCACCGCCACCTTCCGGGTGATCACCGTCAGCGAGCACGTGGTGCGCATGCTGTACGGCAACGAGCGTCGTCTTGCCGAGTCGGTCGACGACCAGTGGCCGTTGCTGCGCGAAGCCGACCAGTCGGTGGCGTCGTGGACTCGTGCCGTCGTGCACGCCCTCCGCGCCGAGCAACGTCGACACCCCGTCCCCACCGTGGTGGCCGGCGTGGAGCGTTCGGTCCGCCGTGCGCTCGGCTCCGCCGAACTCGACGCCATCGGCGTGGTGCCCGGCAACCACGACCGTTCCGGATGGAGCGAACTGCACCGTGCCGCCTGGCCGCTCGTGGCCGAATGGGTGGAGGGCCAGCAGCTGAAGGCACTCGGTCGCCTCGACGCCGCCCGATCCCAGCGTCGCTACGCCGCCGGTGTCGACGAGGTGTGGACGATGGCCATGGAGGGTCGCCTCGAGCTGGTGGTGGTGGAGGACTCCTACGCCGTCGCCGCGAAGGTGCTCGACCGTCATCTGCAGCCCACCGAGCAGGTGGAGGACCCCGACGTGGTCGACGACGTGGTCGACGAGATCATCGAGGCCGTGATGCGCCACGGTGGCGGCGCGGTCATCGTGCCCGACGGGCAGCTGGCCGACCACGACCGCATCGCGGCGGTCGCTCGCTACTGAGCACGCCGCCTAACTTGGGGCCATGCGCCTCACGCCCACCGATCGCGATCGGTTGCTCATCTTCACCGCGGCCGAGCTCGCTCGGGCCCGCCGTGCTCGTGGCCTCCGGCTCAACGTGCCGGAGGCCACCGCGCTCATCGCCGACACGGTGTGCGAGGCCGCGCGCGACGGCAAGCGGCTGATGGAGGCCGCGGCGCTCGGCGCCTCGGTGCTCACCGAGGACGACGTGCTGCCGGGCGTGCCCGACATCGTGCGCGAGGTCAAGGTGGAGGCCATGTTCGACGACGGCACCCGCATGGTGGTGGTGCGCGACCCGTTCGGCGAGGGTGCCGGGCTGGGCGCCGACGGCCCGGGCGCCGTGCTGGCTGCCGAACGCGAGTCGGTGCCGCCTGCTGACCTGGTGCACCTCAGCGTCACCAACACGTCCGACGTACCGGTGAGCATCACGTCGCACTTCCACTTCTTCGAGGTCAACCCGCGGCTGCAGTTCGACCGTGCGGCGGCGTACGGCATGCGCCTCGCCATTCCGGCCGGTGCGGCGATGCGCTTCGAGCCCGGCACGCCCACCGAGGCACCGCTCGTGCCCATCCGGGGTGCACGCGTGGCCATCGGGTTCGCCGGTCTGGTCGACGGCCCGCTCGACGCGCCGGGTGCGAAGGACGCGGCGCTCGCCCGAGCCGCCGCGCAGGGCTACCTGGGAGCAGCGTCGTGAGCAAGCACACCCACGGTCAGTTCGAGCACAGCCACGAGCACGGCGGTGTGCCGCACAGCCACACGCACCCCGACGAGATCCTGCCTGACGACTACGCCGCCATCCACGGTCCCACGGTCGGCGACCGTGTGCGACTGGGCGACACCGGCCTCGTCATCCAGATCGAGTACGACGCGCAGGAGCGCGGCAACGAGTTCCTCGCCGGTTTCGGAAAGACCGCACGCGACGGCCTGCTGCTGAAGGCCGCCGCGGTGAAGGAGACGTGCGACGTCGTCATCTCCAACGTGGTCATCATCGACGCCACCTGTCGCATCGGCAAGGCGTCGATCGGCATCCGCGAAGGACGCATCTGCGGGGTGGGCCGAGCCGGCAACCCCGACATGCAGGACGACGTCGACCTCGTCATCGGCACGGGCACCACCATCATCAGTGGGGAAGGGCTCATCGCCACCGCCGGCGCCATCGACACGCACGTGCATCTCCTGTCGCCGCGCATCATGGAGGCGTCGCTCGCCGCGGGTGTCACCACCATCATCGGCCAGGAGTTCGGGCCGGTGTGGGGCGTGGGCGTGAACTCGCCGTGGGCACTGCGGCACGCGTTCAACAGCTTCGACCAGTGGCCGGTGAACATCGGCTTCCTGGCCCGTGGGTCGTCCAGCGATGCGGCACCGTTGGTGGAGGCGTTGGTGGAGGGTGGCGCCGTCGGCTTCAAGGTGCACGAGGACATGGGCGCGCACACCCGTGCGCTCGACACCGCGTTGAACGTGGCCGAGGAGTTCGACGTGCAGGTGGCCCTGCACACCGACGGGCTGAACGAGTGCCTCAGCGTGGAGGACACGTTGTCGGTGCTGGCCGGGCGCACCATCCACGCGTTCCACATCGAGGGCTGCGGCGGCGGGCACGTGCCCAACGTGCTGAAGCTGGCCGGCGTGCCGAACGTGATCGGCAGCAGCACCAACCCCACACTCCCGTTCGGTCGCGACGCGCTCGACGAGCACTACGAGATGATCTTCTCGGCGCACGGCCTGAACCACCATTCGCACAGCGACCACCACATGGTGAAGGACCGCATCCGCGGCGGCACCATGGGCGCGGAGGGCGTGTTGCACGACCTCGGTGTCATCGGCATCACGTCGAGCGATGCGCAGGGCATGGGCCGCGCCGGCGAGACGGTGCGGCGCACGTTCCAGTTGGCGGCGAAGAACAAGCTCGACCTCGGGCATGGTGCCACCGCGCACGACAACGACCGTGTGCGCCAGTACATGGCGAAGCTCACCATCAACCCGGCCATCGCCCACGGACTGTCGCACGAGATCGGCTCGCTCGACGTGGGCAAGCTGGCCGACATCGTGCTGTGGCGCCCCGATCACTTCGGTGCCAAGCCGCAGTTGGTGCTGAAGAGCGGTTTCCCCGCGTACGGCGTGACGGGCGATCCGAACGCCACCACCGACTCGTGCGAGCCGTTGGTGCTGGGGCCGCAGTTCGGTTCGTTCGGCGCCACCGCCGCCGACCTGTCGGTGGCCTTCGTCAGCAAGGCCGCGGTCGATGCCGGTGACGACCACATGACCACGCGGCGCCGACGCGTTGCCGTGCGCGACAACCGCAACATCGGGCCGCGCAACCTGGTGCTCAACGACCGGCTCGGCCAGGTCGACGTCGACCCCGCCACCGGCATGGTGTCGCTCGATGGTGAGACCGTGTACTCCGAACCCAGCGACACCGTGTCGCTCAGCCGCCTCTACTTCCTCTAGGACCTGTATGACCACGCCCCGCCTCGCCGGATTCTCGATGCCGCCCGAATGGGCCCCGCACGAGCGCACCTGGATGGAGTTCCCGTCCGAGAACTACACGTTCACGGCCGACGACGGCTGGCTCGACCAGTGCCGTGGTGTGTGGGCCAGCGTGGCCAACACCATCGCCCGCTTCGAGCCGGTGAGCATGGTGTGCAACATCGGCGAGTCGTCGATCGCTCGCGCGCTGCTCGACCCGTCGATCGAACTGCACGAGACCCCCACGGGTGATGCATGGTGCCGTGACAGCGGGCCGACGTTCCTCACGCACCCCGACGGCCGCCTGGGTGCGACGCTGTGGACGTTCAACGGCTGGGGCGATCGTGGATTCTCCGACCCCACCGACGAACGGCACGTCGGCGCGTTCATCGCCGGTCTCGCCGGTGCCGAGGTGTTCTCGTCGGAGATGGTGAACGAAGGCGGCGGTATCCACGTCGACGGCCAGGGCACCGTCATCGTCACCGAGACCGTGCAGCTCGACCTGCGCCGCAACCCCACCTGGAACGCCGAGGGCGTGGAGACCGAGCTGAAGAGCTTCCTCGACGTCAGCAACGTGGTGTGGGTGCCGCGAGGCCTCACGGCCGACTACAGCAACTACGGCACCAACGGTCACATCGACATCGTGTGCTGCTTCGCCTCGCCCGGCGTGCTGCTGGTGCACGACCAACGCGACCCGGCCCACCCCGACTTCGAGGTGACGCAGGAGTACATGGCGGTGCTGCGCGAGGCCCGCGATGCCGAGGGTCGACCGTTCGAGATCATCCCCGTGCCGGCGCCCGCCACGCTCGAGACCGACGACGGGTTCGTCGACTGGGGCTACCTCAACCACTACATCTGCAACGGTGCGGTCATCCTGTGCACGTTCGACGACCCGAACGACCAGCAGGCCATCGACATCCTCACGAAGGCCTATCCCGGCCGCGAGATCGTGCCGCACGACGCCCGCGACATCTTCGCCTGCGGTGGCGGCATCCACTGCATCACCCAGCAGCAACCGAAGACCTGACGCGTCCGCTGCAACGAAACACCGGCGCTGCGCGTCAACCGATGGCTGACAGCACCACCGACACGACGACGATGACGGCGATGCCGATGGCGACGACCGCGAGGCCGGTGCGCCACATCTGCTGCCGATACGGTGCCGATCGTGGATCACGGTCCTTCAGTGCACGTGCGAACTGACCTGCCTGCTGGATCTGCCCTTCCGGGGTGAACACCTCGCCGGGCTTGCTGGTCGCCGGCGTCCACTCGCCGGACTGCAACGGGTCGCGCTGATCGCTCATGCCGCGACCCTAGAGCCGCGCGGCGGCGTCGGCCTGGCGGCGCGGCACGCGCACCACGTAGCGCTCCGACGGGTGCACCGAGCCACCGGCGTTGGTGTTGGCCCACATGTTGATGCCGTGGTCGTCGTGCTCCACCACCTCGGCATCGAAACCGGCGGCGATGAGCTTGTCGGCGGCGCGCTGCGCGTCCTCCAGCGGGCCGGGTGCCGGGCGGGGCAGCGTGGTGGTGCGGCCGTGGCGCAGCACCGGCACCACCCGCACGAAGAACGTCGCCACGGCGACGACGGCGAGCATCACCACGAGAGCGGCACCGACGGTCATGTGGCCACGATGCCTGCGGCGGCGGCCGTTGTCCAGATGCTCCTGCGGGAACGGCGACGGAATCCGGCAAGATGGTCGGCCTGTGAGCAGCATCGTCGTCTCCGAACTCGAATACGCACCGCCGGGCGCCGACTCCCTCTTCTTCGACGTCAGCTTCGGCGTTGCGCCGGGCGAGCACGCCGCCCTGGTGGGGGCGAACGGAGTGGGCAAGAGCACCATCCTGCGCATCCTGTCGGGGGTGCTCGAGGCCGACGAGGGCGAGTTCGCACTCGGCGGGCGGGTGCTCACCATGACGCAGGACGTCGGCATGTCGCGGCCCACCGACACGTTGCGCGAGATGCTCGTGGAGGTGGCGCCCATCGAACTGCGCGACGCCGGCCGAGAGATGATCGCTGCCGAGAAGGCGATGCTCGACGGCTCTGACGACGGCATGCGGTTCGCCGAGGCCATCACCCACTGGGGCGACATGGGTGGCTACGAGCTCGAGTCGCAGTGGGCCGCCGCGGCGAAGCGCAGCGTGAAGACCGACGTCGACGACTTCTCCACCCGCCTGGTCAGCGAACTGTCGGGCGGTGAGCGCAAGCGGCTCGTGCTCGACCTGTTGCTGAACTCGGGTGCCGACGTGCTGCTGCTCGACGAGCCCGACAACTACCTCGACATCCCCACCCGCGTGTGGCTCGAGGAACAGATCAAGGCCTGCAAGAGCACCATCCTGATGGTGAGCCACGACCGCACCCTGCTGGAGCGGGTGGCCACGAAGATCATCGTCATCGAGGGCTCGGGGTGCTGGGTGCACGGCGGTTCGTACGCCACGTTCCCCGAGGCCCGCCAGAAGCGGCAGGACCTGCTGGGCGATGCGCTGAAGCGGTGGAACGACGAGGAACGCCGCCTGTTCCACCACATGAAGATCATGAAGCAGCGCGCCGCGCAGAACTTCAAGAACGCCACCAAGGCCAACGCGGCCGAGACCCGGTGGGAGAAGTTCGTGGCCATCGGGCCGCCGCCCCCGCCGGTGCCTGACCAGCAGATCTACGTGTCGCTGCGCGGCGCCGATTCGGCCCGCCGTGTGGTGAAGCTCGAGCAGGCCAGCGTGCACGACCTGTTCTTCCCGTTCAGCGACGAGGTGCACTTCGGCGAACGTCTCGGGCTCATCGGCCCGAACGGCACCGGCAAGAGCCACCTGCTCGGTGCGTTGGCCGGCACCATCACCGACCACGACGGCACCATCCAGTACGGGCCGCGCACCAGCATCGGCATGTTCACGCAGGTGAACGACCGGCCCGACTTCCACGGCAAGCAGTGCCTCGACATCGTGCGTCAGCGCGTGTTCGACGACGAGAAGAGCATGAAGTCGCTCGCTCGCTACGGCCTGGTGAACAACGCCCGCCAGGAGTTCCAGACGTTGTCGGGTGGGCAGAAGGCGCGGCTCGAGATCCTGTGCCTCGAGCTCGAGGGTCACAACGTGCTGCTGCTCGACGAACCGACCGACAACCTCGACATCGAGTCGTCGGAGTCACTCGAGCAGGCACTCGACGGGTTCCAGGGCACGGTCATCGCGGTGAGCCACGACCGCACGTTCCTGGCGAAGTTCGACCGGTTCATCATGATCAACGACGACGGCGAGGTGTACTCGCTGCCCGACTACGAGACCGCGATGGTGGCACTGTCCGACCCGGCGCACCTGAAGAACGTGCGGCTGGCCAAACAGCTCAGCTGACGCCGGCCACGGCCCGCACCAGATCGAGCTGCGGGCCCACCTCGGGCCCGGCCATCGGGCGCGAGGCGCGTACCAGCGCGAGTGCGTCGTCGACCGACATGCCCTGCTGCACCAGGAGGCACGCGGCCAACGTGCCGGTGCGGCCGATGCCGGCCGCGCAGTGGAGCAGCAGGTGCTCGCCGCGAGCGAGGCGGGACTGCAGGTCGGCCAACAGTGCGAGCGTGCGGTCGAGCGGCGGGGCGTGCAGATCGTGGATGGGGAACCAGACGGCCGTGCTGCCGACGTGCTCGCGCAGCCAGTCGACGTAGTGCGGCCAGTGGCCGACGATCTCGCGTTCCTCCACCAGGCACACCACGGTGGTGGCGCCGCACTTGGCCATCGCGGCGTGCACGTCGGGGGCGATGGCGTGCTTGCCGCACATCGACAGGCCGCCGGCGGGTGAGGGGAGTGGCACGGTGTCGATGCCGCCGTCGCGCCCACGTTCGCTCAGCCACTTCATCGGGTGCGACGGTAGTTCATCGTTTCCTCACATCTCTTCGCGACGCTGCAGCCATGAAGGCCTTCCGCACCGCGCTGCTGTCGATCCTGCTGCTCGTACCCGTGGGCTGTGCCGGCCCGCGAGGCTCGTTCACTGCGGCGACCACCACCACCGAGACGACCACCACCACCGAGACGACCACGACCAGCACGTCGGCCGTGGCGGCCGGCCCGGCGAGGGTGGAGGGCACGATCGACACGCCCGATGGCCGCACCCGCACGTATCGCACGTATGTGCCGGCGAGCGTCGGTGTGCAGGAGGTGCCACTGGTGATCGCACTCCACGGTGGCACCGGGTCTGGTCGCACGTTCGAGCGGTCGAGTGGGCTCGACCAGCAGGCCGACCTGTACGGCTTCGTGGTCGTGTATCCCGATGGCGTGGGCACCGGGCCCGACGAGACCGAGATGCGCACCTGGAACGCTCGGTTGTGCTGCGGCAGCGCGTCGCGCAAGGGCGTGGACGACGTGGCGTTCATCGACCTGCTCATCGATCGGATGATGGACGACCACCTCATCGATCCGGATCGGGTGTTCGTGGTGGGGCACTCCAACGGTGGATTCATGGCCTACCGGCTGGCGTGCGAACTGTCGGATCGCATCACCGCGGTCGGGCTGCAGGCCGGCGGACTCGGGCTGGACGTGTGCGAGCCCGAGCGGCCGGTGTCGCTGCTGCACCTGCACGGTCGCGACGACACCAACGTGCGGATCGAGGGTGGACTGGGTACGGGCATCTCCCGAGTCGGCTTCCCGCCGCTGGAGGACTCGCTGGCCACGGTGACGGCAGCGATGGGTTGCGTCGACCCGCCGGAGATGTCGGTGGAGGGCATCGTCGAGCGTCGGACGTGGCGCGACTGCGATGGCGATGCGAGCGTGGAGGTGCAGGTGGTGGACGGCCACGACCACTCGTGGATGAAGGACGACTTCGACGCCGCTGCGACCATCGTGGAGTTCCTGCTCGCGCAATAGGGTTCCGCCCATGGCCTTCATCTCGTTCAGCCGCCGCCTCCACGACCTCGCCGAGGCGCAGCCCGACCGGCCCGCGGTCACGTGCGGCAACGAGTCGCTCACCCGTGCGGAACTGGTGCGTGCGGGTGACGACATGGCGGTGCACCTGCAGGGGTTGGGTGTGCGCGAGGGCGACATGGTGACGGTGGCGGTGCCGAACAGCCTCGACTGGTTCGTCGCCTATCTGGCCATCTGGAAGCTGGGCGCGATCCCGCAGCCCATCTCGGCCCGGCTGCCGCAACGCGAGGTCGATGCGTTGCTGGAGCTCGCGGCGCCGAGTGCCGTGTTCGGTCTGGAGGCCGACGCGGTCGGCGGTCGGCCGCATGTGCCGTACGGGTTCCGTGCCCCGTCGGCTGATGCGAGCCATCTGCCCGATCTGGTGTCGCGGGCGTGGAAGGCGCCGACGTCGGGCGGCAGCACGGGCCGTCCGAAGCTCATCGTGTCGGGTGATCCGGCGCTGTTCGACACCGAGGCCCCGCCCGCACTGGCGTTGGGCACCGACGGCTGCATCGTGATGCCCGGGCCGCTGTACCACAACGGTCCGGCGGTGTGGAGTTGCCAGGCGTTGCTGAACGGCAACCACGTGGTGCTGCTGCCGCGGTTCGACGCCGAGGCCACGCTCGCGCTCATCGAGCAGCACCGCGCCACGGTGTTGTACATGGTGCCGACGATGATGAAGCGCATCTGGCGCCTCCACGACGACGTGCGCCATCGCTACGACATCAGCAGCCTGCGCGTCGTGTGGCACCTCGCGGAACCGTGCCCGGAATGGTTGAAGCAGTGCTGGATCGACTGGCTGGGGCCGGAGAAGATCTACGAGCTCTACGCCGGCACCGAGGCGCAGACCGCCACCATCATCAACGGGGTCGACTGGCTGGCGCACCGCGGGTCGGTGGGGCGGCCGCTCGACGGCACGGTGAAGATCACCGACGAACACGGCAACGAGGTGCCGGTGGGCGAGAAGGGTGAGGTGTGGATGCGCAACCCGCGCGACACGCCCACCTATCACTACGTCGGTGCCGAGGCGCGCACGTTGGACGGCGGCTGGGAGTCGCTGGGCGACATGGGCCACCTCGACGCCGATGGCTACCTGTACCTCGGCGACCGCGCGGCCGACATGATCCTGAGCGGTGGGGCGAACATCTACCCGGCCGAGGTGGAGGCCGCGCTGCAGGAGCACGAGGGCATCCACTCGTGCGCCGTGATCGGGCTGCCCGACGAGGACAAGGGCAACGTGGTGCACGCGATCATCGAGGCCGACGAGCACAACTTCGACCTCGACGAGTTGAAGGCGTTCCTGGCCGAACGACTGGTGGTCTACAAGTTGCCGCGCACGTTCGAATTCGTGAACACACCGTTGCGCGACGACGCCGGCAAGGTGCGCCGGTCCGCGCTGCGGGCGGAACGGCTGTGAGCGACGACCTCACCGGGCAGACCGTCGAGCTGCTGCAGACCCTCATCCGCAACCGGTGCGTCAACGACGGTACGGCCGAGAGCGGCCACGAGGTGCGCAACGCCGACGTGCTGCGGCAGTTCCTGGGCGACACCGGTCTCGACGTGCAGCAGTACGAGCCCACGCCCGGTCGCGGCTCGCTGGTCGCGCGCATCGAGGGCACCGACCCCGACGCACCGTCGCTGTGTCTGATGGGGCACACCGACGTGGTGCCGGTGAACGAGTCGGGGTGGACGCACGACCCGTTCGGCGGCGAGCTGATCGACGGGGAGGTGTGGGGCCGCGGCGCGGTCGACATGTTGAACCTCACGGCATCGATGGCCGTCGCGTTCCGGCACCTCGCCCGCACCGGTTTCCGACCGCGTGGCGACCTGATCTACTTCGCGGTGGCCGACGAGGAGAGCGGCAGCGCACACGGCATGCAGTGGATGGCCGATCACGAGCGCGACGCGATCTGGGCCGACTACGTGCTCACCGAGAACGGCGGCCTGCACAGCGGTTCCAGCGAGGCGCCGTACGTGGGCATCAACGTCGGGGAGAAGGGCGTGGCCTGGCGCACGCTGCGCATCAAGGGCACCCCCGGCCATGGCAGTGCACCGTTCAAGGCCGACAACGCGCTCATGACCGCTGCCGCGGTGATGCAACGCATCGGCGAGTACCGGCCGTCGCCGCGGTTCCACGAGCTGTGGCGCACCAAGGTGGCGACGCTCGGCGTCCCGCCCGAGGTGCAGCGCGAGCTGCTCGACGTCGACGCCATCGACGCCTTCCTCGACACGCTCCCGGCGGGCGCGGCCTCGCATCTCCACGCGTGCACGCACACGACGTTCTCGTGCAACACCATCGGCACCGGCGGCAGCGATCGGCTCAAGCACAACGTCATCCCCGACAGCATCGACGTGGGCGTCGACATCCGCACGCTGCCGGGCGAGACGGCCGACGACGTCGACGCGCATCTGCGCGCTGCGCTCGGCGATCTGTACGACCGTGTGGACGTGCAGATCGTGATGAACGATCCGGCGTCCATCAGCCGCACCGACACGCCGCTGTGGGACGCGCTGGCGCGCAGCATCGCCAAGCCGTTTCCGACGGCGCGGCCCACACCGCAACTGGTGGTGGGGTTCACCGACTCACGCGTGTATCGGCAGATGGGCGCAGTGTCGTACGGCGCCGGGCTGTTCAGCCCCGACCTCGACGCGGCCGACTTCGGCCGCCGGTTCCATGGTCACGACGAGCGCATCGACGTCGAGAGCCTGCGGCTCACCACCGGGCTGTGGCTCGACGTGGCGCGCGACCTCCTCGGCTGACACCCCGGACGGGGGCCCCTGCGGAGCGCGTTAGGGTTCCCCCGTGCCTTCGCGGACAGGGCTGTTCGGAGTGCTCGGCCGTGCGCGGTCGCGGCGCGCCGTGTCGCCCGAATGGGCGTCGGTCACCGGCACCGTGCTCAGCGCCACCGTGCAGGTGGGCACGTCGGGCAGCACTCGCACCGAGCAGCCGCTGGTGTTCTACGCCTACCAGGTGGCCGGCAGTGTGTACCAGGGCAACAAGGTGCACTTCTCGTGCGAACCCGGCGCCGTGGTGGCGCGTTGCTCGGCGGGTTCTGCGGTGACGGTGTTCTACGACCCGGCCGACCCGGGGAACTCGACACTTCGGCTCTGACGCCGGCGTGCCTAGAGTTCCGCCATGGGCAGCATTCAGCAGCAGTACGTCGACCGGACCCCGAAGAGCGCCTCGCTCGTGGCACGCGCCGAGGCGGTGATGCCCGCCGGTGACACCCGTGCGGCCGGCTATCACCTGCCGTACCCGCTGACGCTGAGCCACGCCAGCGGCTGCACCCTCACCGACATCGACGGCAACGAGTACTTCGACCTGTCGAACAACTTCACCAGCCTCGCCCACGGCCACGCCTACCCGCCCATCGTCGACGCGGTCAGCAAGGTCATCGGCACCGGCACCGCATGGCCGGCGCGCAACAACACGCAGCTCGAACTGGCCGAGTTGATCTGCTCGCGCGTCGCCTCCATCGACCAGGTGCGGTTCTGCAACTCCGGCTCCGAGGCCAACATGTTGGCGCTGCACGTGGCCCGGCTGCACACCGGCGGCCGCCACAAGGTGCTGATGGCCACGCACGGCTACCACGGCAGCCACGAGGTGTTCGAGGCCGGCTTCTTCGGCAACCGTGGTGAGAAGGCGTGGGTGCACACGCTCACCGCACCGTGGGGTGACGCCGCTGCGTTCGAGCAGGTGCTCGCCGAGCAGGGCGACGACATCGCCGCCGTGTTCCTGGAAGGTGCGATGGGTTCGTCGGGTCTGCTCACGGCACCCACCGAGTTCTTCCAGCGGGTCATCGACGCGGCCCACAAGGCCGGTGCGGTGTTCGTGCTCGACGAGGTCATCACACTGCGCATGAGCGAAGGCGGTCACCAGGCGAACCTCGGCATCACCCCCGACCTCACCACCATGGGCAAGATCATCGGCGGCGGCTATCCCGTCGGTGCCGTGGGTGGTCGTGCCGACCTGATGAGCCTGCTCGATCCGCGTCGCGGCAAGATCCTCCACTCGGGCACGTTCAACGGCAACCCCGTCACCACGGCGGCGGGCATCCCGTCGCTCGGCCACCTCACCGCCGAGAAGATCGACACCATGGCGGGCCTCGCCGAGCGGCTCGACGCGGGCATCGCCGCTGCGGCGGCCTCGGCCGGTCTGCCGTACTCCAGCCGTCGCATCGGCTCGCTCATCAACATGTACTTCACCGAGACGCCGCCCGTGGCGAACCTGTTGCGCGAAGAGGGCGACACGATGCGCCTGGTGCACCTGGCCGGCATGAACCACGGGCTGTACTTCGCGTCGCGCGGCTTCCTGGTGCTCAACACGCTGATGACCGAGGCGCACATCGACGCTGCGGTGGAGAAGTTCCAGGGCGCCTTCGCCGACGCCGCACTCGAGCGGACGAAGTAGCCAGGTGGAACTCGAGGAGCTTTTCGGTCTCCCGGCGCACCCGCTGCTGGTGCACATGCCGGTGGTCATCATCCCGCTCGCCGGCATCATCGCAGTCGTGTTCGCGTTCCGGCCGGCCTGGCTCGATCGCTTCGGGTGGGGCCTGGTGGCCCTGGCGGGCATGGGCGCGCTGGGCGGCATCCTGGCGGCGGGTTCGGGCGAAGGGCTCGAGGACTCGTCCCGCGGTGGCGAGGCGCTCGAGGAACACGCCGAGATGGGTGAGCTCGCGCGCACCCTCGGCATCGTCTTCTTCCTGGTGGTGCTCGGCGTGGTGCTGGCGCGGTACTTCGCCCGCAAGAACGCGGGCGCCGGGTCGGGTTGGTCGAAGCTCGGCTCGAAGGGTGCCGGTATCGCGATGTCGATCCTGCTCGTGATGTCGGCAGCGGCGGCCACGGTGACCATCGCCCAGGCCGGCCACCAGGGCGCCGTGCTCGTGTGGGACGACGAGGACCGCGGTGGCGAGGGCGACGAGGACGAGGACTGACATGTCGACGCATCCGTTCGAAGGTCGCCCGCTGCCGCAGTGGTACGACGACATCAAGTTCGGCGTCTTCATCCACTGGGGTCCGTACGCGGTGCCCTGCTACGCGCCGGTCGACCGCGACATGGGCGACCTGATGGCGAAGGGTGACTGGCAGGAGATCTTCAAGTGGAGCCCGTACACCGAGTGGTACCTGAACTCGTGGGCCATCGAGGGCAGCCCCACCGAGGCACACCACCTCGCCACCTACGGCAACCGCACCTACGCCGACTTCGTGGACGAGTTCCGCACACGATCGGCGGGCGCCGACATGGGCCAGTGGGCCGACCTCTTCCAGCAGGCCGGGGCACGCTACGTGGTGCCGGTGACGAAGCACCACGACGGCTTCCTGATGTGGCACAGCGACACCCCGAACCCCCATCGCGAGGGATGGACCGCACCGCGCGACTTCATCGGTGAGCTGGCCGACGCCGTGCGTGCCCGTGGGCTGCGGTTCGGGTTGTACTACTCGGGCGGCCTCGACTGGACGTTCCAGCCACCGCCCATCCGCGATCTCGCGTCGCTGTTCGCGAACGTGCCGGCCACGCCCGAGTACGCCGAGTACGTACTCGCCCACGTGCACGAGTTGATCGAACGGTTCACGCCGTGCTCACTGTGGAACGACATCGGCTGGCCCGGCAACCTCGACCCGAACGACACCATCGGCCACTACTACTCGAAGGTGCCCGACGGCGTGGTGAACGATCGTTTCAACATGATCGCGTCGGCGATGGGGCAGTTGCACTGCGACTTCCACACGCCGGAGTACACCACCTCGGCGTCGGGCACGCGGAAGTGGGAGGTGTGCCGCGGCATCGGGCGCAGCTTCGGCTACAACCGCATGGAGAACGAGTCCACGTTCCCCACCGTCGACGACAACATCTGGATGCTGTGCGACATCGTGGCTCGTGGCGGCAACCTGCTGCTCAACGTCGGTCCCGGCGCCGACGGGCAGATCCCGATGGCACAGGTGGTGCGCCTCACCGCGCTCGGCTGGTGGCTGCGCATCAATGGTGACGCCATCTTCGACACCCGCGCCGGCGGCACCGGCACCACGGCCGACGGCCGCGAGGTGGGGTTCACCCACAAGGGTGACACCACGTACGCCATCGTGCGCGGTGCGCCGGCCGACGAGGTGTCGTTCCCCCTTGCGCAGCCGGCAACGGGTGCCGAGGTGCGGATGCTGGGCAACAGCCGTGCGCTGCCGTACTCGTGGACCGACGGCTCGTTGCGGGTGCAGTTGCCCGATCACCTGCCGGCCGCGCCGGCCACGGTGTTCGCCGTCAGCGGCGGATGAACGCCTCGACTCGACTGGCCAACTCGGCGCGGTAGGCCGCGGCGCGCTCGGCCTTGAGGTGCTCGTAGCCGCGCACCCGGTCGGGCAACGATGCGATGGCGACGGCCTCGTCGAGGTTCGCGTCGGTGAGGTGTGCGGCCACGGTGCGCATCGCCGCCACGTACTCGGGCACCATCGCCCGCTCGGTACGGCGCAGCGATGCATACCCGAACACGTCGAACGCAGTGCCACGCAGGCGGCGCATGCGGTGCAGCACGCGGAAGGTGAGGCGCGCCGTGCGCCGCAACCCGATCTTCCGCTTCATGCCGAGTGCACGCAGGATGGGCGGGTGCAGCAGGTAGGTGGCCTTCTTAGGTGAGCCGGCCAGCATCAGACGCGCCTCTTCGTATTCGTACTTGTAGGCCATCAGTTTGTGGAGATGGAACGCCACGGCCTCGGTGAGGGCCGGCTGCCCCGCCGACTCGATCGACTCGACCACGTCCCAGTACTCGGCCGCGTAGCGGGCGTTCTGGTAGCTGCGAAGGTCGTCGGCGAGGCGGTCCACCAGCGGTGCGTCGGGATCGGTGGCGGCGGGCGACACCGTCTGCTGCACGGCGGCTGGATCGGCCGCCCAGGCGCGACCCCAGCGGAACGCGGCGAGGTTCTTCTGCACCGCCACGCCGTTCAGCTCGATGGCCCGTTCGACCGCGTCGGCGCCGAGCGGCAACAGTCCCGACTGCAACGCGACGCCGGTCATGAACACGTTCACGGTGCTCTCGTCGCCCAGTAGTGCCGACACCACACCGGCGGCGTCGACGGCGATGGTGCGCTTCGTGCTGCTGCCGAGGCGGTCGTGCAGCTCGTCGACCGGGTAGGGCCGGTCGGGGTGCACCACCATCGAACCGGTGGGTACCGCCGCCGTGTTGGCCACCACCACGGTGCGGTCGCTGCGCAAGGTGCGGATGGTGCCGTCGTGGCCACCCACCAACTGGTCGAACGCAAGCAGCAGATCCACTGATCCGGCGCTGGCCTTGTTCGAGGCGTGCGGCTCGTCGCGCGAGAGGCGCAGGTCGCTGACCACCGGACCGGCCTTCTGCGACAGGCCGGTCTGGTCGAGGCCACGCACGTGGAACCCCTGCAGCATCGCCGCGGTGCCGAGAATCTGCGCGGTGGTGACCACGCCGGTGCCGCCGATGCCGGACAGGCGGATGGTGATGTCGTCGCCGACGGTGACCACCGGCGCCGGCAGTTGCTCGGGCGGGGTGGTGAGCGTGCGGGTGGTGCGGTCGCGACGCCCCACGGGCACCTTCATGAAACTCGGGCAGTCGCCCTGCAGACACGACAGGTCGTAGTTGCACGATCCCTGGTCGATGC
>SXGS01050554.1_pt1 | contig 17177 bp, 13 predicted proteins | sample 3174681 | NCBI WGS metagenome assembly SXGS01 (sample SAMN11356861, study PRJNA531348) | freshwater metagenome | isolation source: freshwater sample F1-80 | place: China: Fuxian Lake, Yuxi | collected 2017-12-25 | reverse complement strand
TTGCGCTTCGGGCTTGTATTCCGCGAAAAAGTGGCGCGTCCAATTAGGTTAGGCTATAGAAAATTAGATCGGAAAAACGCGCGGCGCAAGCCGCTAATGCGACTGCTGTCGTAACGCTTAGGAACGTGACTAGCGCCAATTCGGTCATGATAATTCGAGCGATCATGCTGCGACTGCAACCGAGCAGGAACATGGTGCGCATTTCTTTCTGACGCAAGCGCACCGACAACGTGAGCACCAAACTGACCAGCAGCAATGTTGCGATGGCCAGCAACATTAGGCCGACATCGAACCATTGACGGACTTGGCTGACGACCTGCATCAATTCGCGCACAACTTCGACTGGGCGGATGACTTGGTGTGTTTCGTCAGGTAATAGAAACTTGCCCATCAACAGAGCTTCGGACCTAGCAGAATCCGGCAACGCAATGATTGCTGTCAACGGGTAATCATCGGGTTGTCCGTGGAAGTGAAACGAATTGACGTTTTCATCGGTGACCTCAGCATATTGCGGCATATATTCTCGGCCCGCCGAGTGCTGATGGTCGCTGGCTCCCGCGACATTTGTTGTTACATGGCCATGGCCGATGCCGCTCATAATCCAGGTGGTCTTCAAATCGCAGAAGATCGTTTCGTCATCGGCAGTTCCCGTGGGTCTAAGGATGCCGGTGACTCGCATATTCAATGGCGATGGGCCCGCCAAGTCAAATAGGTTTTCTGGTTCCGATAATAACCGATCGCCGGGCGAAATATCAAGTCGAGCAGCGGCAGCGGCACCTAGCACGCAATCTCCTATTCGCCGTAGCGGACCACCTCGTTCAAGCTGCAGGCCGCGGTAAGTGAAATAGTTGGCAGATGTGCCCACGATCACGGTGTCTTGCGCGCGAAAGCGAGCGAAAATGGGAATGGCTTGCGCCAAATCGGTGTCTTCAATGCGTTTGACTTGTGCCTGCGTCAACTCTTGCGGCGGCTCACCACGAAAGTACAACGCATGGATCGCGACAGCAAAGCGACTTCCCTTTTTGGCCACAATCAGCGGCGTAGAGCCAGCGCGCGCCATGGCGTGTTGTTCAAAGCGCTGGATTGTCCACCGGCTCGCCAGAGGCAGGAAAAAGGTCAGTGAAAGTGCTGCGATCAATATCAGAGTTCGGGCCTGATGGTAAGAAATGTATCGCAATGCCAACAATAATGAACTGGGCATTCAGGTCGCCTTTCGATCCATTGCAGTGACTTGCAACTGCATCATGTCAATCGTGCGATCGAACTTGGCCAGCAGACTATGATCATGCGTGACCAGCAGCAACGTGGCGTGATTGCGGGTCGCTTGTTCTAGCAACAGTTCGAGTACACCGCTGGCGGTGCTGGGATCGAGGCTGCCGGTAGGCTCGTCGGCCAGCAATACGCTTGGGCCAGCGATCAATGCGCGGCAAACCGCAACGCGCTGGCGTTCACCTTGCGAAAGCTGGTCTGGTCGCCGCGCGAGTTTGTCGTGTAGGCCTGTGTTGCGCGCGAGAGCTTGAACAGATTCTCGCGTTTGCTTGTTGAGTTTCAAGGCACTATTGATCAAGTAGGGGAGGAGAATGTTCTCGGCCACCGATAAATATTCGAGTAATTCAAAATCTTGAAACACGAAACCTATGTTGGCGACACGGAATTTTCGACGCTGGCCATCCGACAATTGATCGACTCGAGTCTGCCCAACCCTGATGGTACCTTGGGGTACTGAAATGGCGCCTGCGATTAGCTTTAGTAGCGTTGTCTTGCCGGAGCCACTTGGCCCAATAATGGCGACCTTTTCACCTTGCCGAATTGACAGATCGTCAACTCGCAAGCAAAAGTCAGAAGCACCGTAAGCATATTCGAGGTTATTGATTTGGATCATAACCGCGAATGCTCGTTTCAAATTTCAGTCGTTTCTCATCGACAAGCTGGAAACGGCTGATTTTCCATGCATCTGCGTGCTTTACCAGCGTCAATCGCGCCCGATACTCACTAACTCGCGTATGCACATGCCCCCAATGCTCGGAAACGCCAGTGACTCGCCAAACTGCTTCGAGCACGTCATTATTGCCTTCGCGGGCTGGGCGCACACTTTCGACTTGAACATCGGTCGCGTGTGACAGCGCGCCTCCTTGTTCTGCCATTAACAGCGATCGTTTGATTCGTAAGTATATTTCGCGCAACAAGTCCCCGGTTACGCTAGTATCCAACGCGTCGTAGACGTCTTCATCGTCGCGAAAATCAAACGCTCGATATACGTTGGTCAGTACCTGCTGAAGCACTTTGGCGCGATCCGATTCTGCCAGTTGTGCCGCGACTGCGACCACTGGTGCCACTTTGGGACCAGTCAAGTCACCTGTCCATTTGAAAATCTGCGATGTCTGATGAAAGTAGAATTGATTCGGTTGTTCGTTACCGATCAACAGAACCGAATTAATGAACGATGCGAATTCAGTAAAAATGTCCCACGAAACAGTTGCTGAACGAGGCGTAGCGCTGCTGGGAAAGGTGAGTATCACGCCGACACGTGCTTGGTGTACGCTGACGCGTCGAGGTTCGGCATTCAGTGCGAAATCATTGATATCTAGTGAAAAGAAATTCAGTCGTGTGAGATTCGCGTCTACTGGTTGGTCGTTGACCGTTATCAGGTTATGCTTGCGAAAGAACTGCTCGATCGCGCCACGCAGCGCCGTCTGTTCGTCGACATCGAGAAAGTCAGGATCGCGCCGCGGAATAGGCAGCCACTGTTCCAAAGTCAACAAAGGTACGAGTATTTCGTGGCGCACTTCGAACCGCGTAATATACAAAAACGAGAACAACCCTGTGTAACTGGAAATACCCAACCGAGCTTGCAGTTGTTCGCCGTGCTGCTTGCGAATTTCTGCAAAAGTAGCTCGTTTGCCATCAGCATTTCGCTGCCAATCCAAACTGATCGTATGCGGGCGACTGTACACAATCTGAGTCGACTTTTCGACAAACATTCCTTTGTGCAGTACATGCAAGTCCATCACTGCTGGCAGGACCGCTTTGGGACCGCCAAAGTTCTGTACGAAGGTCAGGAATTTTGGTTTGGCTTGTTTGAGAGGGTAAGTAATTGTGTACGCAATCGAACGCCGCATGAGATCCGTTTGCGCAACTCCCATGGGATCGATCTGGTCGAGCAACTCTTCGTCAATACTCCCGACCAGTCGTGATCCGTCCGAATCGAAAATGGAGAAGTAGTCGAGGACGAACTTGCGATGCTTCTTCGCCGCTTGTTGGAGATCGTTTGCCGAGTAGTTCAACTCGCCATCTGCGGCCAAGCGATGGTACAACACGAGGTCTTCGAGCATGATTTGCATTTCGACAAGCACCTGGTCGTCCTGCACGTCCGCGATTACCGAACTTAACGAAATCGGATGTGCTCGCAAAGGCGCAGTGGATAACAGCAGTCCCAACAAGGGCAACAGGAGTTTGGGTACGAGGCTCGATCGCAACGATTGCCGTAGTGAATCGCCAACAAGCGACAGAGCTGCTATGGTAGTAACCGGTGAATTCAGATAGTGCATCGTAATTATTCGACCGTGACCAGCGCTTCGACCCATTCTTTGAATTCCATGCCATCAGAGCTGATATCGGCGGTGATCAAATAGTTACCCGATTTCGCACCGACGTTGAGTGAGAAAATTGCTTTGCCACGCTCGCCGGGCGCTATCGCAATTGTCTCTTGTTTAGAGGAGAGCTTCATAGCTGGAGCGTTTGTTTTGGGCGCGACCACAAACTCGCGTCGTTTCGGCGAGTGGTTGGTGATATGCACTTCCAACGTAACCGATCGATTGGCAGGCGAGTTGATTCCGTACGGATAGAACACAGCCCACTGTTCATCGATTCCGTAGTTGGGTGCGTCCCATGGAAACAACTGTTTTAGCACTTCGGTACGCTCGCGATACTTGCGTTCCAAGTTGCTGAGTTCCGCATCGGAGAACTGAAAGACGAACGGAATGTGTTCGTTTACTAACCAGAACGGTTGCTGAATGTCGCGCAGTTTCTTGAAGCACAAATTGAATCCGCCTTGATCGTGGACGAGATTGCGATTCTGCAGACAATAATCATCAATGCCGGAGGGGGCCAGGGCATCTCCAATAAAGAACACCGGGCGATCTTGCTGGCGGCGAACCAACAACGCTCCATGGTAGAGTGCCTGCCCTGGGAAGAAATGAAATGTCAGCTCGAATTCTTTCCACCTCATGAAGTGGCCGCTGTCGATTCCCTGGATATCGCGAATCGGGTTGCTCGTCATCGCAGGCATATGGTAGGCAGATGGATTCTCCAGGATGTCTTCATATTCGAGCGTCGCATAAACTGGGCAACGAAATTTCTCAGCAGCGGCTTGCACCATGTCGGTATGGTCGTCATGGTAATGGGTCACGAAAATCCCGTCGACCTGTTTTATGACGCCTGAGTCAATCAATTTCTGAACCGCGTCGATTACCCGCTGGTAGCCGCAATCTAGCAAGAATCCATGCCCTTCGTCCGAGATCAACAGTCGGCTGGTGGCGTTTTCAAATATCCAATCGGGCGCTTTTTCGTGGAGTGAATACGGCATGAGTTCGATATTCGCGCCTTTGCCCAAGACGCGTTCGCCACAAACTCGCATGCGGTCTTCCTTGAAATACCAGTGTAACGCATTGGTTGAAAGGTAATTGTGGTACAGCGAACTGACTCGCGCAATCAATTTGTCAATTGCGACTTGAGGTTTGTCGATCAATGGCCCGCGTGCAGGAATTAACACGTCAGGCTGTAAAGCGGCGATTCGTTTTAGACTGGTAACGAGCTGCGCGAGGCGGCTAGCGTAGCCATGGTAACCGCGAATCGACGCTTCGGGGATCGCATCTTGAAAGCTATATAGATCCAGCAGTTTTCCATCGCCATAGATCAAATCGCCGGTAAACGCTAACTTTTTGCCATCGATCGTGGATACATACGTCACTGATCCGCGAGTATAGCCCGGTGTATCTAGTACCTGGAATTTCAGTCCGCGCCAATCGAGCACATCACTTTCTTGGACCCATCGAGCAACTGGAATATCCGAGTCGATAATCTTGGTCGTGAAACAACCGTAATCGTGAAATCGAGATTTGGTAAACGAGTTCCAAAAATCCGGAGTCTTCTCCAACCATGGCCGATCAGCAGCGGGTGCTATGATCGGAACGCGATTATCAATTCCAGAACGCGCTTTCCATACAACATCACGCCGATGATGCGTCAACAGGACATGTTCACAATGCTGATGCTTGTCAACGGGTATTCCATAAACCGCTATGGTTTTCCCACCAGCAGAAATCAGAACCGAATTCACGGCGCCCGGTTCGATCGCAACATTCGGCGAAAAACCGTTTGCAGTCACGGAATAAGCGTAAACAACTAGAATCGCTAGAGTAGCTCGGAAGTCCATTTTTCTCTCCAGGAAACAACGCTCTCTGAAGCGTGAAAACTCAAACCCATAGTCGCGCCGGAAACTTGCCGCATTATTCTCGATCAACCGCTACTTTTCCAGCACAGAAGCGATTGGTGAATGGCCAATAGTATTGAACTAACGATCGAATATGGGAATGCGTAGGTTTCTGGTTAGTATCGCTCGAGAAATAAGTGTCAGGTACGTGTCAGGTACCTTTTGTGCGCAGCACCCGAAGGGCGAGTTTCTCGCAAAAGGTACCTGACACTTATTTCTCGGCTGTTCCTTAGCAAGTTCTTTTTCGTCACATTCTTGCTTCCTCCTGCCAGTCACTTCACTTTTCACTAACTACCTTTTGCAATCGCTCTTTGTCATTCACCGTTCGCCTGTCGTGGCAAAGCTAAGGTGCATCTCGCTATGTCGCAAATGGAGCTGAGTCCATTCGTTATGATTCATTTTTCCGAAGGCTGGGTGCGGAGCAATCATAGGTTGGCTGCGTGATCGCGCAACTGCCGCACGCAGTCGTTCGAGCGCTGCGTGAGGAGAGTCCGCATCGGGAAAAGCTACCGCCTCAGCGTTCTTGGGCAATTTCAGTCCAGGGGACATTTTTTTGGAGAGCATGCCCTTCTTAAGAAATGGACCGATGATGCGGATGATCCACGGTGCGGGCGTTGGAAATCCGTCCATCGAACATTCCACGGTCATAGCCAGGTGCGTGATCAATTGGCTGAGCGGCCAGTTTCCCAGCACGCGCGTCTGATCGGATGCCACCAATCCTTCGACGTCGCCTACTACGTCATCCAGAGAATTGAATTCGAGAATTCGCCTACCTACAACGGATTTCACGTTTACGGACATGTTCAGCTCTTCATAATCGCGAATTATGGTTCGCCGCAAAAAAAGTGTTACATTGGACTAGTTTTGATTTGAGTTCCGATTGTAACATGGGCAGATGGCAGAGGATGGATACTCAGCCGAAAAAATGCGAATCCGTCGCGCCGGGGGCTAGCGCCCTTCCGCTCACAAAATTTCCAGCGGCACTGGTCGATTGGGAGCAGGAAATATCCGATTCATTTCAGTGAGATCTTGTTCCGAAAGGCGAACCTGTGTGGAGGCTCGAATTTCCTTGAGATGCTCTAGGTTGGCGGTCTTGGGAATGCTGATGATTTGTTGCTGCGCCAGCAGCCAAGCAAGTGCAACCTGGGCTGGAGTGGCTGAGTGATTCTGGGCAATTTTGTCTAGCGCAGGATGAAACAACAATCGCCCCTGTTCGATCGGCGAATAGGCCATAATCGGGATGTTCCGTGATCGGCACCACGGAATCAGCGACCATTCGATCCCGCGCCGCGAAAGATTGTAAAGCACTTGGTTCGTTGTACACTGAGCTGCATCGGGTAACTGAATTAGCTCGCTCATGTCCTCGGTATCAAAGTTACTAACGCCCCACGCGCGAATCTTGCCTTCCTGGCGCAGTTTTTCGAACGCTGCCACCGTTTCCTCCAAAGGAGTGCTCCCGCGCCAATGCAAAAGGTACAGATCGATGCGATCCGTCGCCAATCGCTGGAGGCTGCGGTGGCACGCCGCCGGAATACCGCTACTCGACGCGTTGTGTGGGTAAACTTTACTGATAATAAAAACTCGATCTCGGCAATCGACGGTCGCGTCCGCCACCACGCGTTCCGCTCCGCCTTCGCCATACATCTCGGCGGTATCGATCAGGTTCATTCCCAAATCGATACCAGCTTTCAGAGCGCGCACTTCTTGCTGGCGCTGGCTGCTCTTTTCTCCCATTCGCCATGTTCCCAATCCAATCGCTGGGACGGTTTCACCAAACGGCAATCGAACCAAAGGGATTTCGTTCATGTGATTAGTTGGACCGCGCCCCGTTGGTGTTAGACTCTCTGAAATACCAGCCCGAAGCGCAAGCGAGTGAATCGGCGCAACTCACTCACTCACTCATTCACTCGCTTGCGCTTCGGGCTGGTACTGCGCAACTATTATTTGCGAAAGAACCCGATGGACGACTGGAGGATGCGATCACTGACGCTTTTCGCGGAAGACTGCGAGCTATCAATTCTCAGATCCTGGAGATTCGCTTGACATGCATGGCAGCCAAGCGTCTCAATGTGGAAATCAATGTACTCGCACCAAACGGGTGACAGAAGACCCAATATCATTTTTCCAAGTGTACTGCGCTTAGGGCAGCTTGGTCGATGCTCCTCCCACAAGCGGCTCAAAACACTATCGTCCACCACGACGTCTCCCGATCCCGTGCCCGATTGAATATCTTCCGCCAATCGCCGGACGAAGCGGTGCTTTAGCAAGCCGATTTGTTGTTGCTCCATGCCGACTAATTCTGCAATCTCTTTATTCCGCATCTGAGCATAGAATACCATCTCAAACACCCGTAGTTCGCGAAGCTTGGTCTCCTGTCGCAGGTGCTCGATCGAATTGCTCAGTGCTCGCCACAGTGCTCGCTCCTGAATGGTTCGTTGCTCGCTTTGTTCAGCGTACTTGCTCGCTGACACATTGCGACGATCGATCCACTGGTCAGCGTCACCTAGTGAATCGCCATCGTCAAGCTGGCCAGCAGATCGCGGCGCACACATTCTCAACTGCTGCGCTCGGCCGCTGCGTCGAAAACTGTCGACCAATCTTCTACGCAATATAGTAAATAGACATGTCTCCAGGCTCGTCCACAACTCAAGTCGATCGAGCCCCTTCAGCAACCCGACAAAAGTTTCTTGAACTATGTCCTCTGCTGCTTGATCGTCGTGCAATTGCCTACGTGCGAACGCCCACAACCGGCCTTGATACCGATCGACGACTTGCCGCCATCCGTCTTCGTTGCCGTCTCGGATCTGTTGGATCAAGAATTGATCGGCTTGATTCGGTTGCGACATGTGTGTATCGATCGCGTGGTCAGATTATGGGGGCAGTTTCGGTACGTTATTGATGAGCGCGCCCTTAAACAATTATCTGCGACACAATGACCGCGATCGCAGTGCAGATGCCGCGCAGGTGCCACACGTAATAGCCTTGGGTGAGCGAGTTCAATCCAACGTACGCAACGCACAGTACCAGCACGGTCGCACCGAGCATGCAACTGCGAACCCAATGATCGCGAGATTGATGCCGAGCGGCTGAAGTCAAGATACTGGATAATCGAGCTAGTCGCTGCGGATTCTGATCGACCAACAATGCACAGCGCGAGATCGCCGGCACCTGGGTTCCGTCAGCCAATCGCAATTGAAAAGTCTGTGAGAATCGGTCGACGATCAAACCACAGTGATCGAGTTCTCGCAGGATCAATCGCGTTGCAGATGGCACGGAGAGGCTTGATCGGTTCCACAACCAACGTCGTCGAGACTGCTGGCCTACAAGCTGATGGGCTAGTTGATCGGCAAGAGCCATCTCTGCCTCTTGCATGGAATTTCCACGATATTGCCAATAGTTATCTTGCGAGTGGCGGCTACGAAACGCGTTCCAAGACTGGACCCATGGCTTGGAAACCAACTGCATAGGTGACAATGAAACCGACGCATCTGGAGTCCTCAAGTTAGCTTGAATAACTAGCGACTTCACCTCTTTTTCGTTGTGAACTGAGAATTCATTGTCCAAACGGATCGACAGTTGCATAGCCTGTGTTGGCGCAGCTTGATCTGTGAAAACTTGCAACCGGTTGTCATTGAATGCCGAGTATTCTGAGCCGGCGGATCGCAATCCCCGCTCGAACGACGCCTTGACGATCGACTGCTGGTTCGCATCTAGAATATCGCCTACGAAGCGCACGCCGATCATGATCGGCCGATCGTAACTTGCGTCGCTCAGTAGGTGCGCAACGACTTCCGCAGCAAGTCTTTGTGCGACGGAATCGAGCGAATCGTAAACGTCGGCTGCATGAGTAAGTTCGATGCCGGGCAGCCACTCGCGGCCTCCTCCGACTAAACAGTCTTGCTGGTCGACTTCGTTGGTCCGAACCGAAGGAACTTGTTCGACACACCCAACGCGCGATACTATAGTCGGCAACAGATATGCCACCGCAGCTAATGAGATTAACATCCAGCCAACTTTCATTCCCACCGCTCCTTATTGCACGTTTGTATTGGCCTATGGTCCCGTCATAACTTTCCAACCAATTTGCTATCTGAATCGCTAGTGGAATTGACGTCTTTCGCTGATGGCCGATCCATTTCTAAAGGTGCCACATCGGTCTGCTCAGTGCGCTTGTTTTCTGGCGATTTCACGGAGTCCGCAGGTTTGTTGCCCGATGCGGATATCGGAATCCGCGCTGCCGGAAACAGCAACAACACAACGCCGGTCATGGTCATGATGCTTCCCCAAATAATGGCAGTGAAAAAGGAGTCCTGATCGAACAGTCTTGCAATTGCGTAGCCAAACTCTCCACTGCGAAGGTAGATGCCGATTTCTGCCCATACCGCTCCGTAATCGAACGCCATGCCAATGAAGATTAGACCGCCGGCCAACATAAGCGCAGCCGCAACGGCTCTGGCCTGGTGCGTGCTTCCCTTGTTCCATCGGCCATACAACATCATGGCCAACGCAGGAACGACAATGACCGCAGCCAGCAGCAAGGCAACCTGGTTGACAATACTTGGCCAGCGACTATCACCAAAGATTCGCTCAATGTCCTCCAGGTCGTGCGCTGGAAGAGTGTTAGCAACAGCCTGAGCCACGCCCACACTCACCGCCAATCCCAACAGCCAAGCTGCGGCCAACAACGCCAGTGACGTAACGTTGATCGCAAACCGCGTGATCGATCGTCCAGCCACCACTAGACTGTCTGCTAGGACTGCGGAGTACTGGTTGACAAGTATCCGCTTTGCCAGCTTGGCGCGTTGAGTATTCGAGTCCGGTGCTTCGACGTCAAGCGACTCGGATTCCTTCCAGGCTTTCGTCCATGCCTGAGTCACTTGGTGCGATGCATCGCGTACTTGCCGAGCGGCGACGTTTAATTGGTGCGAAACGTTATGGGCTTGCCGAGCGGCGACTTCATTGGCTCGCATGGCGGCACTCGATGCTCGATCGAGCAACTGGCTTCCCGTTGACACGACGTGCTGTTTGTTTCTGAGGAGCGACCGAAACGCCGCCAGCACGTGCTGAAACCATGGGAACCTTAGACCGAACCGCTGCGAGAGAACCGGATCATACCGACTGGCAAGCTGAACCGCCGTCGCGATGCCAGCCACAATCCACATCGCTGGCGGAAAGAAGGCTAGCAACCCGGCACCCAAAATCGGAGCCAGTCGCAGTCGCGCTGGACGAATCGGCGAACTCATCACTCGCCAGTCCAACAGCCACATCGGCAGACAACATGCTATTCCAATCACGACGACTATATCTCCATTACGGCGAAAGCCGTCCGCCAAGATGAAGCTTGAGATCAGCATGAAACAGGAGCATGCAGCACCGAACAGGAACCGATAAAGGAAGCCAGAATTTCCATCCAATGCGGGCAGAAATATTTTCTTAGCAACCAGCGCGACCAGTGTCCCGCCTCCAATCCAGGTCAGCAGTGCCGCGACTACTTCCTCGTTCCCTCCAAATGTTATGGTGGGCACGGTCACAAAGAACGCAACCGCGCATGCTGCCATAAACAATCGATGGGATCGATGCACTGGGTCGCGCGATGGTCCCCAATAGTTTGGCCAAGATTTGCGAGTAACCCCGCTCGCTTCACAAATTGCACTTAGCGCGCGCCCCAAGTGAAATACAAAGCCGCGCCTGCGCAGCGATCCATCTGTGACAGGTTGGTTGTTTACCGGTATCTGCTCGCGAAACGCGGCGAACTGAGGACTGCCCATAACAGGTTGATCTACTGGACGCTGATACTGGCGTGAATCGCGCTGGATGTTGAGCGCTCGATGAGCTACCAGTGTAAGATCGTCGGCAGAGACTCCAGCTAAACTATCGTGAATCTGCGATGATCCCAAAACGGCCGCGACCATTTCGTCGACCGACTGAAATCGTTGGCGTGGATCTTTGGCCATTGCCTTGCGAATGACGTTGGCGTACGGTTCTGCCACATGATTCAGTTCCAGCTCTCCCGCGACGTGTTTCATCAATACTTCACCTACGCTGTCACCGCGAAAAGGAGGCAAGCCCGTTAACATTTCGTAGAACAGGACTCCCAGTGCGTAGATATCGACCGTATGATCGTAGCGCCCCAGTCCTATCTCGGGCGCCATGTAGTGCACTGTTCCGACCGTTACCGTATGACCGCTGCGGTGACTGGCCGTCATGATCTTGCTGAGACTGTAATCGCCAATCTTCACCAGCCCCTGTTCGATGAAAACATTGTGTGGTTTCAGGTCGCGGTGAACGACTCCGTTTTGATGCAGGTAGGATAACCCCTTGGCTATTTCGCGCAGCAAGTAAACTGCTTTTACCGGTCCAAGTCCGTGTGGAGCCTCGTCCAAAATTTCGCGCAGCGATGGACCGTTGACATATTCCATGATCACAAACGGTTCGCTATTGACGGAATGTTTCACGTCGAAGATCGATATCAGGTGGGGACTCTTGAGGTTCATGCAATGACCGATCCCGCGCAGTTCGATGTCGGGATAGCTTTGGACCGACTTCAACGCCACCTCGCGACCTGAGTCGCTGACGGCAAAGTAGACTTCGCCAAACCCACCTCGCCCAACTCCGTGCTGAATGGTGTAGCCGTCGAGCGGGCGATCGCCATATTGGTATCGGAAGTTTGCCATGTCGTCGAACTCCTAGGAAATGACTTCGCTGATAGGTACAGCCGTCGCTGAGATTGAATTCATCGTTACTGTCTGGCCCGGTTGTAGTGCTCTGCCCAGTGGCAACCGCGGACTGATTTCGCGATCACGCTGGTCGTAAATCCACAGTTGCCCATCGCGAAACGTGATGACGGAGAGACCGTCGTTGCCAGTTGCAACAATGTGTGAACTACCTGTTGGTCCGATCAACACGGCTTCGTCCATCAGCAAGATGTGCCGCACCGGACAATTGGCCGGACGAGTGGACGAACCCAGTTCGATCACCGCAGTACCGCTGGCCGCACACGGACGCCGAAATCGAAAGGTAATTCGCTCGCCGGCGCGCACTTTATCACCATCTTCGAGCAACTTTTCGCGAATCTGACGCTGGTTAACTTCGATCATTCCGTCGGCATACAAGAAATAGTCATCGTCGATGCGCGCAATTTGGATATTAGGAGTTTTGTTCGCGGAGCGAAATGCGATATCGACCGGTCGGGAATGACTGGCGTTGCCCAGAGTAATACTAGGCCGCCGAAACACGAGAAAGCTCCCGGAGCCATCGACATGCAAGCGGAAGGCGTCCGTCCAATTTGCTCTTTCGATCGGCTTTCCATCTTCAGCGCCTACTTGGTGCGCTAGATCCCTTTGAAGATTCCGCGGCATGTCCAGTACTTCCTGCTTTTTTCGCGGCTGTTTCTGGGCGAGCGTGGCTTGAGGCAGTAGCGCAAGTGGGCCGCAGTTGAGTTCGTCCAGCGCCACATCGAGCGCCTCAGCCGACTTGATGGCTCGCTCCAGCCAATTACATTCTCCGATCGTCTGCCGCAACAGTTTCAAGCGGCGTAGTAGTTGGCCTGTATCGAATTGAGCCGCGTCCGCGCAGATCGATTGGCACTGGCCAATCGCATTGCTGAGTTCCGATAACTGCAGGTTCTCTTGCGGTAATGAAGATGCGAGCTGCAATATCGAGTGAACTTGATCTAGCTTTCCCTCGCGCACTTTATCTTGAGCGTAGGAAGTTGCCCGCGCGAGAAGTTCCGCAACAAAATCTTGGAAGTGGCGATTGTGCGAATGTTCGCGGGCCAAGTGCTGAGTCTGCTGAATGGTCAATTCAAGTTTACCAACTTCGAGGTGTTCGCGCATTTGCGAAAGCATGGTGAGCAGATTCTGCTGTGCGAGCTGTATGTCGGCCGCCAGTTTCGCGGCAGGCTCGTTGGAGTCCGAGAAGGTCGCGCATACAGCTTGCCCCATCGTCAACGCACCTTCGGCCGCCAGCCGTTTGGCTCGTTGCAGTTGGTCGCGTTGTAACTGAACTCGGCTGGCCTCTTCTCGCACAGACAACTCGGCGGCAGTTCGCAATTGTGCGATCTCAGGTTGGTTACCGCCCAGTTGTTCGGCTCGCTGAAAATCGGCTAGCGCTGCCGCAGCATTACTACCAGCAAGGTGCTGCTGTCCACGTGCGACAAAGGCTGGTATCAATTTCGAGATTAATTGTTGACCCCGGTAGTGCTCTCGCACGGTCGGTAACAAGACCTGCTGAAACGCATCGTCCAGCCGACCAGCTCGCAGGGCAACTTCCGCTTTGCGAATTTTCAAATGCAACATAGTCGGTACCAGAGCAAAAGGAACCAGTGTTTGGTATTCAAGGAGATTAGATCAGCGAATCTGTAATACACGTCCATGGCCTACGTCTGGGTGTTAAGAATCTGGACTTGACACCAGATTTGTATGTGGCAGTTTTGTTTCGCAATTGTAGTACGCGATGACCGTTTCACGAAAAGTCCCGTAGGGACATGATGTTGGTAGCAACGGTATGCGCGAAATGTGCGTCTTCGTCCCGTAGGGACCTGATGTTGGTAGCAACGGTATGCGCGAAATGTGCGTCTTCGTCCCGTGGGGACCTGATGTTGGTTTTCGTGGCAATCCGTCATGGCCATCTACCGATATTTTGTCCCTTCGGGACGCGCGCGCGAATTTGATCGTTGCCTGCTGATACTAAAACCGACGATTCGTCCCTACGGGACTATCGCATTAGCTTACTCAGTCGACGGACTCGTCATCGGATGAACGATTGGATATTCCCTGCTCTGCGGAGTCAATTCTTGCCGCCAGTCGATCGATAGTCTCGTTGTCCAGCAGCTTGTCCACTTCGGCCAGTAGGTCGGCTTCATTTACCACCGCCGAAACTATGGTGATCTCTGAATCATCGATCAGTTCGAACTCGTGTGCCAATACGCGTTGAGCTGTTTCCAGTCGCTTTTGAATATCCGTAATCAGCTTGTCAGCTCGGGCTAGTTGTGTATCGTCGATGCTGACTTTAGTACCCACTGCTTGGGCCTGAACAAGTCGATGCTGGGCCGTCAGGGCTTCGATCTTTTGTTCCAGTTCCGCCTTGCGAGCTTGGGAACGTTCGAGCACACCTTGTGCGGCCATGAGAGATTTCTCACGCGCTTCGAGCAATCGTTGTTTGCTGGTCAAGGTCGCTTCGGCCTGCTTGAACCGATCCAAGACCGATGCCAATTGCTCGGTAACTTGGTCTCGTGAAACATGCCTGCCGTGGACCACGAATGAAACGTCGCTACCTCGCAATTTGTTGCGGAACGCCGAAACGCTTTGACGTTGTGCGCTCAATTTTTCGGTGGCCAGGTTAATATCGCGGCGAAGATGCGCGATCTCCACTTCCTCTTCCGCGATCACGCGCACATTTGCCCTTAATTCCGGCAGAATGTCTTCCACCATGTCGCGGGCGCGCTGCAGTTCGAAGTCCAGCGGTACGCCATCTCGCACCACCGTGCGAACCGATTTCGCAGAGCTGCGCACGTAGCTGAACATATCAGTTCCCAGCAGCAATCCTCCCGTCAAGAACGCGCCACCAACGGCATACATACCCCACTTGATCGACCTGAATATCATCGTAACTCTCCAGTAATTAGGAACTTAGGTGCCTTTCGTCCGCTACGCAGGGCAGGACATCTACAGACGTAATCGCTGGAGGGTCGGTTTTATTTCAACAATTTCTTTCCGAAACTCAGATTGTTCCTCTGGTCAACATGGCTAACGATCGACAACCCTAAAACCAGTATCGCTCGTCCAAGACGGGACTTCTCATCACCCTGCCCGCGTCTATCGGTCATGTCACCATCGGGATCATACTCCCCAACGATCGTGTACAGATACTCTCGAAGCAATCGAATGATGCCGAAGCCCGATGATCTTCGTCGGCAGGCCATTCTTGGACACTCCCGCATCAGCTCGGGCACTAGGTGGACTCTACGGGAAGAGTCATTCGCAGTAGAGGTTGGCGCGGCCTTGGTGTTTCGTCAAGTCGTAACTCGTCAAGTCATAACTTGGCAAGTCGTACATTGACGATTCGCGACTTGACGATTCGCGACTTGACGATTCGCGACTTGACGAGTTACGACCTGACGATTTATAATTTGCCCTAAGCAGCTTGGATCGGGCAGCGATCTCATATCCTATTTTCTGTTGGAGTTTGGTTCATGGATTTCATTGGCAGAAAGGTAGAATTGGACGTCCTCGAGCGCGCCTTCCGTTCGCCACACAGCGAGTTCATTCCCGTCTATGGTCGCCGCCGCGTGGGAAAGACCGAACTCATTCTGAAGTTCATTCGCCGGACCAACGGACTGTATTTTCTAGGCAAACAGGCCTTTGGAAAGCTACAGATTCAAGACTTTCTACGGGCCGCCGCGACCGCGCTGTCGGAGCCCCTCTTGGCCGAAGTTCAGGTGGCCGATTGGAAATCGGCTTTGCTGCTCGTAACTCAGCGGTGGAAGCGTAAGAGCAAGTTGGTCATTGCGCTGGACGAGTTCCAGTGGATGGCTGATGCCAGCCGAGAGTTGCCGTCTGTTCTCCAGGAATGCTGGGACCAACACTGGAAGAAAACCAACAAGATCGTGCTGATACTTAGCGGATCGTACATTGGATTCATGGAACGGGAAGTCTTGGGGAACAAGAGTCCATTGTTCGGACGCCGTACTGCCCAGATTTTCTTGAAGCCCTTTGGATACCGCGAAGCAGCATTATTTCATCCGCGCTATGGACGAGTCGACCAAGCCAAAGCGTATTTCTTGTGCGGCGGACTACCGTTGTATCTGCGTTACTTCGATGGTCGGCAGTCCATCGATCGAAACATTGTCACGTGTTTGTTGGACGAGTATTCGGCATTGGGACGCGAACCAGATTTTCTGTTGCGTGAAGAATTGCGAGATGTCGCGAACTACTACGCGATCCTAATGTCTTTAGCCAATGGCCACTCGAGCGTTGGTGACTTGGCGCGACAAACTTCCATTCCCGAGCGAAGTCTGCCCTATTACCTGAATCAATTGATCGACTTGGGGTATCTGGCGCGCCGCTACCCGTTGACCGGTCGCAAGCCAATGACTCGTCACGTCCGATTCGAACTCGACGATCCACTCTTGCGATTCTGGTTTCGGTTTATTTATCCCAACAAGTCGCTGTTGGCGCAAGTGGGACCACAAGCTGCTTTCCAACAGCGAATTGCACCGGAATTGGAAAGCTACTTCGGTACCTGCTTTGAAAGGCTTTGCCGAGAAGCGATGCCGTACTGGTACGAGCGCGAAGGCATTTCCACTAGTTTCGAAGTCGGCCAATATTGGGACAAATCCACACAAATTGATTTGGTCGGCATTAGGAACGACGGCTGGATCGACTTGGGTGAATGCAAATGGGGAGGCGTGGCATCGAAGAAAAGAGTACAACTGGAATTAAAACAACGAGTCGAACTGTTTCCCAATCCAACCCATGCCACACTCGCGCGCCATGTCTTCCTCAAGTCAGCCGGTCGAAAAAATGAAACCGGCGACCCATCGATTCAATGGCATTCGCTGGACGATCTTTACGCTTAACCGCAGTAGGGCACATTAGATGGACAGCGCCACTTTCATTTGCATTGGAAAGAACAAGTCGTTGCAGCGAAATCGTTTAACCCGCAGCCGCTAGGCGAGGATTGGGTT
>SXGS01221220.1_pt1 | contig 17186 bp, 19 predicted proteins | sample 3174681 | NCBI WGS metagenome assembly SXGS01 (sample SAMN11356861, study PRJNA531348) | freshwater metagenome | isolation source: freshwater sample F1-80 | place: China: Fuxian Lake, Yuxi | collected 2017-12-25 | reverse complement strand
GATAGGATGCGCCTCGTACCGCGGCTCCGACATCCGGGCGATCATGGAGAGGAAGTTCTCCGCATACGGAAGCGAGTTGTCGGGATACACGTACGGCATTCCCTTCACGTGCCGGTACGCAAACGCCGCGATCGTCGGCATCTTGGCGAGCAGCCGGATGAAGGCGAAGTCGCGCTCACGCGGGTCGTGCACGTTCTTGGCAGTCGGGTAGAACGACGAGAGCGCCGCCACGCCAGCCGTCATCATAGCCATCGGGTGCGCATCGTAGCGGAACCCTTCCATGAACTGCTTGATGTTCTCGTGCACATACGTGTGGAACGTGATGTCGTGCGTGAACTGGTCGTGCTCGGCCTGCGTCGGCAGTTCGCCATGACGCAACAGCCACGCCACTTCAAGAAAGCTCGCCTTTTCGGCGAGCTGGTCGATCGGGTAACCGCGATAGCGCAGGATGCCGGCGTCACCATCGATGTAGGTGATGGCGCTCTTCGTCGAGGCGGTGTTGACGAAACCCTGATCGAAGGTGGTGTAACCGGTCTCGGCCAGCAACGGCCCCAGCGCGATACCGTCGGGGCCCTCGGTGGCATGGACAATCTCCAGGTCCAGCTCTCCACCGGCATGACCCGATTCCCCAGCGGGATAACGGAGCGTGGCATTGTCGTCGATTGCGGCCACATCAACCCCTTCTTGCATATTTGACGGCGTGCGTATTTGACGGCATGAGAGCTCCGCCCCGGAGACGCTACTGCGCGTCCGGGAGTGAACCTAGCCAGTATTGTCCCGGCTTGCCTCATCGGGGCTCAGACCGGGGTGCCAGGGCTGCCAGAGCCGGGCGAAAATCCGGTAGGTGGCCTCGATCCGTTCGCTGACCCGGCCGGGGTCGCTGACCTCGGATCCCGGACTGCCGCAGGCGACGGCCATCAACACCGCCCAGGTGTCGAACAGGATCCGGACCGCCGGATCCCCCACCGGCGTGCCCATGCGCTGTGCCATCGCCCGGATCACTGCGGCCGTCGGCCCACCGTCGGCCCGGAAGGTGAAGGCGGCCAGGCCCAGCATGGGCGAGCTGTTGACGATTTGGAGAAAGCCTCTGACTCGATCGAAGGACATCGCCCCGGGCTCGCCTCGTTCGGCGGCACGAAAGACGTCGACGTGGGCGCGCACCAGCGCGTCATGTTCGGTGATGTCGGTGGGCTGTGCGGCCAGTGCGGCGGCGATGTGCTCGGCGGTCTCCTCGATCAGCGCGCCGATGACCGCCTCCTTGCTGGGGAAGTAGCGGCTGAAGGTTCGCGGCGACACCTCGGCCGCCGCGGCGATCTGTTCAACCGTGGTGTTCTCATAGCCCTGCCGGGCACACAGTCCCGACGCGACGTCCACGATCGTGGCGCGGGTGCGTTGCTTCTTGAGCTCCCGCAAACCCAACGACGGCTCCCCCATTGTGTAAGGGTATGCCACCTATGTTTTGGAATTAATCGGCTAGGGCTGGAGACGCTCGATCCGATCCGTCCCGTCACCCACGCTCGGAGTAACCCGTATCCGATTGTGAATCCGGTTCTCCCGGCCCTGCCAGAACTCGACGACCTCGACGGCGATCCGATAGCCGCCCCAGTGCGGCGGAACCGGCACCTGATCTGAATCGCCGAAGCGGCGAGTCACGTCGGTGAGTCTGGCCATCAGTTCCGCATGAGAGCCGATCGGACGGGATTGTGCTGAAGCCCACGCGCCGAGTTGCGAACCGCGTGGCCGCCGCGCCCAGTACCGCTGCGTTTCTTCCGCGCTGACCTTCGTCACGGCGCCGCGGATGTGCACCTGCCTGCCCAGTGCGTACCACGGGAACGTCACCGATGCGTACGGCGTGGTCGTCAGGTCGGCGCCCTTGGCGGAATCGTAGTTGGAGTAGAAGGTGATGCCATCGGACTCAATGCTCTTGCACAGCACCGTGCGGGTGACCGGCCGACCGCCGTCGACCGTGGCGAGCACCATCGCGTTCGGCTCGACGATGCCGGCCTGCTCTGCCTCGTCGATCCAGATGTGCAGCAGGGCAAGCCAACCGTCTGCAAGCCAGTCGACGTCCAGGTCGAGGCTGCCGTCCTTCTCCACGGATCCGTATTCCACCCGCATGCCGGCAAGCCGGTGCACCGGTCCAACGCCTTCAGCCACGGTGTCACGGTACGCCCGGCAGACCGAGCCCGGACAGAGCCGCCCCGTGATCAGCGGCGTTGGTTCCGACCGGAGACGAGTTCGGTTAGCCGGGCGCGCAATTCACCCAGCCGGGCGCCGGGCCGGGGTCGCGTCGCGGCCGCGGAGAGCATGTCGGCCACCGAGGTGAACTTCACCCGCGGCCGACCGGCGGCTTCTCCCCGGCTGATCTCGGCGACGTCGATTGCACGCCAGCCCGCGGCGTCCACCAGATCCGGTTGTCGTGCGCGGATCAACGTCTCCAGCGCCGCCGGTGGCTGGCGGGGGTCATCGAGCAGCCCGTTGTTGAAGTCCTCGACCAAGGTGGCGACGGTCTGCATAGCGCAGGACTTATTGGTGCCGATGAACCCGGTGGGGCCCCGTTTGATCCAGCCCGCGACGTAGGCGCCCCGCACGGGTTCGGCGGTACGCGGATCGATGACGCGTCCGTCCCGATTGGGCACCACCGCGGCGGTCTCGTCGAAGGGCAGCCCGGCAACCGGTGCGCCCCGATAGCCGATAGAGGTCAGAACCAGGCCGGCATCCAGACCGACCGTCTCAGTGGTTGCGGTGCGAATGAACTCGACACGGCGAGGATGCCCGGGACCGATGATGCGTTGCGGCGTGAGCCGGTAGGCCAGTCGGATGCGCGACCCCGCGGCCGGTGCCTCGGCATCAGGCAGGCCGGCCAGGATCGTCAGCTTGGCGTGCGTAACGGGATCGTCGGTGGTCTCCAGATCGCGGCGCACCAACTCGTGGTCGGCGGCCGCCAGAACCACGTTCGCGGTGCTCGTCAGCCCGACTAGTTCGGGCAGGGTGAACGCCGAGTCGCGAGGGTCACGGCGCGCAGCGACAACCACCTCGCGCACGGCGCGGTGTTGCAGCACCTTCAATGCGGCGTCGGAGATATCGGTGTGCGCGAGACCGTCGGGGTCGGAGGTCAAAATCCGGGCTACGTCGAGTGCGACGTTGCCGTTGCCGATGATCACCACCGGGTCCTCGATGGTGCCCGCGATCGGTCCGGTGCTCCCAGGTTGGCCGTTGATCCAGGCGACGAAATCGGTGGCGCTGCCGGTACCGGGCATGCCCATCCCGTCGATCTCGAGCCTGCGGTCACCCGGGGCTCCAACGGCGTATAGCAGCCCGTGGTGGTAATTGAGCAGTTCGGTATGCGAGATATGCTGTCCCACTTCGACATTGAGATAATACTCGAAACCCCGCTGGCGGCTGATCTTGTCGAAAAGCCGGGTGATCGACTTGGTTTTCTGATGATCCGGGGCCACTCCGGCGCGCACCAGTCCGTACGGAACGGGCAGTTTGTCGAACATGTTGACGCGGACGCCGCGCTGGGTGAGCAACTCGTCGGCTGCATACATGCCGGCCGGGCCGGATCCGATGATCGCGACAGTCAGTGCAGCCGCGCCGTCGCGTATCCGCGGCGCCGGCAGTACCGGCGCCAGCTTGGCGGCGACCGGTAGTTTCCCCTCCGGGCGGTCAGGGTAGAAGGCCGCGTTGATCGCGATGAACGGCAACTGCGCGGCACTGAGTCGGCTCTCGGGAAGGATCGCGTCGACCGGACAGGCGCTGACGCAGGCCCCACAGTCCACGCACGCCACCGGGTCGATGTGCAGCATTTCAGCGGTGGCGAATCCAGGTTCGTCGGGGCTGGGGTGAATGCAGTTGACCGGGCAGGCGTACACGCAGGAGCCGTCGCCACAGCAGGACTGGGTGATGACGTGGGGCACGGTGACTGAGGAGCGCGGGGCTTGACGAGCGCGGTGGCTCAGGCCGCCGTCACGGCGTACCGCCGTTGCGGTTCGCTGCGGAACCGACTCGGCGGGCCGCCGATCTTGCAGAGGCGCCACATCAGCCTGGCCGGCGGGCTCATCAGATCGGTGTCGTAGCACAGCATCCGCACGTCGGCGAAGATGTCGCGCAGCATCTCACGGGACTCCGGCGCCCGGAAGAACAGCTCTTTGCGGACGCTGCGCGGGATTGCGAACTGGCGGAAGAAGCTGCGTGGCGGGACCAGGATCGCCTGGCACAGCACCCGCATGATGAGCGGAACATGCAGCGACAACCAGAACCGCTGACGCCGGCTCAGGCGCGGCAGTCGCTTGCGCAGATACTCATGGGCGAAGGAGATGTGCCGGGCCTCCTCGGCGACGTGGATGGCCATCACCCGCTCCATGATCGGGTGCAGGGATCGGCCGTCGGCGCGCTCGCGCAGCACTTCTTTCTGGGTGTGATCGATCGGTTCCTCCCCGGCGAGGATGCCGAAGAAGAACGGGATCGGCAGCGGGCCGGCGAGCATCGGCAGCAGCGGGGACAGCCAGCGCAACAGTCGTGGCATACCCGGCACGTCGGCGCCGATGCGATTCACCATCTCCTGGAACATCATGGTGTGGTTGCACTCTTCGACGGACTCGTGCAGCAGGTAGCGGTACTCGGGCGAGCCGTTGGGCACCCAGAAGGAGTAGTTCATCAGGCCGCGAATCAGGATCGACTCGAATTGCAGGCCGACTTTCGCGACGTTGGCCTGGCGCCACTGACCGATCTCAATCTGGCGCTGAATCGACTGTCCGCGGTACCACGAATGGCGGCCCAATGGATCGGTCGCGGGGAGTATCCAGCGCTCGTCTGAGTCGGTGACGGCGAACTCCGGCGCATCCCAGTCGATATCGGTATACGGGTTGAAACTCCGCCGCACCGAACCTTCGGAGAGCGTGTTCAGCAGGTCGACGTAGGCAACGTCGTCCTGCACCTCCATATTGCGACGCCAGCGCCTGACCAACCGGGTCCTTGCCATGACCGACCTTCCGAGAGGTTTACACCGAGGTGGTTAATGTACAAAACAGTACCCGTGATGCCACCGGGTGTCCATACCGATTTTCATCGCCGGGATGCCCCCGGCCAACTCGATTTCGGTGCCGGGCAGCCAACTCCTAGGCTGGCCCCATGGCTGACATCCCGGTGCTCGCGATTCCTGCCGACATCAAGCCGGCCGACGGCCGGTTTGGGTGCGGCCCGTCGAAAGTGCGCCCCGAGCAGTTGGCGGCGCTAAGCACGAGTGCCGCCGCGCTGTTCGGCACGTCGCACCGACAGCCGCCGGTGAAGAACCTGGTGGGCCGGGTCCGCGACGGACTGCGCGAGTTGTTCCGCGCACCCGACGGCTACCAGGTGATTCTGGGCAACGGCGGAGCCACGGCGTTCTGGGACGCCGCGGCGTTCGGCCTGATCGATCGCAGATCTTTGCACCTGACGTTCGGTGAATTCAGCGCGAAGTTCGCCTCGGCGGTGGCGGCCAACCCCTTCGTGGGCGATCCGGTCATCATCAAGGCCGAGGCCGGCAGCGCCCCCGAACCGCAGTCCGATCCGTCCGTGGACGCCATCGCCTGGGCGCACAATGAGACCTCCACCGGAGTTGCCGTCGGAGTGCGCCGCCCCGAGGGGGCCGGGGATGCACTGGTGCTCATCGATGCGACCTCCGGCGCCGGCGGACTGCCCGTCAACCTCGCCGATTGCGACGCCTACTACTTCGCACCGCAGAAGAACTTCGCCGGTGACGGTGGGCTGTGGCTGGCGATCCTGTCACCGGCCGCCCTGGCGCGCGTCGAGGCAATCGCGACGTCGGGCCGCTGGGTGCCCGACTTCCTGTCATTGCCCATCGCGGTCGAGAACAGCCTGAAGAACCAGACCTACAACACTCCGGCCATCGGCACCCTGGTCCTGATGGCCGAGCAAGTCGACTGGATGCTGGCCAAGGGCGGACTGGACTGGGCCGTCAAACGAACCGCCGACTCGTCGTTCCGGCTCTACTCCTGGGCCGAGGCTTCGCCGTACGCCACCCCGTTCGTCACCGATCCGGCTCTGCGCTCCCAAGTCGTCGGCACCATTGACTTCACCGACGACGTCGACGCCGCCGCCGTCGCCGCGGTGTTGCGCGCCAACGGCATCGTCGACACCGAGCCGTACCGCAAGCTCGGACGCAACCAGTTGCGGGTGGCGATGTTCCCCGCGATCGAACCCGACGACGTGACCGCCCTGACGCGCTGTGTGGACTGGGTCGTCGAGCGCCTCTGAGCAGGGCACCGAACACCTTCTGACCCATCTGTAACACCAGCGTGTCGCGTTCCCGATGCCCGTGTGGGCTGGGTTAGATTCCGATCCGAAGGAGGTCGACATGCGGGAACTCACTCTCATCGGACTCGATGTCGACGGTAAGCACGTCATCTGCGAAGGCGGCAATCCCGCCGACAAATTCCTGGTCCGGGTAGACGATCGGCTGCGTGCCGCGGTGCGCGGCGATCGGGCAGGGCTGGTTCAGACCGCGCGAGACAGTGAGGTCAAAGGCGTGCTACGTCCGAAAGATATTCAGGCTCGCATCCGGGCCGGCGCTTCGGTTGAAGAGGTCGCCGAGTCGGCCGGAGTCGATGTCTCCAAGGTTGAGCGCTTCGCCCATCCGGTGCTGCTGGAGCGTCAACGCGCCGCCGAACTGGCTACCGCCGCCCACCCAGTGCTGGCCGACGGTCCGGCAGTCGAGACGCTACTCGAGACCATCACCTCCTCACTGGCCGAGCGCGGTCTGAGTTCGGAGGCCACCGACTGGGACGCCTGGCGCACCGATGACGGCCGCTGGACGGTCCGCATGTGCTGGCGGGTCGGACTCTCCGAGACCTTCGCCCACTTCCGTTTCACCCCCGGCGCACACGGCGGAACGGTGACCGCGATCGACGAGGCGGCCAGTGAACTGATCGACCCGGAATTCGAACGCCCACTGCGTACCGTGGCGCCGGTGGCGCAGCTGGACTTCGACGACCTGCCGTCCGCCGTCATCAAGGCCGCGCCCGAATCGGCATCCGAGTCAGTCGGAGAGCAACCCCATCGCCCCACCTCGGCGGCCCGAAACCGGCGCAAGCCAGCGGTGCCGGCGTGGGAGGACGTTCTGCTCGGCGTCCGGTCCAGCGGCGAGCGCTGATCCCCGCCCGCTAAGAGCGGATCGCCAACGCGGCCAATACAATCCACCCGACGCTCACCCCAACGGCCGCACCGAGCGCGAACCACCGTCGCACCGGAACGCGTCGCCAGCTCAGAAGTGTTGGGGCCAAACCGCCGACGGCCACCAGATTCAGCACCACTGCCACCGCGGGATTCACCCGGGTAACGCCCAGGCCCAAGACCACGACAGCGGTGCCGATCACCGCGGCCACGAAAGCGGCCACGGTCAGCCCGGTTCCCCAGGGCGTCGACTCGTCACGCTCTGGCAGCCTCGCGAGATTATCGGCGTGCATGAGCACTAGATTAACGACCCGCGTTCCCGGCGCACCGAATCCGTTCATAGAACGCACACGCCGCCGCAGTCGCAACATTGAGCGAATCAGTGCCGCGAGACATCGGAATGCGCACCCGTGCATCGCTGGCCCGCATCGCCGTCTCCGTCAGCCCGGGTCCCTCCGCCCCGACCAGCACGGCGACTTTGGCGTCGGCGCACTGCGTCATCGCATCGGCCAGTGTCTGCGCATGGGCGTCGGGTGTCATCGCCAGAAGCTGGAAACCGTTGTTGCGCAGAAGGTTCAGATCATTCGGCCAGCAATCGAATCGGGCGAATGGCACCAAAAGGGCGTGACCCATCGAGACTCGCACCGCGCGCCGATACAGCGGGTCGGCGCATCCGGTACCGAAAATCACCGCGTCCACACCGAGTCCGGCCGCGTTACGGAACATCGAACCCAGGTTCTCGTGGTCGTTGACCCCTTCGAGCACCGCGACCGTTCGCGCGCCGATCAATACCTGTGCGACGGTCAGGTGCGCAGGCCGCCGCGCCACCCCCAAAACACCGCGATTGAGGTGGAACCCGACCACCTGCGCCATCACCTCGGCATCGGCTCGGTAAAACGGTGCCGACGTGGCGTCGAGGTCGCCGGCCAACTCGGCCAGTCGCCGGTCCGTTCCCAGAAATCCGTGCGGGGTGAATCGGGAGACCAGCATCCGGCGAACGACCAACACACCCTCGGCAATCACCAGACCCCGCCCGGTGGGCAGGTCCGGCCGGCGGTCGATGCTATTGAGATCGCGAAAGTCGTCGAGCCGCGGGTCGGCTGGGTCGGTGATGTCGATCACGCCGGGGCCGTCCACCTCGCTAGGTTACGGTGATAACCGATGTCGCCCGATCCCGAACCCGTCCCTCCCGCGCTGCCCGCTGCGTTGTCGGACCCGCAACCGGTGATCATGGCCGGCGCGTTGCTGTGGGTACTGGCTACGATCGCGGCATTCACCGTTCCGGCGCTTCATGATTGGCGCCCGACCACCCTCGCCGGACTCGGAGTCGGCGTGCTGGGAACGTCGATCTTCAGCTGGCAACGCGCGGCGGCACGTCGCGGTGCCCGGGGCGCGCAGTCCGGTCTAGACCATTAGTTGAAAGGCCTAAACCAGAATCAAAAAGGCCTAAACAAGTATCACTAAGGAGAACCATGGCAGCGCCGCTTCTACAAGCAGAGATCGACATCAATGCACCCGTCAGCAGGGTCTGGGACCTGGTTTCGGACCTCAGCCGGATGCCGCAGTGGAGCCCGCAGTGCCGGATGATGAAACTGCTCGGCCCGTTACGGCCGGGGACCCGGACGATCAATCTCAACCGACACAAAATGCTCTTCTGGCCCACCACGTCGACCATCACCGAGGTAATCCCCGAACGTAAAATTGCGTTCCGAATCCCGCTCAACACCAGCGTGTGGAGCTACGAACTGGAGCCGACCGCCACCGGGACCCGACTGGTGGAGACCCGGCACGCCGAGAACGGGGTAACGGCGGTGTCCACCGCGGTGACCAAGGCCGCCCTCGGCGGGGTGGACACTTTCGAAACCGCACTGATTGAGGGCATGAACCAGTCGCTGGCCCGGATCAAGGCCGCCGCCGAGGGCCGCTAACCTTCCGCCGGTTCCGCGGGTGCGACCGCCTCGCCCGCCTCGAGGGTCGGCAGCGCATCGAGTTCGGCGGACGGGGCTTCAGACGCGGAGACCACGTCGGCTACGTCGACCACGTCGACCACGTCGACTGCCTCGACGGTCTCGACCACCTCGACTACCTCGACTACGTCGAGCACGCCGTCGTCGTAGGGCTCGTAGGCCGGTGACCCAATCAGTTGAGGTGCCGGGGTGTCGGAATGCGCACCGCAGCCATAACCGAAGTCGACAACCCGCCCGTCGGCCGACATCGCGTTGCAACACACGCCGAACATCAGGCCGAGCGCGCCCGCTAACGGGGTCATGAATCCACAGTCCCGACAGGCCCTCTTGGTGGCCCGTGCTGCCGGTGAGTCGGGGCCGTGGTCGCCGTCGTGCCAACGCTGAGCCGCGTCGTCGCGACCATAGACACTGAGCACCCGGCGGCGACCGAAGCCGACCTCGAAAGCGACGTCGTCGATCGCCGGGTCACCGGTGGCGACGAAGCCCGGGACCAGACGCGGATCATCGGCCGGGGGGGCCAGCAGGTCGCCGGGTCCGAGGTCACCCGGCCGCACGCGGTCCTCCCACGGCAGCCACGGCGGTGCCAGCAGCGCGCCGGGGCCCGGAATCAGAACCACCTCACTGACGGTGGCACGGTCGGCACCGGGGTAGCCGGCCAGAACCACCGCCCATTGCCAACCCTGATAGCCCGGCAGAGTAGCCCCGAAGCGATGGGTAGCCGCGGCCTCGTCGGCAAATTCGATACCGAGGTACTCCCCGACGTTGTCGCCGCTGAACTCGACGATCGCCTCGCGTGCCTGCTCGACGGCCCCGTGCAGGAGTGCCGCAACGGCGTCCGTCGGCACCGATGGTGAGTCCGGTGCTGTGGGTACGGCGGTGTCCATCGTGCTGTTCATCACCGATGATCTTGCCTCACCCGACCTCGGCGCGGCCACACCGGTCGACTGCACGCCCGCGCCGCGCGCATGAGGGACAATCAATACCGTGTCCGGACGGCGGCGTGTGCACCCCAGCGCGGAGCACCGTGTGCACCCCAGCGCGGAGCGCCGTGTGCACCCCGATGCGGAGTCGACACCCCGGGTGAATCGCCGCGAGCATCCCGGCGTGGCCCGCGCACATCCCGGCATGGCCCAGTACCCCCCCGACGATCGCCGGCCACCCGGGGAGCCCAGACCACCCGGGGAGCCCAGGGATCCTTCGGACCGGGCGAATCGCTTCCTGCCTCCCCTCGACGCCGATCGCGCCCGGTCCCGGGCATTCGCCGCGGACCCCGATGGTTTCGGCGAGGATCCCGGTTTCGGACCCACCGAGGGGCGCGGCCCCCGCAGCACTGCCGCCCGCAGTCGCGAGATGGGGTCGCGGATGTATGACATGGTGCAGCGCGCCGCGAAGGCCGACGGCGCCGACAAGTCCGGCCTAACCGCTCTCACCTGGCCGGTGGTGGCCAACTTCGCGGTGGACTCCGCGATGGCCGTGGCGTTGGCCAACACGCTGTTCTTCGCGGCGGCAACCGGCGAGAGCAAGGGGCGCGTTGCGCTGTACCTACTCATCACGATCGCCCCGTTCGCAGTGATTGCGCCATTGATCGGGCCGGCCCTGGACCGAGTTCAGCACGGCCGTCGGGCGGCACTGGCCGTCTCGTTTCTGCTGCGCACCGTGCTGGCGGTGGTGTTGATCATGAACTACGACGGCGCCACCGGCGGCTACCCGTCGTGGGTGCTCTATCCGTGCGCGCTGGGCATGATGGTGCTGTCCAAGTCGTTCACCGTGCTGCGCAGTGCGGTGACCCCGCGGGTGATGCCTCCGACGATCGATCTGGTCCGGATGAACTCCCGGCTGACGATGTTCGGCCTCATCGGCGGCACGATCGTCGGCGGTGGTGTTGCGGCGGGCATCGAGTACGTGTTCTCCACGCTGTTCGGACTTCCCGGGGCACTGTTCGTCGTGGTTTTCGTTACCATCGCCGGCGCCTCGCTCGCGATGCGTATCCCACGCTGGGTGGAGGTCACCGAGGGTGAGGTTCCCACCACCCTGAGCTATCACGGCGCCGGCAAGTCCGGGGACTTTTCCTGGCTCGACGAGGAGGCCACCGAAGTCATCGAATCCCCGCGACAACCGCTGGGGCGCAACATCATCACCGCTCTGTGGGGTAACTGCACGATCAAGGCGATGGTCGGATTCCTGTTTCTCTATCCGGCGTTCGTCGCCAAATCGCAGGACGCCAGCGGCTGGGTGCAACTCGGGATCCTCGGGATGATCGGCCTGGCCGCGGGTATCGGCAATTTCGGCGGCAACTTCGCCGCCGCCCGTCTGCAGTTGGGCCGGCCCTCGGTTCTGGTCGTCCGGGCGGCTATCGCGGTGACCGCCGCGGCACTGGCGGCGGCGGTCGCCGGGAACCTCATCGCTGCGGCAGTGGCCGCGTTAGTGACCTCGGGCGCCAGCGCTATCGCCAAGGCTTCGCTGGACGCCTCGCTGCAGGACGACCTCCCCGAGGAGTCTCGCGCCTCGGCATTCGGTCGCTCGGAGTCGGCGCTGCAGTTGGCCTGGGTTCTCGGCGGCGCGCTCGGCGTACTGGTCTACACCGAACTGTGGGTCGGCTTCACCGCGATCAGCGCAGTGTTGCTCCTCGGCCTGGCGCAGACCGTGGTGAGCCACCGCGGCGCCTCGCTGATACCCGGTTTCGGCGGCAACCGGCCGGTGCTGGCCGAGCCGGAGAGCCGCACCGCGGTGCCGCACCGGTGAGGCGGGCCACTGGCTGGGTCATCGCCGCACTCGTGCTAATCGCCTCGGTCGGCGCCGGCGTCGGCGCCTGGCTGTATACCCGCCACGACGGCACCGCTCTGCCCGAGATCAGCGTCTACTCCCAGGGCGAGACCGTTCGGGTGGGGCCTTTCCTGTACTGCAACGTGATTGACCTCAACGACTGCGCCCAAAGCGCTGCGCCGGGACGACTTTCGGTGGGTGAAAGCTCTCCGGTTCAGCTTTCGGTGCCGAGTGCGATCAGCCGGGCGCCGTGGCGGCTGTTGAAGGTTTACGCCGACGAACGCGACACCACCACCACCGTCTACCGACCCGACACCACCCTCGCGGTAACGATCCCGACCGTTGATCCGCAGCGCGGCCGGGTGGTCGGCTTGGTGGTGCAGCTGCTCACCCTCGTGCAGGACGAGAACGGTGAGTTGCTCGACCTGCCGCACGCCGAATGGTCGGTGCAGTTGGCGTGGAATTAGGTTCGCCGGTCGCGTCGGTCGGCACGGGAGATGACTACGCGTCGAGTTCGCGCGCAACTGCCTGGACGACCTCCGAGACCCGGCGCGCGATTTTGCGGTCGGGGTAACGGCCCTTGCGCAACTCGGGCTGAACAGCGCCCTCCAGCAGACTGATCATGTCCTCGACCATGCCGTGCAACTCGTCGGGAGTGTGCTTGTGCTCGGCGGCCGCAGCCTCCCGGCGGGTCCGGGTCAGGCTCGGCGGGGCGTCGACCAGTGTGACACTGAGCGCCTGCGGGCCACGTCGACCCGACGCCAACCCGAACTCAACTTTCTGGCCGGCTTTAAGGTCCTCAACGCCCTCGGGTAGGGCCGAGGAGCGCACGTAAACGTCCTCGCCGTCCTCCTGGGAGAGGAAGCCGAATCCTTTGTCGGCGTCGTACCACTTCACCTTGCCGGTCGGCACTGGTCTCACCTGCTCGTCTCATGGAGGCATTCGGACGGGAAAACATGACGACGCGTCCCGTTGGGCAGGACGCGTGAGGCGATCCTACTCAACACCGGCCACCCGAGTTGCCCGGTTGTGTTCGGTAGGGTGATGAGACTCGCGGAGGTGATATGCGCCTACTCCTGAACATCATCTGGTTGTTGTTCGGCGGTTTGTGGCTTGCGCTGGGTTATCTGCTGGCGGCCCTGATCTGTTTCGTGCTCATCGTCACGATCCCGTTCGGGTTCGCCTCCCTGCGAATCGCGGCGTACGCACTGTGGCCCTTCGGCCGGACCATTGTCGAAAAGCCGGGGCCCCGTCCCGGCGCCCTGGTCGGGAACGTTCTGTGGGTTCTGCTGTGTGGTCTATGGCTGGCCATCGGACACGTTGTTACCGCGGTCGCGATGGCGATCACGATCATCGGAATCCCGCTGGCATTGGCCAATCTCAAGTTGATACCGGTCTCGTTGATGCCGCTGGGCAAGGAGATCGTCCCCGTCGACCGCGAACCGGCACGCCAATGACGCCGATCGCGCTTGGCCTGCCCGCCGTCCGCCGGAATCCGGACGCTGCCGTGGACGACATGCCTCGGCAGGGCCCGCTGGTCGATACCTTCGGCCGGATGGCGAGTGATCTGCGGGTCTCGCTCACCGACCGGTGCAACCTCCGCTGTACCTACTGCATGCCGGCCGAGGGCCTGGACTGGTTGCCAGGCCAGGACCTTCTGACACCCGACGAGCTGACCCGGCTGTTGCGATTGGCGGTGACCCGCCTGGGAATCACCAGTATCCGCTTCACCGGCGGCGAGCCTCTGCTCTATCGAGGGCTGGAGCACATCATCGCCGCGACCGCCCGGTTGGCGCCGCGGCCCGAGATCGCATTGACGACCAACGGGGTGGGGTTGGCCGCGCGCGCCAGTGGCCTGGCGGCCGCCGGCCTGGACCGGGTGAACGTCTCGCTGGACACCCTCGACCCCGGGCACTTCGCCACCATTACCCGCCGCGATCGGCTCGGCGACGTTCTCGACGGCCTTGCCGCGGCCGCCGCCGCGGGGTTGGGCCCGATCAAGGTTAACGCCGTTCTTGATCCCGAATCCGGCCCCGGCAACGCAGCCGCGCTCCTGCGCTTCTGCCTGCGCCACGGTTACCAGTTGCGGATCATCGAGCAGATGCCTCTCGATGCGGGCCACCGGTGGCGCCGCGAGTCGGCGATCAGCGCACTCGACATCGAGGCGACACTGCGCACCGAGTTCGATCTGCGGGCCGATCCCGCTCCACGGGGCTCGGCGCCGGCACGGCTGTGGCTGGTCGACGGCGGGCCATCGACAGTCGGAATCATCGCGTCGGTGTCGGAGGCGTTTTGCGCGGCCTGCGACCGGACCCGGCTCACCGCGGACGGCCAGGTGCGCAACTGTCTGTTCGCGACCGAGGAGACCGACCTGCGCGGGTTGCTTCGCAGTGGCGCCGACGACGCCACACTCGACATCGCGTGGCGCACCGCAATGTGGCACAAGGCCGCCGGGCATGGCATTAACGACCCCGGTTTCGTGCAACCGCAACGACCGATGAGCGCGATCGGGGGCTGACTATGACCGACGTCACCATCGCCGTGCCGGTCACCGTCCGGTTCTTTGCCGCCGCCCAGCACGTCGCCGGAACGCCCGCCGCGGAACTGATGCTCGGCCCGGGTGCGACGATCGCGGACGCTATCGCGGAACTGTGTGGTCAGAGTGACGAAATGGCGTTGGTGTTACAGAAGTGCTCCTATCTATGCGACGGAGTCGCGGTCCGCGACCTCCGCGCTTCGCTGCGACCCCATCAAACCCTTGATGTCCTGCCGCCGTTTGCCGGCGGCTAGAAGTGATTTAGGTCACATCACAGCGACGTCACGGGTCGGCCTCCGCCTGATCACGCGGCCACTCAAGCTGGGCTAACGCTGGGGTTTTCCCGGCACCGCGAGGGCTGCCGGCCCGGGAAACGCACCCGGACCGAAAAGATGACGCGCCCTCAGCCAGCCGATACCGTTTGATTTGCCCGCCCGCACACCGCGGCGGGCCCTCGGCCGGAACCTTGTTTCGAACGCCGACCACTTGACCTCGCAAGCGCGTGGCAGAGAGGACTCACGCCATGGCCGGACGCCACCGTAAGCCCACGACTTCGACGGTCAACGTCGCCAAGATCGCCCTCACCGGCGCAGCCATCGGCGGCGTCTTTATCGGCGGCGCCGCTGGGGCATCGGCGGCGACCGACGCCGAATGGGACCGGGTGGCCAGTTGTGAGTCCAGCGGCAACTGGGCCATCAACACCGGCAACGGCTACCACGGCGGACTTCAGTTCGCCCCGAGCACCTGGTCCGGGCATGGCGGCGGCGAGTTCGCCCCGGCGGCCAATCTGGCCACCCGGGAGGAGCAGATCGCCGTCGCCGAGCGGGTGCTGGCTAATCAGGGCAAGGGTGCCTGGCCGGTCTGTGGCCGCGGCTTGTCCGGCCCGACTCCGCGCACCATTGCCAGTGCGCCGGCGGCCACCGAGGATGACGCCATCATCGACGAGGCCGACGCCGTCGCCGAGGATGTTGTCACGATCGGGTTCGATAGTGCTTCCGGCGACGCCACCGTCAGCCCAGCCGGGTGGAACGGCACTGCATCCCAATCTTCAGCACCCCAATCTCCAGCACCCGCGGATCCGGTGCTCGCCGATCCCGCACCCGCGGATCCGGTGCTCGCCGATTCCGCGCCCGCTGACGTTCCGGTGCCCGCGCCGACGACCATGCCGGTCGCGCCCGCAAGTACGGCATCGCCCGATATCACCGCATCTGCCGCCGGCACACCGACTGCTGACGTCATCCCACCTGCGGACATCACCCCACCTGCGGACGGCACGCCACCTGCGGACATCACCCCGGTTTCCGATGCCGCCCCGGGGGCGGCCCCGGCCGGTGAACCGACCGCGCCCACCCCGGCAATCATCGCGGCCGCGCCAACCGACGGCGCGCAGCATCTGCCGAGCCCCGATAGCCTGCCGCCGGGCACCAGTGACGCGCCGGTCGGTCCGGAAACCAACCCCAACGTGGGCTACCTCAAGGATCTGTGGAACGCAATCCAGAACAAGGAGGTCGACCGTAACGACCTCCTGCTGGCCCTGACACAGCGCTCACTGACCGGCCCACTGCCGGGTGGCAGCATTCCAACAGCGGTGGTGGCGGACGGGTCGGCTACGGCAATGACCCCGGTGCTTGCCCCAGTCCCCGCAGGCCCAGTCCCCGCGGCCCCAGTAGTCCCCGCGGCTGAGTAACACGCCGACCGGGCGTCAGGCCGAATTCACCCACTCGTCGCTGCCGTCGGCGAAGAACTGGTGTTTCCACACCGGTATGGCCTCCTTGACACGATCGACGACCACCGCGCAGGTGTCGAACGCCGCACCCCGGTGGTCGGCCGAGACGGCGACGACCAGCGCGGCGTCACCCACCTGCAGGGGCCCGACCCGATGACTCGCGGCAATCGCGTGCACGCCCGACAAGTTCGCCGCTACCTCGGCCGCTACCTCGGCCAGCACCTCGAACAGGCGCTGCTCTGCGTGCGGGTGCGCCGAGTACTCCAGGCGTAGCACCTGCCGGCCGGCGTCGTGGTTGCGCACCACGCCGGCGAAGCCGACCACGGCGCCGACGGTATCCCCGGACACGAGATCCTCGTGGTCGGAAAGGTCGATCGGAGCCTCGGTCACCGCCGCGCGCAGGATTCGCGTCATCGGTGGTCCCCCCCGCCGAGTTGATCCAGTGCATGATCGAGCACATCGGCCAGCACCGCGAGGCCATCGCGGACGCCACCCGTCGAACCGGGCAGGTTGACGACCAGGGTGCGGCCGGCCACTCCGCAGACCCCGCGGGACAGCACCGAGGTCGGCACCGTCGGCAGACCGGAACGCCGGATGGCGTCGGCCAATCCCGGGATCTGATAGTCGATCACCGCCAACGTGGCCTCCGGGGTGGTGTCGGTGGGCGATATTCCGGTTCCCCCGGAGGTGACGACGACGTCGGCATTCTGCGCCAGCGCGGTACGCAGCGCCTCGTGCACCGGCTCGCCGTCGGGCACCACCGCAGCAGCGGCGACGTCGAAACCGCGGGCGGCAAACCAGTCGCGGATGATCGGCCCGCACCGGTCGTCGTAGATACCGGCGGCGGCGCGGGTAGACGCGATCACCACCCGCGCGACCCTCACCTGTCGGCGGTCCACATTCCGGTCTTGCCCCCCTCTTTGGACACGAGGCGGATACCGTCGAGCCGTGCGGCGGGGTCGACGGCCTTGATCATGTCGTAGACGGTCAGCGCGGCGACCGCCACCGCGGTCAGCGCTTC
>SXGS01159896.1_pt1 | contig 17189 bp, 15 predicted proteins | sample 3174681 | NCBI WGS metagenome assembly SXGS01 (sample SAMN11356861, study PRJNA531348) | freshwater metagenome | isolation source: freshwater sample F1-80 | place: China: Fuxian Lake, Yuxi | collected 2017-12-25 | reverse complement strand
TCGCCCTCGGCGAGAATCTTGCCCATCTCCAACGTCACGAGCCGGCCGAGATCCCTCTTCGCCGCACGCAAGGCATTGCCGAGGCGACGAATGGTTTCGCCGCGAACCGGCGCGGGTGTGGCCCGCCATTTCTGGAACGCCTCTACAGCGCGCGCGACGGCGCGTTCGTAATCCTCCGGGGCGGCTTCGCGCACGCGGGCGATGACTTTGCCGTCGATGGGCGAGAGGGACTCGGTGATGGGGCCGCGCGCGCGCCACGTTCCGTCGAAGACGCCGGCGTTGAGTTCCTTGAGGCCAAGTTTCCGGAGCCAGGTTTCCATACCGTGGTCAAGTGGTGCGTGTCAGCGCCGCAGCAGGCGGCACTGGTGCTGGATGATTTCGAGCGCAGTCTGGAGCGCATCTTGGGTGATGTCGAGCACGGGGCGGAAACGGATCGAGCGCTCGCCGCTCCGGATGGCGAGCAGTCCGCGCTCGTAGAGCCCGAGATAGAATTCCTCGCGCATGGTTCGATCCGGCAGATCGAAGGCAATCATCAAACCTCGTCCGCGCACGGCGGTCAGCAAGTCCGCGCCGGCGGCGATCTGCTGAAGGCCATTGAGGAAAATGCCGCCCATGCGTTCGGCGTGCTCGATCAAACCCTCCTGCTCGATGAGCCGGAGGTAATGCGTAGAGCGGACCATGTCGGCGAGGTTGCCGCCCCAGGTCGAGTTAATGCGACTGGGCACGCGGAAGACGTTCTCAGTCACTAAATCCAGTCTCGGGCCGGCCATCACGCCGCAGACCTGGGTCTTCTTGCCGAACGCGAGCAGGTCCGGCAACACACCGAAGTGTTCGCAGCACCAGGTGCGACCGGTGATGCCGAGGCCGCACTGGACTTCATCGAAGATCAGCAAAACGTCGTGCTCGTCGCAGAGACGCCGCAAGGTGCGGAACCATTCCGTGCGAAAGTGATTGTCGCCGCCCTCGCCCTGAATCGGCTCGATGATCATCGCGGCAATCTCGACTCCGCTGCGCGCGAGGATTTGTTCGATTTCCAACTCGGCGCGGCGTTCGCGCTCGATCACGTTCTCGCGGCGTTTCGGCTCCGGGAGCGAGAAGTCAATGAACGGCGTCGTCACACGCGGCCAGCGGAACTTGGCGAAGTAATCCGTCTTGCGCGGGTCGGTGTTCGTCAGGCTCATCGTATAGCCGCTGCGCCCGTGGAAGGCGCGCTGGAAGTGCAGGATGTCCGTGCCGCGCTCGCCGAGACCAGCGGCGATGTTCTTGCGGACCTTCCAGTCCATCGCGGCCTTGAGGGCGTTCTCGACGGCGAGCGCGCCGCCATCGATGAAGAAATAGCGCTCCAGCGGCGGCAACCCGGCCACGGCGGAAAAGGTCTGCACGAACGTCGCATAGCAGGAGGAATAAACGTCGGCGTTGGCAATCTTCAGCTTCGAGGCGGCGAGCAGTTCGGCCTGAACCTCGGGTTGATCAAAGTGCGGATGATTGAAGCCCACAGGCAGCGAGCCGTAGAAGCCGTAGAGATCGATGAACTCCCGGCGCGTGACAGCATCCACGAGCCGGCTGCCTCGGCTGCGTTCCAGATCAATGACGATCCGGAAGCCATCAACGAGGACGTGTTTCTCAAGATCCGCGACGACCGCTTCCGGCGGGACTTGGGACGCGAGGCAGTTGGTGTTCATGATGGCGCAATCTAGGTTTCAACCCCGCGCCCGGCAAACGGACGGGAGATTGAACTCAATATCGGCCAGCGACCCCGCGAAACTTAACTAGAGCGACGCGTAGGTCTGGGAGGAACGGCCAACTTGCCATCGCATCGCCTCATCACGCGATGATCTGCGGAACCAGTTCCCCATGCACATCGGTGAGCCGGAAGTCGCGGCCATCGAAACGATACGTCAGCTTCTCATGGTCGAGGCCGAGCAGGTGCAGAATGGTTGCGTGCAGGTCGTGCATGTGAACCTTGTCCTGCACCGCCTTCGCGCCGAACTCGTCCGTCTCGCCCAGCACGAAGCCCGGCTTCACGCCGCCGCCAGCCAGCCAGACGGTGAACCCGCCTGGATTGTGATCGCGGCCCGTGCCGTTTTTCTCCGCATAGGGCGTGCGGCCGAACTCGCCGCCCCACCACACGAGCGTGTCTTCGAGCAGACCGCGCTGCTTGAGGTCCGCGAGCAGGCCGGCGACAGGCTTGTCCACCGCGCGCGCGTGAACGGCGTGCTTGGGCAAATCGGAGTGCTGATCCCAGCGCGGGTTGGCGGTGTTGTCGCCGTAAGTCACCTGCACGAAGCGCACGCCTTCCTCGCACAGCCGGCGGGCCATGAGACACTGCCGTCCGAAATCGTCCGTCTCCTTTTCGTTGATGCCGTAGAGCCCGAGCGTCGCGGGAGATTCCTTCGCGAGATCGAGCGCGCTCGGCGCGTTGTTCTGCATCCGCCATGCGAGTTCGTAGGAACCAATCACCGCCTCAAGTTCCGAATCGCCCGGATGCTTCTTCAACTGCTCGGCGTTCATCGCCTGAAGCAAATCGAGCTGGCGACGTTGTGCGGCGGGCGATTGGCGCGCGTTGACGAGGTTGCGGATACCAAGCTCCTTCGCCGCCTGTCCCGCCGTGCCGATGGCCGTGCCCTGATACGCCGCTGGTAGAAAGGCGTTGCCGAAGTTGCGCGGGCCGCCGTTGCCGAGCGACGGGCCGATGGTCACGAAGCCGGGCAGGTTTTCGTTCTCCGTGCCCAGGCCGTAATTCACCCACGCGCCCATGCTGGGCCGGATGAAATTCGTCGAGCCACAGTGTAGGAACAACGTCGCCGGCCCGTGCGCGACGCCCTCGGTGTGCATCGAGCGGATGAAGCACAGGTCATCGACGTGCCGCGCCATTTCCGGGAACAGCTCGCTCACCCAGCGACCGCTCTGGCCGTGCCGCGCGAACTTCCACGGCGACTTCATCACTCGCTGGTCGGTGCCGCGGTTGCCGGTGTTCGCGATGGTGCGCGCGTCGTCGAAAGGCATCTTCGTGCCGTCGAATTTTTCCAGCGTGGGCTTGTGGTCGAACGTGTCGATCTGACTCGGCCCACCCTGCATGAAGAGGAAGATGATCCGTTTGGCGCGCGGCGCGTGGTGCGGCAGTCGCGCGGCCAGCGGATTCACGGACGCCGAAGCGCGGCCCGCGAGTCCGGCGAACGCCAGGTAACCAAACCCGCACGCCAGCGACTGCAACGCGCGGCGGCGGCTGAACTGCGCTGGGATTCCCGTGCTCATTGATAGTGCGGCGGGCGGGCGTTGGTGGACTTGATGCGATCGAGTTCGCTGTTCTCGACGGACGCGGCCAGGCGCTGCTGGTGGGACTGGAGCTTCTTGATCAGCGCGGCCTGCTCGATCACCACGCCATTCAATTCCTCATATTGCCGCTCCAGATGGGCGACGTGCGATTCGAGGCGTTCCAGTCGTTGTGCCAGTTCAGGGTCCATGCGTTGCGTCAGTCAATGTAACGGAAGTCCGCGCTCGCAAACAAGGCATGGAACAGTTCCGTCCAAGCCTCCTCGGCCGACTGCCCGGTGGCGTCCGACAAATGGTGCTGCGCCAACGCGCGTTCCTCGCTGGAAGGCGGTCGTCCGAGCGTGAGCCGGTAGGCGCGGTCGATGCGCGCGTTCTTGTCTGGCGAAGCTTCGGCGAGGATGCGCCTCGCCGCAGCCTGCGCCTGTTCGCGGACGAAGGGATGGTTCAACAGGAACAACGCCTGCGTCGGTACTGTGCTCACGTTGCGCCGGCCGGTGACCATGCTGGACGGCGCGAAGTCGAACGCCTCGAACATCTCCGGCAGCGCGTTGCGGAACACGGGCGCATACACGCTGCGACTCGGTTCGGTGAACACGAAGCCGAAGTCCGACGCGCGGTTCGCCGGGTAAGATCGTCCACCGGCCTCCAGCTTGAGTTGGCCGCTGACGGCGAGCATGGCGTCGCGAAGCTGCTCCGCCGTAAGCCGACGGCGATGAGCACGGCTAAGGAGACGGTTCTCGGGATCTGTTGAAGGAGCCGACGTCAGGAGGCTTTGACTTTCATTCCGAGTTGAAGTGAGCCTCCTCACGTCGGCAGCGACAGAAGAAAGCTGGTAGGTCCGCGACAACACGATCTCGCGCACGAGCTTCTTCACCGACCAGCCTTCTTCAACGAAGCGCGTCGCCAGCCAGTCGAGCAACTCGGGATGCGACGGCGCTTCGCCGGTGGTGCCGAAGTTGTCCGGCGTGCGCACCAGGCCTTCGCCGACCAGCCAGAGCCAGACGCGATTCGCCATCACCCGTGCGGTCAGCGGATTCTCCGAGCCAGCGATCCACGCGGCCAGTTCGCGCCGGCCGCTTTCGTTGTCCGGCATCGGCGGGGCCAGCCGACGCGACGCGACTTGCAGGAAGCCTCGCGGTGCCTTCGCCCCAAGATTGTGAACGCTGCCGCGAATGTGGATCGCCACGTCCTCGGCTTTCTCGACTTCCTTCACCGCCATGACCATCGGACGCTTCGGGCCCGTCTCCTGAAGTTTCTTGAGCTTCGCTTCGAGCGCCTTGATGTCCGGTCCACCATTCGTAGCAGCCGACGTAAGGAGGCTCTGATTTCCGTTCCGCGTTCCGCGTTCCGCACTCCGCGTTGAAGTGAGCCTCGTGACCTCGGCTGCTACTTCATCACTGGGGAGGAACTGTACCGCGTCCGCTGTGACATAACCCTCGGTGCCGTCACTCGACACAAGCGCGTAGCCGAAGCCGTTCGCCTCGAAACGAAACTGGCCGAGCGACACGAAACGCCCCTCGATCCCCGGCGGCTCCTGCTGGTTGACGTGGACCGTTGTCTCGCCGTCCGCGTGGAACACGGTGACGGGAATCTTCGCCGAACGGTTCGGCGCGTGAACATAGGCAAGGCGCACTTCGTAGCGGCCGGCCTTCGTCAGTTCCGGCGCGAAGCTCAACGTCTTCTCGCCCTTGCCCGTGTTGTCGTCGTGCCAGTAGCCGTCGCCGATATAGTGCTTCGAGTGTTGCGAATGTTTCCACGCGCCGACCTGCCGCGCCTGCGCGCTGTCCACCACGATGCCGGGCAAGTCCTTCGCCGCGACGACGGACGCCGACTGCGCGCCGCCCTTGGTTTCGCCGCTCGCGCCGGCGATGGCCTTGGCCGCGTCCTTCGCCGACTTGATCTCCGCTTGAAGCGCAGCCACCGCCGCCTCGTGTTGGCTCAACAACTTTTCCTGCTCCGGCTCGACAGGCAGCGGCGACTCCAGCCACTCGGAGACGTTCGCGTGCTTGAGCGTGCGGCTGTTCTTGAGGATGCCGGCCATCGCGTAGTAGTCCGCCGTGGGAATGGGATCGAACTTGTGATCGTGACAGCGGGCGCAGCCGATGGTCTGGCCGAGGAACGCCTTGCCGATGGTGTCGAGCTGTTCGTCCACCACGTCCATGTCGAGCTGCTTCTTGTCCTGCTCCTCGAGGTTCCAGTTGCCGAGCGTGAGGAACGTCGCGGCGACAAGCTGGCGGCGGCGGTGTTCAACGTCGCGATGCGGCAGCAGATCGCCGGCGATGTGTTCGCGGATGAATTGGTCGAACGGCGCGTCGCGATTGAACGAGTCGATGACGTAATCGCGGTAGCGCCAGGCTTCCTTGAAGATGAACCCGCGCAACGTCACCGATTCGCCAAAGCGCGCCACGTCCAGCCAGTGCCGGCCCCAGTGTTCGCCGAAGCGGGGTGAAGCGAGGAGCCGGTCGGCAAGGGCGGTGATTGCGGACTGCGGATCGCGGACTGCGGATTGAACGAAGTCTTCGAGCTCGTCGGGCAAAGGCGGGAGCCCGGTTAGGTCGAAGTAAATGCGTCGGCAAAGTGTGGCGGCGTCCGCAGCTGCGGCCGGGTGAATTCCCCGCGCCTCCAGCTTCGTCAGGATGAAGCGGTCGATGTCGCCGCGCGGCCAGGCGGCGTTCTTTACGGCTGGCGGAGTCGACTTCGTCACTGGCTGGTAGGCCCAGTGATTGGTTTTCGCAGCGTGTTGAGAGCGGTTTGAGTTGAGAGTTGTGCGGGCGGCGTTGCGCGGGTCAGGCGCGCCCATCTTGACCCAGGCGACGAGCGCCTCGACCTGGGATTCCGGAAGACGCTTGCCCTTGGGCGGCATCTGCAAGTTCTCGTCGTGATACCGGACGGCTTTGATGAGAAGGCTCTTCTCCGGATCACCTGGCACCAACGCCGGCCCGCTGTCGCCGCCCTTGAGCAGTGCATCCCGCGTGTCCAGCGCCAGCCCGCCCTTGATTCCCTTCTCCGCGCCGACACTGTGGCAACCGTAACAACTCTCCACCAGCACCGGCCGAACGTGCTTCTCGAAGTGCTCGATCCCAGCCGCGTCCATTGTCGCACCGGATGCCGGGCTGGCCCCGCCGATCCCGAAGCCGACGAGCGCGCTGACGGCGCTGAAAAGGCACCACGTCGTAATCGAGAAGCTGCGGCTTCCGTTCATTTGGGCCGGACATCCGGTTCGTTCGCGCGCTGGCGGGCGGGCAGGATCGAGCAGGCCTCCTTGCAGCCGAAGAGGCGGCTGAGGAGATGGCGGTTGCGGCTGATCCACTGGTAAATCCGTTCCGCGATCCAGATGACGCCGGGGAACCACAACACCAGCGCAAGCGGAAAGCCCAGCGGCATCCGCAGGCCGATGAACCGCAGGCAACGCGCGCCGCGATGAATCCGCCCGTCCTTCGCCACGCAATGAATCGCCTCCAGCAACGCCTCGCGCGTGATCCCGGGGGCCACCTGTGCCGCGCGTGGATCAGAGATCGGCAGCAGGCTGACGACGTTGAACCAGTCCAGCCACGTCACCACCCGCATCTGGAAAGTGCAGAGCGAGCATTGATCGTCGAAGAGAACGATGTGCGTGGATGGAGCGGGGTTCATTTGAAACGTGTGCCCAAGGATGGCAGGAGCGCAGGGAGTTGGCAACCTGCGGGCGACACCCGGACTTGCGGTTGAACTTCAGCCCGTGCCCGCCTATAACCACCCGCATGTTGCCGACGTTCCTATCCCAAGGTGGCCCGATGATCTGGGTCATCCTGCTCGCCAGCGCCGCCGGCGTGGTCGTGTTCATTGAACGCGTGCTGCATTTCCATCGCGCGCAAATCAACTCCGTCGAGTTCCTCAACGGCGTACGCAACGTCCTCAAGCGCGACAACGTCGTCGAGGCCGTCTCCATCTGCGACGCCACACCAGGCCCTGTCGCTCGCCTCGTGAAGGTCGCCATTCTCAACCGCGACAAAGGCCGCGACGGCGTGCGCGAAGCCCTTGAGGAAGCCGGCCTCGTCGAGGTGCCGCCGCTGGAGGATAAGCTCAATCTCCTCGCCACGATCGCGCAGATCACGCCACTCATGGGCCTGCTCGGCACCGTGCTCGGCTTCATCCAGATCTTCACCGCGCTCCAGACGAAGACGACCATTCCCACGATGCAGGATCTCTCCGGCGGCGTCTGGCAGGCGCTCATCTGCACCGCGGCCGGACTGGCCGTGGCCATCCCGGCCTATGCGGCCTACAACTATCTCGTCAGCCGCGTCCAAGCCATCGTGCTCGACATGGAAAGGGCCGCCACGGAAATCTCGAACATCCTCGCGGACACGCTCGGCCGCAAAGGCTCATGAGATTTCCCTATCGCTCGAAGATTTTCCGCGGCCAGCTCGATGCCGCGCCGTTTCTCGGCGTCTTCTTCCTGCTGATCATCTTCCTGCTGCTCAACTCCACGTTCGTCTTCACGCCCGGCGTGCCGATCAAACTGCCCGAGGCCATCAACCTTCCCGGGCCGGACAAGGCCACCGCCGCCGTGGCCGTCGATGAAGCGGGGCATTTCTATTTCGAGAACCAGCTCTGCGACGAAGCCCGCCTGAAAGAACGCCTTCAGGCCGCCGTGAATCGCACGCCCGAGCCCATCGCCCTCGTCGTGCAACTCGACAAGGCCGCGAAGACGGAAGTCTTCACTCAACTCAGCGTCCTGGCCCGCTCGCTCGGCATCCGCGACGTGCTGCTCGCCGTGCGTCCGCCTGTCGCCGCCACGCCCGTCCCTGCCCCGACTGCGAACAGCACCGCGCCCGTTCCGCCCGCGCCTGGGACCAATCCTCCATGAACCCCGCAGCCGCCGATCAAGTCCGCTGGTCGGGCCGCCGGTGGATCTACACCCTCGCGTTCGCGGTGGTGCTGCAACTCGCGTTCATCTGGTTCCTCTCGCAGTCCGCGCAACGCCCGGCTGAGCGACCGATCTTCCGCACCGCAGTCCAGTTCGCCACCGACGCCGCGTCGTCTCGGCAAATCACCAACCTGCCGGGTCTCGACGACCCCACGCTGCTCGCGCTGCCGAGCCTCGACGGATTCTCCGGAACCGCATGGCTCAAGTTCCCAACGCACGGCTATCGCGCCGAGGAACACAACGAACCCACTCACGCGCTGGCGCTGGACACCAACGCCCTCGCCACGACGTTCACACGCTACGTCGCCACCAACGTCATCACGCCGGCGCTCGTGGCCGACCGGCCGCTGCCGGCGATTCCGCGTTACGAGCCGAACTTCCCCTACGAACTGCCGCCCACTCAAACGCTCGCGCGCATCGAAGGCACGCTCGCAGCTCGACCGCTCGTCACCCGCGTGGAACTCAAGTCCTGGCCGTCGGCGGAGATTCTCTCGAACACTGTTGTCCAGGCGGCCGTAGATGAATTGGGCCATACCTTCTCGGCCACGTTGTTGTACGGCAGCGGCTCCACGAACGCGGACCGTCACGCGCTCACCCAGGTCGCCAACGCGCGCTTCCGTCCCGCTGCCGAACCCGGCCGCGCCTTCACTTGGGGACGGTGGATCTTCCAGTGGCACACGCTCCCGCTGCCCACGACGAACGTCGCTGCTACGGGGCCGTGACAAAGATTAGCCGACACGGCGGCATCAGATACGTTCCCGCCCATCACCGGCCCTTCGCAAGCGACCGCGTGCGGCCCGCAGTCACTTCGCCGCTTGTTCGAGAGCGTCGAGGACGATGGCCGGGGTGAGGAGGGTGGGCAGGACAATCGGCGCTTTCGAGGCGTCCTTGGGATACACCAGCACCAGCGGCACGCCCGCACGGCCAAATCGTTGGAGCTCCTCGGTGATGTCATCCGGCACCAACGTCCAGTCCCCGAGCAACGTCACGGCATCGATGGCCTTGAGCTTCGCCCGAGTGGAATCGATCTCGATGCTGCTTCTCTTGTTGAGCTTGCAGTTGATGCACGTCGCAGAGGTGAACTCCACGAAGACGGGCCGCCCCTGACTGCGTGCCGCTTCGACGGCTGCCTTACTCCACTTCTGCCATTGGATGCCGCCGGGCTGATTGACGATCCCTCCGCCTGCCGCTGCCTTCGCCGCCGCCTTCTCGCGGTTCCGCCATTCGAGCTGCCCTTCCAGCGTCAGCGCATAGCCGCCGATCGCGAACCCGAGCGACAACGCCATCGCCAGGCCTTTGCGTCTCGATCCGCGTTGCACAAACTCGCCCCAAATCCAGGCCGACAACGACACGAAAACCAGGAACATGCCCACCCAAAGAATCCCGTCCGCTCCATAGTGCCGATTGAGCACCGACAGCAGCCACAGCGCGGTGGCCAGCATCGGAAAGCCCATCGCAGTTTTGAACTTTTCCATCCAGGCACCGGGCTTGGGCAGGAACTTGAGCCAGCCCGGCTGAAAACTCAGCAGCACATACGGGGCAGCCAGCCCCAGGCCGACGGAGCAAAACATCATCACGATAACGACCGCCGGCTGGCCAAACGCGAAGCCCAACGCCGGTGCCAGAAACGGAGCCGTGCAAGGCGTCGCCAGCACTGTTGCGAGCACACCATTGAAAAACGCGCCGCTCTTACCCTCCCGGCCCGCCAGATTTGCCGCCGTGCCCATCGCGCCACCACCCAGCATGATCTCAAACAGGCCGAAAAAATTCAACGCCACCAGCGTCATCAACGTCGTCATGCCGACCATGAAATACGGATTGCCGAACTGCATCCCCCAGCTCGCCAGCCTGCCGGCGCCTTGCACCGCAATCACGACGCCGGCCAGCACGAGGAACGAGCTCAACACCCCGAGCCCGTAAATCACTCCCAATTGACGGGCCCTGCCCGGTGCCTCGTGCGCCTGCGCGACGAAGCCGAAGATTTTCAGCGCGATCACCGGCAATACACACGGCATGAGGTTCAAAATGAGTCCACCGAGGAACCCGAACACCAGCCACACCAGGAGCGGTCTCTTCTCGCCGGCGAAGGCCCCCGATCCTGCCGCCGCAGCCGAACCTGCCTTGGCTTCCACGGGCAGTCGCACTTCATACGCGCCCAGCACCGTGTCGTCCTTGGCCTGCTCGACGATCAGGCCCGCGACTTCCGACGGCCACTCGACCTCGGACTTCTCGACCATCTTGCGCAGTTGCACCTTCCCGGCGTTGACGGTCGTCACTTGGTTGCTCGCCAAGATCGTGGCCTTGGGATTGGTGTACGGAAAGAAGTCGAACTTTACCGGTGTGTTCCCGCCGACGGCCGTCCATTCGATCGCAAGCAAGCGCTGCTTTTCTCCGGCATCGGCCCACGACGCACGGGCGAAGCTCGCCGGCTTCGGCGTCGGCAGTTTCTTCTTCGCCGCCTCGATGCTCCCGGCGTTGGCTGAAGCCTTGGATTCCACGGCGACGATCAATCGCGTGCTGACCGCCGCATTTCCGGGAACGCATGTGTCATCATTGCACTCAAACCACGAGACCTTGGCCTTCAAATCGACAGGACCAACCGGCGCGTTTGTGGGAATCGAGATCGGAACCAGCAGCGTGATGATGTCGTGATGGACGTAGGTGATGAGCCCTTCGGTCACAAAACGCTCCGGCACGGGCCAGAGAATCGACCCGGCTGAGAACCCGTCTGGAAGCGTCCACTCGACAGTCGTGGGCGCGCCGGATTCGCCGCTGTTCTCCCAATACGTGTGCCACTTAGGAGCCATCCGAAGCTGCACGCCGGCCATCACCGTTTCGCCGGGCTTCGCCGCTTCGTGGGACAGGATCAGCCGGGCTGTGGTCGTGGTCTTAGGAGCACCGGCAGCCGGCCAGGCGAACAGAACTGCAAGCAGCAGAAGCAAAAGGCGCATCGTTACCATGTCGGATTAGATGCCTGAACCTTGCGTTTAATGCGAATTATTTGGGACATTCTCCGGGGGGCATGGACTGCGGTTTCCAGTTTCACGCGACTTCGGTCTGTTCGTCGGCGAACGGATTCGCTTCAATCAGACATCATTCAGCACGTCGCCAACCGCCGACTTCGCTTCCGGCCGGGGATTCTCTCCGGCGCGCTGCTCTGGCTTGCTGCTGTTTTCCATGCGGTGGCGGCTCCTGATCCGGCCGACTGGTGGGCGTTCCAGCCGTTGCGCGTCCCGCCTGGCAGTTATTCGGTGGACGTTTTCATCGACGAGAAACTTGCAGCAGCGAAGTTGCGCAAGGCTCCGCCGGCCTCGCGCGAAAGCTGGCTGCGCCGGGTGACGTTCGATCTCACCGGGCTGCCTCCGACGCCCGAAGAGACGGCGGAATTTCTCGCGGACAAATCTTCCGGGGCGTTCGAGAGAGTCGTCGAGCGACTGCTGGAGTCGCCGCGCTACGGCGAACGTTGGGCGCGGTGGTGGCTGGACGTCGCGCGCTACGCGGATTCCAACGGGCAGGACGAAAACAAGGTGCTCGCCAACGCCTGGCGCTATCGCGACTGGGTCGTTCGCACGTTCAACGCCAACCTGCCGTTCGATCAGTTCATCACTGAGCAGCTCGCGGGCGACTTGTTGCCGGCAGAGGCGGAGGAGCGGCGGAATTTCGACCGGCTGATCGCCACCGGCTTTCTCGTCCTCGGCCCGAAGATGCTCGCGGAGCAGGACAAGCCCAAGCTGGTGATGGACATCGTGGACGAGCAGATCGACACGGTGGGCCGGGCGTTCCTCGGGCTCACGTTGGGTTGCGCGCGCTGCCACGATCACAAGTTCGATCCCGTGAGCGCGCGCGATTACTACGCGATGGCGGGCATTTTCAAGAGCACGCGCACGATGGAGGATCTGGCGTTCGTCTCGAAGTTCAACGAGCGCTCCATCACGCCGAAGGCCGAATTGGAGGCCATCGCCGCGCACGCGAAGCGCTGGAGTTTCGTGACGAACCAAATCGCCGGAGCCAAGGGCGAGGCGAAGACCGCGTTGGAACGCGAGCGCGACGAACTCTCGAAGGCCGCGCCGCCGCCCGCCGCCCACGCCCTGGCGGTCGCGGAGGAGAAGCCAGTCGATCTTCCGGTTCACCTGCGCGGCAGCCATCTCATGCTCGCGAGCAACGCCGTGCCGCGTGGGTTCATCGAAGTGGTGGCGCGACGCGCGAAGCCGCCCGCGATCCCGGCGGAACGCAGCGGCCGGCTGGAGCTCGCGCGCTGGCTCACTGCGCCGGAGCATCCGCTGACGGCGCGGGTGATTGTGAACCGGCTTTGGCAGGCGCATTTCGGCGAGGGTCTGGTGCGGTCGCCGGAGAATTTCGGCCTGCGCGGCGAACACCCGACGCATCCGGAGCTGCTCGACTGGCTGGCTGACGAATTCATCCGCTCCGGCTGGGACGTGAAGGCGATCCACCGCCTGATGGTGAACAGCGCGGTGTACCGGCGGAGTTCCATCGCTCGGCAGACGGCGCGCGCTGCGACGGTGGACCCGGAGAACCGATTGCTCGCGCGCTTCCCGCGCCTGCGGCTCGAGGCGGAGATGGTTCGCGACGCGGTGCTGGGCGTCTCCGGTCGGCTGGACGTGGCGATGGGCGGTTCGCTCGTGGATTGGAAGAACAACGAGTACGTCCCCGGTGACAACGTCTCGGCGAAGTCCGTCCGACGCACGATCTACCTGCCCATCGTGCGCGATCGCGTCTTCGATGCGCTGACGATTTTCGACTTCGCGAATCCCGGTGTTTGCACCGCGCGCCGCGCGCCGACGATCGTCGCGCACCAGGCGTTGTTCTTCATGAACAGTCCGCTGGTGAAGGATTCCTCCACCGCGCTCGCCGCGACCCTGCTGGCCCGCGCGGATCTCGATGAAGCCGGCCGCGTGCGCGAAGCCTATGCGCGCATCCTGAACCGCCCGGTGACGCGCGCCGAGCTGAGGCAGGCGCTGCGTTTCCTGGAAGCTATTCGCAACGGATCGGGAAGCGCGGAGGCCGAAGCCGACCGGAAGCGCGAAGACCTGGCGGCGTTCTGCCAGACGCTCATGGCCGCGAACGAGTTCGTCTATCGACCGTGAAGCGGGGGGCTCTGCCCAAACTACATTCAACCTATGCTCAACGTGAAGGCCTTCGCTGTTGCCGGACTGGTGATCGCCGCCGGCCTGTGGATTGCCGGGTTGCAACATCAGACGGCGTTGCTGCGCGCGAGGAACGCGATGTTGGAAGAGCAACTGCGATTGGCGGCAGCGGAGAAATCCGCGCTCGCGGAACAGGTCAAGGAATTGAACCGCCTCAAGCAGCTCGACGGGCGCGATCTGGAGCTGCCCCGGCTCCGGGCCGAGGTGACCGGTTTGCGGAATGTGGAGTCCGAGCTGGAGCGGGCGCACGACGAAGCGGCCCGCCTGCGGGAACAGCTTCGCACTGCGAAAGCACCACCCGCCGACGAGGAAAAGCAGCGCCAACGTTTCGAAGCCCGGCGCACGGTGAACATCAACACAATGAAACGGGTCGGCCTGCAACTCCACGCGCTGGCGAAGGAAGGCAAGCTGGCTTCGGCCTTCGACGCCGATGGCGCGCTCAACCCCGCGTTGCTCGGCGATGTGGATCTCAGCGGAGTGGAATTGCTCGTCCGGGATGCGGCGCAGTTGGAGCGGCTGCTCCAGTCGTCGCCCGGCACGATCATCGCCCGAACAGCCGAGGCGCTGCCAACGCCCGAGGGACGCTGGATGCGGCTCTACACGCAGGCGGATCACAGCGTGCATACGTTCACCACAGAGCATCCGAACCAGGCGTTCACTGGCAACTGGCAGCTCGAAACGCTGCGACCGCCGGTGGGTGACGGGCGGTAACGAATCACCGCCCCAGTCGGCCGCTCACCGAGAATATCCCGTTGACGCTCGCGCGGGCCGCTCGGCAGTATCCGCCCCGCAGAAGGCCGAAACTTCTGGCCGCTTCTGACCCCGTTTGCCGACTGAACCGCGAACTGATTTTTATTTTACAACACAACCGAACATGAACCTCGACGCCCTCTACTCGAAGCTCCTCGTCAAAACCAACGCCAAGCTCGCGCTCATCGTCCTCGACGGGCTCGGAGATCTCGCCACGGGCGGTCCCGACTCCAGCACGCCGCTGGAAGCCGCACACACGCCGAATCTCGACGCGTTGACGAAAAACTCGGCGCAGGGCCGCATGATTCCCGTCGCTCCAGGCATCACGCCGGGCAGCGGCCCGGGGCATCTCGCGTTGTTCGGCTATGATCCGCTGGAGTTTCAGGTCGGCCGCGGCGTCATCGAAGCGCTGGGCCTGGGCCTCACTCTGAAGGCTGGCGACGTCTGCGCGCGCGCGAACTTCTGCACGCTCAACGCGAAGGGGCTGGTCACGGATCGCCGCGCGGGCCGCATCGCCACCGAGGTTTGCGAGGAGCTCTGCGACCTGCTCTCGAAGAAGATCAAAAAGATCGGCGACACGGAAGTGATCATCAAGGCCGGCAAGGAACATCGTTTCGTCGTCATCTTCCGCGGCAAGGGCCTGGAAGGGCCGTTGACGGACAGCGACCCGAATCGCGAGGGGCTGCCCATCGCCACGGTGAAGCCGACGGATGCCAAGTCCGCGAAGCAAAAGAAGGCCGCGAAGCTCGTGGCGGAATTCTACAAGGCGGCGCTGCCGCTGCTGGCGAAGAAGCAGCCGGCGAACGGCTTCCTCATGCGCGGCATCGCGCATCAGCCCGCCATTCCGACGTTTGAGGACCGCTACGGCCTGCGCGCAGCGGCGATCGCCGTTTACCCGATGTACAAGGGTCTCGCCCAGCTTGTGGGCATGGAGAAGATCGAGGGGCCGCAGACGATCGCCGAACAGTTCGAGCGGTACATCGCCGAATACGACAACTACGACTACTTCTTCATCCACTACAAGTACACGGACAAGGCCGGCGAGGACGGCAACTTCGACGCCAAGCGCAAGGCCATTGAGGATTTCGACGCGGCGCTTCCCATCTTGCTCGGCAAGATGCCGGACGTGCTGGCGATCACCGGAGATCATTCGACGCCGGTCTCGATGAAGGGCCATTCGTGGCATCCGCAGCCGGTGTTGCTCACGTCCGCCTGCTCCGGTTCGGACAAGCTCGAGCGCTTCACCGAGACGGGCGCAAACATGGGTTCCCTCGGCGTGTTCGAGGCGAAGTATCTTGTGCGCTACATGCAGGCGAACGCCCGAATGTACGACAAGTTCGGCGCGTAGGCCGGCCACCCTGCGCCGCTCGGCGGCATCGGTCGCGCCGCAGCCTTGCCGCGTCCGCGCAAACCGCGTATCTCACCGGTCATGGATTCCCGGGAAGCATTCATCGCCCTGAACATGATCGAGCGTGTCGGCCCTGTGCGCGTGCGCCAGTTGCTCGAATACTTCGGCGAAGCTCCGGCCATCCTGCGCGCCTCCCGGCAGCAACTCCTCGCGGTTCACGGCATCGGGCCGGACACAGCGGATTCCATTGTGGGCTGGGAAAAGTCCGTGGACCTCGCGGGCGAGCTGAAGCGCATCGAGGAGTTCGGTGCGCATGTGCTCATCCAGGACGACGAGAATTATCCTCCGTCGCTCAAGGAGATCTACGATCCGCCCATCGTGCTCTACGTCAAAGGCACGCTCGACGCTAAGGATCGCAATGCGGTCGCCATCGTTGGCTCGCGACAGACGACGCACTACGGTTTGGAGGTGGCGCGGAAGTTTGGCTACCAGCTTGGCTATGTGGGCGTGACTACTGTCAGCGGCGGCGCTCGTGGCATCGACACGGCGGCGCACCAGGGCACGCTCAACGCCAAGGGCCGGACGATCGCCGTGCTCGGCACTGGCATCAATATCGTCTTCCCGTCGGAGAATGCGGAGCTGTTCGAGCGCATTACTGCGAGCGGAGCCATCGTCACGCAGTTCCCGTTCAATCGCCAGGCGGACAAGCAGACCTTTCCGATCCGGAACCGCATCGTCGCCGGCATGACGCTCGGCACTGTCGTCGTCGAGGCGAACCTCGCGAGCGGCGCGCTTATCACGGCGAACTTCGCGACGGAGTATGGTCGGCAGATCTTCGCGGTGCCGGGGCGCATCGATTCACCGCGCAGCAAGGGTTGCCACGAGCTGATCAAGAAGGGCGCAAAGCTGTGCGAAGGCGCGGAGGACATCCTGAGCGAGTTCGAGTATCTCTTCCCGCCCACCAATCGTCCCGCGACTCCGAACGAAACCGGTGTGCTTCCGGCACTGACGTTGTCCGCCAATGAACAGGCCGTTTACGACGTGCTGAAGAAGGAAGAGGAGACCGGCATCGACGAGGTGATTCGCTTCAGCGGACTTCCGAGTTCCGCGGCTTCAGTCGCGTTGCTCAGTCTGGAGATGAAGCGGCTCATCAAGCAGCTTCCGGGAAAGATGTTTGTTCGCAATCGGTGAATTGCGCGGTCGCTGGTTGTCCCTTTACCCTTTGCGCATGCTCATTGTTCACGTTCATGTTCAGGTGAAACCCGAGTGCATCGAGGCCTTCAAGGGCGCTTCGCTCGCCAATGCCCAGGCCAGTGTCAAGGAGCTGGGCATCGCGCGGTTCGATGTCGTGCAACAGGCGGATGACCCGACGCGCTTCGTGCTGGTGGAGGCGTATCGCACGGACGACGCCCCGGCGGCGCACAAGGAGACGGCGCATTACGCAGCGTGGCGTGATGCGGTCGCGCCGATGATGGCCGTGCCGCGCCAGAGCACGAAGTTCCACAACGTGTTCCCGGCCGACTCCGGCTGGTGAGGAGCTGCGATGCCGACTCGATTTGAGTGTGCGTCCGCGACGAGGAGTCTCTTCGGCGCGGGTGTGCTGGCGGAGGTCGCTCCGGCGGCGAAGTCGATGGGCCGTCGCGCGTTCATCGTGACTGGACGGAACCCGGATCGCGCGCAGCCGTTGCTATCGCAGCTGAAGTCTTCCGGTATTGAGGCGGATGTTTTTCCAACGAGCGGCGAGCCG
>SXGS01734654.1_pt1 | contig 17195 bp, 11 predicted proteins | sample 3174681 | NCBI WGS metagenome assembly SXGS01 (sample SAMN11356861, study PRJNA531348) | freshwater metagenome | isolation source: freshwater sample F1-80 | place: China: Fuxian Lake, Yuxi | collected 2017-12-25 | reverse complement strand
GACCTTTGACATCAACTCGCGCGTCCGCGCATCGTGAATCGCCTCGGCGCTGTAGTCGTACGGAGCGAGCATGATCTCTTTCCACCACTCGTCACTCGAGAGAGGCAATCCATCGCTGCCCGCGATCTCGTGTGCATCGATCGCCTTGCGAAGCATGGTCGAGACGATGTAGAGCATCGAGTGGTCCGCTGATTGGCGGGTTCTTGGATCGCGCTTCGCGGGGTCACCGATGATTCCGAATGCAGGCTCGTAGGCGCTGATTCGAATCGACGAGATCTCATCACTCTTGGCGAGCAGCTCTGGATGAGCGACGAGCAGATCGATGAGGCCTTGCAATGCTCCGGCGGACTGGTGCTCGTAGAGCCCGAGCTTGAAGTGCATTCCCATGACTGCAAAGTCTTCACCACTGAATCCGAGCACGAGATCGAATGGACTGTCTCCCTTGGTCTTCTCGAACTGGCGAAACATGCACTCGGGGTTTCGAAAAATGTCTCGAGGACCGAGAAATCCTCGCATTGAGCGAAGCATCGAAAGAACCGCGACCTCTGCGCTGATCGCTGCAGAGGCTCCCTTCGAGTCAGAGAGTTGCTTTCCTGCTCGAATCGCGCGCCACGGGATGTAATGCGCAACCACCATGCCGATCGCGCTTTCGATTTCTTCTGCCGTTGCGCCGAGCATCGCGCCGTAGACCGCAGCGCTCGCAATCGCCCCGTGCACGACATGGTCGATCTTGTAGGTCTTCAGGCTAAAGACCTCCGCGAGCCGTCCGCGAATCTCATCGATGGCAATCATGCCGCGGAGGGCCGTGGCACCGTCAAGTGACGCAACCTGCGCTGCGGCAATCGCCACTGGATAAAAGTCGTTATGGCCAAACTCGCCAGCCGTGTGGCCGAGCGCGGGGTTGTAGCCAAAGTTTGTTCCGTTTGAATCCCACTCGCGAACCGCTGCACTGTTGGCGACAACCGCTTTCTCAGGAGCCACGCGCTGGCGCGATCCGAAGACGCAGGCCCCAGTGTTCTTTGTGCGATATCCAAGGGCTTCCTCTCGCAGTACGCGCGGAGCATTCGTGCCAAGTGCGAGCGCGGAGACTCCGCAGAGCACGCTATCGGTGTGAAAGAGCGTGGTTCGTGCACGCACGTTTTCTGCTGGATCGCCCCCAGCCATGAAGTCGATTGCGTATTGCCCGATCCCGAGTGCTTGATTCGTGTTGCGAGGAAGTGTGGTCGCGCTCATTGTGGACTCCGTGGGTGTTTCGTGATTCTGGCGAGCCGCGCAGTCTAGCCGCTGCGGCTCAAGCGTCGGTCAGCAGCGCTTCGTAGAGCTCGACGATCCCCTTGCCCTGCGTGGCGATCGTCTCGTAGATCTTTCGACCCCCAGCAACATCGAGCAGCTCGCGCACCAATTGTGCCTCACCTGCGTGATCGGCCTTGTTGGCGACGAACAGATCAGCAATCTCGAGGATTCCAGCCTTATCCATCTGCACGCTGTCGCCCATCCCAGGCACCGTGACCACGGCGGTGCGATCGACATGGTGGCGGATCGCAACATCATTCTGGCCAGCGCCAACCGTTTCGATGATGAGCGTTTCGTATCCAGCCGCACCAACGAGTCCAATGAGTTGGTCAAGCGACCTGTAATCCTCTCCGACGATCGCGAGACTTCGATAAAAGACATGTTCATCGACCGAATTGAAGTCGACGCGCAGGCGGTCACCAAGCAGGGCTCCACCAGTGATCGGGCTCATGGGATCAAAGGCAATCACGGCGATTCGCGATCCGCGCCGTACGCCCTCGGCCGCCATCGCGGCCACGAGCGTGCTCTTGCCCGCCCCTGGGGCTCCAGTGATTCCAACAACGCGCTTGGGACGCCGAAGCGGCGTGTTCGCGGGAAGTCGACCTGCATTCGCCATCGACAGCAGTCGACCCAACCGTGCGGCTGGATTGGCGCCTTCGTCGAGCACTCGATAGTCGCGCACGGTCTCTCGCACGCTCTCGACGATGAGGTCCATGCTCGTGCCCGTGTGATAGACCCGCGCGACGCCACATTCGAGAAGCGCCGCAACATCTTCGTGCGGCACGATGCCGCCGACATTGACTGGAATATCTGTGCGTCCAACGGCGCGCAGTTCATTGATCAGCTTGGGAACAAGCACCAGATGCGAATTGCTCATCATCGATGCAGCGATGCAGTCGACATCTTCGTCGCGCGCTCCGATCGCAAGACCTCGCGGGGTCTGCCAAAGCCCCGAGTAGATCACATGTACTCCGCTGTCGCGCAGAATGCGGGCGATCAACTTGACGCCGCGGTCGTGACCATCGAGCCCCATCTTGCCAAGAAGTACTCGTGGTCGGTGCGGCAAGTCTGCGCAGCGATCGCGCTTCTCGATCGAAGTCGTCGGATCCGTCAGCCCCCGCGCCATCAGTGCGAGTCTCGTCCCTGCGCACTCTCATCCATCGACAGAGACGCGACCTCGGGCGGCTCGGGCGGGATGACCTTTGTGCCATCGGCGCACCAGAGTTCGGGTTCGAATCGATTGGCGAGGCGACCAACAATGAGATGCGCATCTTGCATCATGTAGTCGTCGATCTTCAGTGTTTCGCCCGCCACTCCATGCACCGTTGCGACCGACTTGCTCATCCACCGCGACATGTCGATCGACTTGATCTGCGCTGACTGCAGCGCGAGGCCGTTCACAGTCAGCGTGCCATCGTTGTCGAGTGCGATCCGTTGCTTTCTCAATCTGATCGCGGCAAAGAGCATCCACGGAGCACTGATCAAGCCGCAGCCAATCATGTACACCCAAAGTTGCAATGGACGGTCGTATGCAGGAACGGGTTCTGGAATCGAATCCTTGAACCGTTGCAATACCGATTCTGCTTCGGTGTATTGGCGAATCTCATTCTCAGAAAGCGCCGTCGTTCCAGATTTCACTGCAAGCGCATCAAACACCAGTTTGTTCGCAGAGAACTCGTCAAATTCATGCTGGTGGTTTGGAATGCGGACCCAATAGTCGTATGCCCCCCACACTCCCAGTCCAAGCGAAAGCGCTGCGTACCCGACAAGCCAGAAGACTCGCTTCTTTCTCGGTGTTGCGACGACTGTCATGTGATTGATTCTAGCGAAACTTTCTTGCGCTGCGTGTCGCGCGCGCTATTGTCTCACCATGAACAGAGTCATCACGCGCCTGATGCTCTGGGGTGGAGTCACGATCGCAGTAGGCGCGAGCATGAGTTACGGTCAGTGCACTGGCGATCTTGATAGCGATTCGACCGTCAGTGCATCTGACCTCGCGATTGCACTGTCGGGATGGGGTGCGCCGGGGGTGAGCGACATCAATCTCGACGGCACAACCGATGGAGGCGACCTCGCGCTGCTCTTCTCGCACTGGGGTGCATTGTGTAATCAACCCATCGTTGACGTACGACTCGCGTGCGTTCCGCTCTCGATCCCTCCGTTCGCTTCGTATGTGCAGACATTTGTCGAAGGAACGGCCGTCCATGTTGCGATTGACTTGACGCTGACTCCGCTGCCAGTTCCACTCATCGGCCGCTTGTATGTCATCGACGCACGATCAGCCGCGCAGTGGGCGGCGAACGATGCCCTCGTCGATGTTCGCGGTTCGGCGCAAGAGGTGTTTGTCCAGAGCGGAAGTGTCGATCAGAATCGGTTCATGCTCGACCAGCGGTCCGCGCCGCTCTCGGGTGATGGTGGACTTGCGCTCGGGCACGGCTATGACCTCGTGATTGACCTGAATGGAGACGGACGACTCTCGGGCGGCGACCTCATCGACGGACGCGACGATCGGGCGGCGATCTGGATGACTCGCGATCCTGCGCAGCGCGGGCCGCTCGAAGTGACGAGCGTCAGCAGTTACACCGCGAGTGGAGTCACGAGCGGATTTACACAAGCTCGACTCTGGTACCCAACATCGATCGCGACCCTCTCACCTCGACCCCTCGTCGTCCTGTCGCATGGCAATCTTCAACAGTACCTCTGGTACGACTACCTCGCAGAGCATCTGGCGAGTTGGGGTTACATCGTCATCAGCCATCAAAACAACACGGTGCCCGGGGTCGAAACTGCGTCGACCACGACGCTGCAGCACACGAACGCGATCCTGAGCCAACAGGCGACCATCGCGGGCGGAGCGCTGAGTGGCAAGATCGACTCGTCGCGCATCGTGTGGATCGGACACAGCCGCGGCGGCGAGGGGGTGGTTCGCGCCTACGACCGGCTGTACGACAACACCTACACCCCGACCCAGTTTTCGCTCAATAGCGTCAAGTTTCTTTGCGCAATTGCGCCGACCGATCTGCTTGGGGCGAACTCGGCGCATCCGCACGCTGCAAACTTCATGCTGTTGTGGGGCTCGGCGGATGGGGATGTCTCGGGGAATCCCGTCAATACCTCAGCGTGCGCCTTCAATATCGCAGAACGAAGCGTCGGCTTTCGAAACACGGTCTACATCCACGGGGCCGATCACAATGACTTCACTTGCTGCGGGTACAACGATTTCGTTGGTCCAGCTGAAACCGAACTCGGTAACGAGGCAGCGCAGGCGATCGCGAAGGCATTCATTCTTGTTGGGGTCAAGGTGCATGTGGACCAAGAGTTGCCACTCAAGGAATACTTGTGGCGTCCGAATGCAACCCTGCGACCTCCCCAAATCGCATCAACGACAACGATCGTCAAGGAACTCCTTCCGCCACCCTCTGCAAACGTGCGGGTCATTGACAACTTCCAGACGCAGACTTCACAGTCCATGTCGAGTTCTGGCGGGACTGTCTCATCCACGGTCTCGAACATCTCAGAGGCGAAGGCTCGGGATACCGACGCATCCTTTGGTTGGAGCGCGGCGGACGCGCACAACGGTTCGACACGCACGACTTCAAATGACTCTCAGAGGATGCTCGCGTGCGATTGGACATCGTCGCAGCGGGTTGAGTGGTCGATACCCAACGCGCTCATGGACGTGAGTGGGTTCGACTTCGTTGAGCTGCGTGTCGCGCAAGGGACGCGCCATCCCAACACGGTCGCGCTCAACGGCCAAGCGACATTCACCCTCATGCTGCGCGATGCGGTCGGTACCGAAGCGCGCGTCTCATCATCGGCGCAAGGCGATGGGATCAACCTCCCGTACCAGCGAATCGGTGACGGGGCGGGGCTTGGATGGCAGAATGAACTTCGCACCATTCGGTTGCGGCTCCGCGATTTTCAGGCAGAGGGCACGGGCATACAGCTCGGGCAGCTCAAAGCAGTGCGACTCGAGGTTGGAGAGGCGTCGGGTTCTGCCATCGGGCGATTCATCGTTGACGATTTGCAATTCACAAAAGAGTAATGTTGTGCAGCTTCGGAGCGAGAATCACTGCACTTGGATTGGACTCCTGCCACTGTGCGGGTACTGTTGAGTGATGCGAGGCGTCACCACTCCGTTGTTCATCAGGTGCATCATGGTCAGCATGGCGTCCCTGTTGCTTGGCGCCGTCACAGAAGCTCTCGGCGAGTGCGTGGGCGATTTCAACGGTGACCTTCGTGTCGACGCCGCAGATCTCGGGGTGCTGCTTTCGAACTGGGCGACCGCGGGTGATGGCGATGCGAATGGTGATGGGTACGTCGACGGCGAAGATCTCACGCTTTTCTTCACCAACTGGGGGGCAATCTGCGCTGGTTCACCCACCGAGTTGCGCCTCGCATGTGTTCCGCTCGCGGGCGCCCCCTTTGCTTCATTCGTGCAGTCCTTTCTCGCAGGATCAACGATCACTGTGGCGGTCGACCCGGCGCTGTGTGCGGCCCGCCCAGGAGTGACGGCCGACCTCTTTGTCGTTGCGGCTCGATCTGCGGCGCAGTGGAAGGGTGACGCCGTGCTCGTGGATGTGCGCGGAGCATCGCAACAGATCACGTACGCAGCAGGCGGAGTCGATCAGAATCGATTCGAAGTGAGCGGTGGATCTGCACTCTCAGCGGACGGTGGGTTTGCTATCGGCCGGGGTTATGACCTGGTCATCGACCAAGATCGCGATGGATTGCTCTCTCCAAGCGACCTCATCGACGGAGGTGATGATCGCGCTGCACTGTGGATTTCACGGGACCCCGGATCTGCCGGACCATATGCGGTGGCGACTCTGAGCAGCTACACCGCCAGCGGCGCGACCGCGGGATTCACCTTGGCTCGTCTGTGGTACCCAACGGCGATCGCATCGATGTCGTCGCGTCCGCTCATCGTCATCTCACACGGGAACGGTCACAATTACACCTGGTACGACTATCTGGGGGTGCACCTGGCGAGCTGGGGGTACATCGTCATCAGCCACCAGAACAACACCGTCCCTGGAATCGAGACATCGTCGACGACAACACTTCAGCACACCGCCGCCATCATTGCGCAGCACGCCACTGTGGCGGGAGGGGCGATCGCAGGCAAGATCGATGCGAGTCGCATTGGATGGATCGGTCACAGCCGCGGTGGCGAGGGCATCGTTCGTGCGTACGACCGCATCTACGACACTCCGTCGACGGCGATTGGCTACAACCTGAGCAGCCTGAAGTTTCTCTGCTCAATCGCCCCCACGGATTTTCTCGGTGTGAGCAGCGCGCACCCGCATGCTGCGAACTTCATGCTGATCTGGGGGAGTGCTGACGGTGATGTCAGTGGCATTCCGACAAACTCGGTCGCGTGGTCATTTGACCTTGCCGAGCGCAGCGTGGGGTTCCGAAACACGCTGCTTGTGCAGGGGGCCGACCACAACGACTTCAACTCGGGAACTCTCAATGACTTCGTGGGACCTGCCGGAACTGAAATCGGCGCCGCTGAGGCGAAAGATGTCGCGAAACCGTTCATTCTCGCAGGCATGAAGTACCACCTTGAGGGGGAGACCGGACTCGGAGAGTTTCTCTGGCGACCAAGCGCAACGCTGCGCCCGAGTGCGATCGCCACAACGACGACCCTCGTCAAGGAACTGGTTGTGCCTGCAGCTCTCGAACCGCGCGTCATCGACAACTTCCAAACGCAGACGGCAGTCACGATGTCGAGTTCGGGTGGCGCAGTGACCGCAACCGTTTCGAATATCTCTGAAGCACTCGCACGCGATAGTGACTCGACCTTCACGTGGAGCACTGGAAACCCCCACAATGGATCGGTGCGCACGACCGCGAGCGATACCCAACGAATGATCGCGTGGGATTGGAACACCGCCCAGTCAATGGAGTGGCAGGTTGTCTCGGCCCTTCAGGATGTCAGCTCGTATGCCTACATCGAGTTGCGCGTCGGGCAGGGGAGTCGCCATCCCAATACGGTCACTCTCAACGGTGGGGCGACGTTCCGCATCGTGCTTCGTGACAGCGCAGGAGTCGAAGTGGGACACTCTTCGAGCAATCAGGGCGAGGCGGTGAACCGTCCCTATCAACGAACAGGCAGCGGCACTGGCGCAGGATGGCAAACTGAAATGCGGACGATTCGGCTGCGCCTGCGCGATTTTCAAAGTGGCGGCACTGGACTCGATCTTTCGCACATCGCCGCCGTGCGACTCGAAGTCGGGGGAAGCGCTGGTTCCGCGACTGGTCGATTCATCATCGATGATCTCCAATTCACCAAGGAGTAACACCGTATGTCACAGCAAGAGACTCGTCGTACACCTACCAACCGCCTCGCACTGTGTGCGAGCGCAGCCATTGGATTCGCCGCACTCCTCGCAGCAGCTGCGCCTCCGCCGCCACTTCCCGTTCTGCCATCAGCGGCGCATCCAATCAAGGTGTGTTCGGTTCAGCCTGTGATACTCGATCACTCCTATCCCACCGACTTTCGCAGCGAGCATTCACAGGTCACTGGCGGATGGCTGCTCGTGATCGAAGCAGACAAGGACATCCTGACCCCGCGCGCTCTCGCAGAGCCGCTGCTTCTTGCAAATGGTCCGCACTGGGTTGAATCGGTTGAGTGGTTCAATCACGGCTACACGACCGGTCGCCGTGTTTGTTTTGTACCTGCGCCCGTGAACGAGCAAGGCAAGTTGGCTCGCGATGTCGATGGACTTCGCCTTTGGTTCGGTTCTCCACGGCTTCCGGAGTCGGTGGATGCTGCAGCGCTCGAACAGGAGCGCGCTCTTGCTGACGCGGCGTCGATCGCTTCGACACCAGTGAAGCGTGTGGATGCGTCTGCGAGACTCGCAGACCGAGAGGCATTGGTTGCAGCGGCGCGCGCCCTTGTTGCGCGCGAGGCACCCGACGAAGTTCAGGGCAAGTAGCGCGCGCTCGACCGTTCGACTTCTTGGCCGCATTCGGGGCAGGGGTGGCCTGGTTCGAGCCCGCGCACATCGTGTTTGCACTTGGCGCAGCAGACATCGTTGAAGGCCACGAGCACGATGAATCCACACGTCTTGCAGGGAGACTGTCCAGTGGCGAAGTGACTTCGCTTGCCGCAGCGTGGACAGGTGATCTCTGCGCCCGTAATCGTCCACGGTCTGACCGATCGCCGTCCGAGTTGCCACAGAATGATGACCGTCAGCGTGAGGCACGCTTCGACGACCCACACCGCCGCGATGATTCGTTCGCAGCGCGCGGCATGGACCCATTCGTAGGGCGGACGCTTGGTGAGAAGAAACCCCAGCACTCCAAGGGCCACAGAAAAGAATGCGATGACGGGAATGAGGCGCTTCTCGACGACCCCGAGCGCGATCACGCCGCTGATTGAATAGAGCGCGATGCCGATGGCGAGTCCGGTCAGCAAAAATGGCAACGCGAGCCCATCGTCGAAGTTGCTTGCTGTGTTGAGTTCGAACACGATGACCTGCCACGCGGCCGCACTCGCGACGGCGGCGATGATTCCCAGCGCGGGAAGCACCTTGCGCCACGGGGAGACGCTCCCAACGCCACCGCTCGCGCTTGCGATCCCCACAATGCCCGCGAAGGTCAGGATGAACCACTCGCCAAAGAGGTTTTCGTTTGGGAGTGGACCATTTCCGCCCCGTATCAGCGAGAAGAAGAGCGCGCCGATGATGAGCACCGTTGATGCGCAGGTGATCGCCAAAGAGGTTTTGGCGACGCCGCGGAAGGCGCCCACTGGGCGCTCAAGAGTCTTGAGTGGAAGCGCAGCGGCGAAGAATCCCATGGCCAAGATGACCTGAGAGAGCACGATGACTTCTTCAGCAATGGCATAGAGGCCGTCGAAGCGATCCCACACAAGGACGAGTCCACCAAGAGCGATCAGTGCAATCGTGAAAAGCCAGACGCGCCCCAACAGTAAGACATCGGCCCCATCACGCTTGGGGAGGGCCGGGATGAAGAGGGCGCACGCAACACCGATGATGACGCTCGAACCCACCAGTCGCCCACCGAGGCTGGACGGAAAGAAGATGGACGCGATCCCTCCAAGTGCCGCGAGCAGCACAAAGAGCAGCATCGTTCGCAGCAGTTTCGTACGCAGTGTCATGCGTTCGCGTCAGGCGGTCGCTGCTGGGGGCGACTCTGATGGGGCGATGGGCTCTCCGTCAAGCGGGCTCGCAGGTTCGACGACGAAAGCGAGGTAGTCCTTTCCTTCTGGTCGCGTGCCCTTAATCAGATCGCCAGCCTTGAACTCGCCCGTGAGCAGATTCTCGGCGAGCGGATCCTCGATGTATGCGCTGATCGCGCGGCGCAGAGGACGGGCTCCGAAGTCGGGGTTGTACCCCTTGTCGATGAGAAAGTCTTTCGCAGCCTGATCGAGCGAGAGTGCCATCTGTCGCTCTCCAAGCCGCTCGCGCACCTTGGCGAGTTCGATGTCAATGATCTGTACAAGGTCATCCTTGACAAGTGGACGGAAGACGATGATCTCATCGAGTCGATTGATGAACTCGGGACGGAAAAACTTCTCAGCTTCAGAAAGCAGCGACTTCTTGATGCGCTCGTAATCTTGCACCTCAGCCCGCTTGGTGAATCCGAAGGTTGATCCTCCCTTGATGAGGTCAGCACCGATGTTGCTCGTCATGATGACGATCGTGTTCTTAAAGTCGACCTGTCGTCCGAACGAGTCGGTGAGTCGCCCTTCTTCCATCACTTGAAGCAGCATGTTGAAGACATCTGGGTGCGCCTTCTCAACTTCATCGAGCAGCACGACCGAGTATGGGCGACGCCGAATCTTCTCGGTGAGTTGTCCACCTTCCTCGTATCCGACATACCCAGGAGGTGCTCCGACGAGTCGAGATACCGCGTGCTTTTCCATGTACTCGCTCATATCGAGATAGATCATGGCATCGGGATCGCCAAACATGAACTCGGCAATCGTCTTGGCAAGCAACGTTTTTCCAACGCCCGAGGGGCCGACAAACAAGAACGAACCCATCGGTCGCTTTGGGTCCTTAAGGCCTGCACGCGCCTTTCGAATTGCGCGCGAGACCGCTTTGACCGCTTCATCTTGGCTGACAACTTTGCGGTGCAACTCGGTCTCGAGCTGCATGAGTCGCTCCGACTCGCCCTTGGCCAGTCGCGTCAACGGCACGCCAGTCATCTTTGCAACAACTTCTCGGATGACTTCTTCGTCGACGACCGCTTCGGTCTCGTTGATCCGGTCGCGCCACGATTGCTGCAGCTTTTCCTTTTCCTTGCGCAGCTTCTCTGCCTGATCGCGCAGATCAGCAGCGCGTTCGTAGTCGGCGCCCTTGACAGCCTCGTCCTTGTCGATGGCGAGTCGCTCGACGCGCTCCTCAAGCTCGGTCAGATCAGGCGGTTTCGTCATGCTCTTGAGTCGCAGACGAGCGCCGGCCTCGTCGAGCACATCGATCGACTTGTCGGGTTGCACGCGGCCAGTGATGTACCGGCCTGAGAGTTCGACGGCGCTTCGGAGCGCGTCATCGGTGTACTTCACGCGGTGGTGGCTCGCGTACTTGTCGCGAAGTCCCTTGAGAATCTCGACCGTTTGCGCGGCGCTTGGCGGTTCGACTGTGATCGATTGAAAGCGCCGCTCGAGTGCAGCATCTTTTTCGATGTACTTGCGGTACTCATCAAAGGTGGTTGCTCCAATGCACTGAATCTCGCCGCGCGAGAGGGCAGGCTTCAGCACGTTTGACGCGTCGATCGCCCCCTCGGCTCCACCAGCACCAACCAGCGTGTGCAACTCATCGATGAAGAGCACGATGTTCTTTGCGCGGCGCACTTCATTCATGACCGCCTTGATGCGCTCTTCGAACTGTCCTCGGTACTTGGTGCCCGCGACCATCGCCGCAAGATCAAGCACCACCAGTCGCTTGTCGTACAGAATGTCAGGCACCTCTTGATTGACGATCGCCTGAGCGAGCCCCTCTGCGATCGCGGTCTTGCCCACGCCGGCCTCGCCGAGAAGCACTGGATTGTTCTTGGTGCGGCGACAGAGGACTTGAATGAGTCGTTCAATCTCGGCATGCCGTCCGATCACTGGATCGAGTTCGTTGGCACGCGCCAGCTCAGTCAAGTCACGACCGAACGAATCGAGCGCCGGGGTCTTGCTCTTCGTCGCACGGCGGGTTCCACCTTCACCACGATCACCGGGGCCTGTCTCTCCCGTTGGTTCAGGTTGGTTTTGGGGTTGTGCCTCTTCTTGATCAACACCCGCACCGAGCAGATTGAGCACTTCTTCGCGAACCTCTTCGAGCTTGAGCCCAAGGTTGACGAGCACTTGTGCCGCGACGCCGTCCTGTTCACGCAGAAGTCCGAGCAACAGGTGCTCAGTTCCGACATAGTTGTGATTCAGGTTGCGAGCCTCTTCGATCGCGTACTCGAGCACCTTCTTGGCGCGCGGAGTCTGTGGAAGCTTGCCCATCGTCACCATCTCAGGACCGCTCTTGACGAGTTTTTCGACCTCAAGGCGCACTTTTCGAAGATCGATGCCGAGGTTCTTGAGGACATTCGCCCCAACTCCCGACGCTTCCTTCACAAGCCCCAGCAGGATGTGTTCGGTGCCGATGTACTCGTGGTTGAAGCGTTGCGCTTCTTGGTTGGCGAGCGCCATCACTTTTCGAGCACGGTCAGTCAATCGTTCAAACATGAAACCTCCTGAATGTGTGTGGAATGCCCAATCCTACGAACACGGGGTCGAAACCGCCATTGACCCACATCGCACGAATGTGAGCGCGACCACCCTGAGCACCTCGCATGCCACTGTCCACAGAATCGGATTCACTGGGGGGCGACTCCAGCAAACTCGCTGATAATTCGCTCAAAGTGTCGTTGGGGAGTCTGCTGTGGGACTCAAAGGGGCTTCGACTCGTCCATCCGTGAGCCGAACGATCCGGTCAGCCCGTGCTGCTACCGCGCGGTCGTGGGTCACCATGACGAGTGAAAGGCCGCGCGCGTGTCGTTCTGACAGCAGATCGAGAATCCCCTCGCCAGTCTTGACGTCGAGGTTTCCAGTCGGTTCGTCGGCAAGGAGCACCTGCGGAGAATTGACGAGAGCGCGCGCGATCGCAACGCGCTGGCGCTCGCCCCCCGAGAGCTGGGCGGGTCGGTGATGGATCCGGTGCGCGAGTCCGCATGATTCGAGCAGCGCCCTGGCAGAGTCTCGGGCTTCTCCAGCGCGCCTTGGAAACTTACCCAACCAGTGTCCCACCATTGCAGGCAAGAGGACATTCTCAAGCACATTGAGTTCTGGAAGCAAGTGATAAAACTGAAAGACAAAACCGATGTCGCGGTTGCGATAGTGATCGAGGCGCGATCCATGAGTGGTGGCGATGGGTGCGCCCCGGTATCGAATCTCGCCCCCTCCACGGTCGGGTTGATCGAGACCTCCCATCAGGTGCAGCAGCGTGCTCTTGCCAGACCCAGAAGAACCGAGCACCGCGACCCACTCGCCCTGCGCAACACTCAAGTCGACTCCTCGCAGGACCTCGACTGGGACGGCGCCAAATGAGTAGGTCTTACGGACTCCGCACGCACTGAGCAGGGGGGTTGCATCAGCCATAGCGCAGCGCCTCCACAGGATCGATGTCAGCCGCCTTCGCTGCTGGAATCGCCGCGCCGATCACGCTGAAAAGCACTCCTCCGAGCGCCGTCGACCAGGCAGTCGTCCAGTCAACCTGATCTGGAACGATCGTGAAGTAATAGACGCTCGGGTCCCAGATCAGAGTGCCGTGGTGCAGCGCGAGCGCGGTTGCAACGAGTGACAGCACACTTGTTCCAAGAAGCCACAGCAGCATTGCGAGCAGTTTGCCCTTCCATACGGCACGAATGAGGGCGAGTGCGCAGACGCCTGCGACGATGAATGTGCCGATCCAGATTGCACGGGGGGCATCGCTTCCGATCGCTTCGTGGATCGCGTTGATGTTGCGAATGACTCCCCATGCCATGAGGACGCCAAGCGCGCTCCCGACGACGCCGATGATGAAGCCGTAGCGCAGAAAAATCCACAGGACTCCCGCGCGCGATGCACCGATACTGCGCAAGATGCCGATGTCGCGCGTCTTTTCGACCACAATTGCCCAGAAAATCGAGAGAATCAGTCCCGCGCAGACGAGGTAAATCAGCGAGAAGAGGACGCGCATCATCTCGCGCTCTTTCTCGACTGGAGTGATGAGGTCTCGCAATTGCTGCTCCCACGTGAGCACGTTGATGAACTCGGGCATCGTCGCCGTGCGGGTGGGATCGGTCGCGATGCGCTGGGAGAATGCGGAGTACGTCAACTCAACTTGATCTCGCAGGGCATTGGCGGTTGTTCCAGGCGCTGCCCGCACGAGCACTTTTGTAATGCGCGAGGGAGTCTCTCCGATGATCGGATATCGCCCTTGCGCATCCGGCTCAGCGTTCAGGTCGAAAAGTGGTGCCGCGTCGAGGCGGAGCAGTCGCTGCCCCTCGGCAAGCGGAATGTAGACGCGGTTCTTGTCGACCTCGTACACCCCCGTTTGAACTTCGTTGACCACGGGAAAAATCTGTTCGCGCGGCTCGGCAATCTTGCCATGTGCCGAAACCGGCACGACCGTCAACGTCACATCGCAGTTGGGCATGAACCATCCGTAGCGCGGCAAGTACGAGCCATCACGCTGACGCGCATTCCCAACCGAAACGTGCATCCCAAGCGCAATGCCAGCAGTGCCGTTGGGCCCCTTCGTCAGGTGCTTCCCATCTTCAAGGATGCTCGCGTCGAGTTGCAGGCGCGGGTCATCAGCAGCCATCGCCTCGCGCGCCGCTGCGTCGACTGGCGGCTTCCAATAGAGATCATTTCCGTAATCAGTGACCTTCGCGAAGCTCACTGGATCGATCGCCCACACCTGGACATGGGTGATTTCCTTTTGGTCCCCACGCGGATATGGCATGCGCAGCAGTCCAATCGTGTCGATGAGCGGCGTGGCGCTGAGCACTCCTTCTGTTTTCATCAAGTCTGCGACGAACTCCTCGCCGTAGGGCATCCCTCCAATGCCAGACGAGACAATGACGTCGCCGACAATCTGCCGACCCGAGTCTTTGAGCATGTTCAAGAAACCCGTCATGACTGAGACAACAGTGACGACGAGCGCCACGCAGAGGGCGACGGCGGCGATAGCGATGAACGGAATCAGCCTCGAGGTCAGATAGCGGTTCGATAGGAGCGAGGCGTACACGGTCCCGCATTATTCCACGGTTTGAGGGTCTTGTGTGAGCGGTGGACCGCCAATGGGCACGACTGTGACGATCCCGAGAAATTCGCGCGCTCGGGGGTTGGAAAATCCTGCTTTCTCACAGACCATCGTAAGCGTCTCGTTCGCGCGGACCATGTCGTGCGGGCCTCCGAGCGCCACCCCGAGGTCGCAGTCCATACCGCTCGGCAGATCGATCGAGACCACCCGTGCGCCGCGCGCGTTGATCCAGTGGATCGCCTCGAGTTCTCGGCCGCAAGGAGCTCGTGTCAGCCCAGTCCCAAAGAGCGCATCCACGATGATCAGTGGTCCGTCTGAAGGGATATGCCCCGCGAACTCGCTCCAGGGGTGAACGAGCGAGTGCGCAGCGGCCGCGTCCCGCATGGTGTGAGCATCAGAGTTCGCGCGCGGCGTGGTGACCTCGATTGCCATCGCGTGCACCCCCCAACTATGCAGCGTGCGGGCAATGGCGTAACCGTCGCCTCCGTTGTTGCCGCCTCCGCAGAGTGCGACTACGAGTGGTGGTAGGCAAGGGAGGCGCTTTCGAATGACGGTCGCACACTCGACAGCCGCGTGAGTCATGAGGACGAGTGGCGGAATGCCGAACTCCTGCACGCACGCGCGGTCATAGTCAATCGCCTGCTGCCGCGTGAAGCGAATCGCCACATGCCAAGGGTAGTCCTTCACGAACTCGCTAGTCTTCCATGATGATGGGCCTGCTGATTGCTCTGGTCTGGACCTTCGGCGCGCTCGCTGCCGTTGGGGGCATTTACTGGGCGATCGTGGCGTGGCGTGTCAGGCGCGACGGAGCGAATCGGCCGAGCCTGACTGAAGGGCTCACCGGATCACTTGCGCAGTGGCCCTCGGTGTCTGTCGTCGTTCCCGCGCACAACGAAGAGGGGCACGCTCCATGGTTGCTTCGCACGCTGATGACTCAGGAGTATTCTGGAAGGCTCGAGGTCATCTTTGTCGCCGATCGCTGCACCGATGGAACGCTTGCGGCGCTTGAGCGCGTGAAGCACGAGTGCGCGGGCGCCGGAAGCCGCGTCACTGTCATGCTCATCGATAACCACGAGTGTCCAGCGGATTGGGCAGGCAAGTGCAACGCCGCGCATCAGGGGGCACTTCGCGCAACGGGCGAGCGGCTGCTCTTTACGGATGCTGATGCCACGTTCGAGTCTGGCGCAGTCCGCGCCGCGGTGAAGCTCATGGGTGATCGGCAACTCGAACTTCTGTCGGTGCTGAGTACGGTCAGCGTTCGCCATCTCTTCGAGGCGGTCGTGCAGCCTGTCGCTGCGCTTCACCTAATGAAGCTCTACCCGATCGCGCGTGTAAACGACCCGGTCGACCCAATGCCATTCGCCAATGGGCAGTTCATGCTCTTCACGCGCGAGGCATACGAGTCGATCGGAGGTCATCACTCGGTGAAGGACGCGCTGCTCGAAGACATCGCCTTTGCACGCAGGGTCGTTCGAGTGCGGAAGGGCCGTGCGGGACTCTTTCTTTCAGGAGGACTGGTGCGCGTGCAGATGTACGAAACCTACGCGCAGTTTCGCGAGGGTTGGCGACGCATCTTCATTGAGGCCTGCCATAGAAACCCGAGGCGGCTGCGACGGTATGGGGTTGAGTGCATGCTGCTTGGGAGTGGGTTGTTCGCCGCTGCAATCATCTCAAGTCTCGCGGGAGTCGCGGGATGGGCGCACGGCAACGCCGGCCTTGCCGTGGGAGGAATCGGGTGTGGGCTCGCGGCACTGCTCGTGCAACAGCTCACCCTTTGGCGCATCTTCGAACTCGTCGGAGTGCCGCGCGCCGCAGCGCTCGCGTATCCCTACGCGTCATTCGCCGTCGCGCGCATTCATTGGCGCGCCGCGAAGGATCTCAGGCTCGGCAAGCCGGTCGTGTGGGGCGGGCGGTCGTACGTACTTGAGACGACGTCCAACTGATCGCCACCTCGGTGCGCGATGGCGATACCTTGCACCATCCATGAAGATTCTGCTGACCAACGACGATGGCATCACCGCGCCTGGGATCGCAGCCCTCTACGACGCGATCTCATCGCTTGGTGAGGTCTTTGTCATCGCGCCTGCAGGAGTGCAATCGGCGATGAGTCATGGAATCACTTTTCACAAACCTCTGTTGACTCGAGAGGTGCAGGTGAATTCGCGCATGAAGGGGACCGCCCTCGAGGGAACCCCCGCCGACTGCGTCAAAGTAGGACTTCGAACGATTTGGGTCGAGCGGTTTGGCGTCGGAAACCGTCCAGACCTTGTGATCAGCGGCATGAATAGCGGTGCAAATGTCGGGATCAATGTCATCTATTCAGGCACCGTGGCAGCTGCGATTGAGGCAGCATTTCTCGGTGTTCCAGCGATCGCAGTGAGCCTGCATTTGGGAGGTTCTGGTCGCGTGGCGTGGCCGCGCGCGGCAGAGATTGCCCGTCACGCGATCGATCGAGTGATCGAGCATCCACTCGATGCGCACCGCGTGATCTCGATCAATGTGCCTCGCACCGAATCACCCGATGCGCCGATGCCTGCGATTCGAGTTGTGCGCATGAACACCGCCGCCGGCATCGATCGTCACGAGCGACGCGAGTCACCTGAGGGGCACGCCTACTACTGGCCAACCGGCAACGGGATGGAGTTCTTT
>SXGS01197515.1_pt1 | contig 17204 bp, 14 predicted proteins | sample 3174681 | NCBI WGS metagenome assembly SXGS01 (sample SAMN11356861, study PRJNA531348) | freshwater metagenome | isolation source: freshwater sample F1-80 | place: China: Fuxian Lake, Yuxi | collected 2017-12-25 | reverse complement strand
GTCCGTTGCAGGCTCACTACCTGTTCTGCCGAAAGTACTTCTGTCATCTCCGGTTCCTCCTTGTCGTTGACACCGAAAGGTTCGCCGGAACCGGGGATGATGACTCCTTTTTCCTACCTACGAATCCTGGTCACACCCGTTCGGACCTGTTATCCCCCGGCATTGCGGATAACATTGCCGGACGGACACGATTCGCCCAGGCACCTGCTGCCTGTCGTCAACGGAGACACCTGTGCAACGCCTTCTGAAGAAGTGGCGCCGGGGGTTCACCCTCATCGAACTCCTGGTAGTAATAGCCATCATAGCAATTTTGGCTGCAATCCTTTTCCCGGTCTTTGCACAGGCTCGGGAAAAGGCGCGCAGCGCGTCCTGCCAGAGCAACCTGAAGCAGATGGGCTTCGGGGTGCTCATGTACGCGCAGGACTACGACGAAATCTACCCGCCGGTCTACGCCGATGCCCCCGGGAGGCGTCAGGTGTGGGTGGACTTCATCCAGCCGTACGCCAAAAACATTCAGATCTTTCGGTGTCCCAGCGCCATCACGGCCCGCCGTTTCTGGTACTCGCCCAGCGGCGTCAGCGCCAGCTATTCGATGCCGATGAACCACATCTTCACGGAAGGCTGGGCCAATCCGCGGTCGATCCCGGCGATCACCCAGCCTGCGTCACTCCTGATGATCACGGATGGGATTGACTTCTGGACCCACTACTGCCCGCTTGATCTGGGGCGCAATTGCTACGATCCGCGGCGCGTACCGGCCATCTACGCCTGCCGGTTGAGCAACAACCCCAACGACTGGGGCGCGGGCGTGCCTATCTGGCATTCCGAAGGCGCCAACGCCGCGTTCCTGGACGGGCACGTAAAGTGGCAGAAGGGCGACAGCCTGGCAAATGACGCCACCGCCTGGGGACACAACGGCCTGTAGGGCCCCTCGCCGGGCGGATAGATCCCGCCCGGCCCTTTTCTGGAAGGTGACCGCCGGGCTGGGAGTGCTGGCCGCTCTCGGTGCGGCAGGAACGCAGACACCGTGGTACCGGAATCATCAGTTCGGCCGGATGCAGGAGCCGGGCCTCCGTGCGTGGCTGGCTCAACATCCGGACGATGCGCTGGCGCTGGCGCACCTGGGGGTGGCCCGCGGGCGAGCGGGAGACCCCGCGGAAGGAATTCGACTGCTGGAGCGAGCCCTGGCCCTCGATCCCCGTCTGGCTCCGGCGCGGCTTCGCCTGGCCCGGGTGCTGGCAGCCACCGGAGATCCGGATCGGGCGACACAGTTGCTGCAAGATGGCCTGCGTTTCGACCCACACGACCCGGCACTTCCGGCTGAATTGGCACGTGCATATGCTGCGCGCAGAGACTGGCGGGGTGCCGCGGCCGCCTGGGAGACGGTGAGCATGCGGGCTCCCGGGCGGGCCGAGGGGTGGTATCAACTCGCCCGGTGCCGGCTCGCAGCGAACGATCCCACACGCGCTTTGGCGCCCGCGCTGCGCGCAGTGGACCTCAATCGTCGCTCTGCGCCGCACCAGACGCTCTCCGCCGACGTGCTGCGCGTGCTGGGGCGACACGCAGAGGCCGACGCCGGTTATCAGCGCGCGCTCGCATTGAATCCCGATGATGCGGAGGCCCTGGCTGGACGCGCGCGCCTGCTCTCAGATCGGGACGGGCCGACCCAGGAAACAGCAGCCGCCATGCGACGCGCCGTGACCCTGCTGCCCGGCGATCCGGTGTTGCGGTACGCGCTGGCAGGCATCCTGGAGGACCGCGGCCAACTCGAAGAGGCCGCATCGGAGTATCGGCACACCCTGCGGACGTGCGCGGCGGAAGCGCTGCCCCCCGCCACGGACTGGCCGCAGCGGGAACTGTGGCTGGTGCGCCGCGAAGGGCCGCACTTCGCTCTGGCCGGCCTGCTCGCCCGCCTGGGCCGCCCACGCGAGGCACAGGCGCACCGGGCCACATTTCGCCGCCTCAGCGACTACCGCAATCAGGTCCGGCGCCTGCACGCCCGTCTCGCCTACCGCCCCCACGACACCAGTATGCGGAACGCTCTGGCCCAACTCCACCTCCTGGGGGATCGGGTGGTCAGAAGTGAGTAACGAAGTATCCACGGCGAACGACGCATTGGACCCGAGCCACACCGCGTATCCCCAGAGCGTAGCAAGTGGTCCTCCCGTTCGCTCGCCACGGCGCCCCCCACAGTACCCGCACGTGTGCCAGAGTGCGCGTGCCCGGCAGGAATTGGTGTGCGACAGCGGTGTGTGACGTACGGCAAGGGCCCCCCCACCGGCAAACTCAAGAACTCTATGCACCCTACGAACCCTTCAACCGCTATCTGACCCTACTTCCCCAAACTACGCCGCACGCTCCGGGGCGTTGCCGTCCTCCCCCTCACGGGCCCAGAGGCCCGAAATCCGAAACCCGAGACCCGAGACATTGCACACGCAGTCGCGACGGTGGAAAAGCACCCTGGTGAGGATAGTCCTCATCGCGGGTTGCGCCGGCTGCGGTCCGCCCGCGGTGCGGACCCCGCCGGCTGCAGACCCGGTGCGGGTCCCACCGGGTGTCCCCCAGTTTCGCGATGTGGCGGCCGAGCGCGGCATCCGGTTCTCGCAGGGGGTGGAGGGCAAACGACCGCTCACGATCCTGGAGGCCACGGGCAGCGGTGGCGCCTTCTTCGACGCCGACGACGACGGGTGGCTCGATCTCTTTCTGGTGGGGCAGCCCCGCTGCGCCTTCTACCGAAACAATCGTGCTGGGACGTTCACGGAGAAGACACAGGAGGCGGGGTTGGGAGGGACCGGCTTCCGGATCGGCTGCGCGACCGGGGACTACGACAACGACGGGGACACCGACCTGTTCGTGACCGGCTACCAGACTTGTACACTCTATCGTAATGCTGGCGATGGCCGTTTCACCGATGCCACGGCCGGGTCCGGGATTCGCAAGGGTGGATTCCAGACCAGTGCCGTGTTTGTGGACCTGGATCGCGATGGGTTCCTGGATCTCTATGTCTGTCGCTACGTCCGCTTCAACGCGTCAGAACCGCAGTACTGCCGTTCGGCCGACGGTTCCGTGCGGCGTACCTGCGGACCGGACGTCTACCAGGCCGAGCAGGGCGTGTTCTACCACAATCAGCGGAACGGCAGGTTCACGGACGCAACCGCCCGCTTTGGCCTCGATCAGGCACACGGCAAGGCCTGGGGCGCCGCCGCCGCCGACTACGACGACGACGGCTGGCCCGACCTGTATGTCGCCAACGACGAGATGCCCTGCGACCTGTTCCGCAACACGCGCCGGAGCCGGATGGAAAATGTGGGAGTCGCTTCGGGCACGGCCTACAACCGCGACGGCGCGGTACAGGGCGGCATGGGTGCGGATTTCGGCGACTTCGACAACGACGGACGTCTCGACCTCGTGGTCACCAACTTCTGGATGGAGCCGAACTCTCTGTACCGGAACCAGGGCGCGGGTCTGTTCAGCGAAGTCTCCCAGGCCGCCGGGCTCAGCGCCCCGACTGCGCGCCGCGTGGGTTTCGGCGCCCGCTTCTTCGATGCCGACAACGACGGCCGCCTGGATCTATTCTTCCTGAACGGGCACGTGCAGGATATTTCTCAGGTGGATCCGGAGCAGGGGATGCCCCAGCGGATGCAACTGTTCCTCAACCGGGGCAACGGTCGCTTCACGGATGTTTCCGACGCTGCCGGCGAGGTGTTCCGGCGGCCGGTGGTGGGCCGAGGCGCCGCGTTCGGCGACTTCGACAACGACGGGGATGTGGATATCGCCGCGCTGGATCTGGAAGGCGCGGCGCTGCTGCTGCTCAACGAAGGCAGCCGACAGCGGACTCCGCACGCCCACTGGCTGCGTGTGCGCCCCGTCACAGGCACACCACCCCGAGACGCGATCGGCGCGCGGGTCACCATCGAAACTACGGCCGGCACGCAGGTGCAGGAGATCCGGACCGGAGGAGGCGTCCTCTCGGCCCACGACCCGCGCGCCCACTTCGGCCTGGGAGAAGCGCGCCGCTGCAACCGGGTGACCGTCCGCTGGCCTGACGGCTCCGAGACGATGCGCCGCGACGTACCGGCGGACGTGCCCCTGACCATCCAACAGGGCTCTCCTCGGTAGGAACCCCCGTTGGCGTCTGAGTCGTCTGTAGAATGCGTATGCCGGACTGGGGGCGATGAAGTCCTCGCGGTGGTACCGGACCGCAGGTCCGGAAGGAGAGTCTGCTTGTGAGACACTGGTTCACGCTGTCCGGGGCGACGCTCGCCCTGCTGCTGGCCGGATGCGGCGGAGGCGGGGATGCGCCTGCCGCCGGCCCATCCGCCCCGCCACCGGCTCGCGCCGGCGCGGCGCCGCCCTCCAGTTCGGGGGGCAGTCAGAAGACCACCGCCGGGAGTACCTTCAACAGGCTTTTCCCCAACTCTGGGGGCGGCTACGAGCGCGTCTTTACTCAGGAGAAGGCGGGCTACGCGCAGGCGGACCTGATGTCCGGCGGGAAGAAGCTGGCCACGCTTTCGATTTCCGACACGAACGCGAACCCCAGCGCACGCAGCAAGTTCCAGGCGGCCGGGAAACAGATCGCCGGGTATCCGGCGGCCGAAGTCGGCAGCGGCGCCACCGCCATCCTGGTCAACGACCGCTACCAGGTGCAGATCCGCTCGAACGCACCGACGTTCAGCGCCCAGGATCGGGAAGCCTGGCTCCAGAAGTTCAATCTCGCCGGCATCGCCGGATTGTAGGCATCGGAGATCAAGCATGAGCGTCCCTATCTATCAGGTAATCGATTCCCTGCCCACCAACGATCTGACCGTGCGCGCACTCCAGGCACTCGACTGGATTGCACCGGGGCAATGGCGGAACGTCGTCGGCTTCGAGAACATGATCCGCGACGTGTCCGGCGAGACGGATCCTCAGCTCGTCTTTCAGGTGCGGGATCGCGCCGTCACTCTTTACAACGATCCGGCCCAGGGCTACCAGCGCGCTCTGTGGCTCTATCAGACGGTGGACCGCACCGACACGGCGCTTGGGGCAGCGGCACTCGCCAACAAGGTTGGCGAGAAGATTCCGTTCCTCGGGTTCCTCAATCGGCTCACCCCGGAGGCCGACTCAGCGCAGAAACTGGATCTCTCCCTGAAACTCGCGGTTGAGGTCCTCGCCTTCTGTCAGGTGAACGGCCTCCCCGGAGATAGTTTCGGGGACTTCGTGGCGGCGTTGGGCGCCTATGAGCGCGAGTCGCTGATTCGGATGGCCGCCCTGATTTGCTTCGACGGCGTGCTGCCGCTGGGCCCGGACGTCGCCCAGAGCGTGCTGCAGACCCTCCAGAACCTCCCGCCCGCACAGTTGGAAGGGAACCAGACGTTTCAGCAGATCCGCCAGTTCATCCCGGGCGGCAACACCCTGGGTCAACTCGGCTTCCTCGGGAGCAGCATGCAGGCGGTGGGCGGCTGGATCGGCGGCTTTGTCGCCCAGCATGGCCTCTCACCGGAACGCGTCGGACAGTCGCTCGCCGGGTTCCTGCAGGGCGCCGATGAGCGACTGGACTACGCGGCGGCGTTCTTGGACATGTCCACGTCCTACTACTCCCACACCGGCGCGCAGTCGCTGGCGCGGAGCCTGATCGAGCGGGCGCTGGGCGAGATTTAGGGCGCCGCCACCCGGTGAGGAGTGAGTGGGGCCCAAATACTCACTCCTCACCGCAGCGCTGTCTCAAGTAACCGCAGGGCTGCTATTGCAAAGGCTACCATGTTCTCCGGGCGGTCCGGGACGCCGGTATCCACCACCACGGATTGCTCTGTGGAACCCACGACGCCGATGCTGGCGTGTCCGGCCGGATCGCCGTAGCGATTGCCGTCCGGGCCCGCCGCGCCGGTTTCGCCGATGCCCCAGTCGGTGTCCAGGGCAGCGCGGGCAGCGCGGGCCAGCTCCAGGGCGTGGGTCTGCGTGGCGGGGCGGGCGCGGCCCATCGCGGTGTCGGTCATCCCGATCAGACGATGTTTCGCCGCGGTGGTGTAGACCACGCCGCCGCCGCGAAAGTACACCGAGGCGCCGGGCACCGCCAACAGGGCCGCAGAGATGAGCCCACCCGCGGAGGACTCCGCCACCGCTACCGTCTCGCCACGTTCTTTGAGGCGCGCGCCGACGCACGCAGCCAATTGCAGCAACTCTTCGTTCAGCATTACACCTTTCCTTGGGTCAGAAACTCGCGGATGGCGCCGGCGGCCACCGCGTCACAGGTCGGGAAGGCATCGTCGCCTCCAGCGTTGGTCGCAACGAGGACCATGAACTCGCGCAGCGGAGCAAGCCACGCGACACAGAAGTTCTGCGTGTTACTGCCGGCGTGAGACAACGCCCGTCCCCCCGCCCAGGGACGATCCAGCACCAGCCACCCGCCGGCGTAGTTGCCCCCATAGCGCGGCGTGACGAGGTGCGCAGTCGTGGCCGCCCGCAGCAGACCGGAGCGGCCCGCAGCGCCGGCAAGTACAGCGCCCGTGAAGCGGGACCAATCCTCCAGCGCCATATGTGCCGTGGCGCCCGGACCGATCACGGCAGGATTATCGCTGCGCGGCCCCGGCTCGATCGGAACGTACGCGCCGGTGCTGCGCCGGTGCTGCCAGGGCTGCTCCACCCGTCCGGCGGTTCCCATCGCTCCAAATCCCCCCGTGGTGATCCCAAGCGGCCGGTAGATCCGGTTTCGGACGAGGTCTTCCCAGGCAGAATCGGTGACGCGCTCGGCCAGCGCGCCGAGGAGGGCGTAGTTGGCGTTCGAATAGGTGTATTTCTCGCCCGGGCGGCTGTCGAGAGGTTCCTGCAGAATCAACTCGACATAGGCCTGCCGCTGCCGGCGAGGCGTGCCGGGGAGAGCGTGCATATCAGAGAACGTCTTGCCCTTGGGCCAGCTCATGCTCGGAATCCCGGAACGATGCTGCAGCAGGTGGTCCACCGTCACAGCACGCCAGTCGGGTCGCATCGTGCTCCGCAGATCGGGAAACCCCTCCGCCAGGGTCAACTCCCAGCGCAGGCGTTTCTCCTCCACCAACAGCCCGACCAATGCCGCGGTGATTGCCTTGGTGCAGGAGCCGAGGTGGAACCGGTCACGGACCGTCACCGGTGTGGGATCGCCCTGCTTGCGCACGCCCACGACGGCGAGCGCGAGCACCTTCCCGTCGCGCATCACGAGCGATGCGAGGGCCGGCACCTCGTGCTCGCGGCGCACGCGGCTCAGCAGGGCCGAAAGTGCCTCGGGCGCCCCGGCCGCCTGTTCCGTTTCCAGCCCGGCGGCGATGGCCGCGGCCGTCGCCAGCAATCGTCGTCGGTTCATCAGACCGTGGTGGGGGCGAGTTTCAACCCCGACGCTCTCAAGCGCGCGCCGATCGGCTGCCCACCCCACCGGAGGCAGGAGGCAAACGAGCGGGGAGTGCGCGGCGCGACCGCTGCGCCCCCGGCGGGTTCGAGGCGGCGCAGGGCAGCCTGGATCAGTCCCCGGTTGTCCGCAGCCGTTTCCCGGACGAGCGCTGCCTTGAGGGCGGCGAGGGCGGGCCGGGCGGTCTCACCCAGGTTCACCAGCGCCCGCGCGGCATAATGGCGCACGCGGTCATCCGGATCCCGGAGCAGTCCGGCCATGTGGGGGACGGCGGGCGCCGCCAGCGACTCCAGAGGTTCACAGGCGTGCGCCGACTTCAGCCGGACGACCGCCGTTTCGCTCTTCATCCCCGCGATGATGGGCGGCAGGTGCTCGTCCGGAGACTCACCCACCCGGATGAGCGCGCCGTGGGCCACCACGCGGACCACCGGGTCGTCATCGCGGGTGAGACGCAGCATGTCCTTCTTTGCCTTCTCCACCTTCGGGCCGACGCGTCCCAGCGCCCGCACCGCGCACTGGCGCACCTCGGCGTCGCGATCCCGCAGCAAGCGGACGAGCGCGGGCACCGCCGGCGCCGCCAGTTCGCGCATGTTGCCGGTCGCGGTACACGCCACCGCCCGCACTTCCGGCTCCCGATCGCGCATCGCGTCCTGGAGCGCCGCCAGAGCGGGGACCTTTGCCTCTTCACCCCCGGCGTAGTGGACCAGCTTGCCGATCGCGGACAGGCGGACCGCTTTCTCCGGCGCCTTCATCTCCGCCAGGATCTTCGACAGGGCGGCATCGTCAGCGGCAGCCGCGCACGCGCCCGGGTACCCCTCGAGCGCGGCCGCGGCGGCGAAGGTTCCTACAATCAGCCGGAGGCCGGTGGTTTTTCGGTGCATCATCAAGTCCTCTGTGGTTTAGCGGTTTTGCCCCCGAGCACGCGGCGTAACGCAGGGAAAGCAGGGATGGGAGGCGGCCCGACGCACCTTCAGAAAACTCGACCCAGAGGAATCCGAAGATGGTGCCGTCTCCCGAGTGGCAGGTTCTGCTCGAACCGTTCCGTCCCCTCTTCACCCGCCCGGGCTTCCGCTACTTTTGCGCCTTCGTGTTCGTGCTCGCGCACCTCGACCGCCGCCTGTGGGTCACGCAGGTGATCCTTTCCGGCCTCGTAGACCGCCACTTCACCAGTTTCTACCGCTTCTTGAGCCACGGGGCCTGGTTGCTGGCGGCGGTGCGCCAGCAACTCTGGACCCTGTGTCGGCCGGCCTGCCAAGGCGCCGACGGCCGCGTTTTTGCAGTCGTGGAGGCTACCGTTTGCCCCAAGAGCGGGAAGCACTTCTTGGGGCTGGGCTGGCATCACGATCCCGTCAGCCGGCAGCATCCCCGACACCTTTCCCACGGTCATTGCTGGGTCTGTCTAGCCGGGCTGGCCGAGCAGACGCGGGAACACTTCGTGGCGCTGTTTATCGGGACGGCGCTCTCTGTGCAACGGAAATCCTGTCCCGCCGGGCGCACCTTTGCCCCCAAGTTGGCGCTCGCCGCGGAGTTGGCCCGGGAACTGCCCCTGCTTCCCGGGCAGGTGCTGGTGCTGGTGGCCGATGGCGCCTACGCCAGGCACGCCTTCGTGCAGAGCCTGTGTGCGGCGGGCCGGCAGGTGGTCTCCCGGCTGCGCCGCGACACCGTGTTCTACGATCTGCCGCCGGTGCGGAAACCCGGCACGAAGGGTGGGCCCGGCGTTACGGGACCAAACACCAGGCCCGGGAGTGGGCCGCCACCCGCCAGCGGTGGCATGCCGGAACCCTGCGCCTCTCTGGGCAGGAGGTGTCCTTACAGTGGAAGAGCCGCGTCGTCTGGCAGCGGACCCTGGGGGTGCAGATCCGTCTGGTCGCCGTCCAATGGGCGTCCGGACCGCTGGTCTTTCTCTTCTCGACCGATGTGCGGATGACCGCGGAAGCGATCTTCCGCATTTATGCGGCGCGCTTCTGTATCGAGACCGGCTTCCGGGATGCCAAACAGCACTGCGGCCCGTCGACCTACCAGGTACGGCGGGCACCGAGTATCGAGCGGCTCTTCCACCTGTGTCTCTGGGCGCAGAGCTTGCTGCGGCTCCGCTGCTGGACAGCCGCCCCACCGCCGATCTACGGCGACTGGCGCAAACCGCTGGGGTATCTGACCCTCAGCCGGCAGCAGTGCCTCTCGCACGCGCCGGCCGGCGCGCGCACTTTTCCGATTTCAGCAGCGGGACCCGGAACCGCGGAAAACGCCCCCGAGTTGCCCCTGGCGGCCTGATTACACCCCGGCCGGCCCCGCAAACTGCTAAACTACAGTCAGAACAGGAACGGGAGCCTCGCGCGTGGACGCCCTCTGGCACATTCAACTCTTGGGACGGCTGCGGGTCCGGCAGGAAGACCGGGTCGTCAGCCGCTTCCGGACGCAAAAGACGGCCGGCGTCCTCGCCTACCTGGCCTACCATCGCCGCAGTATCCCGCGGGACGCGGTCATCGAGGTCTTTTGGCCGGAGGCGGAACTGGAGTCCGCGCGCCACAGCCTGAGCATGGCGCTCTCGGCGCTGCGGAGCGTGTTGGAGCCGCCGGGGATCGCCGCGGGGTCGGTGATCGTCGCCGACCGTTCGACCCTGGAGCTGAACCCGGACAGTTTCACGACCGACGTGGCTGAATTCGAGCGCTCGCTGCGCCTCGCCGCGCAGGCGCCGGACGACACGAAGCGAAGCCGGCATCTGCGCGAAGCCATCGAGACGTACGCCGGGCCGCTGCTGCCCGAGTTCTACGAGGAGTGGGTCCTGGCGGAACAGGAGCGCCTGGCGGAGCGTTTGATCCAGGCGATCGGGCGCCAGGTGGAGATTCTCACCAAAGCGGGGGAGACCGGGGAAGCGCTCGAACTGGCCCGGCACTCCGTGAGCCTCGATCCGCTGCGGGAACCGCTCCACGCGGAGTTGATCCGTCTGCTGGTTGCGAGTGGCCAGGTCGAAGCGGCGATTCGTCAATACCGCGAGTTGGAGCGCGTGCTGGCGCAGGAACTGGCCGCCCGGCCCAGCCCGGCGCTTCAAGCCCAGATGCGCTCGTTGGAAGCCCGGCAGGCGACCTCGACGCCGGGTCCGCTGGTGACCGCGCCGGCGCCGGTACCCTCCGGTCCCGTTGCGGTCACGTTGCCGGTGGGGACCGTCACCTTCTTGCTGACGGACATCGAAGGCAGCACCCGGCGCTGGGCGCAGGAGGGCGAGCTTTTCCGGGTTGTGCTGGGGCTGCACCACGCCGCCCTTCGCCGGGAGTTCAAGCGCCACGGCGGCCACGAGTTCAAAGAAACGGGCGACGGGTTCCTGGTCGCCTTCGCCGGAGCGAGCGAGGCGTTGGAGTGCGCCCTCGCCGCCCAAAAGGCGCTGAGCCAGCTCGATTGTCCGGGGGACCTCGCGGCGCCGAAGGTCCGCATGGCGCTGCATACCGGCGATGCCGAGTTGGAAGACGGCGACTATCGCGGACAAACGCTGCATCGCGCCGCCCGCGTCCTCGCCGCGGCCCACGGCGGGCAAACGCTCTGCTCCGAAGCGACGTTCACGCTGCTGCGGCGCGACCTGACGGCCGGGGTACGCCTGCGAGACCTGGGCGTCTACCGGCTGCGAGACATCGAAGCGCCGGAGCGGCTCTACCAGGTCGAGCCCGCGAGCGAAGCGCCTGCCGAATTCCCGCCGATCCGCGCGGAACGGGCGCATCGCGGCAACCTGCCGGTGCAAACGACCCGGTTTTTTGGACGAGAGACGGAGCTCGCCGAATTGTGCCGGCTCTTGCGCGCGTCGAACGATGAAGAACGGCTGATCACCCTCACCGGCCCCGGCGGCGCGGGCAAGTCGCGGCTTGCGATCGAGACGGCCGGTAGACTGGTCGATGTCTTTGGCGGGGCCGTCTGGTTCGTTCCGCTGGCGGACCTCTCCGATCCCCGGCTGCTGCCGGAAACTCTCGCTTCCGCCCTGCGAGTCCAGCAGGAGCCGGGAAACGATCTTCTCGAGCAATTGGCGGAGGTTCTCGGGCAGCGGCCGTCGCTGCTGGTGCTGGACAACCTGGAACAACTCATCCGGGGCGACGATGCCGCCGATGCCTCGCTGGTGGTCCAACGGCTGCTGGAACTCGCGCCGAAGCTGACCCTCCTGGCGACCTCCCGGCGCGTTCTCGCGCTTCCGGGGGAACGCGAGCTGCCCGTCCCACCCCTCTCGACCCCCGCGGAGGCGGCCGCACCCGAAGCCCTTTCCGTGTTCGACAGCGTCCGGCTATTCGTTGACCGCGCGCAAGGCGTTCGTCCGGACTTTCGGGTGACGAACCAGAACGCGCCGGCCGTCGCGCAGCTTTGCGCCCGGTTGGAGGGAATCCCGCTGGCGCTGGAGTTAGCAGCGTCGCGCGCGCAGGTCCTCTCGCCGGCGCAGATGCTGGAGCAGTTGACCTCCGGCCCGTCGGGCCGCTTCGAGCTGCTGACGACCCGGCGGCGCGGGGTCGTGGACCGCCAGAAGGCGCTGCGGACGACGATCGACTGGAGCTACCGCCTCCTGTCTCAGGACTTGCAGCGTTTCTTCCGCAGGCTGGCGGTCTTCCGCGGCAGTTTCGATCTTGCGGCCTCGGAGGCGGTCTGCGAGGAGCCGCTGGCCATCGATTTCGTCGCCATGTTGCTGGAGTGCAGCCTGGTGCAGACGGAGGAGGGTCCGGATGGCCTCCGCTTCCGCTTACTCGAAACACTCCGGGACTATGCGCAGGAGCGCATGATGGAAGCGGAAGAGGAAGCCGGCGCTATCGAGCGTCATGCGGCCTTCTACCTGGGCCGGGCGGAGCAAGGCGAAACCGCTCTCCGAGGTCCTGAACAAGCATCCTGGCTGGAGAGGCTCGAAGCCGACCACGAGAACTTTCGCGCCGTCCTTTCCCGCGCTTTTCACCACGGAAACACGGAGACACGGAGAGATTCAGAGAGGACCCGGAATTCGGTGTCCGGTACCCGATTGGTGGCCGCCCTCTGGTATTTCTGGTCGATCCGGGGGCACCTGGCCGAGGGGCGGCGTTGGTGTGAGGCGGCGCTGCGGGCTGTGGACGGCTCTCTGAATTCGTTACGCGCGCGGCTGCTGACCGGGGCGGGGGCACTGGCTCACGACCAGAGCGACTACCCTGCCGCCGTGGAGGCGCTGACGGAGAGCCTCACTCTCTGGCGAGGGACGGAGCCGTCGGCGAGCACAACCGCAGGACTGGCCCAGGCGCTCTTGATCCTGGCGAACGTCCGGCTGGACCTCAACGAGGCCGAACCCGCCCAGGCACTCTATGAGGAGGCGCGGGCCCTTTACCGGGAGTTGGGCGACTCTCGCGGGGCGGCGATGGCGCTGAGCAACCTCGGCGTGCTGCACCTGGAGCGGGGCGAGACGGACCGCGCGGCGGAACTGTTGAACGAGAGCATCCAGCTCAAGCGGAAGCTGGGCAACCCGTATGGCCTGGCAATGTCGCTGGAGAGCCTGGGGAACCTGGAGCGCAGCCGCGGCAACCGAGAGCGGGCGATTGCCCTCTGCCGCGAGGCACTGGCGCTGCGTCAGGAGGTGGGTCACCGCCTCGGCATCGCGATGTCGTTGAACAACCTGGGTCACCTGCTGCTGGAGACTGGCGATTCGCAGTCCGCGCGCGAGCGGCTGTTGGAAAGCCTGGACCTCTTCCTGGAGCTGGATGAGCCGCGCTCGGTCATCGAGGCGCTGACGGGATTGGCGGGGACAATGGCGGCGACGGGCCGGTACGAGGACGCGGCGCGGCTGCTGGCGGCGATGGAGACACAGCGGGAAGTGTCCGGTTTCGAACCGCGGCCGTGCGAGAAGGTGGTGCTCATGCGCTGGCGCGGCTCGATCAGGGAGGCCCTGGACGAGACGCTGCAAGGAAAGCTGGCGTGGGAGGGAGCGGGGCTCTCGCTGCAAGAGGCCGCGGCGATAGGGCGTTGTTGATCAATAGAGGCGGGGCGAAAGGGCGATTTGTCCAATGCCGTCGCCACTTTCGGGCTGCGCCGCCTCTCGCTTGTTTCAACTCCCTCTTGCTTGTAGAGAGTCGGTAGAGAGTCTGGTCGTAGAGTGGCTCCAGAGCGGCGCGGCGACCAGTTGGGGTGGCCGTAGTCGCGCCCACAGGAGACTGCCCCAATGCTCAAGTTTCGACCGACCACAAGCCTAGTCCGCTTCGGCGGCGCGGCCCTCATCGCTCTGACGCTGGCGCTCGCGCCCAACTCGACCGTCAGAGCGCAGACTTTCCCGTATGTCCTCACTGATCTCGGCGCCCTGACGCCAAACAGTAGCACCGACGCGCGGGGGATCAACGACAACGGTCAGGTATGCGGCAGATCGGAAGACACACGGGGATACGGACGCGCCTTCATTTGGACTCCCAACGGCCCTAATGCAACGGCCGGGACGATGAAGGACCTCGGGGTTCCCAAAGGCTCAAGCGCCTCATTCGGCAACGAGATCAACGGATCCGGGATGGTAGCCGGAGGTCTGGCAAACATCAAGGCCGGATGGCCCACGACATACCCGAAATCCGCGCTGTGGCGGACGGACGCAGCGGGCAACGTGGTGTCCGTTAACACCATTTTGCCGTTGGGCGGGACGACGAACGCGCAGGTGACAGCCTACGGGATCAACGATGCCGGACAGGTGGTCGGCTGGTCGTCCGTCAAGTCTTCGGCCGGCGGAATGCACGCCTTTCTGTGGACGAACGGCGTGATGACGGATCTTGGCGGCGGCCCTGCCGGTTCTGACTGGCGAAAGGCTACGGCTATCAACCGGAATGGGGTTGTTGTCGGAACATCCGGTTTGGGTGGCTGGTACCGCCGAACGCCGATCGATACGGCCCCCACGGAATTGCCGATTCTCGCCGAGGCGATGGCGGTGACGGTCGACAGCAACAACCACGACATCATCGCGGGAACGGCGAACAGCCTCGCAGTTCTCTACGATCTTACTGCCGGTGCGTTCGTCCCGTTGACTCCTAACGCCAACTGGACCGGCAGCAGCGACACTGGCCTCGCGCTCAACTCGGCTGGCCAGATGGTCGGCAGATCGAACGTCGGCGCCTTCGTCTACGATCAGCTCAACGGAAAGCAGGCCCTCAACGCCATGTTCGCTCAGCCTACGGGCCGCACCTGGTATCTAGATGCGGCAACCGGCATCAACAACCTGGGACAGATTTGTGGTGGCGGCTGGAGCATTGACGCGGGGAGCACGACGAAAATCTACCGCGCCTTTCTGCTGACGCCGCAATAGACCGGCCCTCACCCCGCCAAGCGTGATTGGACTGTATGGTCACACTTGGCGAAGTGCGTCCGTGGCATTGACTGTATCGCGAGTCGGGCTCCAAAGGCCGTCCTCAAGCGCCGTCGCCGCCACTTTCGGCCTGCGCTGCCTCTTGCTTCTTTCCACTTCCCGCTTGCCTGTAGAGAGTTGGTAGAGAGGGCTTCGGTATCGTCTCCACGTCGGCGAGAGCCTCATCGAGGCCCGTACGCCGGGCAGGGAAATGGCTTCCAAGACGGAAAGGAACCCTTGAATGAGACGAAATCTGATATTTGTGCCGGCAACGGCCCTTCGCGCCACGGCAAAGAGGCTGCTGCAGCGCGTAGGATTGGACCGCACGCGACTGTTCGCCGGTTTGGCGCTATCGGCGCTCGCTCTGAGCCTTTGCGGGGCGTCGCCCGCCGCGGCGCAGAGCGGCTACACCTTTGTCAACCTCGGGAGGCTGGGAGGAGGCGACACCACCGCTTACGGCGTGAACAAACACGGGCAGGTAGTCGGAGGGCATCACCTAACTAACGGAACCCCCTTTCGCGCATTTGTTTACCTCCCCGCTCCCACCTACGGGTTGCCGGCGGGAATGAATGATCTCGGTCTGGTGGGCGACGGCGGAAGCGCCAGGTCCATCAACGATGTCGGCGAAGTGGTTGGGGCGGGTTTCATCTGGCTACCTGCCGCAAACTACGGGCTACCGGCAGGGATGAGCGACCTGAACACCGTGCCGGAGTTCGCGGCGAATGAGTTCGTCGGGGTGGATGCTTATGACATCAACAACAGTCATGTGGTGACGGGTTCGACGACGAGTCTGCTCGACGGCACCACGCATGGCTTCGCCTTCGACCTCGCCACCCGAGTCTTCACCGATCTCGGAACGGCGACGCTTGGCAGGAGCATGAACAACAACGCCCTGCCACAGGTGGTTGGCAATGGCAACGGAGCCGCGAACCTTTACTCGTTCGTCGATGGACTCTTCACGAACCTTTCCCCCATCGTCATCGCGCAGGGAGTGAATGATGCGGGCGCCGTAGCCGGGACTTCCGCCGCTGTCAACGGAGTCAGGCACGCGCTGTACCGATCGTCCAGCGGAGTGACGCAGGACCTGGGTAGTCTGTCTTCTCAATCGTCCTTCGCCTATGGCATCAACAATGGGAGTGCTGCCTACCCATCGACAGTTGTTGTAGGTAGTTCCTACACGCGGTTGGGAGAAGAACGGGCCATTCGATGGTGTGTCGGCGGTACGAAGATGGAGGATCTCAACTCGATCACCACGGGCCTCGGCACCAAAACGGTTTTGCGCCACGCGCAAGCAGTCGGCGACGGGGGACACATCGTGGGGTACTGCACCGTGCCCACGAAGGGTGGCGGCTTCGTCTTCTATCCGTTCTTGCTGTTTCCGCAGTAGGCCGCCGTGCGAGCGTCCGGAGAACTTTCGGGGGAAGGACAGCGACACCCAATCCGTCGCTGTCCTCCTCGGGCTCATGGTTTCGAGACCTGGTTGGAACTCGCCCCATTCCGGGCGAGCGAGCTCTACGAAAAGCTACTTTACCAGAGGGAAGAAGTATGTCGAAAACAAACCACTCGCGCCATCTGGCCGCTGCGATGGTACTCGTCCTTGCGATTGCGGCGGATGCCGCGGGAAGCGCGGGACGGGCAGCGAGCCAGAACCCGGTGGCGGCAAGAGCGAAAGGGCCGAATAAGGCAACACCTATGCCGGCGCCAAAGTTGCGGCCGGAAGTACAGCGACTTCTGGAGAGAGCCAAGAGCGAGCGAGGCGACCGAGAGCTACGCTTGATCGAAGCGGCCGCCTGGACCGCATTGCAACTCAAGGACTCCCCCGGGTTGGAACAGGCGCTGGATAGGTCCATCGACGAGTGGCGCTGGCTCACTCGATTCAACGAGTTTCGTCCAGCGCTTGCGCGGATACTGGCGATGCACCGGGAGCGTGGGCGGCTTACCGCGTTCGGCGCGAGCGTAGAAGTGAAGCTGGCGGACTTAGAGTTTCGCACAGGCAATGCCGCCGCCGCCCGGGAGCGCTATCAACGAGTGCTTTCGGATTCGAATCTATCGGGCTTTCTCGCCCCACGCTCCCTCGATCGCATCATAGTCGCCGCGAAGTGTTTTTCCGGATTGGCAGCCACCGATCCGAGTCAGAGGGTGGCGCCACCCAATCCCTACTGGCGCAAAGCCGCAAATCAGTTGATAACCGCTCGGCCGTGGACTCAAGAAACTGGCCGCTTACAGATGATGGTTGGCTGGAATGCGGCCGCGTCCGGCAATCATGCGGGCGCTCTTCCCTATTTCGAGCGGGCATTGGCCGTATTTCGACACTTGAAGACCGAGAAACTCTGGGAAGCCGAAGCGTACGGCAATTGTGTCGCAGAGCGTTTGACTCTCTCCCTCGACAAGTCCACGAAGGCACTTCAGCCCGTATTTCGCGGTTCAGGGAATCTTTTGGATTCGGGCAGCGTAATCTCCTCTGAGTGCCCTGCCCGCGTGCGGGCCTCCAGGTGGTGTTATGTCCGTCGCTCCCACCATCGAAGCGGTCCGACCGGTCGGCCCACT
>SXGS01543666.1_pt1 | contig 17207 bp, 15 predicted proteins | sample 3174681 | NCBI WGS metagenome assembly SXGS01 (sample SAMN11356861, study PRJNA531348) | freshwater metagenome | isolation source: freshwater sample F1-80 | place: China: Fuxian Lake, Yuxi | collected 2017-12-25 | reverse complement strand
GGCGACCGACGAGCAGTTGTTGGTTGACCCCGAGGTCTACAGCGAGCTGCTGCGCTCGCCCGACGAGGGCATCGCCGAGTTTCTCGACCTCTCGCGCGTGAAGCCCAATACGCTCGGCAACACGCGCATGCTCAAGTCGCTGACCGGCTAAGAGAGAACTGCGAGTCGGGGCCACGCCGCGCGGGCACCCCGCCGCCGCCCCTGCGCGGGCCTACCCTGTGGTCATGTCGACGCTGCGTCATCCGGTCGGACCGCAGCCGCCCGAGGTCTACTGGCGGCGCCGCCTCATCGTGGGCTTGGGCCTGCTCGCGGTCATCGTCATCATCGTGCTGATTATCGTGCGGCCGGGCTCGGGGGATCCTGTCGATCAGCCGACCCCCGACCCCGAGACCACAGAGACGGCAGCCGCCGGCGACCCGAACGCCCCGACCGATCCGACCGACGTCGTCGCGTGCACGGCAGCGCAGGTCGTCGTCACGCCGGTCACCGATGCCGCGAGCTACCCCGCGGGCGAAGAGCCGCTGCTGTCGTTCACTCTGCTCAACACGGGTGCGGCTGCCTGCGCGATGGAAGCGGGATCTGACGTGCAGGAGTTTCTGATCGTCTCGGGCAGCGACCGCATCTGGGCCTCGACCGACTGCCAAGAGCCGGGGATCGCGGCACCGCTCGTGCTCGAGCCCGGCGTCGAAGCCGAGAGCAGCCCGTTCGCGTGGAGCCGCACGCGCTCGACGCCCGACGACTGCGACACCGTCGATGATCGCCCGAGCGTGATCGCCGGCGGCGCGACGTATCGGCTCAGCGTGACAGTGGGCGGGTTCGAGAGCGTCGACGACCGCCCGTTCATCTTGAACTAGGGCCGCGTAGTCTGGTCGAAGTGAGCCCCAAGAAGAAGCCCGCGAAACGCTCCGGTTCGCCTGCGAAAGGTGCGGCCGCCGCCGCGTTGCCGCCCTCGACTCTGCCGCCGGAGCAGAGACTGGATGCCGCCCTCGAGCGCCAGGATGCCGCGGCCGTGGCGTTCGCCCTGCGCAACGACCACGTGATCGTGCCGCTGTTGCCCGTCGACGGGCCGCCGCAAGTGCGGGTCTTTCGCCGGGGCGAGGCCGACAAGTACATGCTGCTGCTCTTCTCGGCGCCCGAGAACTATGCGGCGATGACGCCGAACGAGCCCGAGCATCGCGTGCTCGCGTACGACGGCGCGACGCTCGCCGAGTTCCTCGAGCAGAACATCGGCGTGCTCGAGGCCGTGTGGTTCGACGTTGCCGGCCCGCACGCGATGCAAGCCGACCCGCAGGACGTGCTCGACGCGCTGCGGCTCGACGCCGAGTAGACCGAGCCGCAGCTGACGGCCGAGGGTGTCGCTTTCGCGCCACCCGGCGCGACGGTTATTCTGAACACGCCTGCTGTTGTTCGAGTTGAGGATCATGATGTCTCGACAGTCCCGCCGCGGTGCGCTCGCCGTCGCCGCCCTCGCCGCCCTCACTGCCACCACACTGGCGGCTTCGCCCGCGTTCGCCGCCCCCTGGGATGGGAGCGACATCGTCTTCGGTCCGGGCGAGTGGGACGTCAACACGTTCCGTTTCGCCGTCACCGACGTGAGGCTCGTGCCCGCGACGTATCCGGTCGACCCCACCCTCCTCGCCGACGTGTGGGACTACACCGGCAGTGCGGAGATCACGTCGGTCTCTCTCGGCCTCGACGAGGAGCCCACTGGTTGCGAAGATGCCGCCCAGATCGACGTCGAGGTCGAGGCGGGCACCGGCGACCTCGTCTACACCTGCACGTCTCCCCGCACCGCTTTGGCCGACGCCGATCTCGAGGTCTCGGGCGAGATCCGAGTATTCGCGGGGGGCGAGATCGTGCGGTTCATGACCGTGATCACCAACCTGAGCGACGCCGCGGTCGTTATCGACGAGGTGGAGGTCGAGACCAACTTCGGATCCACAGGGCTTCTGTACGACTACGACAATCAGTCCGATGCGGTTCTCGCGGTTCCCGCACCCGAGAGCGGCTCTACCGATTACGCTGCGGCGCTCAACACGGCGGGCGCCCAGTGGGTCGTCCACTGGAACGAGGACGATGCGCCCGGAGGTCTCATCATCGGCAATCGCGGGGCCGCGATCGTCGCCGAATGGGATCGTGCGATCGACGATGTCTACGACGCGACCATTGGGCCGATCGAGATCCCGGCGGGCGAGTCGCGGACGGTGATCACCTTCTCGACCTGGGACCCGCAGACACTGCTTGCTGGCGGCTACACGAACAACAACCCGCCCGCGTCGCTGCTCGACGACTCTGCTGACGAGATCGTCGCCGGCATGGCGCAGTTCACGGAGCTGTCGGGCATGTTGCTGACGGGCATCGACGATGTGACGCAGGTGGTCAACTGGGGCGCGGCCGACGAGGGGGTTTCTCCGGAGCCCGAGGCGCCGCAGCTCGCCGACACGGGCTCGACCGAGCTGATGCCGGCGCTCGTAGCGGTCGTTCTCCTGCTCGGGGTCGGCGGTTTCCTCCTCGCGCGCCGTCGCGTGCAGGTCTAGAACTCGGGGACGTCGAGCTTCTCGTCGTGCGCGCTCGCGAATGCGCGCCGCACGGCTTCGCGTAAGTGCAGCGCTGAGGCGTCGATCACCGTGGTGTAGCCGAGGCGCGCGCCCTCGGCGGCTCGCTGTGTGGCGCCCGACACCGCGCGGATCTCGCCGGCGAGACTGATCTCTCCGATCGCGGCGAGATGAGCATCCAGAGCCTTCTCGCGTCGGGCGCTCGCGACGGCCAGCGCGATCGCGAGGTCGGCCGCGGGCTCGGTCAGGCGAATACCGCCGACGGTCGAGACGTACACATCGAAGCCCGAGAGCGGCATGCCGCAGCGGCGCTCGAGCACGGCGAGCAGCATGGCGACGCGCGAGGAGTCGACGCCGTTGACCACGCGGCGCGGCTGCGGGGCGTTCGAGGCGACGATGAGCGCCTGCACTTCGACGGGCAGAGCGCGGCGGCCTTCCATGGCAATGGCGACGCACGTGCCACTGACCGGGGTCGTCGACCCCGAGCGGAACAGGATCGAGGGGTCGGCCACCTCGGCGATGCCGTCGCCCGTCATCTCGAAGCAGCCGACCTCGTCGGTCGGGCCGAAGCGGTTCTAGAGTGCGCGCACGAAGCGCAGAGCCGTCTGGCCGTCGCCCTCGAACTGGCAGACGACGTCGACCAGGTGCTCGAGCAGGCGGGGCCCCGCGATCGTGCCGTCTTTCGTCACGTGACCGACGAGCACGACGGGGATGTCGCGGTCTTTCGCGACGCGAATGAGCGTGGCGGCAACCTCCCGCACCTGGCTGACTCCGCCCGCGAGCCCGTCGACGAGCGAGGAGGCGACGGTCTGCACCGAGTCGACGATGACGAGGTCTGGCTTCACCTCGTCGATCTGGCCGAGGATGGTCGCGAGGTCGGTCTCTGACGCGAGGTAGAGCTCGGGGGTCAACGCACCCGTGCGCCCAGCCCTCAGCCGCACTTGCGCCACCGACTCTTCGGCGCTTACGTAGAGCACGCGCTGGCCGAGCTTCGCGGCACGGGCGGCGACCTCGAGCAGCAGCGTCGACTTGCCGACCCCGGGTTCGCCCGACAGCAGAATGGCGGCGCCCGGCACGATGCCGCCGCCGAGCACCCGGTCGAACTCGGCGATGCCCGTGGGCGTGTGGCTCTCGTCGCGCGGGGCGATGTCGGTGATCGGGCGAGCGGCCCGGCCCTCTGCGACTCGGGCCGGCGCGGTGTGCCGCGTCGGCGCATCCTTCTCGATGACGGTGCCCCACTGCTGGCACTCACCGCAACGGCCTGCCCACTTCAGGGTCGTCCAGCCGCACTCGGTGCAGACGAAGTTCGCGGTGGGCTTGGCCATGGTGGCTTCAGAATACGGCGCACCCCCGACCGCGCGGCGCAGGCGACGGATGGTCCGCTCCCGGTCCCCGCCGGTTCGACCCGCCCGCGCGCCTGTACTAAACTCTCACGCGGTGACGTGTCCGAGCGGCCGAAGGTGCAACTCTCGAAAAGTTGTGTGGGTGTTGAGCCCACCGTGGGTTCAAATCCCACCGTCACCGCCATTGCCCTGTCTCAGGACATAGGAAACCTCCGAACTTACGGGTTCGGGGGTTTCTGTCTTTTCCGGGGGACTTTGGGGCCGCCGGTCGGTTGATAGTCGCGGCCGGGATCGTCCGGTGCTGGATGTCGATCCACGCCGCGAGCTCGTCGGGCTCGATGCCCAGGTGCAGCGCCTTCGCGACCAACTCGCGCTTGTCGACGATCTCGGACCACAGCCGGTCATGCCCGAACTCGTCTGCGAGCAGGATCGCGGTCGCGGCGGCATACTCGGACTCCGTGGGACGGCGCCCCAGGATCTCCTCGCTGGGCAGCGGCGTCGGGTCGCCGTCGAACACGGGCTGCGGGATCTGGCGCGCCACCCACATCTCGCGGATGAACGCGGCCGTGGCCAGCAAGCGCCGGACCTCCCCGATGGGCGAGTTCTTCGACTCACCGACCACGTGCGTCGGACGTGCCGTCGCCTTCGTCACGCCCTTCTTGTTGAGCGTGTTCTTCTTCGTCTTCTTCTTGGCCATGAGTAGGCCTCCGTCTCTTCACTCGTTGTGTCCGCCTGAGCGGAACGGCGTGGGTGCCGTTGAACGAGATCTATGCGAGACGGGTCAAGCCAGCTGCACTCCTAGCTTCCGTGGGCGCACCCGGCGACGCGGGGAGTGTTGAGAGTCGGCGGGACAACCCGTCTACTTCATCGATGGCGACTTCGTTGTGATCGAGGGCGGCTGTTGATGGGTCGACCTGAGGCCGTCCATGAAAGCGTATCGAAACTTGCACGTACAAGTGTTGACACGCAGGGATCGACTACATAACCTGTACGTATAAGTAGAGGAGGTGGCTGTGGTCGACTTTGTCGCGTGTGGGAACCTAACCATTGACGATGTGGTCAGCGCCGATGACAGCGTTGCGCCGAACCAGTGCGGGGGCAGCGGCTTATACGCTGCGCTGGGAATGTGGCTGTGGGGTGAGGACGTAGGCCTCGTTGCGGGGGCCGGCACTGACTATCCCGACGATTGGCTGAATCAGCTGGCCGACGCAGGACTGAATCTCGATGGCGTCTATTCCGTGAGCGAGGGCCACGCGTTGCGTTCGCGGGTCTTCTATCGCCCTGACGGAACCCGGACGGATCGCCTGGCGGAGGTCGAACTTACTGAGTCTGCACGAGCATCTTTCGACACGAGCAGTGACTTCAGCGCCATGGGGTCTGAGGAACACAATCGGGCTTGGCCCATGTACTCGCCAACTGCTGCCCGGATTCCAGAGCCATGGCGAACCGCCAGTGGTTTCCATCTTGCGCCCGGGCCCTCTGGTCACCTCCTCGACATTGCGAAGGAGTTGGGGATCCTGTCGAGCTACGCGCTGATCACTTTGGACTGGCCCTGGTGGAACAAAGAAGAAACCGGCCTTGACCTGGAACTCATCCGAAGCGTCTCTGCGGTACTTCCTGGAGCAGAGGAGCTGGAGAGGTGGCCAGTGGCTGGTTCACCAGAAGCAACCCTCTCGGCACTTGTAGCTGCCTGCCCGCTAGTGGTTGTCAAGCGGGGGTCTCTAGGTGCGGACGTGCACGTTGGCGGCACAATCACTTCGGTTGGCACCGTCGATACGGATGCCATAGACCCCACTGGTGCGGGTGACTCGTACTGCGGGGGCTTCCTCGTGGGACTCGCGCGCACGGGCGATCCAGTGATCGCAGCCATTTACGGCGCAGTGTCAGCTTCGATCGTCGTCGAGTCGTTCGGCGCACTCTCGGTGCTCGCAACAGATACACGAGAGCCGCGCAAGCGGCTTGAACAACTATCCAGAAAGTCCGGAATTGAAGGAGCTGTGGCATGAAGACGAGCACTACCAGCGCACCCATTGCAGAATTCGGTGAGCCCAACAAAGTCTCGGTTGAAGACATGATGTACGAGATTGCTCATCAGTCGTACGCAGTGGAGGCCGCCCTCGAACAGATCGAAGAGCAAGTCGCTCGGCTGCCAGAGACCGTGTTGAAGAATACAACTCAGGTCTACATCACCGGTTGTGGCGATTCCTACTTCGCAGGGATTGCCGCTCAGATGGCTTTTCACACTTTCGCTAGAGTCCCCACAATTCCCGTCGAGGCTCTGGAATTTGGTCGATATGTTGCCGAGGTCGTCCCGAAAGACACGTTGGTGCTGGCGATCTCGAATTCTGGAAAGGCGACTCGCACCGTCGAGGCCGCCCAGCGGGCGACCGACGTCGGCGCGTTTTCCGTCGCGGTCACCGGAACGCCGGAGAGTCGATTGGCTCACGCTGCCCGTCACGTCTTGAACCAGCGAGTCGAGAGGGATGGACGAGCCCTCACGATGCCCAGCAACCTCGAGAACACGGGGGGACGGCCGAGTTTCGGGCTCTCCAACTACCTGGTCAGTTTGACAACTCTTCTCTTGGTCTCTTTGCGGATGGGAATACTGCGGGGGCATTTGAGCGCGAACGAGGCCAAGCAGCTCAAGGCAGAGATACTCCTGGCAGCCAAGGCCATTGACGAGACCGTCGAGTTGTGTCGTGAACCCGCAGACCTCCTCGCTTCCGAATTCGCCGAGAACGACAAGATCATGATTCTTGGGGGAGGGCCTTCCCTGGGAATGGCGCTCTTCTACGGAGCGAAGACATACGAACTGGCTCGCATCAACGGCAACGTCCAGCAACTCGAGGAGTGGGCCCACGAGCAGTTCTTCCTCACAGGCAGCGACTCCCGACTGATGATCATTGCTCCGCCCGGACGATCCTCCAGTCGTGCACTCGAGATCCTTGACACTGCGCTTCAGCTTGGGGCCCATTGTTCGGTGGTGACCGAAATGGAGGCGGCCACCTCTTTCCCCAGTAGCGCCGCAGTGCTCCCCGTCGCCGGCGTTCATCGTGAGGAGTTCATCGGTATCCCGTACGTGATCCCTGGAGAACTATTCGCGACGCGGGTGGCGGCCTATCGCAACCATGGAGCCTTCGAGTTCGACAGCGAGCTTCAATACCTGCTCAATATGAAGACAATTCAGGAAAGTCGAATGTACCGGCCCTAGTAGATCCGACGCCGGCGACGCCGGCATTTTGGAAAACAACGCAATTTCACCAAAGGAGTACAACGATGTCTCTAAAACGAATATTTGCAGCAATGTCCATTTCCGTGGTTGCAGTTCTGCTTGCAAGCGGCTGCGCGCCAGCTCAAGAGAGCACTCCCGGGACTGACTCTTCGAGCCAAACAGGAGGGCAGTTGACGGCCTTCTTGTCGAGCGATCCGGCGACTCTCGACCCAGCGATGATCGCCGGCTATGACCAGACGCTGGTGGCCATCAACGTGCTCGAAGGTCTCTACCGTGTCTCCCCCGATGGCACATCCGTAAACGCTGCGCTCGCTGAATCCGCGACGCTGTCTGATGACGGGATCACCTGGACGATCTCCCTTCGGGACACCCCGTTCCAGGACGGTAGTCCCGTTACTGCCGAAGACGTGAAGTTCAGTTTCGAGCGACTTGTCGATCCGGCGACGAATTCCCCGAGAGCTCCCATGCTCGATGTCGTCGCTGGCGCGATGGAGTTCCGGAGCGGCGATGCCGATGGCATTGAGGGAATACAAGTGACGGGGGACCGCACGCTCGATATTTCGCTCGTAGCGCCCTACGCCCCCTTCATCGCATTGCTGGCCAGCCCGAATCTCGCCATAGTTCCTCAGGCTGCGGTCGAAGCAGATCCGGAGAATTTCGGCAAGAACGTCATCAGCGCCGGACCGTTCCAGGTTTCCGGCTGGAGCCCCAACCAATCCGTGACGGCGACCGCGTTCGATGATTACTGGGATGGTCGTCCGCCCGTCGACTCCGTCATGTGGCGTGTGATTCCGGACGAGAACACCCGCATGATCGAGTTCGAAGCGAACGCGCTGGACGTCACTTGGCTACCGCCGGCCTCGTACGAACGCTACGCGAGTGACGACAACTGGACCCCGAACATTTCACGGGCGAATACTCTGCACACCGAGATGTTCGCCGTGAACCTGGAGCGACCTACTCTGGGGAGTTCGCTCGAGCTGAGAACCGCAATCTGCATGGGTGTCGATCGCGCGGCAGCTATTGCGAGCCTGCAGGATCGAGCCACCGCAGCCTTCGGCCTTCTGCCGGATTCCCTCGCTGGCGGCGAGTCTGTCGAAGCATGCGCACCTGATCCTGATGCTGCTGCCGAGATCTTCGCGGAAGAGATTCCCGCAGATCAGGTGGTGGAGTTGATCTCTCCCAACTGGCCGAACCTCGTTAAGACTCTCGAGCTGTACCAGGCTAACCTCAAGGCACTGGGCCTGAACGTCGAGTTGATTCCGCTGGAGTTTGCTCAATACCAGGCACGGTACGACGAGGGTGACTTCGATCTGGCGTGGGCATATCGAGTGCCAGACTTCATCGATGCTGACAGCTTCCTGACTCCACTTCTGTCGTCGGATCGCATTGGTTTCGGAAATGGTGCGCGTTACAGCGACAGTCGCGTGGATGACTTGCTTGAGCAAGCACGAAGTGCCATGGATAGTGATGAGCGTGTCTCTCTCTACGGTGAGATCAGTTCGCAGGCGCTTTCGGACCTGGCGTACATCCCGCTCCTTCACAACGTGTGGGTGGACATTCACAACCCTCGCGTGAACAACTACGTGCCGTCGGCTATGGACATGCATGACTTCAGCAAGGTCTCGATCAGCGAATAGTCACGACGCATAGAGGATCAGAAATGTCCCACATAGTCCGCCAGGTGCTCGCACTTCCGCTGTTGGCGCTTGGGGTGGTTCTTCTGAGCTACGCCCTGATGAATTTTCTGCCTGGAGACCCTGCGCGCATCGTTGCAGGGGTTGGGGCGAGCAGTGAGACGATCGAGTCGGTTCGGGAGCAGTTGGGGTTGGACGCTCCGCTCCTGAACCGGCTCGGTGACTACGTACTTGGCGTCTTGCAAGGTGACTTGGGGACGAGTTTTCAGACTCGGCAGCCCGTGGCCGAAGAGCTGCTCGCCGTGTTCCCAAAGACGATTCAGTTGGCAATAGTGGCCGAGTTGGTCGCCGTGATCGTCGGCTTCAGCGTCGGTGCACTCTCAGCGCTCCGCTCGCGCAAGGGTGGAGGGACGCTCCTCATGGTTGCCTCCGCGGCAGCACTCTCGTTGCCGCTCTTCGCACTGGCGTTGATCCTCCAGCTGGTCTTCTCGGTATGGCTGCGATGGCTACCGCCATCTGGAGACGGCGGTCTGTTGAGTCTCCAGATCATCCTTCCCGCCCTGACGTGCGCAATCCCGTCAGCAGGATTCGTGACTCGGTTCACGAGAACCACCGTGCTCGCCCGCATGCAGGAGGAGTATGTGCAGACGGCGGTGGCGAAAGGTCTGAGCCGTGGGCTGATTACTCGTCGACACATCCTTCGTCCGTCAGTTGGCACGCTGATCTCCGTCGTCGCGGCTGACTTCTCGCGACTGCTGGGCGGCGTGGCAATGGTCGAGATCATCTTCGGCTGGCCAGGCGTAGGCAAGTACGCATTCGACGCTCTTGTCCACCGAGATCTCCCGGCATTGCAGGGTGCGATTCTTGTCATCACTCTTGCCGTTCTCGTCGCAAACCAACTCGCTGAAATTGCATACCGGATAGCTGACCCAAGGATTGGCGCTCATGACAAATGACGGAGTATCGACAACCCTTCGGCCCACATTCAGAGGAACCCTGGTGTCAAGTGGCTTTCGCATGAAAAGTCTGACCCGCCAGCAGACCATTGTTCTTTCGGCGGGCGTGGTCGCGTTCTGGCTGATACTCGGAATAGTTGGGCCTCTCATTGCGCCTCATGACCCTGACGCAGTGAATACGCTCCGAGACGGCGATTCGCCCCCTTTTGCCCCAAGCGCAGAATTCTGGTGGGGGACGGACCAGCTCGGAAGAGACATCTTCAGTCGAGTGCTCGTCGGGTTGAACACGTCGATCCTCATTGGCGTTGGAGTGAGGACCGCCGTCATGGCGGTGGGGATCGCAATCGGGTACTTCGCTGCTTTCACTCCAGGGTGGGTTCGAACCATCCTCCTCCGCACGATTGACGTGATGCTCGCCTTCCCGGCTCTACTGGTGGCGATGGCAGTGACCGCGATTCTTGGTCCCAGTCTCTGGACGCTGACGCTCGCTCTGGTGATCATCAGCTGGCCCGATGTCGCTCGACTGGTTTACGGAGAGGTTCTCGCGATTCGCGAGCGGGACTTCATTGCCGCGTCCAGAACGTTTGGCGGAGGATCACTTCATATCCTCTTCGTTCACACCCTCCGTGCCTTGTCGCCCCAGCTCGGGGTTGCGTGGTCAGTGGGAATCCCAGGCGCAATCATGTACGAGGCAGGCTTGAGCTTCTTCGGGTTTGGGGTGCGTCCTCCTACCCCCAGTCTTGGCAGCATGATCAATGACGGGCGAGGCTACATCTACGACGCTCCGTGGTACCTGCTCGCACCCACCTTGACGCTGTGTGTGCTCGTGATTTCGCTCAATCTTGCTGGAGAGGCATTTGCGAACGCGATTATCAAGAAGAGTTCGATTGAACTGTGATCCGATGAAGTTGACCGGTAGCTTTTTCATTCTGGGTGTTGCCTTTGTTCTGCCGATCGTCTTCTTGGAAGAGTCGTGGGAACTGACCGGATACTTCGCGATCGCGGCACTCACTTGCCTAGTGGTCCCGAGCAACCGATTCGCGCCCAAGCAATTGTCTACGGTCGGGTTCGCGGTGATATCGATCTCGTGTCTCCTTGCCTACTTCGCACCGGCGATTCCTATGCTCGCGGGAGCAGGGATCGGCATCGGGTCTTCACTGGCGAATCTTGCGCTGCTTCAGCAAGCCGCTGCAACTGGCCCTGCCCGCAAGCTCCTTCAATTGCAGGCATTCATGGCAGTAGGAAATGCCACTCCGCCACTCTTGGCCGTCGTCGGCGTTGAGGTCACTCTCTTTGTGGTCTTCATGAGCGTTGTTGCTGCAGCGATGACGCTGTTTACGGTTAGGAGCCCGACTCAGTGGGCTTCAGCGCGGGGTGCGTCTCGCGCCAGCTTGTCGTTGGCAGTGTGCTCCGGGCTCGCAACCGCGGCCCAACTGGGGGTCTTGATCGCAGCCCAGCAGCTGGTAGACGACGCGGTGAACGGGGCGGGAGTATGGGCGGGCGCCTCGATCGGCATCGTGCTCGGGCGTGTACTCTCGGCGGTATTCAGCCAGTACCTGTCCTGGCGCGTGGCAGGTGCATTTGCGCTTGCCTATGCGGCGCTCATCCTCATGTTCCCGCTCGTCGGGGGTGGAATCGGTGCCTCAGTTCTCGCCTTTTTGGTCTCGGTCTGCATCGGCCCGGTGTTCCCGCTCGTCCTGGCCGCTGCCTACTCCGGCTCACGCGAGGGAGGTCGCATCCGCGGCAATTCCGGGCCGCTCGCCCTTGCTATCTCGATCGGTACCAGCGGTGTTCTACCATTTCTGCTAGGGGCAGACAGCGGGCGGTGGGCGACTGTCGCCTTGGCCGTCACCGCAACGGCTCTCGCGGGTCTTCTTTTCCGGGTGGCCGCGAGAGTTGAGACTCTGTCCACGAGCCCCGAACCTGAGGTGACACGCTGATGGTACATCTACCCGAATTGAAGCGTGACGGTACGTCCCTTCATCAGAGCTTGAAGTACGCAATCTGCGAAGCACTCGATACTGGTTTGTATCTCCACGGCGAGAAGATGCCGTCTGAAAACACGATTGCGTCTCACTATGGCCTGAGTCGACACGTCGTTCGGCAGGCGCTTGAGCGGCTTGTAGCGGAAGGCCGGCTTCGCGTCTCTCAGGGCGCCGGCTACTTTGTCAACGACCAACGATTCGCGATCGAGCTACCATTCTTCGCGCAATTCACGGAGACTATGCGTAAGGCAGACGCGCAATCAACCGTGGTCCTCCTGTCACGTGAGTACGTGAGTGCGTCACCTCGCGTGGCGAAGAGCCTTGGTATTCGATCTGGCAGCAGAGTGATGCGAATTGTGCGCGCCGGTATGGTCGGGCCCGAAGCGGTCGCGATTCTGGAGGGGTACTACTCCCGCAACGCAGGCAAACTTCTCGAAGACGCAGACCTCGATCACGGCGTGTATGCAGTCCTCGAGAGTCATGGCGTGCGTCCCACTTCCGGCGAGAACCTATTGAGCGTTTCTTTCGCGGATGCAACTCTGGCTGCCCAAATGGGCGTACCCGAAGGAGGCGCGATCGTGGAAGTCGTCAGCACAGCCATTGACAGCTCCGGGGCTCCCGTCGAGTACGTGCGCGCGGCCTACAGGGCTGACCGATTCGCATTCCACTACATTGCGCTCGCGTCAGACGACCAGCCAACCGCCAACAGTAATCGAGGTCGCTAATGTCATCTCCTCATCACTCCACGAGCATCCTGTCGGCGGAGAATCTCACGCTCCGCTTCCCCAATGGCGACTCATGGTTCACTGCCGTGAACGAGCTCAGTTTTGAGCTGCGACCGGGTGAGGTACTGGGTATCGTTGGTGAATCGGGCTCTGGCAAGTCACTGACGGCGGCTGCCCTCCTTCGCATGGCTCCTGACCACGCCGCGGTAGACGGTGAGATCGTCTTCGACGGCAGGGACGTGCCAGCTATCTCAGACGACGAAGTGCGAGAGATGCGTGGCGCCGGCATTGCCCTGGTTCCGCAGAATCCACTCGCAGCGCTCAATCCAGTTGTCAGGATCGGCGTTCAGCTTGAAGAGGCCATGCTCGCCCACGGGAAGTTCAGTCGTTCGCAGGCGAAGCTCCGGGCTGCAGAACTACTTGAGCTGGTTGGTATCCCTGACGCAAATTCGCGCCTTCGGGACTTCCCGCATGAGTTCTCGGGTGGTATGCGCCAGAGGCTCATGATTGCGATGGCGCTTAGCAATGAGCCAAAAGTCCTCATCGCCGATGAGCCGACTACTGCTCTCGACGTCACGATCCAAGCGCAGATAGTCGACCTTCTCATCCGGGTGAACCAGGAGCTAGGCACCTCAATCGTGCTCATCACCCACAATCTGGGGGTGGCCGCCAAGCTCTGCGACCGTGTCTTGGTTATGTATGCGGGTCGGATTGTCGAAGAGGGCATCACGGAACGCATCCTGTCGGGCCCATCACACCCGTATACAAGAGCCCTTCTTCACGCCGTTCCCCGGTTGGATTCCGGCACGGGCGATCTTCATTCCATCCCCGGTCGCCCTCCAAACGCGCTGGAAAGAGACGCGCCTGGTTGTGCGTTCGCCCCAAGGTGTGAGCGGGCGAGCGACCACTGCTTGACGGACAGACCCAGCCTGATGGCTTCGGAGTCAAATGGTGAAGTCGCCTGTTGGCATCCCTGGCGCGGTGATCTGGACGCGAACAAGGATGGGGAGAAACGGAGCCGCGTGGCGCACCCCGACGGATCGAACATTCTCACCCTGGACAAGGTCACGAAGCGATTTGGGCATCAAGGTGGGCTTCGACGAGGTCAGGGCCTGCTGACTGCTGTCGACGAGGTCTCTTTAGACATACACGAAGGTGAGACCCTCGGGTTAGTAGGAGAGTCCGGTTCCGGAAAGAGCACTCTCGCCCGACTGGCGCTGGGACTGGATTCACCAAGTAGTGGCAATGTGCTTTTCCGCAGTCGCAACATGCGCAATGCGCCCAGGTCCATCGTGTCTGCGTTCAGGCGAGACGTGCAGATCGTGTTTCAGGATCCGAAGTCGAGCCTGAATCCTTGGCTGACGGTCGAGCAATCGGTGACAGAGCCGCTTCGAATTCAAGAACGGATGTCGGCCAGCGAAAGAAGGGTCAAGGCGGTCGAGTCGCTGGAGAGAGTCGGCTTGCAGTCGGATGATCTGCGGAAGCACATTTCTGAGTTCTCTGGCGGACAGCAGCAGAGAATCGCTCTCGCGCGCGCACTGATTCTCGAGCCAGCCCTTGTGGTTTGCGACGAACCAGTGTCTGCACTCGATGTCTCCGTTCAAGCCCAGATCGTCAACTTGCTGATTAGTCTGCAATCCGAATCGAACTTGTCGTACCTCTTTGTGGCGCATGATCTTGCGGTCGTCCAAAGCATGAGCCACAGGATTGCGGTGATGTACCTAGGCCGAATAGTGGAAACCGGCCCCGCGTCGATTATCTCCACCGTGCCTTTGCACCCGTACACCGCATCCTTGTATTCCGCCGTTCCCGTGCCCGACGTGCAACTGGAGAAGTCACGGCCCAAGGTGATCCTCAGCGGGGACATCCCCAACCCCCGGAATCAACCTCCGGGTTGTCCATTTCAGGACAGGTGCCCGATAGGCCCAACAGCGAAAGCCGGTCGAGAGAAGTGCATCACCACTCGTCCGTCGTTGGTGCAGTTCGATGACGGGCAATCGGCCGCGTGTCACTTCCCAGGTGAGTTGCGAATTGCGACGCTCGCGAGTTCCGCGAGTAGCTCAATCGATAGAGACGCCCGACCGAATGAGAAGAGATCCAGTCCATGAAGGATAAGAAGCTGATCGGGATGGTTCACCTGCCAGCGTTGCCAGGGAGCCCTGCATGGGACGGGACGGCAATCGAAGACATTGCCGAGATGGCTCTCGCCGACGTGCTTGTGCTCGAGCGTTCGGGATTCGATGGCGCGATGGTGCAGAACTCGCTGGACAGGCCGACCCGTATGAACGTGGACCAGCTAACCGTCGCTCTCATGAGTGCCATTCTCGCGCGGGTTCGCCTCGCAACGACAGTCACCCTGGGCGTCAATGTGGTCAAGAACGACGGCGCTGCAGCAGTAGCGATTGCTGCGGCAACCGGAGCGGAATTCGTGAGGGTTAAGGTGCTGACGGGCGCACGGGTGAGCGCCGAGGGTATCGCGACAGGATGCGCTTACGAGACGATGCAGGCCCGGCGTGACTGCGGGGCGCAGCTTTCAGTGTGGGCCGACATCATGGAGCCGACAAGTCGTTCGCTTCTCGAGTCCAACTTCGCCGACGATGCACGAGACGCTCTTGAGCTGGGCGCGGCCGACGCAATCGTCGTGACTGGTGGCGACCTCCAATCCACCCTTTCGTTGGCGAGAAGGGCCCGGGAGCTTCGGCCAGACGCTCATGTGATCATCGGGGGCGGAGTCAACGCTTCAAGCGTCGCCGAGGCCCTGAATTGTGCGCATACAGTAATAGTGGGTAGTGCCCTGAAGTCAGAGCCCGGGATCCGCGGGCGAAACGACTTTTCTGCTTGCCTTGAGGTAGCGCGGGCGGCGGGCATCGCAAAGGCCGGCAGATAGCCCAGGAACCCAAAGTGAATCGCGCCGGGTCTAGTGGAGGGCGCTGACTCGCCCGCGCCGCCTCCGAGGGCAATCGCTGATCATAGTCAGTTCTTCTAGAGGAGAACCACCGAGCCGAACTGTTGTCCGCAATCGGTGTCGACGGAACACTGATTTCGGTCACGAGTTCTGCAACCACTCAAGTCGAGCAGTGCTGCGGGTTCTTGTGATTGCATTGGAAGTGTCCGAAAACCTTCGTTTTCCAACGGCTCAGGGGTTGCCCCCGCATCGAAGCATTGTGCATCCTCGATGCCTGCTGTGTCGTGAAGGCGCACGGAATTCAGGAGACCGCTGCGGAAATACGGATTGAGCCCGCCCCCTTTGCAGGCAGCCGGTCTGAAGTGGCAATCGTGCGGGCGCAGTCACCCCAGACCATCGTCGCTGCAAGTGAGGCGCCGCCTGGCAATCTATTGCCGTTCGAGGAGACCTAATGCGGGCCGGGTCGAGTGCCAATTCGTGAGACCCCTAGACAGTTCTCGCGAGGCATCACACGATGGCTCACCCCTTCGACCGTGCGGCGCTCGCCAGCCGAAAATCACCCAAACGCACGGGACGCCACCGATGCTCGGAAGCGTGACCAACAACGAGAATCCGCGCACGGCGAAATGCGGTTCGGGCCATTGCACTTGGCCTCGGCATCCATGAGCAGATATGGTGTACTTGTCCGACAAGTTACGGGAGGTCTCATGCTCTACGATTTCTCATCCCGCGTCGCGCTAGTCACCGGAGGGGGCTCGGGCATAGGCGCAGCGTGCGCGGCTGCGTTCTATGCCGCGGGAGCACGCGTCATGCTGTTCGGTCGAACTGCCGACAAACTCAAGAGCATCGCGGCCCAACTCGGAGGTGCACATCAAGATCTCTCGCGCGTAGGCTGGCGCTCTGTAGACATCAGTGACGACGATCGGTTGAGGGAGGCCGTTGAGTCCGTCCTAGCGGACTGGGGGCCCGTGGACCACCTAGTCAACTCTGCCGCAGATTTCGTTGCGGCGGGTGTGGGCGCGACGGCGGCGCAGTGGAGACGATCGCTCGATGTGAACGTGATTGGGACGGCGAGAGTGACGGCCCTACTGAGCGCAACCATGCAACCCGGATCGACCGTCGTGAATGTCTCGAGCATCTCCGCCCACATAGCCCAGCCTGATCGATGGACCTACAACAGCACGAAGTCAGCGATCGCGGAGCTTACGCGGTGTCAGGCGATGGACTTGGCCGAGCGTGGTATACGTGTCAACACTGTGAGCCCAGGCTGGATTTGGACCCCCGAGGTCGAGAAGGCGGCACAAGGTGATCGCGAAGGCTCTGAAGCGATTTGGGGTCGGTATCACATGCTGCGCAGGCTCGGTCAGCCAGAGGAGGTCGCCGCTCCTGTTCTCTTTCTCAGCAGCGAGGGGTCGTCCTTTATCACAGGGACCGAACTCATGGTCGACGGCGGCTACCGTGCCATGGGGCCGGAAGGTATGGGCGAGACGTCCGTCTTCGCCGGTTCGTCGTGACAGGCCACTCGGACCTGTACGGTTCCGAAACGACCGCGGCCGAAGTGCTGGCCGGGCAGTCCTTGCAGGGTCGCACGATCGTTCTGACCGGTGGGAGCGAGGGGGTCGGCGCAGCGTGCGCAAGGGCACTCGCCGACGCCGGAGCAGTCGTTCTCTCACTGGCTCGATCCCATTCGACCGGCGACGTCGAACGCCGTGCATCCGGGGGTGAGGTTCGCAAGATCAGGTGCGATCTCGCGAGCTTCGCAAGTGTTGCCCATGCGGCCACTGCGATCCGCGAGCAGGCACCGGTGTTGCATTCGCTTGTATGCAACGCCGGGGTTTACTTCTTGCCAGAACTTGCTGTTGTCCGCGG
>SXGS01368680.1_pt1 | contig 17217 bp, 10 predicted proteins | sample 3174681 | NCBI WGS metagenome assembly SXGS01 (sample SAMN11356861, study PRJNA531348) | freshwater metagenome | isolation source: freshwater sample F1-80 | place: China: Fuxian Lake, Yuxi | collected 2017-12-25 | reverse complement strand
GCCTCGTATGCCCTCTTGACCCACATGATCGCGGCCGTCACGGATCTCGAACCCGGCGAGTTCGTGCACACCCTGGGCGACGCGCATCTCTACCTGAATCACATCGAGCAGGCGCGCCTGCAGCTCGCCCGAGCGCCACGCGCGCTCCCCCGGCTCGAGCCCCTGCCCGCGAAGCCGTCGATCTTTGATTTCACCTTCGCGGACATCGTGCTCTCCGGCTACGATCCACATCCACACATCGCGGCCGCGGTCTCGGTGTGAGGTGAGGATCGCGCTCGTCGTCGCGGCCGCGCGCAACCGGGTGATCGGTGTCGCGGGTCGTCTGCCCTGGCATCTGCCCGACGACCTGGCGCGTTTCCGCCGATTGACGACCGGCCATACGATCGTGATGGGCCGTCGCACCTTCGATTCGATCGGACGGGCACTGCCGCGGCGAACCAATATCGTATTGACGCGCAACGCGAGTCTGGTGGTGCCCGGCGCCACCACCGCCGGAAGTTTCGCCGAGGCCTGCGCGCTGGCGCGGGCAGGCGGCGAGACGGACCTCTTCGTCGTCGGCGGCGCGGAGATCTACGCGCTGGCGCTTCCGCTTGCCGATACGATCGAACTCACCCGCATCGATGCCGCACTCGAAGGCGACGTCTGCCTGCCGGAGATCGATCCCGCGGAATGGCGCGAAGCGCATAGCGAGCACCATGCGGCCGACACGCGCCACGCTCTTGCCTTCGATTTCGTCACGCTTCACCGGCGCGCCAGCGGAACCGCGCACCGATCGGGCGCGAGCGGAGCGAGAGCGCCTTGACAAGCGAACGCCCGGACCCTGAATATCCCGCGACAAGGGCTCGTCCGAACCCCACTCGCCCGGTCGCACCCGCCATGCGTTGCCCAAGACTCGCTGCCGCAGCACTGCTCGGCGCCCTCCTTTGCGCAGGTGGCCCAAGCCATGCCGCCGAAGGCGAACTCTCGCGGGACTTCGGCACCGAGGGCGTGACCTCGATCGGTATCCCCAACCTCGACGCCGGCAGCGTTCGGCTCGCGATGGCTCCCGACGGCAAGCTGCTCCTCGCCGCGACGATCGCCGGCACCGGCGGGCACGATCTGCTGATCGCTCGCCTCACCGGCGGCGGCGCGCTCGACGGAGCTTTCGGAGAAGGCGGCACCGTCACGCTCGATCTTGGTGGTGACGATCGCGCCAGCGGGATCGTGGTGGACCCGTGGGGCCGGGTGGTGGTGTCGGCCACGCGCGTCAAGGCCGGTGTCACCGAGATCGGGGTGCAACGGTTCGACGGCACGGGAACGCTCGATCCGACCTTCGACGGCGACGGCCGCCGCATCCTGAGCTTCGGCGGGGCGAGCACGGCCGGCGGCGTGACGATCGACCTCGTGGGTCGGATTCTGGTCACCGGGACGCGGACCAACGAGAGCGGCTCGACCATGGCCGTCACCCGACTGCTGCCGAGCGGCGAATTCGATGAGAGCTTCGACGGCAACGGCAAGCGCATCGTCGACTTCGGCCTCGCGAGCGGCAACGAGTCCGAGGGTGCGGCGGTCGCGGTGGGAGACGACGCCCGGATCACCGTGGTCGGCACCCGGCGCACCACCACATCTTCCGATGTCGCCCTGGCGCGTACTCTCGACGACGGCACCCTCGATACGGCCTTCGGCGGCAACGGCAAGATGGATTTTGATTTCGGAGGTGCCGACGAAGGGCGCGCCATTGCGATCTCGCCCGACGCCCGCTTGCTGATCGCGGGCGTCCGTCATGGCTCGAGCGACGATTTCGCCATCGCCGCCCTGCGCCCCGACGGCACGCCTGCGAGCGGCTTTGACGGCAACGGCAAGCGCATCATCGATTTCGGCGCCGATGAGATCGCCGAGACCATCGCGGTCATGCCCGACGGACGCATCGTGGCCGCCGGAACGCGTTCGAGTCCGACCGGCACGGGCTTTGCGGTCACCCGGCTTCTGGTGGATGGCACGCTCGATCTTGCGTTCGACAACGATGGAAAGGCCCGGTTCACACAGGCGACGGGCAACGGGCTCGCGACGGGGCTCGCCATCCAACCCGGCGGACGAATCGTCGTCGCGGGCACCACGGATACCGGTGGCACGATCGCCCTCCTCGCCGCCGCCTTTGAATCCTGGATGGTCATTCCAACGGGCGTGCTCGAGATCCCCGGGGGCGGTTCGGCCCAGAGCGGGATCGGCCTGGTTTCGGGATGGGTCTGCGCCGCGAGCCGGGTGGCGGTGCGCATCGACGGGCAGGCTCCTCTCACCACGGCCCACGGCACGCCACGCGAGGACACCGGCTCGAGTTGCGGCGGCGAGACCGACAACGGCTTCGGGCTCCTCTTCAACTGGGCCCTCCTGGGCGACGGCGTGCATGTCGTCCGTGCCTTCGCCGATGGGGTGGAGTTCGCCCGCAGCACCTTCTCGGTCGCGACCTTCGGCGTCCCCTTTCTGCGCAACGCCACCGCAACCTTCGTCCTCAACGATTTCCCGGCGACGGGCACAGCGGTGGAGATTGCCTGGCAACAAGCCGCGCAGGGTTTCGTCGTCGGGGAGGTGGTGGCACCCGCGGCAGTGGCCGGCGGGCCGCGGGGATCGCGGGACCTCGCGCGCAGCGCCGCCACGGCCCCCGGAATCCTCGAAATCCCGCAGGCCGGAGCCGCGACGAGTGGCGTCGGCCTGATCTCGGGCTGGCTCTGTGACGCGGGGCGAGTCGAGGTCGAGATCGATGGGGCCACGCTGCTGCCGGCCGCCTACGGAACGGCACGCGACGATACGGCCGCCACGTGCGGCGACGTCGACAACGGCTTCGGCCTGCTCTTCAACTGGGCGCTGCTGGGCGACGGCCCGCACACGCTCCGCGCGCTGGCCGACGGGGTGGAGTTCGCCCGCGTCGCAATCGAGGTCTCGACCTTCGGCGTTCCCTTCCTGCGCGGCGCCACGGGCCGTTTCGATCTGGCGGGCTTTCCCACGCCCGCCGAGACGACGACCGTAGAGTGGTCCGAAGCGCGGCAGGGCTTCGTCGTGACCGCGGTCGAATGAGCGGGTGACCAAGCGCGATTTTCTGCTAGATCGGACGTTCTCATGCGCGGCCCGACCACGACCTGCGCCGCAGCTCTTGCGGTTCTCCTCGGCGCCACTGGTTCCGCGGCCGCCGAATCGGCATGGGTCGCGGGCGCAGGCGCCCTCCACCTCCGCAGCGGCGCCGGTACGGAATACCGCAGCGTCGGTCTGGCCGAGCCGGCCGATACCCTGACCCTCCTCGGCGAGGCGAACGGCTGGACCCAGGTCCGGCTGGCCGACGGAAGTGAAGGCTGGGTCGCGAGTTCCGAACTCACGACGGTCGAGCCGGACGCCGTCAAGCTGGCCACGCTCGCGCACGAACTCGACGAGCTACGCGAACGACTGGGCGCCGGCGAAGAGGAAGCGGACCGCTTGCGCGAGGAGAACGAACGCCTCGGCGAGCGCGAGGTCGAACTCGATGCGCGGGCTCTGGACCTCGAGCAAAAACTCGTCGCGACCGCGGCCGCCGAACGCTGGCGGGAGTGGGTGACCGGCGCCGCGATCGCACTGGCGGGTGCACTCGCGGGTGCCCTCTGGGGCCGACTGGCGGGCCGCCGTCGCGGTCAAGCGCTGCGACTCGACTGAGGAGCGCCCAGGCAACACTGGCGCGATCCAGAAGTTGAGATGGGCGCGCGGCGTCGCGGGAGACGCCCCGTGCCAGCCATGATCAGTCGGCGCGCCCGTCGAAAGTGTTGTTAGCAAGTGAAGCTCTCGCCGGAGCCGTTCGTGCCTGGGCCGCTGGCGGTGAGAAAAGTGCGTTGCAGGCGAGAAAGATCGCCTCTGGCTCTTGCGACTGGCATATATGCTTGATAGGTATCGGTCGTGCTGCAGATCGAGACCGAGCGCGACATCGAGCGCTTGCGCCAGGTGGCGCTGTTGCAGGAGGCCGAGATCCGGCGCCTGCTCGCCCGGCTGGCGGAGCTCACGCGCCAGCTCGCCGAGGCGCGTGGCGAAGACGCGATCCAGGCGCTTCAGCTTGAGCTGGCACTCGTCAACGAGCAGCTCAGCGCCCGCAACCGTGTGCTCTTTGGCACGTCGTCGGAGAAGCGGTCGCGGGACGATGGGGGGCGCAGGCGTCGGCAACGAAAGCGCGGCAGTCGGGCCACGGCCGCCGTGAGCAGCCCAAGCTTGCGCTGGTCGAGGTGGTGCACGAGCTCGACGAGGCGGACCAGAGGTGTCCGAAGTGCGGTGGCGAGCTCGCGGCGTGGACGGGGCAATTCGAGGCGGCAGACGAGATCGACGTCATCGAGCGCACGTTTCGCATCGTGCGGCACCAGCGCCAGAAGTACCGCTGCGGGTGCGGCGAGTGCATCGAGACGGCGCTCGGGCCGCAGAAGCTGGTGGCGGGCGGGCGCTACTCGGTCGACTTCGCGATTGCGGTGGCGGTGGCGAAATATCTCGACCACATGCCGCTTGCCCGCCAGGTGCGGCAGATGGGACGCGAGGGGCTGACCGTCGACACGCAAACGCTGTGGGACCAGATCTTCGCCCTCTACAGGCATCTCGTACCGACGTACGACGCGATCTTGCGCCTGGTGCTCGACGCCCCGGTGATCGGCGCGGACGAGACGCGCTGGCGGCTGATGAACGAGAAGGGCTCGACCAAGTGGTGGGCGTGGTCGGTGTGCTCGCCCGAGGCGGTCGCCTACCGGATCTTCCCGGAGCGCTCGACCAACGCCGGAGCGGAGCTGCTCGCCGGCTATTGCGGCATCGTCGTGTGCGACGGGTACGCGACCTACCCGAGCGTACGCGAGCGGCTCGCGCGTGACGGGCCGAGCTTCACGATCGCGAACTGCTGGGCACATGCCAGACGCGGCTTCGTCGAGGCCGAATCGGCCTATCCCAGGGCCAGGGAGATCCTCGAGCTGATCGGCAAACTCTACGAAGTCGAGGCGCGCGCAACGGAGCAGGGTCTCGACCTGGGCGAGCTGCGTCGCGCCGAGTCCGCGCTGATCATCGGAGACATCCATGCCTGGCTCACGTCGACGGTGGCAGCGCCGCAGTCCTCGCTCGGCAAGGCGATCCTCTATGCGCTGAATCTGTGGCCGGAGCTGGAGCTGTTTGTCAGCGACTCGCGCATCCCGATCGACAACAACGCGACAGAGCGCGGAATCCGTGGCTTGGCCCTGGGCCGGAAAAACCACTACGGCTCGCGCTCGGAACGCGGGACCCGGGTCGCGGCGCTCTTCTACTCGCTGATCGAGTCGGCAAAGCTCCTCGGCGCAAACCCCAAGCAGTACCTGCGCGTGGCCGCCCAGCGCGCGATCGCAACGCCCCGCACCGTCACCCTGCCGCGCGAGATCCTCGCCGTGTAGCCCTCGCGGCCGCGCCATCGCCAAAGAAGGTGCCCGATCTCAACCCCTCCCGCCAGACGGGCCCAGGCGAGCACTTACCCTGGTCCGAAAATCGGGGTCCACTTCAGCACGAGCGGAGCGTCGCCGTGGCGACCCGGTTCAGCAATCACGTGGGACTCCCCGTATCCCAGCACGGAATCCAGGCGGGCTGGGGGGGGGCGCCACGGCGCCCGCTCTCGGTCCGGTCGTTCGCGATCAGGCCAGCTCCTGGAACCACCGCTGCGTGACCGGCGTATCGAAGCTGAACTGTTCGACGGAGCGTGCGTCCTCGCCGTTTCCCAGCCACGATCTCCCGAGTCGACGGGTGGCGCGACACCTTGCCCCCTCGCGAGCCGCCCGGCGCGATCAGAAAAAGTCACGGGACCACCTTTGCTGTTCCCGCTGCACCAGCGGCGGCGGGTTCAATGTGCTGCCGCAATCTCGCTGCTCGACGGCGCCGAAGTTATTGACGTTCTCGATCGCAACGCAGCGCAGGCTCTGGCTATTCCTGATCCGTTGCGGAGAGCTATCGAAAAAGGTGAACGCCTGGTTCGTAAAGCCATTACAGGGGGCCACTATGAGGTCCAGCCCAATTGCGTTAGAGCCGTTCGGGACAGTCAAGCACATTCCCGTAAGCTCATTGATCAGCAACTTTCGCGAGGTGCGAGGGTGAGTATAGACCAGCCAGCGCTGCGGGTCCTCGCCATTACAGTCACCCAACACAACGTTCGTTCCGGCCCGAGCCTCCATGCAGCGCTGCGCATACTTGTTCTTTAATTTGTCGGTTAGCGTATGGAAATTGTTAACCTTGGTGATCAGGCGCGCCACGCCCCCAATGTCCCCCCGCGAGAGAACGACGCCTGGGGCAAAGCCGGTGCCGTCGAGCCTCGTCATTGTCTTCAGCCCCGGGGCGACGGCGAACGCATTGTCCGGATAGAGCATGACCGAGCTAAAGTCGAACACGCCGCGATCCCTTGAACCAAACGGATCCTTGTCAAAATTAGAGCGAGAATCCTCCTCGATGTTGTCTTCAATCACGACAATAAAGTTGTCCCGGTCGCTGCGCTGTTGCTCGTGGTACAGACCGACCGTATGGCCGATTTCGTGGATGATCGCGCTCCGGCTGCAGCCGGGGTAGAGCTTAATATCCTGGCGGCCCCAGAACGGGACGTTGCCGACTTGCGAACTACAGGGCCCTTCACTTGTCGAGGTAAAGCGTACGTAGTCGGACTCTCCCGAGCGTGGCTTCAGTAATACGATCGTATTTTGATTCCAGTGTGTGACCGCTTGACTTATCAGGCTCTTCATATTCGCCGAAAAGTTGGGGTCGACAGTGAAGGGCACGACGTTGTTCGACCAATCGAAGCCGCCAGTCGTAATGCTCTGCACCGCCTGCAGGCCCGACGTGCGACGCGCGCGAATGCGCTCATCGGCCGCGCGCACCTCCGCCTCGGTGCCGAGGACGATGTCGCCGCCAAATATCGCGAGGCCATCGACGACGCGGTAGCGGACCTCCTTGGTCTCGCCCCGAAGTGAAACCCACGCGGTGGCCGGCTCGCCGATCGCGTGCGCGGCAATCGGGTCGGCGCCGCCGTCGAGGCCGCAGCCGGCACGCTCCATGCGCCGGTTCCAGCGCGCGATCGCCCGCTCCTGGCAGGCCGAAGAGGGGTCGTTGCGAACGGTGCCGCGGCCTGCGCGCTGTGTCGCAAGGCCGTAGCAGTTTTCGCGATCGTGCCGCAGCCGCTCCTCGACACGCGGCTGCTCCGCTGCGCAACGCTCAGGATCGAGCGTAGCGGCGGCGGCCGCTCGGGAGCCCGCGAGCGCGCTCGCGAGGGCGACCACCAGGGCCGCGGTACGAGTGGGAGAAACGGATTGTGCCCTTCTCGACTGGGTACTCATAGTCTTGTCTTTTGGTTCGGCGTGCATCATGACGGTTCATCACGATGCACGCAGGGTTCTTGGTAAATGCTCGCCGGACCCCTCCTGGCCCGGGGCAGCTTCAGCCCGATCAGTTGACCAAGATAGGGCAGTTGTCGGAGCCGTCGGGCTGGCTGTCCCCGTCGGTGTTCGAATCGGCGGGGTCGGTGCCGATTGCAGCTTCCGCGCACGCCGACAAGCCGTCTCCGTCCACATCCGCCCCAGCCGAGTGCTGGAAAACGAACGTCACCACCATATCGGGCGAGGAGACGGTGCGGCTGGTGGGTCCATCCGCGGTAACCTCGGCGTACACGCCGCGAAGCGCCTGATCCCCGTCGGGGTTGAGTTCTCCGAGTGCGCCCGCGTCGTCGTCCCAGGCCTGGACCGTGACAATTGCTGATTTTGACTGGCCCTCGGTAAGGCACAGTGTCAGGGGGCCGGGAAGAGCGAAGTCCACGAGGTTACCGGAATCAACCGAGAGCGAGTTGACCTCGGCCCGCACGGATCGGGTCAGGTCTTGGGTGTAGAGCACGAGGACAAAGTTCAGCTCCCCCGGCCCCTCGGAGTCGGTGTCGTTGAGGACGCGGATATTGCGCACGTCAACCGTGACCTCGAATCCACCAGGGGACGTTGTCTCGCACGCCGTCCCGGGTGGATGCGGCGAGCCGGAGCCGCTCGCCGGCGCGTCAGGACGGACCCAGAATCCCATCGGCACGCTCACCCCTGCAAAGCCATGGACGCGCTTGGCGAGGTGCAGGAGCCGGCACCACTCATGGGCGGTTTGTCGCGTTGCGAACTCGGCCGCCGCGTAATGATCCTCGGTGCCTGTACCGTGATACCGCACCGTCATCTTCGTGCCGTCCTTGTTGAGATTGGTGTGGCTCTGGAAAATCTCGGAGGGACACTCCTCTTCCTGCGCAAAGGAGCCGGCCGTATATCCACTGATGACACCGATGTAGTGGGCCTCGCCGAAACTTTCGCTGATGTACGGGATGTTGAGGGGATTCTCGTTGACGACGTCCGACGTCACCCACTCGTCGTTGTAACCATCTTCGTCGACAAGCACGATGGAAGCTCCACTGGCGTCCGGATGGCGCGCGGCGATGAACCCAGGGGCAATCGGTCGCGGAACCCAGGCCCGTGCTCGAAAGATGTCTAGCGTCGAGTCTATCAGAGGGGCCGGGGTATCGTTGCGTGGGTTCCATGGCTGGCCGGACGACAGATCGGTGCCCGGGGGGTGGCGCGAGTCGGCCCAGCCTTCGAAGATCTCGACCCAGTTCGAATGGGAATACAAATCCTGGATCGGGTGCAGCGCATAGCCGAACACGGCTGCCGCATCGGACGGGCGCGGCTCGTCGGGGTGGAAGAGACCGGTGACGCCCCAGGTATCGCTGTGAAAGTTCTCTAAGAAATTATTCGTGTCAACCTGGCTTGAGTAGATTCCGTTGATGTTGCGTGCCGAATTCTCCCAGTCGCAGCCATCCATGTGACTCCACAGGGTAGTTGTGTGCTTGTGATCCATGTGGAGGTTCGTTTGCACCGTCCTCTCCAGCAGTCGCGGACGCATGAAGGCCAAGCCTCTCTCCGTGATCTCCCGATGGCAGACGGGGACACCAAGGTCTTTGCACACGGTGGGGGACCTCTGACAGTACGGGCCAGCCTCTTCGCAAAATGCCGCTGCCGGGGACGCCCAGAGGAGGCCCGATAGCGCCCCAGCGATGCACAGCAAGCTTTGTCGCAGCATAATATTTATCCCCGATGTCTTCTATTCATGACCACCAGCCCCTGGCGTAGTTCCACTGCAAAGGCGCATCATTCGCCCCCCCTTGGGGCGCTGAACATCTGAGGACCGGTCTCCACGCCGCCCGGGACGCGGAGGAGAGGAAACGTTGTTTGCCCCGCGACCGCGCAGCGGTGCCAATGGCCTGACTTGGACTGGGAAGGGCTCAATGCTCGCACGCGACAGTTCTCCTCCGCGACAGAACACCCGACCTACCGGCAGAGCAGGGTCGAGCCCGAGCCGTTGAAGGCGCAGATCCCGTCCGGCGGCGTCCAATTCGCCGCGCCGCAGCGCCCGGTCAGGTCTGCTTGATCGAGCCGTACTTCTACCTCCAGCGGCAGGTCCGCCGACGCCACCGCCAGGTTGAGGCCCTTGCCCTTGAGGTCGAAGCTGCCCTGGCCGGTGGCGTCGTCCCACTCGAGTTTGACCTGGGTTACGCCCGAAATGCCGATCTTGCTCTTCCACTGCGTCTTGCCGCCGCGCGCACTGGACTTCCAGCCCTCGCCGCTGGTGCGCGAATATGCGCCGCCCGGCAACGTCACCTGATAGAGCGGCGTGCCCCCAGTCGCCTGAATCACCAGCTCAAAGCCAGTGGTTGCCGGATCGAGACCGCCGGCGATCGGGCCGCCGAGATCGAACTCACCCTTGACCTGGAGCCCCTGCGTACCCGCGGGTTTGTCCACCCCGGTGGCGATCACTCGCCCGATGGCAGTACCCGTGCAACTCAGGTCGGCAAGGGCGTAGGCCGAGAAGTGCGTGACCTCGAAGCAGTAGACGTTGTCCGCCTCCGAGCAGCAGGCTCTCAGGCTGCCATCGTTGAGGTTGCCGCGGACGGTCTCGGGGAGACCGTCGACGCCGAACGCGCCGCACTGCCTCTGCAGCCCGCAGCGCGGCCCCAGCACCGTCTCGGTGCCCGTGGTCTCGTCGTGCAGGGTCGGGCGGAGGTTGGTCTCCTCGACGATGAACTCAAGGTTGTCGACACGGCCGTTGTTGTCGGGGTCCTGCCACGCCATGCAGATCAGCAGCGGCGGGTCGAAGGTCGTGCCGGCCGGCTCCATGATCGCTCCGGTCACGAACTTCCCGACTGCCGTGTTGAGGATGTAACCACCGCCACCCTGGGTCATCGGCGTGACCGAGATCGAAGTCGGACCGTCGACCGCACCCGAAGGGATTCCAACCGTGACGGTGGTGCCGGTGTCGGGGTCGGGTGGCGTTTGGAGGGTGACGTCACCGGCCGCGCCGCACGAGGGGCCGTCGGCATCGACCGAGACGCCTTCGGAGGCGCCGGCACGACAGCAGGGGAACCGCGAGTTGTAGGCGGCAGTAGCGCAGGCCGCGGGCTCGGCCCTCTCGTCGATCCCTGGGCAGACGTCACAAGCGTCGCCACCGCCCGTATCGTTGTCGGAGTTGGCCTGATCGGGATTGCAGACCGTCGGGCAGTTGTCGCAGAGGTCGCCGACGTTGTCATGGTCCGTGTCGATCTGGTCAATTGGACCGCCGTGCACGCGGGCGAGAAACATCACGTCGACGCCAGACGAGGCGTACATCGTCCCCCCGACCGTGATCGACTTACTGTGGGCCGACATCTCGGCGCTGGTGATGCGGATGCTGGTGAACCCGGGCAACGGCGCGAACGTGACCGTGCCATCACCGCCGCCGAAGGTCGCGTCGAGCGTGCCGTCGGCGGCGTAGCGCAGAAGGACAGCGTTCGTATCAACTGTGGAGCCGACGGCAGTGATCCGCCCCACGTTGTCGATCACTACGTCTTCGAACATCGCGCCCGATCTGGTCACCACGCCGTCGCCACCGCCAAAGCCCGTGTCCACCGCCCCCGTCGAGGTGAAGCGCCGGACAATGCCGGTCCAGCCGCCGGTACAAGAGAACACTCCGCAGCTCACGGGGACATGGGACTTGCCACTCACCACGACGTCGCCATCGCTAGCGATCTGGACGCCCGTGGCGACCACGCCATCTTCGAGTGGCCCAGAAGAAGAGAGCCCCCCCGCCATCACCCCGCCCGTGCCAAAGCTCGAGTCGAGAGCGCCGGTACTCGTGAAGCGCGCCACGAACCACCCCGTGCCCGTGGGGTGCCACCCGGAGCCTGCGTTCGAGGCGCCCGTCCTGCCGACCACCACGATCTTGCCATCGCTCTGCAGCGCCACCTCGAAGGCCTCCGCCCCGCCGCTGCCGATAGCGTGCGTGATGATGCCGTCGCCGCCACCGAACGACGTATCGACCGCCAGGTCGCTGTTCAGGCGCACCAGTGCCACGCGCGAAGGGGTCGAATAGCGCGTACCAACCGCGATCAGATCGCCGTCGGAAGAGGAGCGCGCGATGCCGAAGGCCTTGGCACCGCTGCCCTCGATAAGCGTCTGAAAGGTCGCGGCCTCGGCCCCAGAGCTATCGATCTTGGCGACCATGAAGTTCGGCGACCCGGAACACGCTGTGTCCCCCGATGCGTGCCTGTCTCCGGCCACCATCAAAGTCTGATTATTAGTGCAAAGGACTCCAGCGCAGGGCGCCCTAACCGCATCGCTATAGGCCGTGGGGCAGCCGCCGGAGTACTGAGCCAGGCCCTCCTGTGGCGCATTGCCCCCAAAGCTCGGCGCGGGAACGCCAGTCGAGAGGACGCTGAAGGCGGCTCTCCCATTGAAAAATGGGCTGGCGGTCGGGCCGAGAACCACCAGATTATCGGGGGGGCGGGCGTCGCGGAAACTCGGCGTGGCGAACGACGCCACGGCACGGGCCTCGGTGTCCAAGAAACGTCCGTCAATGAAGTCTCCGGCCGCCGGAGCCAAGACGATGCCGTCCCCCGAGAAGCTCGTGTCCATATCGCCGGGATCGATGGCATGTGCTGGCGCCACGAGGGCAAGTGCCAAGCCGACCGCACCCCAGGCCGGAACCAAGAATTCGCGCGCGGTACTTCTGACGGCAGCCCGGTCGTGGCGGCCCGTCGGCGGGTCTGCGGTCGTGGTGCGGACGCCCGGTCCAGGGGGGCTTGGCGAACCGGGCCGGTCGGATCCCGCCGCAGTCCGGAGATTAGCGTTCACCTCAGATCCGCGGTGATGAGAGGGAACCCGACTCATTCAGCCTCCGGAGAGTCGTGGCGCACATGCGTGGCGCGGAGCTTCGCTTGGTAGGTTCCACGCAACGGCCGGCCGTCCACGTCGATCTCGAAGCGCAGCGCGATCTGTGCCTGCATGGCCCCGCTCCCCCCGAGTCGAAGATCGAGCTTGGGAGCGCCCACCATGCGCACCAAGGGCTCATCCACACCGAGTGACTTGGCCGCCTCCTCGAGCAAGCTCACGAACGCGTCGCCGGACTCTGGCGCGGGGAGCAGGCGCAGCCTGAAGCCGGCAGAGTCGAGGGCGAGCCAGGTGCCCTTGAGGAGCTGACCAAGGGGATCGATCGCCTTGAACGAGCCGTCGCCAAGCCGGAACGCGAACGCTGCCTCCTGCCCCGCCGAACCGAGCTTGGCCACCCGAACCGTCTGCCGGCCTTCGAAGATCACCGGCACCGAGCAGGCGGCACACGTCGAGTCGCCGGGCTCCGGTGCGGGGTCGGGCGTCGGGTCGAGATCCGCGATCGCGCCGACGAACGCGGAGGCGCGCGACGGCGCCGCACCCAGAACCGGCTCAGGCGGCGCCACAGTGGCAAACACCGTCAGGGTTCCATTCGGGAGATCGGTGATCCAATCCATCCACCCGCGTCTGAGAACGTAGCTCGGGCAGGTTGCGCTCGAATCGTGTAGCGCAAAGAGCGCGCAGCGGTCGCTCTCGGAGATGCCTTCCGCCTTCATCAAATCGGAAAGCCCGCCGAGGAAGTTTTCCTCGGTCATCGTCTGGCCACGTTCATCCCAGTGCTCGAAGAGGGTCTTCAGGTGGAAACCCCGAAGCTTCACTGCCTCGTCCTGGCTGTCCGAGTCGTCGTCCGCGCCGACGTGCGTGAGCGGCCCGTTTGGCACGGCCTGCGCCCAGTGCGAACCGTCGTTCGGCGAGAAACCCTGGTGTTGTCCGTGGCCGTCGAAGGCATCGTGCAGGATCGAAGTGACACGTGCCACTTGATGTCCGAATTCGCTCCGGGCTGAGAAGTTCCGATCGAAGCATGGATAGCCCGCCAAGCAGTAGTGCATGTTCAGGGAGGACTTGGCGTCGGTGGTGGAGAAGTAGTTCGTGCCCCCGACGATCTGCTCGCTGAGGAAGTCCGCGAACGCCTCGGTCACGTAGCTTGTATCATTGCTCGCGACCTGGTTGGCCGACGCGAGGATGACGTCCGTCCACGCCATCTGGAAGGCGTCCTCCCCGCGATCCAGCAGCAGCTCACACATCACCGCATGGCCGTACTCGTGAACCGGGACGCCGCGGGAGTTGTCGAACGCCGTCGGCAGGACCACGTCGACCGAATAGAAGAACTCGCTGACGGACGCGCCGGTCGCGATCGCGAGGAAGCCGGGGTGCACAAGGCCCAGCAGAGCGGTGAGGTCCGCTAGCAGAACGGTCAGGTTCGGCCTTCGCCCCATGCAGGGCGCAAACGCGCGGTCCTCAACCGAGAGCGTGTCGGCGCTTCCGCCGACCAGCACTGTGATCTTCGGCACGTCGATTTCAGCGATCGTCTTAAGGTAGTCGTGCGCGTCGGTCATCGCCGCGAGTGTGTTGATATAGCCCTTGCGGACGTCGATCGTCTGGTTCGTTTCCGGGGCGGTGAGCCTGCCCAGATCCGCGACGCAGACCGTGGTTTCGATTAGAGACTTGGTTAGTTCGGCAACGTGATTCTCGACCTTGATGCACACCTTGGTATTCGAGTTCTTCGCCACTCTCAGCGCAACAAAGCCCGCCTCGTTGGTTTGTTCGATGAAGGCGGCGAGGCCCTGGCGCACCTCGATCTTCACGCGATCGAGGTACAGCGGTCGGCCACTCCAGCCGCTGCGCATGACCTTGTCGGTTCCGAAGAGCGGGTCCGTGTTGAGCAGCCGGAAGTTCAGCCTGAGAATCACTTCGCCCTTGACGAGCCTCGTGATTTTTCCAAGGGCGCCCTGCACCGCCTCGATCACCAAGTCGATACCCTCGGCTAACCAGCCGACGACCATGTTGAGGAGCCAGCCAAGTAGCGGCTGCGAGATCTCGCATACGCGGTCGCCGTTCTCGTCGATGTAGCAGCGTTCTTCTGGAATCGCGTTGAACTCGAGACCCTGCTCGCCGAGGTAGACGTAGTTCAGTTCGTGGCGTCTAAAGCCGGAACCGAGCGCCGCGTCCACCGGCACGCGCCGGAAGACCAGCGCGCGGATGGCGGGCTCTTCGCCCCGGCCGATCTGCTCGAGCGCCTTGACGCGGAGCGCGTTGTAGACGGGTCCGGGAACTACCGCGAACAGCCAACGCCCAATCGGCACGCATCCGCCGCCACCGGGCGGGAGATGCGTGCCGATCCCAGGTGCCCCCGCGGCAGCGATCCCCTCGGTGATCGGGCCGGGGTCGCAGGCTTGGGCGATCGCTTGGCTGTCGTCCCAGCTCGCCAACTCCTCAGGAAAGATGGGTTCGTCCTGCACGTGCATACCGAGGCGACGGAGACTGTATTCGATCCCCGGATCGTTGCCCTCGACCAGCACGTTCATGTGATATAGGTGGGGCGTGGCCGCCCTAGGGTCTTCGTCGAGTTCCTCTGTGTCGATCCAATCGAAGAGCCGGAGCATCTTGGCGCTCTCCGCCTCGCTGATGCCGAGGCCCTCGAAGCCCAACCTCCAGTCAGTCGTTGTGCATGCAGTGTGGGTCTCCTCGGGCCCGATGGTCAGGCGGTAGCAATACTGTTTGCCGATGCCGACGTCCTCGTCCCGGATTTCAATGTTTGACCCGGGGGTAAGGTAGCCGGTGAGGCTGCCGAAGGGCGCGAAGGTGCCCCCGGGGGGCTGCTTCGAGAGCCTACTCACCCCAAACGCCGGCGGTCGCACGCGGATCTCGATGAAGTCGACGCCGACGTGCCCGATCGAGAGCAACGGAACCGTCGGCGGAGCCGTCGGCTGCGGCGTCTCGAGCGGGCCTGGGGTCTGAGACGGGTCGGGGGTCCGCGGGGGGAGGCGCGGAGACCCGCCCGGCAGAGCGTGACTCGGGCTCGGAATGGTGATCGTCGCCAAGCAAAGGGCGAAGGCGATGCGCTTCCACCGCGCCGCGTTCTCTGCGGTCCGCATGGGCCGGGTGGAGCGGAGCGGACCAGCGATAGCCGTATCCTCTTGATGCGGCGGATTAGAAGCCGCCGGAACAGTGTGAACGAGCCTAATGGTCGAACTCATGTCGATAATCTCCCACTTGAATCTGAAGTAAACTGAGGTGGACCCGGAGCGTTCCATCTCACCTAGGCTGCTCCGGTGTTCGGCCGTCACCCTCATTCCTCCCCAAGACCCGTTCATTCCGAGTGAACAATGTTCATTCCGAGTGAACAATTGCGGCTTCTCACGACCTTCTTCCCCTGCAAGGGTTCGCTGGGGTGGGCCTCCCGCGGTGCTCCGTGCCGTGCGCGACCCCGGCAAGCCGAGGACTCAGGGAGGTGGAGCGGCGCCTGGGGAGCCTGTCGCTCGCGGCCAAGGCGTAATCCCCGCGCGCGGGCACGCCGGCCGTGGGCCGCGGGCACCTGCCACCGCGCAGCGCGGGCACGAGGGCGGAGGGCACGCGCTCGCTATCTCCGCCGACGAGAGCCTAGCTGCAGCACTCTTCACGCAGAAATGCGGCGGCCACGACGGGGGACAGCCGCCCACCCGCCGTCCCGGTTCAGGAAAGCGGCGCCGCGCAGAGCATCGGGACAAACGTCACGTCGCCCGCAGCGAAGCTCGAGAGATTTCGGTCCGCGTCGCGCTCGAACACCACCAGCTCCTGAACCTCGGTGCCGAGCGGCAGCACGGCCCGCCCGCCCGGTGCGAGTGCTGCGAGGATCGCGGGCGGCGGCTCAGGCGCCGCACAGGCGACCACGATTGCGTCAAAGGGCCCTTCGCGAGCCGCGATCGCGCCACCATCGCCGAGCACCACCCGCACGTTGGTGTGGCCGAGATCGCGCAGGCGCGTCCGGGCAGCAAGGGCGAGTTCAGGCACGATCTCGGCCGACACGACCTCCGGAACGATGCAGCCAAGAATCGCGGCCTGGTAGCCACACCCCGTCCCGACGTCGAGGACTCGACGGGGCTCGTTGCGGATCGCGAGTTCGGTCATCAAGGCAACAATATAGGGCTGGCTGATCGTCTGCCCGAAGCCGATCGGCAGCGGGCGATCCTCGTAGGCGTGCGGGCGCGCCTCGGGGGGAACGAAACGTTCCCGTGGTACTTGTCGCATCGCAGCCAACACCCGGAGGTCGGCGATGCCCCGCGGCACGAGCTGGAGGCGGACCATCGCCTCGCGGGCGGCCGTCTCGCCGCCGGCCACAGCCGCGCTCGCTCCGGGTTCCGCCGCCACAGCACTTGCCTCCTCCCCGAGGCTGCCCCAGTGAGCGCAACGAAGCCAGGCCCGGGGCCGTTGCTGTGCTCAGCCCGGATGCGATGCCTGCGGCCGCTTCAGGGACGCCGGCCGCTCGGCGACGATCCCCTTGGGTGTCTGGCCGCCCGACCGGTCGCCGTCGTCGGACGTTCGGTCGAGGCGTGCGGCCCGCGCGGTGTCCGAAGGGACCGCACGACCGTCCAGGTGGAAAATAGTATCTACGGACACGCCCATCCCATCCGCGATGCGAAGAGCCGTGATCAAGCTCGGCGCGACGTGACCGTTCTTGATGCGGTTGAGATGGCTCTGGTCGATGCGCGTGCGCGTCGCGAGTTCCGACTCGGACATGCCACTCTCGAAGAGCAGGCGGTTCAGTTGATTTTTGAGCATCCTCATCCCCTCCCGGATCGATGCCGTGCTGGCGACCGCAGGAGACCACGGCCCGGTCAGGGCGATAAGTCCGGGCTAGCTATCGGACGGCGTGGTGAGCCGGCGGACCGCCCGCCGGACGACGCGGGGATCGGGGGCTTGGCGATGATCGGGAACCGGCACGCCGCGGACGCCTGCACCTGCCGCGGAACCGCCTGCCGACCAGCCCCAGTCGACCCGGCTTCGCGCCGAACTCAGGTCCGCCACCGTGGATGCCCCGGTCGGCACTCGGCAT
>SXGS01247400.1_pt1 | contig 17218 bp, 14 predicted proteins | sample 3174681 | NCBI WGS metagenome assembly SXGS01 (sample SAMN11356861, study PRJNA531348) | freshwater metagenome | isolation source: freshwater sample F1-80 | place: China: Fuxian Lake, Yuxi | collected 2017-12-25 | reverse complement strand
GTCGCGCAGCACGGTGATCCGGTCGGCCAGTCGGAAGATCTCATCCATCTTGTGCGAGATGTAGAGGATCGTGACACCGTCGGCCCGCAGTCGTCCGATGATCTCGAACAGCCGTTCGGTTTCCGTTTCGGTAAGTGCGCTGGTCGGCTCGTCCATGATCAGGATGCCGGCCCGTTTCGACAGTGCCTTTGCGATCTCGACCAACTGCTGATCGCCGACTCGCAGTTCGCCGACCCGCTGATCGGGATCGAGCCGGCAGCCGAGTTGCCGGAACAACTCGGTTGTCTCTTGTCTCGCCGATATTTCGTCGAGCAATCCGAACGCTCCACGCCGTTCGCGGCCCAGAAAGATGTTCGCCGCGACCGAAAGCTGTTCGACGAGGTTCAATTCTTGATGAATGATGCTGACGCCAGTCGCCTCGGCATCGCGAGTGCTTGCGAAGCGGACCGGCTCGCCGCGTAGCCGCAGTTCGCCGTCGTATTCGGTGATAACGCCGCTGAGGATTTTCATCAGCGTGCTTTTGCCGGCTCCGTTCTCGCCGACGATGGCGTGCAGTTCACCGGCCGCGATCTCCAATGAGACTTCCTGCAACGCGACCGTTCCTGCGAATCGCTTCGTAATCTGCCGCACTTCGATCAACGCCATCTCGACAGTTCCATTCGATTGCCTGCGGAAGTCTCGGATGACATCGACGTCCTGAAATAGCCACCACCACTTTGCGGAGGCTGGATGGTTTTGTCGGATCTTCGATTCGATTTGTCGATGCTTCGAGGCGGCTGCATCCGCTTTTGCGCCTCGCGCTGCTGGCGGAGCAAGTTCAGCACCTGCTTCTGGACCGTCGGCGTCTGTCGGACCACAAGGCTGCCAACGGTGTACAACTCGGTCATCGTGCCTCCCTCGCCGTGGCTTTGAAGCCATGGACCGCTCGTGCTGGTTTCCAGCATGCGGATGAGTGATTGGTAGTCTTCGCCTGGGCCGATCAAATCGGAGACGGGATAAGTGTGGCTGACCAACCGTTGATTCTCCTTCTGAGTGGTCGTCACGAGCAGCACTTCGTTCTCGATGACTGCCGACAGTTGAAGCGGACGCAGGAGCAGTTCCAGTGCCGAGCGGCCGGTGACTTGATTGAGCCGAAGAGTCACCGGCGTGTCGGTGGCGATCCCTTCTTCCGTCAGCGATTCGTTGTCGATCACGACGTTGATCCCGAGCTGCCGGGCGAACGAGCCGACCACTTCAGTCAGCGGCGTGTCCTGAAAGCTGATCGACAGCGACTTGTCCAAACTGCTCTCGATGTGCCGTTCGCTCTCGCTTGTGAGACCACGCAACACGTCGACGAACTTGACCGGCGCGGCCGATCGTTTCAGCAACGCCGATGCCGCGGCGGCGCGTTGTTCGTCCCACTTTTGAAGTTCACTCTTGCTGGCATTGTTGAGGTTGCTCTTCTGGGCTGCACGCAGGGTCCGCAGCAATTCGAGAATCTCTCGATGGACTTCGTACGACTGCTGGATGCTGAGGCTGCCGGTATTTTCAAACTCCGTCATGTTCCCCCCTTCGCCGTCCCGATTCTGCCAAGGCCCCGAGGTTTCCGTTTCGAGCAGCATCATCAGGCTCTGAAAGTCGCCGACGTTGGTTCCGGGAATATGACAGAGATCAGACACGGGATAAGTCCGCGTCTGAAGCGTCTCTTTCGCCTTCGCCAGAGTTGTCACCCGCAAGACCTCGTCCTTGGGAATCGCGGCGAGTTGCAGCGGTGTCACAATCAGATTCAACGTCGATCGCAGCTTCAGGCCGCGCAGCGTTCGCGTCACCGGCGTGTCGGTCGCGATCCCTTCTTCTTGAAGAGCTTCTGTGTCGATCACGATTCTGATCGACGCTTGCTTCTCGAAGAACGCCACAACATCCGTCAGCGGTTGATCCTGGAAGTCGCAGTCGATGGGTTTCTCCAACGCGTTTTCGAGACGCTGCTCCTGCGGAGTGAGCGGCGGCAGGAATTCGGCGAACTCGGCCCGCCCCGATGAAGGCATCGTGGCTGCGGGTGCCACGGCAGATTGCTCCGCCGGTGTCGTCGCTCCGGGCATCGCGAATCGCCACAGGCCGAAGAGGCCGAGAGCGACCAAGCCCCCCAGCAACGAAGAGACGACCAAGGCCGGGACAATCGGAAGCTCGGAACGGGAAGTTTGGGGTTCGGACATGGCAGAGTCCTCGTGGGGCACGGCGACAGCGAGCCGGTTGACCCCATCCTACCGCAGGTTTGGTCGGCGACCACTGGGAGGGCGAGGCTCCTGCCGAGCCGGGTCGGAGAGAACGCGTGATTCACGCACCGGCTCGGCGGGAGCCTCGCCCTCCCCGCGCGTCGCATTCTGAATTGGCCGTTTGAAATCCACGATTGGATGCCGCTACCCTCCCGGCGACGTTGCACGAAAGAATCGTTGCGGCGAATGGCCCTCATTCAGACGGACGCACAATGAGCACGGACGGCGGGACGGCAGGCGGAAACGGAACCTACTCCCTGACAGAATCAGCACCAACTGCGAAGCCATTGGTGGTCGGCGTGCTGCGCGAGACGTTTCGGGAAGAACGCCGCGTTGCATTGATTCCCGCGTCGATCGCGGTGCTCAAGAAGGCCAAGCTGGAGGTCGTCGTGCAAGCCGGAGCCGGAACGTCGGCCGGGTTTGTCGATGCGGAGTACCTCTCGGCCGGCGTCGAAGTCTTACCGACTCGCGAAGAGGTTTTCTCGCGAGCGGACATTTTGTGGCAAGTCCGCACGGCGGGAGCCAACGCCGATGCGGCGGATGCCGACATTGCTCTGTTGCGGCAGGGGCAAGCCGTGATGGGTTTGTGCAATCCGCTCGGTTGTCCAGAGTTTATGAAGCGAGTCGCTGCGCGCGGTGCCCTGGCGTTCGCTCTGGAATTGCTTCCGCGGATCACGCGTGCTCAAAGCATGGACGTGCTGTCGTCGCAGGCGTCGATCGCCGGTTACAAGTCGGTGCTGTTGGCGGGCGAACTGTCGCCGAAAATGTTCCCGATGATGATGACGGCGGCGGGGACAATCACGGCCGCGAAGGTGTTCGTGATCGGCGCGGGTGTCGCCGGCTTGCAGGCGATCGCGACCGCTCGACGATTGGGCGCGGTGGTCAAGGCGACGGACGTGCGATCGGTCGCGAAGGACGACGTGCAAAGTCTCGGCGCGAGATTCATCGACATGGGCCTGGGTGATGCGGCCGGCGGCGGCGGTTACGCGAAGGGTATGGACGCGGAATTTTATCAGCGACAACAGGCGGCTCTGTCACCGGTGATCGCCGAGAGCGACATCGTCATTACGACGGCGGCGGTGCCGGGGCGAACGGCTCCGCGATTGGTCTCGGCCGAGATGGTGCGGTCGATGTCTCCCGGTTCGCTGGTGATCGACTTGGCGGCCGAGCAAGGGGGCAACTGCGAATTGACTCGGCCTTGGGAGACTGTCGTCGAAAATGGCGTATCGATCATCGGCTGCGTCAACTTGTCGGCGTCGGTGCCGTTTCACGCCAGCCAAATGTTTTCACGCAACGCAACGACGTTTCTGCTGTCGCTGGTGAAAGAGGGGCACTGGGCCATCAACCGTGAAGACGAGATCGTGCAAGGGACGCTGGTCACGATCGACGGGCAAGTCGTGCATCCGAAGGTGCATGAGCTATTGGCGTCAGACGCGGGCGAACGCTGAACTTGTCAAAGTGCCGAACTCGCGGCGATTGATCCTCGGATGAAATGGCGAGGCAGCATGACGGACCAACCGGCGAAGTTTGATCGTCCGCACGTCATCGGCCCATTCGTGGTCGCGCTGTTGGCTCTGCTTTCGGTCGTGCTGACGCTCGATGCGGCCGGCGATTACCCGAAGCTGTTCGAGGGGCCTGGTGTCACACTCGACGAGTCGTTCAACGTGCAAATGGGCGTCTATCAGTGGCGAGTGCTCCGTGACGCTCCCAATATGATCCTGCTGCTGCCCGAAAGCGTGAATGACGCCTTCGGGCCAAAATCGAATTACAACCCGGACCATCCGCCTCTCGGTCGAGTCTGGTTGGGCTTCTGGCATGACTTGGTCGAGTGGTTGTTTCCACCGAGCGATCATCCGGCGAATGAGCACGGAATCCGATTCGTGACCGATTGTGCTCGTGTCGGCTCCGCAACGGCGTTCGCGTTGACGGTCTTTTTGATCGGCGTGTTCACGGCGAAATGGTACGGCCGAGCCGCCGGGATCGTTGCTTCCGTCTCGCTGGTGCTGATGCCGCGCGTGTTCGCGCACGCGCATCTCGCGTCGCTGGAGACGTTCATGAACCTGACGTACTCCGCAACGATCTTGTCAGTCGCGCATTGGTGGACGGTCGCGGCGAGCGGAGGGTGTCAACCCTCCGAGAAAACTCAGACCACCGATCAATCACAAAAGCTCGGAGGACTGACGTCCCCGGCTCGTCTGGTTTGTTGCGGAACGGGCATTCTCTTTGGACTCGCACTGCTCACGAAGATGCAAGCGATTCTGATTCCGCCGGTCGTTGGATTGTGGGCGATGTGGCATTGGCGAGTCCGTGCGTTCAAACCGTTGGCGATTTTCGGCTCTGTCGGACTCGCGGTCTTCTTCGTTGGCTGGCCGTGGCTGTGGCTCGATCCGGCAAAGAACTTTTACGAGTACTTTGCGCGAACGACCAACCGCGCGGTTTTGAATTGCTATTACCTCGGCCAAGTCTGGGCCGACAAAGACGTGCCGTGGCATTACCCGTTCGTGATGTTCGCCGTCACGGTGCCGATTGGATTAAATCTGCTGGGATTGCTTGGCGTCTCCGCTCAATACACTCGTATCGCGAGTGAAGGAGAACGGGCCATCGTCCCTCGCTTACGCTTCGGGTTTGTGTGTGGGGCACGCGAGCAACTGGTGCTCGCGGCAACTCTATTTCCGCTCGTCTTATTCGCACTGCCCGGTGTCGCGGTCTATGACGGCGAGCGGTTGTTTCTCATCAGCTATCCGATGTGGGCAGTGCTGGTCGGACGCGGTGCAGAAGTGATCCTCAGCCACCTTCGTGCGAAAGCGGAATTGGGCTGGTGGCCCATCGTCGCCAGTGGCCGAGCGCGTGGCGTCGTTATGACTCTGTGGTTGTTGCCTCAAGCCGTCGGCGTCATCGCCATGCACCCATGCCAGTTGAGCTACTACAACTTGTTGGTCGGTGGTTTAAGCGGCGCTGATCGGCGGGGTTTTGAGCGGACGTATTGGGGAGACAGTTTGACACGCAGCGAGCTGACGGAAATCGCAGAGTGGGGCGGTCTCGGAGCGACGTTGGTGGTTGAGCCGGTGTTGCACCAGTTCCAACTTGGCGAACTCACTCTCCAGTCGCCGATTTTGCGACGCGCTCAGGTCCGAGCGCTGACGGCTGACGAAGGCAAGACCATCACGCGAAAAGGCCAGACGGTATTCCGAGTCGCGTTCTATCGGAAAGCTGACTTGCCGCGAGAGGACTGGGATTTCGCGAGATCCGAGCGTGAATCCGGTTTGTCACGGAGCGGCGTGCTGTTGTCTCGCTTGTGGGCCGAGTCGCCCAAGCCACGTCGTTGAAGCAATTGTGAGTTCGCGTCGGCCCCGATTATCAGTCGGCTTTGGCGGGTGCATCGTCGGACGTCGGTGAGGGCACTTTCGGCGTGGCGGCGGGAGCCGGAGGGACGGGCGTGAACGGCAACGGAACCGGAGCGGGAATCTCTTGCTCAAATGTCGCTTCGCCCGGCAGCAAATTGGGAGCGAACGGCACACGGTGATTCTGTGTCGGAGGTTTGCGACGCAGCTTCTTGAACCAGTTCTTGTCGTTGATCGCTGCAGTAATTTGGTCGCGCAGCCGGAGCGAGTCGTTGTCGAGACGATTGTGACGCAGTGATTCGTCGATGTGGCGTTTGGCACGCGGGGCGTCACCTTCCTCGAAGTAGCGGGCCGCCCGTTCGTACTCGATGCGGGCCAGATTTTGACGATTGATTGGCGAGAGTTTGTCGCGGTACTCCTCGTGGCGGCGTTCGTTCTCCGTGCGGGCGAGATCACCTTCGCACTCGGCCTCGGGATCACGAATGATCCTGGGCGTGATGAGCACAATCAGTTCCGTGCGGTTCGTGTCGTTGGACTTGTTCTTGAACAGATTGCCGACAACTGGCAGCGCGCCCAAACCGGGAACTCGTGATTGCGATTGATTCGCCTGTTCCTCGATCAGCCCGCCGACCACGATGGTCGCCCCGTCGCGGATCATGACGTTCGACGTGACCTCCGTCGTGCGAGATTGTGGCAGGCCAGATTCGTTGATCGTGCCGTCGGATCGTTCCGGGTGAATTTCCATGCGGACCAGTCCGTCCTGAGTGACGAAAGGGCGCAGCAAGAGTTTTGTGCCGACCTCCAGGAAGTTGATGTTCTCGATGCTTTGCGTGCCGTTGAACGTCGTCGTTTTGTAGCCCAGACGTTGACCGATGATGAGTTCGGCCTTCTGTTTGTTGAGTACTCGCACGCTGGGCGAGGCCACCACGCTGGTTTCGGCCAACGTTTCCAGAGCCTCGACGAAGCCAGACAGATCGCCGTTGATGAAACCGTACTTCAGTCCGGCGGTACTGGCGACGAAGTCACCGGCCACCGGCAGGAGCGTTTCCTTATTGAAGCCCACGTTGCTGTTGATCTGCGATCCACTTCCGGTGGTGACCAACTGCTTGTTGCTACTGTTGAGCAGCGCAAAGTTCACACCGAGCTTCATGGAGTCCGTCAGCTTGACGCTGAGGATCATCGCCTCGATGACAACCTGCGAAGGGGGGACGTCGATCTCGGCCAGAATGGCTTCCACCTGAGCGATCACATCGGGATAGTCCACGATCAAAAGCGCGTCTGTCTGAGCCAAACTGTTGCCGCCGACTTTCGTTTTCGATTCCTCCAGGCCAACCTCCGAAGGGGTCGTGACAGCAATCAATCCCGCCGGTTTCGAGAGCATTGGCGTGATCAGCATTTGCAGGTCTTTGACGCTGACGTATCTCGGCCGAAAAACTTTTGACACGGTTTTTCGGGCGGCTTGCTTGCGGGCCAGCGAATCGGTCGCCGTCCACACGAAAACGAAATTTCCTTCCCGCTCGTAGACGTAGCCCAGCGATTTGGTGATCGCGTCGAGTGCTTCTTCGGCGGTGACATTCTGCAAATTCGCGGCAGGGACACGTCCAGCTACACCGCGTCCCACGAGGATATTCAATCCCGAAAGTTGGCCGAGCGCGGCGAGTGCTTTGCTGATGTCCACGTCATCGAAGTCGATGTGGTCGAAGCGGTCCTGATGGCCTTCGGACGGTTCAAATCGCATGGCCCCAGGTTTGTTGTCGTCGGCTGTCTTGTCGTCGTCGAGCGGTTCGGCCGGCGCGTTGGGTTTTGGTGGATCGGCCTTCGGCTCCGGCAACTTGGCGGGGTCGGCCGCGTTCGGTTGAGCGTCTTTCAACTGCTGCAAAAGCTTTTCGATCTGCTCGGTTTGTTTGTTCTCTTGAATCTGCTGCAGCGTCTCGAGGGCCTTCTGAACTTCGTTCGACTTCTGTTCCGTTTGTGCTTGGGCCAACTGATCGATCTTCTTTTGCATCGCGGTCAAGTGTGATTCGAACCGAGCGGAATCCGAGTTCTGAGGAATCTCCGCCGGCAGAAAATCCATCGCCGGTCGATTGGTTGTGCGAGCCGCTCGCGGCTGAAGGACCGCTTCCTCAGCATCCAGGTCCAACTCGTCCACGTCATCCGGCTCGATGGCTGCGCGATCGCGACCGGAAAGGCGGCCCAGTTCCGGCGGAATTCGGGTGGCTGATCGCGACGGATTGAAACGCTGGCTCTTGGCCGAGTCGGCCAAGCGAGGCGGCTCTGGTGCTTCATTGTCAAAGAACGAGTCATCATCCAATCGTGGTTTGGATGACGGCTGAGCGATGGTCTCGTCGAGCCGCCGGCGAACCGTTTTTTTGGCAGCGAAGTCTTGAGGACTGCCGGAATGCGATGAGGCTGAGGCCGCCACAAACTCGACGTTTCGGTCCGACACCGGTGCCGCATCTGCGTTCTCACGAGGTAAGGTGCCCTGTGTTCCGAGCACCCAAGCGGCGAACCCAATCACCATCACGGTGGCGATGCTCAATGCTCGCGAAGCTGTTTTGAGAGGTGTCGTTGCCATGCCGCCGGTCGTCCCTGACTAGGCGTGATTCGGTCCTAGTCTTCCGACTCGCCACTCGAGTCTTTCAACGTCAACTGCCAACTCTGAGAACCGTCGGTCAGAGTCACAGACTTGCGGTTCACAGACTCCAGCAGCAGTTGTCGGTCATTCCACGAAATGCTCTGTCCCTCGCGGAACAGTTGATTGTTGATGATGGCCACTCGACGACTTGGTCCGATCAACGTGCTCTTCAAAACCAGACCGTCAAGTTTTTCAATGGGCTTTAATGTGGGCTTGGCAGTCGAGCCAGAAGGATCGGCAAGAGTGTCCTCGGCAATGAGCACCGGCAGCGGCAACAACTCATCATTCAGACCGAAGGGCTTCTGCGGCATTTCCTCGGCGCTGGCGGGTTGCAAGAGCGGCTGTTCGTGAAGCAACTTTTGCAGAGTCTTGCTGTCACGCGACTTTTTGGCGGACTCTGGCACGGTCGACGATGAACTGGAGGTGGTCGACATCGAACCACTCGGCGCGGCCTTGGCATCAACCGACATCGGTGGGGCGGCGGTCGCTCCGCTGGAAAACGCTTTCAGCAAGGGAGGCACCCAAAAGTACAAGCCGACCAGCAACAACAACGCGAGCACGGCCGTCTTGCCGGCACTGGCTTTCATGTCGCGAACAAGTTGCTTGGAAATCAACGAGAGGTTCATGGCTTGTGCGTCGAACCTGGCGAGTTGCCAGTCTCCTGCGAGTTGAAGTGCTCGAACTGTTGGTCAAATCAAATGGGTCGAGACAGGCGGGTGCCTGTTCCTATTTCAAGGAATCATCGGCTTGAGTCTGAGTCGGGCTGTCGCTCTTTTCGGAAAAATCGACAAAGCTTGCCCGCTTTACGAAGACGGAGAAGGTCAAGTCAGCCTTCAACGTATCGCTGGATTGCTCAGATTCGCTCTTCAATTGCAGCCGTTCGACGGTGAAGAGAGTCGGCTGCGATTCGAGTCCATGCAGGTATTGCGCGAAGCGGCGGAAGTTGCCGGAGATCGTTACTTGGTACGGAATGACGCGATAGGTTTCACGCATGACCGTCGCGAGCGGTTGGATACGATCCATCTTCAACCCCGCTGAGTGTGCGAGATTGGCGACCTGTTGCAGCACGCCGTGCAGTTCGTTTTCGTCGTCCAGGAGTCGGTCGAGTTGCAGCAGCGCCGATTGTTGTTCGGCGTGCTTGTCGCTCTGCATCGCGGCTTGCTGAATGAGCATCGGGGCCGAGTCGATCGTCCGGTTGGCGATGGTGATCTCGCGCCGCGCCGCTTGGCAGGCTCGTTCGCCTGGCAAATACACGACCAGCACAAAGAAACCGACAATGCCGATCGTTCCCACGATCGAATACAGGTTGTCTCGGCGAAGGCAGTCTTTCATCGGGCGGCCCCTTTCGTCTCGCGAGAACGGGACTCCTTCGAGATTCGACGAACTGCCGCCGGTTCGCGATCCAGCAATGCTTCCGGATTCTTGACCTGCAATCGCACCTCAAATTTTCGCCAGGTCTCTTCGCGCACGGGATGTTGACCGGTGAAGGACAGCGTGACTCGCTCGAACAACTCGGTCTCGCGCAATGCCACCAGGTACTGCGAGATCGTCAAGTCATCCGGGGCGATACCACTAAGAGTCAACATCGTTGCCGAGAGGTTTGTCGCGTTGCGGAGTTCAGTCAGATCCGACTCAAACGGGGACAGCTTCTTCTCTTTGCTGACGACCGGTGGCGGCAGCGTGCCCGATCGAGCATTAGAGGTTTCCTTCAACGCGGTGTCCGCCTGGCAGTCGTTCAGGCTGACCAATTCGGGAAGCGAATTCGTGATCGCGGTCAACACACGAGTCATCGGCACTCTCAATTCGAGCGTTGTCAGCAGCAGCGCTCGCGTCTCGAGTTCTTTCAGTTGCTGTTCCAACTTCGATTGCGCCTTCACCGGCTGTAACAAGCCCTCTGCCTTCGACTGCAACTCGTCTCGCCGAGCCTCGAGCTTGTGTCGAAGTTGCCGCTGCTGCCAAGTCCCCACCACCGCGATCACCAGAAAGAAAAACACGAACATGCGTCGCCACAGCGTCTTGTGCTCGCGCTGACGCTGGACGTGATAGGTGGCCGGCAGAAAGTCGATTTGCGGAACCATGTGCGAGGGAAATCCCAAATCTCAAATGACAAATCTCAAATCAGGATTCGAGTGATCTCAGTGAAAGTCCCAGCGCCGCGGCCCAACGACCGGGGTGCTCCAACACGTTGGAAGATTGCGGCGGCTGAGCCATCGCGGTGAACGGATTGCCGACTTCGACCGGACAGGACAGCGAGTGACCGAGGTATTCCGCCAACCACGGACTGGCTTCGGACCCAGTGACGATCAGCCTCGCAGCCTGTTGGCCACGAAACGTGACCATGAAATAGCGAAAACAAAGTTCCAGTTCGGACGCCAGCGATTCGAGCTGCGGCCGAATCGCCTCGATCACCGAACGATGCACGTCGCTTTGCGAATCGAGTGTCGCCGAGTTGGTCACGCTCGCTCGCACCCGCATCGCTTCGGAAAGATCGAGGTCCAGATGCTTGGCAACCGCTTGGTCCATCTCGCGACCGCCGCTGCCGACGTACTTCAGAAACAAAACGGAATCGCCATCGGCGATCAACACCGTCGTCAGATTGTCGCCGAGATGCAGATACGCGATCCGTTCACTGTCACTGCGGCCGTGTCGAAACGCTCGCAGGACGGCACACGGTTCGACGTCGATCGCGACCGGCATCAAGCTAGCCCGTTCGAGCACTCGCAGATGCCGCTGCAAAATCGTCTGCTGACAGGCCATCAGCACGACTTCCTGCTTGACGGTGACATCCTGCCGAATCTGCCCGGAGAGCAAGTACCGCAGCTCGGCATTCTGAGCCGGAAACGGCAACCGCTCCTCGGCTTCCCAACGCACGACTTTCTGCATTTCGTCGGGGGGCAACTGCGGCAACCGCACGCTTTGCAGATGCAGGTCATCCGCCGGAACGCAGCTCACCACTCGATGCCCGCGGAAGCCGTGATCGCTGACCATCAACTTCAACGTCGCCGAAACCAACTCGTCGTATTGCTCGTCGGTTTGCTCGCCGCGAACCGGCAACAATCCCTGAGCCAACGCCGTCACGCCGAGACGCGGAGCCGATCCCGCGACCTGCACGAGCGTCACGAACCGCGGACCAAGATGCAGGCCAATCGCCGGACTTCGGGAGTTCAAGAATGGGGACTTCATGTCCGAAACATAGGTCGCGTTTCGGCAACACGCTCTCGGTTCTGAGCGAACTTCAACGCGACATAGGTCGCATAAGTCCTATAGGTCGTATAAACCGCCCCGCTTACACGACACTATTCGCTCCACCCGTGAGCGTCCCGAACCTTGATCATTGCGCCCAGGATCGTGTTCCAGGTCGCCGGATTCTCCAGCGTCGAGTTCGGGAACATGCAGCCGTCCCAGCACAGATGCCGGATGCCACGATCCTTCGCCCCCTTCAGCCAGTAACCGGCCGTCGCGGTGATGTCGAGCTTCCCGTTCGGGTCATCCGCTCGGCAGTGTCGCCCGGTTTTGTCGTGTGAGCCGGAGCCATGCACCGTGCCGTCGTTCTGGGCGACGTGGAAGTCGATCGTCCAGGGCCGTAACGCATCGGTCAGCTTCGTGTACGCCGCGTCGAACTCGGCCTGCGTGTAACCCTCTTTGAGCAGAGCGTGCTCCGGCGCGTTGTAGCCCATCAGATACAGATAGGTGTGAGCTTGGTCCGCTTGGAATCCAACGGTCCCCGGCATGTCGGTCTGTTCGAGCAGATCGACCATGTTCTTCCACGAGTGCATCCCGCCCCAACAGATTTCCCCTTCGGCCGCGAGCCGCTCGCCATGAGCCGCCGCCACGACACCCGCCTCGCGGAACGTCGAGGCGATCTTTTTCGTGTTGCCGACCGGGTCTTCGAGCCAGTGGCTCGGCCCATCCGCCGCGTCGATGCGAATGACTCCGTACTGCCGCACCCCATGCTTGTTGAGAATGCCGGCAATCCGACACGCCTTCTTCACCGCCAGCACGAACTTCGCCCGCTGCTCCGGCCCGCCCATCGCGCTGTCGCCGACGGTTCCCGGCCACACCGGAGCCACCACCGATCCAACCGCCAATCCCTTCGACGCAATCTTGTCCGCGATCCGCTTGATGTCGTCCTCTTTCAAGTCGATGCCGATATGCGGATCGAACAGAAACAAATCCACTCCGTCAAATTTTTGTCCGTTGACGTTGGCCTGTGTTGTCAGCTCCAGCATCCGATCGAGACCGATGAACGGCTCCGCCCCCGGCGATCCCTTGCCGACCAAACCGGGCCACATGGCGTTGTGCAGTTTCGGAAATGCGTTGCTCATGGCTGATCCTTCGCGAATTCGGAGACGGAAAAGAAAATTGAGGGGCGATTTGATAGCGACTTGACTCGCTGTTCGCGAGCGTCCGGCCTTGTTCACTCGTAGGGTGGGTCGAGTCATCGAGACCCACCAATTCGGTGTCAGTTCCTGGTGGGTCTCGATGACTCGACCCCGCCCTACGGGAATAACACTGTTGCGAGATGACATCTCCTATCGAACCCGATTGAATACCGCCTCAACCACTCGCTCGTGAGGATTCCGTGCCGAATCATCGCTCCGTGCTCATCTGCGAAGACGAAGAGGTCATCCGCCGCTCGCTGTCCGAGCTGTTGGTGAGCGAGGGCTACGTTGTCTCACCCGCAGGCACAATGACCGAGGCTGTGCAGTTGGCGATGAGCAATGACTTCGACGTCGCCGTCTGCGACGTCATGCTTCCTGACGGCGACGGGATCGACTTGCTCAAGCGGCTGATCCGGCTCAACCCGCGAACGTCGGTGCTGGTCATCACCGCCTACGCGACCGTCGAGAACGCCGTCGAAGCGTTCAAAGCCGGAGCGTTCGACTACCTCGTCAAGCCGGTCATCTTCGACGACTTGCTCAACAAGTTGCAGCGATTGTTTCAGTTCCGAGCACTCGATCTGGAAAACCAAGCGTTGCGGCGCGAACTGGCGCGGCGCGAAGACTTCGATCAAATCATCGGCTCCAGCCAATCGCTCGCCGACTTACAAGATGCGATTCGCAAGGTCGCCAAGACGAACGCCAACGTGCTGCTGGTCGGCGAGACAGGGACTGGCAAAGAACTCTTCGCTCGCGCGATCCACAAAGCCGGGCCGAAGAACCACGAAAAATTCCTCGCCGTGAATTGCAGCACCCGGCCGGTCGAGCTGCTGGAAGCGCAACTCTTCGGCTCAAAACTCGGCTCGTCGGCCGATCAAGTCGGAATCTTCCAGCACGCCGGTGAAGGAACCGTCTTCCTTGACGAAATCAGCGAACTCCCGCTGTCCACTCAAGCCAAACTGCTGCGAGCCATCGAATACCAAGAGATCCTGCCGCTCGGAGGTTCCGATCCCGTGCGAGTCGCCGCTCGCATGATCGCGACGACCACGCTCGACCTCATGCGCGAAGTCGCCGACAGCCGCTTTCAAGACGACCTCTTCTATCGGCTCGACGGAGTGAAGCTCACGATCCCGCCGCTGCGCGATCGCTCCGAAGACATCCCGGAACTCGTCGAGTTTTTCATCGGCCGACACTCGAAAGCCATGAACAAGCGCGTCGCCGGAGCCACCAGCGAGACCGTCCGTGTGCTGATGTCAGCTCAGTGGAAAGGGACCGTCCGGCAACTCGACAACGCCATCGAACGAGCCGTCCTGATGTGCGACGGCCAACACATTCACCCCGACGACCTGCCACCAGAATTACTCGGCCTCGCTCAGCCTCTGCCCGACACGGATGATCTCCGTACCGCGTTGCGACACTACGAACGACTGCACCTCTCGCGAGTCCTCCGCCAATGGCCGGATAAACGCGAAGCCGCGAAACGCCTGAAACTCGGCCTCTCCAGCCTGTACCGCAAGATCGAAGAATTAGGGATCGACGTGTGATTGGAGACTTTTGAAATCAGCCGCGAAGCGGCGACGGAGTTTAGCCGGGGGCGAAAGCCCCCGGTTTGATGCCAACACCGAAACCAGAGCCCTGAAGGGGCGACACTCGGGCGATCTTGCGTCGCCCTTTCAGGGCTGAAGCATCATCGGCGCAGCTTTTCCGGGGGCTTACGGCCCCGGCTATAATCCGTCGCCACACTGTGACTCAGGACTGCAAGCAACGTGACTCGCGCGTCGATTGTGCCGACCCGAAAGGAACTTCTCATGCCAGTTCTATCCGACCTCTCCCGCCGCCACTGCCTCCAATCCTCCGCCGCCGGACTCGGATCGATCGCGCTGACGAGCCTCCTCGCCGACGACCAATCGCCGAGCGGCCAGACGCACTTCTCGCCGCGAGCCAAGCGGATCATCTACCTCTTTCAATCCGGCGCTCCCTCGCAGATGGACCTGTTCGATCCAAAACCGAACCTCGCCGACCTGCGAGCGACCGAGCTTCCCGATTCGATCCGCAAAGGCCAGCGGCTCACCGGCATGACCAGCCGGCAGGCGAGCTTCCCGATCGCTCCATCAATGTTCAAATTCTCGAAGCACGGCAAAGGAGGCGCAACGATCAGCGAACTGTTGCCGCACACGGCGAAGGTCGCTGACGAACTCTGCTTCATCAAGTCGATGCACACCGAGGCGATCAATCACGATCCGGCGATCACGTTCTTTCAAACGGGGAACCAACTCGCCGGCCGGCCGAGCATCGGCAGTTGGCTGGCCTACGGACTTGGCAGCGAGAACGCCGACCTCCCCGCGTTCGTTGTGATGATCTCCAACGGCAGTGGCAACCCTGCCGATCAACCGTTGTACGACCGCCTGTGGGGCAGCGGCTTTCTCCCCTCGAAGTATCAAGGGGTAAAGTTCCGCAGCGTCGGCGATCCGGTGCTGTATCTGTCGAACCCTCCCGGACAGGACGCGGCGACTCGGCGGCGAGTCCTCGATGATCTCGCCGAACTGAATCGGCTGAAGCTCGACGAGTACCGCGATCCTGAAATCGCCACGCGCATCAGTCAGTATGAGTTAGCGTACCGAATGCAAACGTCCGTCCCCGAACTGACCGACGTGTCGAGCGAACCGGAACACATCTTCGACCTCTACGGCCCCGACGCTCGCAAGCCCGGCACATTCGCAGCCAACTGTTTGCTGGCTCGGCGATTGGCCGAGCGAGGCGTGCGATTCATCCAACTCTTCCATCGCGGCTGGGATCAGCATCTCAACTTGCCGAAGGCGATTCGCGGCCAATGTCGCGACACCGATCAGCCCTCCGCCGCGCTGATCCTGGACCTCAAGCAACGCGGCCTGCTGGAAGACACGCTGATCGTGTGGGGCGGCGAGTTCGGTCGCACGGTCTATTGCCAAGGCAAGCTGACCGCCGAGGACTACGGCCGCGACCATCACCCGCGCTGTTTCTCGATCTGGCTGGCCGGCGGCGGTATTCGCGGCGGCTACTCGCACGGAGCGACCGACGATTTCTCGTACAACATCACCGAGAACCCAGTCCACGTCCACGACCTGCACGCCACGCTGTTGCACTGCCTGGGTATCGACCACACGCGGCTGACCTTCAAATTCCAAGGCCGCTACTACCGCCTGACCGACGTGCATGGCGAAGTCGTCAAGCCAGTGCTGGCGTGAGGATTGGCCGGAGAATGTGCTACCGTTGAATGGGCGACACAGTTATCGTGTCACGCGAACCTTCGAGCCTGATCTCAGGAAATCGTCATGCCTGTCTTGCAAGAACCGCCGTCCGTCCAATTCGTGACCAACTCCGCTGGGGAAAAGACGGCGGTGATCGTCCCGCTCGCGGACTATCAAGAGTTGCTCGAAGACCTCAGCGATTTGGCCGCCGTTGCCGAACGGCGTGACGAACCCACCGTGTCCCACGACGAACTCTTGAGTGAGCTGAGGCGCGATGGACACCTACCGCATTGAGTGGAAACGCTCGGCGACCAAGGAACTGCGGTCGCTCCCAGCACACATGGTGCAGCGGATCGTCGAAGCGGTGACGCAGCTTTCGGCCAACCCATTTCCGCCGGGAGTCCGCAAACTCTCGGGCGCGCAGCACACCTACCGAATTCGCGAAGGGGACTACCGCGTCGTCTACACGGTCACCGCCTCAACGCTGATCATCGAAGTCATTCGAGTCGCTCATCGCAAAGAAGTGTACGACCCATGAACCGCCTGACCGACGTGCATGGCGAAGTCGTCAAGCCGCTGCTGGCGTGAGTCGCACGCAATTCCGGGCGAGCCGGAGGCCGTTAGGCCCCGGACGTGTCGCGAGGGAAAGTCGTCCGGGGCCTGACGCCCACCGGCTCGCCAAGAATGGCTCATTGAGAGTCGCGCGAGGTATGAATGACCGGACGGACCAAATCCGTCTGCCGGCCATCTGCTTGTGTGAACAATGGCTTGTCTCTGGGATCCGGCTTACCTCTGGAGATGTGACAACCTGTGCTGGCAACAACCACGATGCCCAAGAGCAATGCCGTCAGAAGTCTCTGAAACCACATGTGACAACTCCTTCCGTCATTCGCATAGCAAGCGAATTGTTTGCCTGCGAACGCAGACTTTGAACAACCGCCGCTCATTCTCTCGTCGTCAGTTCGCTGGTTGGTCTGTTGAGGAAGATCTCGACCAATCGAGATTTTCTGGGACTTCACGGCTGACACCGCCGTGGGACTCGCTCCCGTGATCGCTGCCAAGTTGACAGAGCCAAGCCCACTCGCCGTTCGGACGGCATCGCAAAACCTCTGGCTATTCTGGCTCTTACGGCGACGGCCCTCCCGTGGCGCGCCGGTTGCTCTCCCCCGCCACACCCTGCCGGAGAGACTGTTGATTGGCAGGGCGGCCGGATGAATTCACGAGGTTTTGCCGACTCGGCGGCCTCGATCCACTCGCCCATCATGATTTGAGGAGACGCTGTGGCAAAGCTATTGGTTTTCGATGAGGACGCTCGCAAGAGCTTGTTGGAAGGTGCTTCCAAGTTGTCGCGGGCTGTCGCCAGCACGCTGGGGCCGCGCGGACG
>SXGS01441917.1_pt1 | contig 17221 bp, 16 predicted proteins | sample 3174681 | NCBI WGS metagenome assembly SXGS01 (sample SAMN11356861, study PRJNA531348) | freshwater metagenome | isolation source: freshwater sample F1-80 | place: China: Fuxian Lake, Yuxi | collected 2017-12-25 | reverse complement strand
GGTAGCGCCGCTCGACTCCGATTCGCACGGCGATTCCACGATTGAAACGGACATCACGGCAACGGAAGAGTCTGCGAGCCCCGACACCGACAACTCCAACTCTGGGACCAACGCGCAATGCCCTCTCTCCGCGATCCACGAGGCCGCGATCACAGTCGATGGGAATGTTTCCGATTGGAACGGGATTTACCCTGTTGTTTCGGATCCATTAAACGACAACCTGCTTGACTATTCAGGGGCAGACATCGCCGCAGTCTACGCCGCGTATGATGACGTGTGGCTGTTCGTTCGAATCGAATTAACCGAGGCACCAAGCACATTTTTCAACAACGGCCCCACGCCGAACGCCGGTCGTTACTGGATTTCGTTCGACCCGTTTGCCCATGTCGGGCTGACGCATACCAATGACGGGTGGGCGCTTGGAGAATCCGGTACGATGGGCGAAGGGATTTCGCAGTTAGGAACGTCCGTGGTGGCGGTCGGCGGAACGTCCATCGAGCTAAAGGTCCTTCGAGCCGACCTTGACGCGGCCGATGGGTGGCTCGACCTCCGCACGGCCATGCAAAACTGCTGCGATGATCCCTGGTACAACGTCGATGAAACCGAATGCCGGTCCATTGCATGGCCGCCAACGGCCGCCCCCACCTGATCTACTGGTAAAACCTGGTCTTCCAGACGGGGATACCCTCTGGCGCGGGCTCGACCACCAACGGAAACTGCCCTAGCTCCCGACCATCGTTGGTCTGCACCCGAACGCGCCAATCTCCAGGAACGATGTTTCGTTTTCCTGTATAGCCGCGGAATCCTCCATCCCGGCCACCTTTGACGTCAAACGGGATGCGGCTGCGTTCGGTCCAGCCCAATTCCGGATCGTAGTATTCCCAGACATGAACGATCTCCGTCTTCATGCCGGTTGGCGCAAAGATGGCGCTGAAACACATCACCCGCGATCCCTCCCGCCACCGAAAAACGCTATCGTCATCGCGCCAAAATGCGTACCAAGGCGGTTTTTCGTAGGTGAGGGCATATCCATCGTTGGTGCGATCCACGCCGTGGAAAATCCCCCCCCCCATCAACGCTAGCGGAACCGGAGGGATCAACCCCGCACAATCCAAGGCGAACAGGGTTGCGATGACGCCGGCGCCGACCAGCAATGGCCGTCGAAGTTTCATCGCGCGTGAAACCTCAATATCCGCATTCATCGCCCAACCTACGACTGCCGTCACCGCCAAAGCGAGCACCGCCGCCATGGTGAAAATGCCGCCGCCGGCGTACCCCGTGATCACCGGACTAAAGAACAGCAGGAACGAGAAACAGCAAAAGCTGTAAAGAGGCAAACGAGCTCGATCTAGGCGAAGACGCTGGTTGAGAAACTCGTTGACCACCATAAGACCAACCAAGAACGCCAGAAAAATCATCGAACGGCCGAAAGGAGCGCTCTTAAAATAGAAAATGACATAGGCGCTCAGCAGGCCGCCGAAGAAAAACTGAATGCCATCGGTGAGCCAAGAGGCGCGAGAAACCAACCATTCCGGCCAACCCTCTGGCCGATGCAACAGCCGGGACTCCACCACCAACAAGCCACCGAGCAGCGACAAATAGGCCAGAAGGAGCAGGTTATCCATCAAACGATCGATGCGAACCAGCGTAAGCGAATCCCAGAGAAATCCGCCCAGAAAGAAGATGATCCCCTGCCAAGGGCGAATCGCCTCTCGCCATTTTCGCCAGCCCTGGACGGGCGGTGGGCTCGCAGCTTGGGGGGTCGACATTCGGTGGCCTTATCGATTCCGGCGTGTTCCGGCGACCCAAGGGATCGGTTAGCCTACTGGCATGCGCCACGGAATTCGCCTGCTCTGCATCGCCACACTCGGCCCTTTGGGCGGTTGTAGCCTCATTCCCGAGCCCCCGCCCGAGCAGGAGTGCGCCGTGCGAGGTGTGTTCTATCCAGACGAAAATGGCGACGGTGTGGGCGAGCCCACCGGAATTTATGTAGGCTGCTCGGCCCCCGAAGGTTGGGTTGAAACGGTGGATTTCTTCGATCCCGACACCGATGTCACGGACACCGATGTCGCAGATTCCGACACCGATGTCGCGGACACGGATGTCGCAGATTCCGATACCGATGTCGCGGATACCGATGTCGCAGATTCCGATTCGGACGTTGTGGACTCCGATACCTCGGACTCGGACACCGATCCGGATGCCGTTGACACCGACGATTCGGACGTCGGATGACGCCCAGTCCCGGCACCACCGAGGCCGCTGAAATTCTGGCCTCGTCGGGTACGGGTATGATCCGACGTTTTGGGTGGCTGTACGACCTCCTCGGCTTGGGCGACGCGCTCAGCCGAATTCGCCTGGAGGAACACTCCGCCGAAAGAGTGCGTCTCGCCGCAGAAAAAGGCCCGGTGGTCTACGTTCTTCTGGAACGTTCCGGGATCGACCATCTCGCACTGAACGCCGTCCTAGAGAAACGCGGCCTTCCTCTCACCGAATGGTCCAACGGACCCCTCAATCTTTGGTGGCGGCCTTGGCGAGAGGCTGTAGATCGGCTCTTTTCGCTGGCTTCCCGATGGTGGAAACACGGAACCGCCCCGGATCCGGTGCGGCAGGGCCTCGTCGCCCGCGCCGTGGCTCAAGGGACGCCCATCACGGTATTTTTGGAGCAACCTCCGACCCTTCAAGAATGGTGGTCCGGTGAACCCCCGTCGGACGCTCTCGCTGCGGTGTTGGACGCCCAAGCCAAATCCGAACGCCCCATCCAGATTTTACCGGCGTTGGTGGTATGGGATCGGTCGCCGGACCATGCCGATAGCGCGGTTCGGTGGTTCCTGGGCGGCTCGGAAGCCGGGCTGGGATTCATTCAGCGCATGCGACGCCTGTTATGGGCGAGTCATCAGGCTTTTGTGCAGGTCGGCGATGCCGTTGACCTTGCCACGCTCTTCGAGCGAATCGAGCCCGAACGCCGTGAACTCGCGCTTCGTATGTTGGTACGTCGCTACCTGCACCGCGAGTCCACCGTCGTACGCGGGCCGCGCCTGCTACCCCGTCACGTTATGCGGCGGTTGGTACTCGACAATCCACCAATGCGAGATCTCGCCCACCGGGAGGCGGAAGCCTCGGGCCGCTCAGACCAGAGGGTTCGCCAGCAGATGGAGCGCGATTTCGATAAGATCGCGGCTAACTTTCGCTGGTGGGTGATCGAACTCCTCAACCTGATCCTCAAGCCCGTGTGGACGCGAATCTACTCCGGAGTAGACGTTCGTCCAGAAGACTTGGAGCGGATTCGTACCGCGATGCGAAGCGGCGCCACCGTGCTCGTCCCCTCGCATAAGTCGCATTTCGACTACCTTCTTCTTTCATGGGTATTCTATCAGCACGACCTGATCGTCCCTCATGTCGTCGCCGGCATGAACCTCGCCATCTGGCCGGTATCTCTCATTCTTCGCGGTGCCGGCGGGTTTTTCGTCAAGCGAAGCTTCACGGGCGACCGAATTTTCCCAGCGGTGTTTTCGCGGTACCTGCGAGAGTTAATTCGCCAGGACTATCCTGTTGAATTCTTTATCGAAGGAGGGCGCACCCGCAGCGGCAAGCTGATGCCGCCGAAGCTGGGTGTCCTTGGAATGGTGTTTGAAGCCTCTGAACTCCGTCGCCATGACCAACAGGTGACGCTGCTGCCGATCGCGTTCGCATACGAGCAGGTAGCCGAAGAGCAGGCTTATGCTCGAGAATTGGGTGGTGAAGAAAAACAGGCGGAATCCGTCGGTCAGCTGGTCCGGGCCCGCTCCGTGCTCAGTCGCCGCTTTGGTCGGGTGTATTTACGCGTCGGTGAACCCATCGCTGCAGCCCCCTTGGTGGACGCCAGCGCCGAAAAATTGCCTTGGCACCAACGTCCTCGCGAAGAACAAAAGGAGCTCCTTCAGACGGTGGGCGAAGACCTGGTCGCCCGAATCGGGCAGGTGACGCTCGTTTTGCCCACATCGTTGGTGGCTCTTGCCCTGCTCGCGCACCCCCGCCGAGGCGTACGCCACGATGAACTCCTCCAACGGGTCGAGCGTTTTCGGGAGTTCCTGCAGCGACAAGGAGCCATGGAAGCCATTTCCATGAGCCACGCCTCTCAGGCACTTCAGGATGCGGTGCTTCGTTTTCACCGGGCGGGTCTGATCGAGCCCCTGGATCACCAAGGCGAACGGATCTGGGCAATTCACGTGGACCGACGGATCACCCTTGACTTTCACAAGAATCAAGTCCTGCATTTCTTTGCCGCGGCGGGCTACGCGACCGCTGCGATCCGTACACTACCCGTCAACCGCTTTACTATCGACGATCTCCAGTCCACCTTTTCGGGGTTGCTCTGGACGCTCCGACGCGAGTTCGTTTTTGACCCAGAGAAATCTTCTTCGGAGCTTCTCAATGAAGGTTTGGAAAGCCTGGTGGCCCACGGCGCCCTGATCTCGCACGAGGGTGAGTTCGAAGTGGCGGACGAAGGACGAATCGGAGAGATCTACCTCCTGTTTCGGAGTTTATTTGAAGGCTACCACCTGCTGCTCACCCGATTGCCGGACCTCGCCGCGCGGGGCCTGAGCGAAAAAGAGATCCCCAAAGTTCTGCAAACCGAAGCCATTTCGGCGGCCTCTTTGCCGGAATCGTTGTCGATCGTCACCCTGCAGAACGCCCTTTCGGCGCTCAAGGAGGAGAGGGTGATCGAGATACAAGATTCCGGAAAACTCCTGTTAAATCCATCGCTTCGCGAAGGCCGTGAAGCCCTCCTGCGCCCGATGGTGCACTGATGGCGCGCGAGGTGGACGAGCTTTTCGGGGGCGATGTCGCACCGCAACCGCGAACCACAGCGGTGGTGCTTCTGTTGGTGGCGACCCTCGTTCTGGGAGCGTTCGGCACCATTTGCACGGTTTTACCCGCTTTTGCACCCGCACTCGCCGCGTGGAACATCGCGGAAACGGAAGACGACCGCATCGCCAGCGGCTACCTCCACAAACAAGCCGCGGGTACAGTGAGTGTACTTCGTTACTTGTGTTACACCACGCTCACCTTTCTATCGCTCGCTTTGATAGGGCAGGGCATTCTCGTTGTATCTGGCTTTTACCCAACACTCTGGTCGTCACTGCTCCTGCTTATCCTAGGCCCGCCCCAATGAATCAACCCGAAGCCATGGTCGTATCGATCCTAATCGAAGCTCCGATCGCCCTCCTGCTCGCCCGTTTTTCGTCGAAAGAGGGACTTTGGATGGTGCCGCTGGTGGCGATCGCCGCGACTCTGATCACGCATCCATTTGCGTGGTGGGCCAATGTTGGCCTCATGCCGTACCTGTCGTCCTTTCCAAGGATCTCCCTGGTAGAAACCGGTGTGTTCTTGGTGGAAGGGTTGGTGTTTTCGATAGGCGCGAGCTGGAGCCTCCGAAAGGGAATGCTGATCTCGTTTCTCGCCAACCTCGCCTCGACCCTGTTTGGGGTAGCTTGGTTCCGCTGGATCGCCGCTTAGCGCCGCTACAACAACCGAAGTTGGGGTTCGCCGCCCACCTTTACCTCGAACTGTCCTCCACGAACCCGAACCTGCAACGACATGCCGGGTTCCACCTGCTGGGGGTCGCGGATCAACCCTGGTTTGCCCGAAACAATCGCGTAACCCCGATCCAATACTGCAACCGGCGACAAGGCGCGCAAGCGATCTTCCAGACTCTCCAGCTTCCGACGGCGCTCAGAAAGCAGGCGCAGCAACGCCGGTTGCAGGCCAACCGAAACACGAGAAACTTGGCGTTTTACATCCGGAATCAACCGGTGCATACACAGCACCAGCCGGCGCTCGAGTTCCACTTGTCGGCGGTACCCCTCCCGCAGCCGCTCACCGGGATGCCGCAGGCGGTTTTTCCTTGCTTCCACACGTTCTTTCCGCTGTTCAATCCCTTTGTTCATCGCCCGGAGGAGGACCGAGAGCGTATCGTCCACTCGCTGCGCCATTTCACGCCCGTCGGGAAACACCAGCATCGCCGCAGCAGATGGCGTCGGAGCCACAGCATCCGCGACCAAATCGGCGATCGTGGTGTCGATCTGGTGGCCCACCGCGGATACCACCGGTACGGGACAGACGGCCAAAAACCTCGCCAAACCTTCATCATGGAATGGAAGCAGGTCTTCTTTTGACCCGCCACCGCGCGTGACCACGATCACCTCCGAACGCCCATCTTCAATGAGCAACTCCACCGCGCGAATCACCGAAGGTGCGGTTTCTGAGCCCTGAACGAGGCATGGAGCCACCAAGATGCGAGCCGCCGGAAATCTCCCCTTGGAAACCTTCAAGAAGTCCTGGAGGGCCGCCCCGGTGAGTGAGGTCGCCACTCCAACCACGCGAGGATACCGAGGTAACGCTCGTTTCCGTCGAGGGTCGAGCAACCCATCCGCCATCAACCGCGCCTTTCGCGCCTCAATTTCCCGGGCCAGATCGCCCTGGCCGGCCGGGGCGATGTCCGTGACGTACAATTGCACATTGCCGCGCGGGGAATACACCGCCAAACGCCCGCGACAAAGTACGCGATCCCCGATCGCGGGCCGATACCGCAGGCGATTCCAATCGTCCTTCCAGACCACCGCGCTGAGGCTGCAGTCCATGTTTTTGGAGCCACCGCGATCACGAAGAAGGACGTAACAATGTCCGGAAATGGGTTGCTGGAGCTGAGCAACCTCCCCCTCCACCAGAATCGTGGGGTACCGGTTTTGAAGGAGCTGATCGAGCTCTTCGTTGAGAACGGGTACCGTATATCGGCGTAGTCCAGGCATTTTGCGCACATAACACGGGGCGCAGGATTTCCAATTAGTAAAGTAGTTGACCATTTGCGCACCGGACGGGAACCTGGGAACGGGCTAACGATCGGACGGAGGGTCCATGTGGTGGTTCACCGAAGCAGAGGCCAAACCCAAGCCGGCACCCGTTCCCACACTGGAGCAGGCGGCGGGAGATTTGATCGGTCGCGCGCTGGTTTCCGATGAGGCCTATGAAGAGCTGGTGGAACTCTGCGACCGGATCGGGGCTCGGTTCAACGGTTCTCCCGCCCTGGAACGCGCGGTGGAGTGGGGTTCGCAGCGGATGGCCGACGACGGCCTGAACGTCCACACCGAAAAAATCACTTTGCCCGTTTGGTTTCGGGGGGATGCATCGGCAGAGCTGATTAGCCCCACGACGCGGAAGCTGCATCCGTTGGCCCTCGGGGGAAGCGTCGGAACCCCTGGGTTGGAAGCCGAGGTTCTCGTTGTTTCGTCCTTCGACGACTTGGAACTGCAGAAGGATAAGGCTGCGGGCAAAATCGTGGTGTTCGACGTCCCTTTTACCGACTATGGCAAGACGGTTCGCTACCGCTTTGGGGGTGCTAGCGCAGCGGCGCGCCACGGGGCGGTGGCGATGTTGGTGCGCTCCATCACCCCAGAGTCGTTGGATTCTCCACACACCGGTGCGATGAGATACGCCGATGATGCTCCAAAAATCCCGGCGGTGGCGATCACCATCGAGGATGCCACTCTGTTGCATCGCCTGCAAGATCGCGGAGTGACGCCCAAAATTCGTTTGGCGATGTCGAGCGAAATGCGCCCTGAGGCGGAGTCCGCCAACACCATCGGAGACCTTCCTGGCCGCGATCCTGACGCCGGAGTGGTTGTTCTATCCTGCCATTTGGACTCTTGGGATGTCGGTCAAGGTGCACAAGATGACGGCGCCGGATGCGTTACCGTGATGGCTGCTGCCGCGTTGATTGCCGAGCTTCCCGTACGGCCGCGTCGGGGAATACGCGTGATCTTGTACGCCGGAGAGGAGTTTGGAGTCGCAGGAGGAAAGTCCTACTTTGAGCAGCACAAACACGAGATGAGTACCTTCTTCGCAGCTCTGGAGGCCGACACCGGAGCCGGCCAACCGCTCGGATTCACTGTAGACGTTCGCGGCGTGGGTTCAGATCCCCAATTGGATGGCGAAGATCCGGCGAGTGCCGCGGCAACGGCGTGGACTCTGGCGCAATTGGCCCCTGTCGGACGGCTGCTCGACGGGATTGGCGCCGGAGTACTCGAAAAGGGCGAGGCCGGAACAGACATTTTCCCGCTGGTCGATCATGGCGTGCCAGGCTTCGGTTTGCACCAGGACATGTCGGACTATTGGCCGATCCACCACACCGAAGCGGACACGGTCGACAAAGTGGACCCGGTTCTGCTGCAGAAAAATGTCGCTGCAACAGCGGTCATGGCCTGGGCACTGGCCGAGATCCCCGCGCTTCGAGGCGAATGAGTGCGCGCGCTTGAAACCGCAAGCCTTCGATGGATCGAGGTTCCAACTCCGCAACCCGGACCAGGAGAACTTCGAATCCGCGTCCGCGCAGCCGGCTGCAACCGCGCTGACCTACTGCAAAGATCGGGAAAATACCCCGCTCCAGCCGGCGAAAGCGACCTCCTCGGGCTCGAAGTGTCGGGCACGGTCGAAGAGGTGGGCCCGGAAGTTCAGGAATTCAAAAGCGGAGATCGGGTGTGCGCGCTGCTCGCCGGCGGCGGATACGCCGAGCAGGTGGTAGCCCCCGCCGGGCAATGTTTCCCGTTACCCAAAGGTTTTTCCTGGGAACAGGGCGCAGCGGTTCCCGAGGTGTTCACCACCGCATGGCTCAACTTATTCCGAGAAGGCGCACTTTCTCTGGGCGAAAGCTGTCTTGTACATGCTGGCGGAAGCGGGGTCGGAACCGCGGCGATAGCGCTTTGCAATGCGCGCGGAAATCCGATCGCCGTCACCGTCGGCTCCTCTTCCAAAGCAGAGAAATGCGTTGCGCTCGGCGCCGATCGCGCCTGGCTACGGACCGACGATTGGGCCACGCTCACAAAAGCCTGGTGTTCTAACGGCGTTTCGGTTATCCTCGACCCCGTCGGTGGATCGACGCTCGCCGCCAATCAGTCGGCGCTCGCCATCGGCGGTAGGTTAGTCGCGATCGGCCTTATGGGCGGCCGTACTGCCGAAATCGACCTTGGAAAATGGTTGATGAACCGTCAACGTTGGATCGGTTCGGTACTGCGAAGCCGCACGCGATCGGAGAAAGCGGCGATCGTCGCCGACGTTCGCGAACACGTGTGGCCATTGTTCGAACAGGGGCTCCGGCCTACCCTGGATGGCATTCTGTCCATGGAGCAGGCGGCGGAGGCTCACGCTTTGCTCGCGTCAAATGGGACATTTGGCAAGGTCGTGCTGACGTTCGGCTGAGGTACCAGGCAGTAGTAAAGTACTTTACTACTACTTCGGTGCGAAGATCGAGACCTTTCGATCGTTGAGCGGCTGAATCGGTCGATTGGTGTGATCGCCGAGCAACGATTGGTAGCGCTCAACCTGAACTTTAGACACCGTGGACGGCTGAGTCAGCACAAACCACCGAACCCCTTCACTGCAGGGCGGCGTCGTCAGCGAACCCACATAGTGATAATAACTCGGATTATCAGGGATTAACGCGCGAATATCCACCGCACCTTCAGGAACTACCTCAGACTTGTCGCTGACATCCAACGGCAAGTAGTCCCAGATCGGCTTTAGCGGTACGTTTTCCTTCCCTTCGTTTAACATCACGCCAACCACGGCCAGCTCCCCGGCGGCGTTGCGATGCACCAAGTGCAGCTCCATGGCGGAGTTTTTCCCTCCAATGGTGTGCTCGCTGGGGCTATGCATGTGCATCTGGACCAGGTAGTAGCGCGCCCCCTCGATGACCACTCCCCCGGGAACCGTGTTTTCCACCTGCACGGTGTGACCATTGTTCAGGATAGCGACCGGGATCGGCTGGTAGTCGAAAGCCAGTGTTCCCGGAGTCGCTCCGGTCGGAGCGACCTTTTCCGGGAGGTCGATGGGAGTCTGATGGGTGCCCGTGCCACAGGTTTCGAATTTCTTATCGAGCTCGCCCCAGAACTGCGGGCCGGTCGCCCCGTCGTACGCCCAGTGGCCCGATTCATGCTTTTCATGCTTCTTTTCTGGGGCGTGTTCCTGGGTCTTTTCGCCCTCAGGAGCTTTCTCCTCTGGGGCTCCACATCCGGCAAAACCCGCCAACAACCCCAACGCAAACCAACGCATGCTCACTCCCACATTGCGGCAGCGTACGACATTTCGCCCGCCAACGTAAGGGGGCCCTCCCACGGGGCGCCTACATCAGGGATTGGACGTGATCAAACGCCTTTCGCGCAATGCCCATCGCATCCTTGTTCGCGATAAGACCCTGGCTCACGGCCTTGATCGCAGGCAGTGGATTGACCTTCATGCCGCGTTTCTCGGCGTCCACCGCGTAAACCGCCAAGTTGGCCGCGCGCACGATTCGCACCATCCGCTGATAGTCCTCAGGCGCCTTCATCGGATCGTGGTGAAAACCGAGGACCGCCGCGACTTCGTCGCCGAGCTGCCACGACTGCGACACCAACACACCGAAGGAGGGGTGCATGGTGGTCGCCAGACGTTCCACCATGGCGGCAGAAGATGGGGTTGCGACTAAATCAAAGGTAATATGCCGGTAAACCAGCAGTTTGCCTACATCGTGCAACATCCCTGCAAGGTACGCTGCACCGCGCCGCTCTCCGAAAAGTTCCGAGCTTACCTCCGCAGAAACCAACCCAAACATGCGGACCCGGTCGGCAGAATCCTGAAATCCGGGTACTCGGAACAGCGCACTTTGCATACAGGCCTGAATCGCAATCCGCCACAATTCGTCGAACCCAATGCGGGATACGGCAAAATGCAGCCCCTTGGGCGGAACAACGAATTCCGCACTGCTGGCGCGGGTCCAAACCCGCTGTACGAGGGCTGGATCGCGCTCCACCAAGCGAACGACCTCCATCATCGTGGGGTCGCGCCCTTGCTGCAGAAGTTCATCCAACTTTCGCGCGGCTTCGGGGAAAGCGGGAATTTCCATCTCGCCTTTCCAAACGGTCGCCATCAACGCTTCCAAAAACTCCCGCTCGTGCTGAGTGCGCGCATTGTCCCACTCCGCCTCAAGATGTTTCACCAGGTCGTGCTGCAGCGCCTCCGGCTCCAGGCTCGGCGCGCAGGAACCTAAATCCCACGGGGCCTCCGATGCCTGCAGATTCTTGTCCGTGATCTCGGGCTCTTCAGTTTCGGACACATCTTCGTCGATTTCGAGGGACACCTCATCGACGGCGCCCTCATCCGGCGCAGCGGTATGAGCCTCGTCCGACGGAGGTGCCGCATCCGCGGCACTTCCCTTTCCAACCAACTTGTTCAACCAATTGAACACTGGAGGCCGCCTCTCACTGCAATAGACTCTCAAAGTCTTTCATAGATTTCTGGGCAACTGCAACCGGGTCCTTGCCACGTAACCAATCAGGCGGAATCTCGGCGAGTGCCGATTTTGGATCTCTAAGTAAACCGTGGCGCTCCCCGTCGACGGAGTGTGTGGCCACATCTGCAGCACGGACCAACCACGCAATTCGCTGATGATCTTCAGGTACTTTCGAGGGATTGTGGTGTCCACCCATAGCGAAGGCCACCGACTCACCCAGGCTCCACTCACGAGCGACCATGATACCCAACGCCGGGTGAAGCTCCCTTACGAGCGCGGCTACCCGCTCAGGGGCGTGGCTGGAATACATCAGGCCCACGCTGGCGTGGCGGTACACCATCAATTTGCCGACATCGTGCAGCAAGCCCGCAAGGTAGACCGCCCCTCGGCGCTCACCAGCCAATTCTGCCGCTACATCCCCACAAACCAAGCCATGGTCGCGAACATGATCTGCTTCCTTCTGAAAACCTGGGATGCGAAACAGCTCGGATTGCAAGCAAACCTGAATCGCCAACCGCCACAAATCATCAAATCCGAGGCGAGAAATTGCAAAGTGCAACCCCTTCGGCGGACCGCCAAACTCTGCACTGCTTGCGCGGGTCCACACCCTTTGCACCAATGCAGGCTCCTTCTCGACGAGGCGTACCACCTGCGTCATCATCGGATCGCCATGGCGCAGCAGAGCATCCAGCTCGCGCGCAACGTCCGGAAACGCCGGGATATCCAACTGTCCGCGAAAGACGGCATCCATGACCGACTGAACAAAAGTGCGCTCGGAACCAGATTCTGCGCGCTCCAAATACTCACCAAGCCGGCCCAGGACTTCATCCATCAAGACGTCTTTTTCGAATGAAGAAGGCGAGCCTCCGAGGGTCCAAGGCGGATGAGGATCCACTACAAACGCCGGCTTCTCTGGATCGGGGCCCTCCGGGGGCGGCTCTGAGGCAGCGACCTGCGGAACGGGCACGGGTGTCGGAGCTGGAGCCGTCTGAGGATCGGCGTCCAAGTCCATTTCATAGGGATTTCGCCCGATGCCGAGCCAACGCAACAGAGCCGCAAACACCGACCATCCCCCTGAGGACCCGCTGGCGCCAACGCACCACAGCCAGACTGCACCCGTCGAAGAAAAAGGTCAACGGGCGATCAGGACTAAAGCGATCCCATTCCGTTCCGACAAGATCTGAGCGAGAATGTAGACCTGGGAGTGGTGCGTCCGCCCCCCTCGCGACCATGGAGCGACGATGAACATCAGTCCGATTTTGGCCATCATTATGGGCCTGGTGGCCATTATCGGTGGCGCCTACTGGGATGGCGTTCACATTGGACAGTTAGCCATTCCTTCGGCATTTTTTATCGTCATCGGCGGCACGGTCGGCGCCACATGGCTGGGCTCCACCGACGCCGAGGTGAAGCACCTCTTCACCAAGAGTATGCGAAGAATCGTCTTCCCTCCTAAGTTTGACCGCAAGAAGCTGCTGGAAACCATGGTGGCCATCGCGGGCGTCGTTCGTCGCGATGGTATGCTGGCGGTGGAAGCCAAGTTGGGCGATATCGACAATGAATTTTTGAAGCGTGGCCTCCGCATGTTGGTGGACGGCCATTCCGCCGACGACGTGGCCAAGGTTCTGGAGCTCGACATCGAAATCGAGCAACACCACGAAAACAACGCTGGAAAGGTGATGGAGTCGGCCGGCGGTTTCGCCCCCACCATCGGAATTCTCGGCGCCGTGTTGGGCTTGATCCACACCATGGGAAACCTCTCCGATCCTAGTAAATTGGGTGAAGGCATCGCCACCGCCTTCGTGGCCACCATTTACGGCGTCGGTTTCGCGAACATGCTGTTCATGCCCATGGGCAACCGGATCAAGAAGATCGCAGCTGACGAAAGTGAGACGAAAAACATGATTCTCACGGGCCTTGAGGTTATCGCCTCCGGCGCCAATCCGCGGCAGGTCGAAGAGACGCTCAATCCATACGTGCCCGGGCATCACTCGAAGCAGGAGGCGGCGTGAGCCGAAAGAAGAAGGGACACGCCGAGGAACACGAAAACCACGAGCGCTGGCTGGTGAGTTACGCGGACTTCATCACGCTGTTGTTTGCCTTCTTCACGGTTCTGTACGCCAACTCGCAGACGGACGCTGAAAAGTTGGAAGCGGTCATCGACGGTATGAACGCCGCCTTTGATCAGTTACCACTCTCGGTCATGGAAATGCTAACCCCCGGCACCACCAATTCGGACTTGGTGCCCACCCATCTGACCATGGAAGAAGCGTCGGATCCAGCTATTCTTTCGCTCAAGCGAAACCTTGCTGGCTCGCTCTCCGACAACATTGTCCAGATCGGCATGGTGAACCAGACGCTCACGCTGACGTTGCCGGAGAAGTTGCTTTTCGCCTCCGGTTCCGCGGATCTTCATCCGGCCGCGTATGGTGTGCTCGGCGAAATTGCCGCCGCCGTGAAAAACACCTCCGCCGAAGTTCGGGTGATCGGTCATACGGATGGCACCGCACTCGGAAAAGATTCTCCGTTCAAGGACAATTGGGGTTTGGCCACAGCGCGCGCGGTATCCACCACCCGTTATCTGGAGAGCCGCGGCGTTGGCACGAAGCAAATGCTCGCCGCCGGCCGAATCTTGGACGCGAAAGCTCCTGAAGCCCGAGCAGTCAGGATTCAAATTCACATCACTGAGCCAGAACTCGCGATGGAAGTCATGACCACCATGGGTGAAGACTCCATGTCGCCGCGTGCCGCCGACGAGTCCGAAGAAGGAAAAGCGGCGACCAACCCTAAGTAGCGGATGTTTGAGGGTGGGCAGCCACATTCAAACCCATTGCCATGCGGATGAGCTGATCGGCAAGGCGCGTCGGCACCCACAACACCGCCAAACCGAAGACATTCCACCAAGGGGCAATGTATCGAGCGCGCGGTGATGACGACGCGATAATCCGCTCCAACACTCGGGTTACCGCTTCCGGTTCCGATGCGGTGGCTTCAAACCGCGCAAGAACCGAATCCACCCGACCCGCCATCGCCTCCCACGGTGTTCCAACGCTCGCCGCGCCCAAAGAGTCCAGCGCAGTTCCAGTGAAATTCGTACGGATGTATCCTGGTTCCACGACGATCACCTTTACCCCGAAGGGTGCAAGCTCCACCCGCATCGCGTCCGACAACGATTCCAGTGCAAACTTGGTGGAGGTATACACTCCCATAAACGGGGATGAAATTCGGCCTCCCACGCTGCTAATGTTGATGATCCGACCAGCCCCACGGCTCATCATCGCTGGGGTGAACGCACGGGTGACCGATAGGAGGCCAAAAACGTTTGTTTCATATTGCGCACGTACCCTCTCGTCCGAAACCCCCAACACGGGCCCGATCTGGCCGTAGCCGGCGTTGTTAATCAACACATCGATACCATATCCGTTTGTTTGGTAATCCAACTCTGTTTTTGCCGCGTCGATGGTAGCACCATCGTTCACGTCGAGCACCAGCGTTTCCAACGGCAACCCCGCCGCAGCGGCTTGAAGCTCTTGCAAAGCCTCTTTCTTTCGGCCGGTTGCAAAAACGCGGTGTCCCGCCCTGGCCAGCCGTAAAGCCGCATCACGGCCAATTCCCGCCGTTGCCCCTGTGATCAAAACCACCTGCTGTCTCATGCTTCCTCCGAATGAACGTTCATTCCGTTTCAAGATACCATTCTCAGCAATTACGCCCGAATGGCTTCCCAACAACAAATTTCCGCTGCGTCCGCGGCACCAGGTTGCGACAACAGCTGGTGTTCCGCATGGGCTTTGACGATCCCCATCAATACACCCTGAACGAAAGCGATCAGCACTGGAACCGGCACATTTCGAACTGAGCCCTTCGCCTTTGCTGTCTCCAACAACATCACCGCCGCAGCCATCGCTTGGGCTTCCATCGCACGGCTCGTTTCGTCCAAGTACGGACCATGGTGGTGGAGCTCCAAAAAGAGCGCCTCCTGGGGATGATCAACGATAAAGTCTCGCCACCGCGCCCACAGCATCCGAAACTGCTCACGCGGATTCGCCTCAAATGCAAATCCATCCAGTGCATTGGAAATCGCAGCACCCTTCCATGTTTGGTAAAGTTCGTTTACCAACACTTCCTTGGATTCAAAGTACCGGTAGATCGTGCCAGCGCCAACATCCGCTTTGGAGGCAATCTCCGGAACGGTAGTACCGTAGAACCCCCGCTCCGCGAACAAGGAGAGCGCGGCCGCGAGGATCCGTTCTCGTTTGTCGTCGCCGCGCACCATGAATCACCAGAATGAATATTCATTCCGTATCGGCGGAACCCCAACCCGTCCATCGGCCAGTCACAAAAAGCCAAACAAACTAAAGACCTGGCCCCATATTCTGCGTTCGCGCGCGATTTCGTTGCGCTCGCCGGCGATAAACCACCGCTAGGACCTTGGCCACGGGACCGTACCATTCGGCAGGGATAATCCTTCCGATCTTGGCTTTTCGATAGAGTGCCCTCGCTAGCGGTTTGTCTTCAATTCGTGGAATGTCCAGCCGAATGGCCTCTTCCCGAAGTCGAAACGCAATGCGATCCGCTCCTTTGGCGACCACCACCGGAGCCTCGTCTTGGTTGCGCTTGTACCGCAAAGCGACCGCATAGTGGGTAGGGTTGGTGATCAACACGTCCGCGGTGGTCATCGCTTGAAGCATCTGCCCCAACGAGATTTCACGCGCTCGCTGCTTGATCTTCTTCTTAACCTCTGGACTTCCGTCCTGATCCTTTGCCTCGTCTTTTACCTCTTGATCCGTTCGTTTCAGCTGTTTGTACCAGCGCCAATAGCTGATCCCGTAGTCCGCCGCTCCGATCGCCAGCATGATCGGAAATGCCCGCGTCACAATCGCCCAACCGATGTCGATGAAGGTGTCGGGAATGTTGTGAGGCGGCATCGCTGCGAGCTTCGGCAGGGCTGCAATGCGGTCACCGAGCCCGTAGCCGACCAGCCAAGCGACAGCGAACAGTTTGACCAAGCTCTTTCCCAGCTCGATGACGGGCTGGATCGAAAAGAACATCCCCTTCAGACCATTCCATGGATCAAAAACGTCCCACTTTAACTTGAATTTTCCCCAGGCCAGATGCCCCTGGGTCTGAGCCAAGTCAATGGCAACGCTGACCAGCAGGATCGCCAACAACGGCACAGCCATCGCCATAAGCGCCGTATCAAACACTGTCATCAGCAGACCATGCACGTAGGTCAAGTCGAACTCGCGAGGGTTCGGCGACCACAACATCCGGTTCAATTCAAAAATCGGCTCGGAGACAAACTCGCTGTAGTACGTAAAGACCAGCGAGCTGATCAACACCACACCCGCAGCAACTAGATCGGTCGAACGGGGGATATTACCCTGGTCGAGGGCCTCGTTAAGAGACTTTCCGCCGGGGGCGTGTTTTTTGTCCTCATCATCATCTGCCATCAGCGCATCGCTTCGAGCAGCAGATTGAGCCGCCCTACCGCTGCTTCAAGCTCTTCCCGGTGCACATACAACATCCAGGGAATTGACGCTGAAAACATGAAAATTCCGGCGGGTGCCGTAAGCGCTCCCCCCATCGAGAAGAAGGCATTCATCCTGGGGGCAATCTTGGAAAGCAACGCCATAAACAGGTTCACCAACCAGGCCATCGCAAGAATCGGCCCTGCAAGCTGTATTCCCAGCATGAACCCACGAGACATCACCTCCACGAATGCCGGCACGGCGCCAACCGGCATTCCCAGCGTCCCAGGGGGAATATCGTGGAACGACGTAGCCACAATCTCGATGGCTTTCAGATGTAGACCGGTGCTTACAAAAACGACGGCAGCAAGCCACGATGCCAAAGCGCCGATACCCGTTTCATTGTTCTTGAGGAAGGGATCCGGTGTCATCGACATTGCCAAATTCATCT
>SXGS01535204.1_pt1 | contig 17224 bp, 14 predicted proteins | sample 3174681 | NCBI WGS metagenome assembly SXGS01 (sample SAMN11356861, study PRJNA531348) | freshwater metagenome | isolation source: freshwater sample F1-80 | place: China: Fuxian Lake, Yuxi | collected 2017-12-25 | reverse complement strand
TTTCGCTCGCGAGCGGAAACTCCACGCAACTCCAACGGGAGACCCACATTCGCTTCGATGGATCTCCACGGCAACAGATTCGCGTCTTGAAACACAAATGCCGTTGACGGCTGGGTTTCGCCGGACAGCTCCACCTTGCCCCGGGTGGGACGATCCAGGCCCGCGGCCAGTCGCAACACCGTAGACTTGCCACAACCGGAGGGTCCCAACAGAGACACGAACGCCCCTCGTGGAACAGCCAGATGAAAGCTGTCTAACGCGAGCGTCCCCGAAGGATATTGCAGGCTCACATCCTGCAGCTGGATGGCGATTGGATCCATGATCGATTTTCGTCAACACCGTGTGCAGATGTATTCGCGCCATGGATCCCACTGCAACACCTGTGGCACACTTCCGTCACCTTGGAGGGGCGATGAGTTCTCCGGAAGATCGATCCTTGGACGCTTTCGATGCCCCCGATCCTTCCAAAGCGGCGAAGCGGTTTTTGCCGGAACGCCCGTCTATCCGCGTAGCACCCCCACCGGCACCCGCTGCGCAATTGGTCGAAAAGGCGGAAGTGTACGATCTGTTCGGCGCGGACGATGCCACCGAGGCGGAAGGCATCGAGGATGACTCCATTGTACCCATCGGACGCCGAAGCGCCGAGCCTGAGCTCACCGAGGAATACACGCTGGAAGCTCCGGCGGCCAACGATCGGCGCCCTTGGGTGGCGGCTGCCGCATTCTTTGCCTTGATCGCCGCGGTTGGCTTGGCCATGTTCGCTTTGTCTCCAGGCCCCGCGATCAGCGAAAGCCCTGCGGCCGAGCCCGCCCCCACAGCGAAAGCGCCGATTTCAGCGCCGAAAGTGGCACCCAAGGCGACCGTTCCAAGCGCCGAAATGGCCCCCACGGCAGCGCCGGTCCCCATCGTGGTCGCTGCCCCTGCAGCTCCGCCCCCGCGCGCCAACAAACGTTCGGTTCGACCTGCCATCGCCGGTCCGGCCCCCGTGGTCGAAGCGCCCGTGGTCGAGCCCCCCGCTCCAGCTGCCGCTCCCGAACCCGTGAATGACGATCCTTGGGCGCAAAAAACGGCCCCCGGACGCGAAGCCGGAACCGTCTGGGATGCCCCCAAGTAGCCTTACATCAGCGAACGGGGATCGACGTCCAAATGGGCTTTTGTTCCCTGGCGGCTGGCCGCATCCAGCAGCGGTCGAATCGAGCGCAGAAAATCACGAAACGCTCGAATATCGCGTCCACGCAGGATGATCTGCCAGCGCCAACGCCCCACGAGCTTGGCGAGCGCGGCCGGCGAAGGGCCCAGCACGTCCACACCGGGGAACGCCTTCGCCCGTGAGCGGAGGTTTTTGGCGAGCTCTCCGGAGGAATCGACCACCTTCCTCCGATCCAGGCCCTCCACCCGAATCAGGCCCAACCGCGAAAATGGTGGATACATCAGCGTCTTTCTGATTTTGGACTCGGCCGCGTAGAATCCTTCTGGATCGTTGAGCATCTCCAAGACGTAATGCTCGGGAGTCCAGGTTTGTACCATCACTTTACCGGCGATCTGCCCCCGACCCGCGCGACCCGCCACTTGCACCAACAAGGCCCAGGTCCGCTCCGCAGAACGGAAATCGGGTAGTCGAAAGCCATGATCGGCGGAGACCACCACCGCTACCTGTACGTCCGGAAAATCATGTCCTTTGGCGACGATCTGCGTCCCGACCAACAACCGCGTTCCCCCGTCCCGAAATTCTTGAAGCAAGCGGTGATGTTCACCGCGAACCGCGGTGGTATCCGCATCCATGCGCCCGATCGGAATCTCCGGAAACAACTGGCTCAATTCCTCGACGACGCGCTCCGTACCCTTGCCCAGCTCTTCCAGGGTCGGCTTCTTGCACGCCGGACAATTCCCATCGTAAGGGATCTTCAGCCCGCAGTAATGGCAGGCCATCGTATGGATTTGACGGTGCAGGGTCATGGTCACCCCGCAATTCGGGCATTCGTACGTGCCTCCACAGCTGGTGCACTGCACCATGGTCGCGTAGCCGCGCCGGTTGTAGAGGACGATCGCTTTTCCGGTGCCTGCGAACGTCTCTTTCAGCGCGTCCACCACCCGTGGGTGAAATAGAGGGCGCGGCTGATCTTTCTGAAGCTCCATTTCGGTGAGGTCCAACACCTCCACATTCGGAACCGGCCGCGGCGTCGCGCGGTTCAGCAATCGTAAGAGGTGGTACCGACCCAATTGCGCGTTCTGCCAACTCTCCAAGCTTGGGGTCGCCGACGCCAGCACCACCGAGCACGAATGGAATTTACCGAGGACCACCGCCAAATCCCGCGCGTGGTATTTGACGCCATCGTCCTGTTTGTAGGAGTCATCATGCTCTTCGTCGACGACGATCAACCCCAGCGACTGAAACGGCGCAAACAACGCGGAACGTGCGCCAACCGCTACAGAAGCTTCCCCGGCACGGATCCGACGCCACTGCGCCAACCGCTCCTTGCCGGTGAGTCCCGAGTGAAGCACCGCAATGCGATCCCCGAACCGCGCCTTGAACCGCCCCACCAATTGCGGGGTCAGCCCGATCTCCGGCACCAACACCAAAACTTGCCGGCCCTTGTCCAACGCCTGTTGCGCAGCACCGAGGAACACCTCCGTTTTTCCAGAGCCGGTCACCCCCCACAATAGGAAAGTCCCTTGACTATCTCCATGGAGCGCGGCGAGGGCGGTCTGTTGTTCGGGATTGAGCTCCGGAGGAAGGACCGCACCGAGAACAGCGCTTTCATGCAGGGATTCCCGGTCTTCGCGTTCCCCCAGGGAGATGACCTTCAGCTCCTCCAACCGACGGAGCGCGGGCCCAACCGTTGCTCCTAAATCCGCAGTTAATCGAGCGATATCCTGGGGTCCCGCCGCGAGCGCATCGATCACCGCGCGCATGCGTTTGCCATTGGCGGGAACGCGAAGCAGCGCTTGAGCGGGATCGATCAGCAGTGTGGCCGTTCGCACCTTGCCTTTCATCTCTTGGGATTCGCGTTCCGCCCAGACCAACCAACCTCTTTTGAGCGCCTGCTCCAACGCGCGTTCTGCGGTGGCGTCCTCAGCGTCGGCTTCCAACTTCTTCAACAGCCCGCGCTTGGTCAAACCCGGCCGCCGAATGGCCTCCCGCAGCACCGCCGCCAACACCTCAGTGGCTTCACCTCGCGTGAGCGCGGCTACTCCCTCCTCTGTGGGCTCCAGCACATTGAGCGTCTTCGCCTGCACCTCCGACGGCAGCGCCCCATGGATCACCAATCCCAGCGGCGCCATGTAGTAGTCAGCGATCCACCGAAAGAATTCGAGCTGCCGCGCGTCAAACGACGGCGTCTCGTCCAAGATCCGCGAAATGGGCTTGATCTTCGCCGGATCAAACCCGGGCTCGTCAGAAAGCTCCAGGATGTACCCTGTCTCTCCACCGCGCGGACCAAAGGGAACCACGACCACCTGGCCAACGCGCACCTTGTCCGACCATTCCGCGGGAACCGCGTAGGTGAGCGGATCCGGAATCGGACGGGCGATCGCTACCCGGACATAAGCGGGCATCTAGAAGGCGCGCCGGCGACCTTCGAGCGTGTCGGCTTCCGTCTTGCAGTCGATGCAATGCGTCGCCACCGGACGGGCCATTAACCGGCGTTCGTCGATGGCAACACCACAGGCCTCGCAGGTACCATAGGTGCCGTCATCAAACCGAAGCAACGCTTCATCGATCTTTTGAACGAGCCACTGCTCACGGCCTGGCGCCGAAGCGGATTCGCGAACGAGAGCTTCACGACGATCCATGAGGAGCTTCCGGAATACTTCCAAACGCGCTTGCTCCACCGTGCACCCCCGACGTTGCAGAGAACGAAAGCCGCGCATACTAGTCCGTCCAATGTCGACTCGCAAACCGTTGTTCATCTCCCTTTGTGTCGCTTCGGTGATTTCCTCGACCGCCTGGGCCGACGACGATGTGCTCAGCGCCACCTCGCTGGGAATGGGATCCACCGCCGTCGCGGACGGCGACGTCAACGATGGGATCACCGTTAACCCTGGTTTACTGGGATTAAAGGCTCGCTACGACATCACCGCCATCGGCGGGTTGGGGTACCGCGGCTGGGTTGCGGGCGGCAACGTGGTGGATTCGCGACAGAAGTTCATCGCGATGGGGATCGGCTACCAACGCGCAGTATACGAGCCGCCGCTGACCGACGACGACATCCCCGGGTGGTATGCGGAAGGCACGACCCCGTCGAACTTCAAGCGGTACCACGACATTCACCTTGGCGCAGCGGTTCCAGTGTTGGATCGCAAGCTTTCCTTTGGCATCAACGGTGCGGTGTCGATCACGGAGCACGATCGCCAAGGGCAAGACATCCTTGGCAACCTGGATTTTGGCATGGGCGCGCGACCCACCCCGTGGTTGACCATCGGCGTCGTCGGACGAAATCTAATTCCGATCAAGGATCAACCTGAATTTCCGATGGCGGTGATGGCGGGCGTTCGCGCAGACGATGAAGCAATCGGCGCGGTCGCGTTGGATGTGAACGTCAACGTGCAGAATTTCGAAGTCCCACCGGTTTCGGTGCGGTTTGGGCTCGAAAAAACGATCGCTTCCGTCGCGGATCTTCGCCTGGGGTACCACTGGGAGGGGCCGCAGGATGCGCACCGGTTGTCGGCGGGGCTGGGCGCCCACAACGACAAGGGTTCGGTCGATTTTGGGTTTGATATGCCGCTGCAGAACATAGAATTGAAGGCGTTGGTGCTGCGGTTGGGGATTCATATCAAGACGTGAGATTGGTCAAGAAGTTGACTAGTTGTGGAGGCGTCAACCGTGACGAACGCCAGTCGACACCCCCTCTCACCTTGGTTCGCACTCGGCGGCTTGCTTGCGTTCGTTGGGATCGCGGTCGGATTTGCTTCAGTGATCGTCGCATTCTTGGGACGGTCGCCCGCAGCATCTGTGGCGACACCTGAGTCACTCGAAACGGTGTCCAAGTGCGAGGCGCCTGCGGTGGGCATCAAAGACGCCGTCAGCGCCCCGTTCAGCTCCCAAGAGGTTCACTTTTCCTCCGCGGATGGCCACGCCTACAACCCCAACTGGTCTGCGGATGGGAAATATGTGGCGTTTGAAGTGGTTCGATACGATGGAGCTTCGATCGATTTGTACATCGCGTCGATGAATCGCACCACCCCCATAGATGCGGTGAAAGTGCCTTTGTGGGACGGTTCGAAAGCGTCTGGGAACACTCCAGTAATGTCGAATCCAACTTGGCATCCCAATGGAATATCGGTCTTTGAAGGTAGCAACCAAGAGGGGACCGACCGCTTGTACGTCTACGCTCTCGGTGAGGCGTCGGCGACGGAGTTGCTAAATGCAGCGCAAGCACCCGGCGATCTCACTTTCCCGACGATGACGCCGGACGGCCGTCAGCTCGCGTTTGTGTCCAGCCAGACCGGAAACGGCGATCTTCGCATCTGGAACCGGACAACCAACAAGATTACCCAGCTCACCAATACCGAAGCCACAGAATCGTTTCCTGAGTATTCCGCAAACTGCAGGCATCTGCTGTTCACGCGACAACAGCGCTCCACCCAAGACCTCTTTGAACTGGATTTGGTGACGAACACGGAAAGGGCGATCGTCAGCGGATCCGGGGACCAGACCCGCCCCATCTACGCGGCCGACGGCTCCATCGTGTATTTCACGTCCGAACGCGGCGCGGACCTCTGGGACATCGCAACGGTCGACAAGACCGGTTCGAACAAGAGGGTGATCGCAGAAGACGTTCGACTTCCGCTTCGCCAGCGCCCCGCCCTCACTCCGGACGGGCGATGGGTCGCCTGGGTTTCGGCCGATCCGACCAAAGACGGCGAGATCGCGCTAACAAGGCTAGACGGCACGAAGACTGTAGAAATCCCCACCGAGTATCGCGACTGCTCCGAGCCAGCATTTACCCTGCAGAACGGTCGGGTGCTCCTTGCCTTCACTTTCCTCAAAGCGAGTTATGCGGATTGGAGAGGGCTGTATGTCATGGACGTCACAGACAGCTTGTAGGACGGGGTTCAACGCGCATGATTCTCACCGATCCCAACAACCTCCGGCCCCGCCTCGCCAACGCCCGCACCATCGCGGTGCTTGGCGCACACACCGATCTGACCCGACCGGCGCGTTACGTCCCCGAATATCTCCATCATCAAGGATGCCGAATTCTACCAGTCAATCCTACGCTAGTCGGCCAAACCCTCTGGGGTGAGCCGGTTCGAGCGTCGCTGTTGGAGTGGAAGGGGCAATTCGACTTGGTCGATGTCTTTCGCCGGTCGGAAGCTTTGCCCGACCATGTCGAGGAGCTTCTCGGCGCTTGTCGGCCAGGAACGTTGGTCTGGTTCCAACTGGGCATTCGGAACGATACCGTTGCGACAGAGCTCGCCAAAGCCGGACTCGATGTCGTTCAAAACCGTTGTATTCTCGCCGATCATCGGGCGTGGGGATTGGGAAGGGTGCCATGAAGGATGCCGCCATTCACTGGTTTAGTCGGCACGGCCTCTGGGGAAACGCCGATCTTTGGCTGCATCCGGACGGAACGTTGGTGTCGACGGACACGCATTTTGGCGGCGATCGCCAGGACAACATCGCTCCGACCGAGGTTGAACAACTGTTGAATGCGGCATTCGCGGCTCGGTTCTGGGAGAGTGATCCTCTTTCGCACCGGCCGGTTCCAGACGAGACGCAGTGGACGTTGAACGCTACCCGCAAAGGGGAACAGCGACAAGGAACCCTGTTTCTTCGCCTGTGGGAGCGCGAGTTTCCGGCGTTGACGGCGAAGCTGGAGCGGTTGCGGAAGACCCGGTGAGAAGCACCGACAGTCAACCTCAGACGGGTTTCGGTCGGTGCTGCGGCCGGGGCGGGGGGCATACCCGGTCGGCCAGATCGTGGTCGGCGATGGTCAACAGCAACGCGCTGGTCGGTCTCGGCGCAGGCGAAGTGGGCGCCGGTGCACCGAGGGCACCCGACATGAGCGAACCCACCGCCCACCGCTGGTATTCGTCCCAAGCGGTGGTCATTGCTCCGCTAAAGTGTCCTTTGGCGGCCTCTGCATCGCCCAGCCGTGCTTCCGCAATCGCCAACAACGCCTCGGCGATCGGGCGCCGCGAGCGTGTTTCCGCGATCAACGGACGAAGCAGCTGCGCGGCGCGTTCGGGCTGGTCCCGCCACAGCCACCACGATGCGAACTCGGCGTCGATCGTCGGACGCTGAACGGGGCTTGCCAACGCACCGGCCCTCAGGAAGTGTTCGAGTGCGGCTTCGGAACGGTTCATCGCATCGTGGAGCCACGCCCGGACCACGAGCGACAAGGGATCGTGCTCGCTCCACGGACAGTCGAGTGCCGACGCTGCACCGTGCTCTCGCCAAGTGGTCACGGCTACCACCAGATGAGCGGCGTTCAACGCAGGTCGCGGCGGGTAGGCTTCAAGGGTCGGCAATGCCTCCATGGCGAGCCGTCGGGCGCGCACATCGTCCCCCGCCGCCAGCGCAATCTGGGATTCGAACCCACAAATGACCGCCAGAAGCAGCGGTCCCAAGGCGTTTTGGCCAAGAGTGCGAGCTTCAGAGATGCGACGCCTCGCTTCTTCGAAACGCGAAGAATAAAGTCGGATAACGGCGCTCCATGCGAGCAGCCGCGCAACCGCGATCCACTGCTGGCGGGCCCGGAGATCGGCCAACAGCACGCGTTCGATTTCCAAAGCGCGTTCGACAGCGTTTCGTTGAAATGCACTCCACCATGCCGTCATGCCGAGAGCGGAGCGGGTGTCCCAGAGTGCGTGTTCCGCCGCTTGGAGGCAGGAATCCTCCCATTCGCGACGGGCCGGTTCCGGCCGACTCGCCATCCACTCAGCGTGAGCGACCGGATGCAGGCTCGCACCATCCAGCACTTCTGATGTCCCCTCGGCGAGGGCGACCCGCGCCAGATCCGACCAGGGTTGAACACCGAGGATTTTGGCGCGCTGCATCGCGAGGAATGCTTCATTGCTCGGAGACGACCGGGCCAGACGGTCGTAGGTGTACCCAGCAACATACGCACAAACGGCTGCGGCCTCTCCGGCATTTTGCATTCCAACTTTGTACAGTTCCGGCGCCTCGCGCAGCAGGTTGCCCGAACACAGGGCCGCTTGATCGCCGAGCCGGCTCTCCATCCAGCGCACGGCCTTTTCTGCATAGCAAGCGCAGATCGCCGCTTTGAACGCGAACCACTCGATTTCAGAGATCTCAGTGGACCTCGGCTGAAGAAAAGAGCGCAACGGAACCAGCAATCGGTATCTCGGTTCCTCGTCGAAAGGGCTCGCCGCGGCTGCCCGAATCCAGCCGGTGTGGAGAACCTCAGTCCAGGCGTCGTGGCCCAGGGCGGCGGCACCCACCGACTCGTAGAAATCCGCATCAAAATAGGACAGAAGGATCAGGCCGCGACGCTCGTCCCCCAACACCGAGAAGCTGGCGCTCAACAGGGGACGCAACCCGCCCAGGGGGTCAGATTGGGGTAGAGCCTGGGAGCGCGCCAACAGAGAGGCCACCAACTCACAGGCCAAAGGCAGACCATCGGCGACGGCGATCCATTCTGGAGTGACTCTTGATGCGAGGGCGGACCGGTGAGCTGGAGCAACAGTCGCCGGCTTTCGGTTTCCGGAAGCGGCGCTACCACCTGATCGCGCCCAACCCCCAGCGAGCTCCTAGAGGTTGCGACAAAGGAGGCCGTACCAAGCATTTTCAGTACGTTTTCAACCCACTCGGTGAGGCCAGGCATCGGCTCGAGATTGTCGAGAATCCACAGATCGTGCGCCGATACGGCTCTTTTAGCCGACGGCGTCTCGAATGTGTTGGCCGCTCCCAAACCCAGGAACTGCAACATCCGGGCGACGACCGCCTCGGGGGAGGTAGCGCCGCGCAGATCAATCCAGGGCGCCCGCGTGTCCTCGCACAGTACGCGGGCGATGGTGGACTTTCCGATTCCACCAGGGCCAACCAGCGTGATCCACCGCTCGCCTCGCGCAAGGTGGGTCTTGAGCTCGTTTAGCTCGTCCTGACGCCCGATCACGGGCCCAAACAACGGCTCGGAAGAACCCTCTTCCTCGTCCAGAACGAGGTTCGCCCCGTTGATGGCATAGCCCGAGGCCCCCCAGGGGTCGAGCGTGATCCCAAAGGGACGAAGCACGTTACGCAAGCGGCTGAGGTGGACGAATAAGGTGTTGTCGCTGGATGGCGGGGCGTACCGAGCAGCCCATACCGTCTCGAAAAGGGCTTGCCGTGTCAACGGCTCGGATTGCTCGGCAAGGGTTCTCAACAGGCGCCAGGCGATTGGAGAATGTGCGAGACGGAGTGCAGCGACCCCGTCGATGAGGCATCGGCGAGGGCGGTCCAGAATTTGAAGGGTCACCCGGTCGGACAACAAGCTGCTCACAACGATACCGGATCCTCGCCGGGGCCGGGGCTCAGCGTCAACCGAGCCCCGAAGTCACCGCTTTACGGCGAACCGTAGATGACCGTAACCGATCCGGCCTGTGCGCCACCGTCATCATCACCGCGAGCGCCGATGGCTACGTCGGAAAACCCATCGCCGTTGAAGTCGAGGCCCGCCACGGCACAGCCGTAGAAGTCGTCCACCGCGCCGCCCAAGGTGACCGCCGTCGCACTCGTATACGTCGAATAGGCCTTCGCAACGCCTGTGAACAGATAGGCGGCTCCCGCGTCGGAGAGGCCGTCATCTTGGAATGATGCGCCGATGATCAGATCGGGGTATCCGTCGCCGTCGAAATCTCCCGCGGAAGCTGCCGTCGTTGACGGGTAACTGCCGTCGTAGCTCGTCTCCGCCTCGGTTCCCCGAATGCTGGTCTCCGCGATGTAGGTCCGCCGTACGCCGGTTTGCGGTCCGTAGACCAAATACGTGGCGCCTCTGCCAGCATCGCTGTCCTTGCGGCGGGCCGTGGTCAGGAAGTCGTCATACCCGTCCTGATTCACATCCCCTGCCGCAGCCAAGGACAATCCCACTCGATCGTTCCCATTTGGGCCGTACATCCGCAAATCCGAACTGGTACTCGTTTCGACCGCCGCCAAAGGACCGTGGTACACAAAGACCGCTCCGGTCGCTAGGTACCCTGCCGCCATATCCGCACGCAGTGAGGAGACCGCGACGTCATCATATCCATCCGCGTTGAAATCGCCGATTCCCGCCACCGCATGGCCGGCGTACTGAGTTGCGGGCTGTACCTGGGCGGCGATCTTCGCACCAGGGATGGCGCTGTTAATGTCGGCGGCGTCGATTTCTTCCTCGGCGATCGGTCCGTACACGACATAGGATCCTCCGGTGTTGGAGCTGATCCCGGGAGCGCCGATCACAATGTCGTCGTAGCCGTCAGCGTTGACGTCGCCGGCGCCGGAAACCGCCCAGCCAAAGTTGTCGCCTAGCGCCTTGCCTCGCAGGATCGCACCGCGGTGGGTGGCGCCGAGGGTGGTGTCGCCAACATCTTCCAAGTCGATCGAACCCGTGGTGCCAAACGGACCGTACAACACATACGCGGCCCCACGCGGCGAAGCGGTCGGATACGCAAAGTGCGGAGCTCCGATCACCAGATCGGCATACCCGTCACCGTCCACATCGCCCGCCCCGGCCACCGAGTATCCGGCCCAGTGTTGGGGCGAATCGGCGCGTAGAACGACCCCGTCCACGGTGACTCCAATGTCATCGAGCGACAGGTTTTCCAGGTCTTGGCCGCCATACACCAGGAACACATTCCCTTCGGTGATGTTTGCGAACGGCGCTCCAATCAACAGATCGTCGGTTCCGTCGCCGTCGACGTCGCCGGCATTGGCAAGGCTGAAACCGGCTTGGCCGGACGCATCATTGCCCTCAAACAGGCTATCGGGCGCGCCCCAACTCGTGACTTCCGCCGCGCGATCGAGCGGTTCCGTCCAGGGAATTGCACCTTCGACCGCCAGTCCAAGCGCTTTGACGCCGGAGGAATTGTTTTTGCTGTAGTAGGCAAGAAACTCGCTGCCTACCGTCTGAACGACGTCCCAGTGGCTCCACGTCGGCGCGGACCCTGTGCTCAACAGGTGCTCCGCTGGATCGATGTCGAACTCGCTTCCGGCGGTGATCCCGGCATACGAGGTGGCGTAGCCAAATCCCTTGGTGGAGCTGGCGTTGGTGCCGTAAAAGAACAGATGGATGTCGCCGGTGTCCATCACGGTCGCCGATGCGCCGCTCACGCTGTTGGTCATCCACGAAATCGAGGCATCGGGCGAGATGACCGGCGTCGGGTTGGCGGTCCATGTGGTTCCGTCGTTCACCGAATACGCATGGTAAATGCTCGTTCCAAGGGTGTAGTACAGGTGCAGGTCGCCATTGAGCATGACCGCCGCCGGGTCACCGAGCGTTCCGGTGCTGGTCACCACCGGGGAAGCGTCGACGCTCCACGTCACACCGTCGGCGGACTCGGCATACCCGATACCCTTGGTCGAGGTCGTTCCGTTGCCTTTGAACCACATCCGCCACAAGACTCCGTCGTAAACGACGGTCGGCTGTGCCACCGAACACCCGTACCACGAGGTCGAGCTAGGTTGAAGCACGGGGGTGGCGTCCAACGTCCAGCTGAGCCCGTCGGGGCTGGTGGCTCGGCCGATCGTCCACTCGGAGGCGCACCCGGAGGCTGCCGTCGTGGATTGGGACTCAAAGTACAGGACGTATTCCGTGGTGTCCGGGTTGTAAACGACGGTAGGAGCGCCGATCCCTTGCGTGAACCAACCGGAGGAGGGAGGATCCAACAAAAACCCCTGGTCGGCGAATTCAAAGGCCTGGGCGGATACCGGAAGGAGGGAACAACACAGGACAATCGAGGACAAGACCGAAACTGTAGTTGATTTCATAGGGACTCCAAAGTGCGCCGCATCCTTCACACGCACCATGGGTCCTCACCTCTTAAGTTCTCTTACACGACGCAGAGAGGCGACAAGCCTGCCGACCTACGGCCGGAATTCGCGGGTATGACTACCCCCGAACCCAAAACCGGATCGGCGCGGCAGTGCCTAAGGAGTACACGGTGCCCCACCACCTTCCACGCGATGCAGGTCCAACACAAACGTCTGCGCTGCCATGCCTCCCGAGTGCGGCGTGATCGTGAGCTCCTGCCCCGGGTCGGACGCGATCCAGTCCAAAGGAGTAACCCCGCCTCGGCTGCCCTCAAAGTTCATGCCATCGGCAAACCCACTGCCCGGGGGATACGACAGCACCACATTGGTCCCGCCGGGCGAGTGCATTCCTGTCCACCGGAAGGCATCCACGGTCGCGTCATCCGCCCCGTAAAAGGGATGTTGATCGCCCAGCAATGCCAAGGAGCCAAGGCACTCCCCGTCTGCCGCTTGCACCGAGGCCTCGAAGTTGGCGACCACCCCGGAAGTGATGAACAACTGTCCATCCGGCAGGCCGAGGCTCGGGCTTGGGGCTTCGCCATGGGCGGTCTGCGGAACCCCCCAAATTGGCATCGTCCCGTTCGAGATGAGGTCGGTAAACTCAATGCGCAGCGGGACCGCCTGATCGGGGTCCCATTCCTCTTCGCCAATTCGGCGCGCCACCGTGCCCTCCCAACTGCCGACCAAGGTTTGGTCGATGACATTTCCAGGAACTTGAACCACGGGCCGTCCGTCCGTGATCCGAAGCGTAGGACTGGCATCGTTGCCACCGACCGCGCCCTGCACCTGATAAAGGGTATAGGTCGAACGGTTGGACGCCATCCGAAGGGCCGCCGGCAACCCTGGAATCGGAATCGGGTCCCCGACCACTGTCGCCGCCGCGGCAGTCGAATTGTCCAGCAGTTGTCCACTTGCGTCCACCAAGTCGTAACGAGCGCCATCGCGGTCCACAAAGTACGGACCCTCGGGGATAATGACGCCGTACAGCGTCGCTGTGGACCCCGAGCGGTCGGGGGGCAGGTGCACCCAGGGGGGATCCGCGAAAAATGCGTCACAGATCGTGACGAGGTCGCCATCGGCATTGTTCGTGACGTGCTCTTCGGCACACGCCCCCGTCACCGGCGCATCGGTATCGTCGGCGGCATCCGTGTCGTCGGGCGGCATCGGGCCGCATCCCACCCACAGTACGAGGGCCAACGACAACAGTGAAACGGTAGTGGTATGCAGATCGATCATGCATCCCCCAGCAAACGAAGGCTGTGCCGCACGCTCGCGGTACGTGCCCGAACAGAAGTTGATAAAGCTGCTTTGATCGTTGTTCGTTGCAACCAGCTGCACCACCTGCGGCAAGCCGAACATCCGATCCCCGTTCACAATCCAAGGTTCCGTGGCGAAGGCGATTGACGAAAGGAAAAGTAGCATGACCGCTCCCGGTGTTATCGGTCACCGAGTATGGGCTACGCCACACAACTTTGGTGTTGCAGGGTGTAGCGCCGGCGCACTGAAACAGCGGTGGGACACAATAGCCCGCTGAGCGGCGCAGAACCGTTAGTTAGAGCGGTGCTTTGGGCGCCAAGCCATACGAACCGCGGGCTGGCCGCCGGAGAAGGTGCCCGCGTTTTCTTGTTGGACGGTGAATCCCGCCTGCTGAAAGAGGCCTACCGCCGCCGCATTCGTGGGATCGACATCGAGTCGAACCTCGCGAACGAAGGGTTCGGTGCGGACCGCACGCAACACCTGGGCGATCAATGACCGTCCGACGCCTTTACGGGCGGTTGTGGGATCGACGGCGATCAAGACGATCTCCCAGACCTGCACGCCCTCCGGAACGCCCCACGCGCCCAGCAACACAAATCCCAGGGGGGTTTCGGCGGCGGTCGCGACCCAGCCGCGGATGTTGTCTTGGGCAAGCCAATCTGCTGTCTGCTGGCCGTAGCCCTGGTCCCAAGGGGAAAAGCAGCGTTCAGCGAGGGGAGCCGCCCAACGCAGATCTTCGAATTCGAATGGCCGGAGGATCATCCCGGCAGCATGCACGAAAACGGCCCCCCCTTCCAGTCCGCAAAGATGCGGTTACCATAGGTGGTGATCGATTTGGCGGTCGCCGCCGGTCGTTCCGAGGGTTGGGATGTCGGTTTCTCTGGAGCTACGACTGGACGAGCGCCACCCGGATCGGGTGCTGGTCACGGTCCTGCTCACGCCCGATGTCAACGATGCCCGGTTGGACGGCGCCGCTTTGGAGCTGCTGTCCCACAATCGGGAACGACTCGGGCCACGCATGTTGCTACCGATCGCCGGGACCCTCTCTGGGCCGATCTGCACCCGCATCGAATTGCGTGCCACCGGCGGTATTCCACCGGGAGCCAGCATTCATGGCACCGCCTGGTGGGGCGACGATCAGGCCACCTTCTCGCTGCCGGCGGACCCGTATACCGAGTTGGAAGCTCACGTTCGGGGGAGGGGAGGGCTGCGCCCCTGCCGAACCGCGATGAAGTTCACCCAGCTGGGGCGTGAAGAGATCCGCAAATTGCAGGCGGCGTTTTCGTGGCTATCTGGGGCAACGCCCAAGGTGAAAGCGCCGGAACCCGAGGTCGAGCTCACCGAGGAGATCACCGAAGAACTTGGTTTGAACGATGAGGATGCCGCGTTCTTGCGGGAGCTACTCAATGAGCCGTAGGGCTTGGCTAGGGCTACTGACGGCGGGTTGCGGCTACTTTATGCCCGACCGAAATCTGGCCGAAAAGGTGGAGGAACACGATCTCGCGGGAACCTGGACGCGACTCTCGCCGAATGCTCAACAGATCGCGAAGTACAAGCTGATCCCCGAGCCTCCAGCGTCATTAACGTTGAACGAAGGGGGGATCTGCCAACCCGGAACCGACACTTTCTGCGCATGGCGGGTGAAGCACGATCTGCCGGGGCACAATGGGTCAACCCTCCCAAATCAGGTGTCGGTGGAGCTCCGAACCGTAGGTATGCGACCGCAAACCTGGAACTTTGGCGTAGGGAAAGAGGCGGGCAAGCTCCGATTGTGGGAGTTCTTGGGCGATCCGGACCAATGGGAGTTTGTGGAGTACGAACAGAGATCTCCTAAGCCGGAGAACTAACGCTCACGGGGCGTTGAATTAGTAAAGCAGTTTACCTTCCGCGCCAGGCGGACGGAGGGCGAGCGAAGCGAGGTTTGAGCCGGAACGGCGAAAACGGAGCCCGAAGGGGCGACCCCGGAGGAGGCCGGCCCCGAAGGGGAGGCGCCCGGACCTACGAACGAACCCTGCGGCGGCGGCCGATCAGCAGTCCGAGCCCGGCCAATCCGGCGAACGACCCGCCAGGAACCGCGGAGCTGCACCCGCAACCTGTGGTTCGCCCGGTCACGTCGTCGTCGTCGACTGGACCGGTGTCGCCGGTCTCCCCTGTTTCGCCGGTCTCACCCGTTTCGCCGGTCTCACCCGTTTCGCCGGTCTCACCCGTTTCGCCGGTCTCACCCGTTTCGCCGGTCTCACCCGTTTCGCCGGTCTCACCCGTGTCCACCGAACCGTCGGTATCGGTATCGGAACCGTCGGTATCGGAACCATCGGTGTCCACCGAACCGTCGGTGTCGGTATCGGTACCCCCGTCGGTATCGTCGGTATCGGCAATCAGATCGGCACTGTCGCAATCTTGATCGATGCCGTCATTGGCGATTTCAGTTGCCCCCGGATGAACCGTGTTTTCAGCATCGTTGCAATCGGTAGCGTCGCCGACGTACCCATTGGGCGCCGAGCATGCCTCGACATTGACGTCCAGATTTCCATAGTTATCGCTATCGGAATCCTCATAATAAGTTGTGGTCACACCTTCGTCGGTGCTGCCTTCGCATTCGTCATTGATTCCAGTGCATACTTCCGACGCAGCGGGGTTCACCGCGGCGCTGTTGTCATCACAATCACCATCGCCCGCGACATAGCCCATAGGCGCCGCGCAAGCCTCCGTGGATGCCGATGTGTTTCCGTAGTTATCGCTGTCAGCATCCTCATAGTAGGTCGTGGTCACCCCTTCGTCGGTGCTGCCATCGCAATCGTCGTTGAGCCCATTGCACGTCTCTGTGCCATTGGGATTGACCGAGGCGTTCGAATCCAAGCAATCGGTCGAATTGGAGACATACCCGTTGGGCGCCGAACACGCCTGCGTATTCACCCCTGCATCGCCGAACGTATCTCCGTCCGAATCCTGGTAATAGGTGTTCGTCACCCCTTCGTCGGTGCTGCCATCGCAATCGTCATTGAGCCCGTTGCAGGTTTCGGTGCCATTCGGATTGACCGACGAATTCGAATCCAAGCAATCGTCGGAGTTCGACACATAGCCGTTTGGAGCCGCACAGTCACTGACGTTCACCGCAGCGTTTCCGAAGGTGTCGCTGTCGGAATCCTGGTAGTACGTCTGCACCGCCAGGCCCTCATCGACGCTGGCATCGCAATCGTCATCGACGTCATTGCAGTTTTCTTGGGCACTGGGATGAACGCCTGCTTTAGTGTCATCGCAATCTGTCGAATTCAACACATACCCGACAACCGCCGAACAGCTCAGCTCGCTGACCGCCGAATTGCCGTACGTATCCCCATCCGAGTCTTGGTAGTAGGTTTGCCAGTTGCAACCACCGAAAAGGAAAGCCGCACCTTCCGTGGTCTGTCCATTGCCATAGGAGGGCGCTGCCACAAGCGCCTCGCCAAAGCCATTTCCATTGGCGTCACCGACGATCGCAGAGGCATCCCCCAGGCGGGCACCACCCGAATTGGATTCGTAAGTCAACGCAGGGGTGGTCACCAGGCCGCCCGACGAGCCCGCGAAGATGTACGCCCGACCTTCATTGGTTTGCCCATTGGAAAACGTGGGCGCACCCACCAACAGGTCGTCGTAGCTGTCGCTGTTGAGTCGGCCCAGTGCAACCGACCAGCCACATTGAACATCCGTCAGGTTGGATTCAAGAGTCGTCGTCGGCGAACTTGGTAAACCGGTTGACGATCCATGGTAGATCGCCACGCGCCCTTCCTTGGTCTGCCCATTCGAGTAATTGTCCATGCTCACGGCAACGTCGGAATAGGCATCGCCGTTGATGTTGCCACCTGCGATCGACCAACCGGCGAACGCATTGGCTTGATTGGGTTCAGAAGACCAAGACAGGCTGGTCGAAGGGCCGGTCGAGGATCCCAAGTGTGAGGGGGCGGCGTAAGTGATCCTCACCGGGGCGGCCAAACTGATCGCCCTGGGGGCGGCCAAACTGATCGCCCCGGGGCGGCCAAACTG
>SXGS01111981.1_pt1 | contig 17229 bp, 13 predicted proteins | sample 3174681 | NCBI WGS metagenome assembly SXGS01 (sample SAMN11356861, study PRJNA531348) | freshwater metagenome | isolation source: freshwater sample F1-80 | place: China: Fuxian Lake, Yuxi | collected 2017-12-25 | reverse complement strand
GTGGGGCAGGGAGCGGCGCCGTCTCCAGAGGTCCAGGCGTGCCTGTCTTCTCACTCCTCTTCACTCTTTCCTCGTCGGCCGGGCAACCGCGGGGATTGCCCCTACGGCGGCGCCTGCGGGGTCGGCATCCGTGCCCCGACCGTGTTCCGCCATGCCGCGAGGGCAGCGCGCAGTTGGGTCACCCGCTCCGGGTGCGCTTCCGCGATGTTGCGCCGTTCGGAGGGATCGTTCGTCAGATCGTAGAGCTCCCGGCGGCCGTCTTCGAAGAACTCGATCAGCTTCCAGTCACCGCTGCGGATCGAGCCGGCCGGAGTGGTGCGCCACCGCCCCGGGCCCGCACCCAGGTAGCCCGGAAAGTGCCAGTAAAGCGGCGGGCGGCCAGACGGGGGAGGGTTCCCGGTCAACAGCGGCGCGTAGCTCGTACCGTCCAGAGTATAGCCGGCAGGCGGGCGCGCTGCGGCGAGTGCAAGAAGCGTCGGGTAGAGGTCCACGCTGTTGATCGGCTCGATCCGGGTGGTCCCGGAGCGGATGCGGCCCGGCCACCGAAACATGTACGGCACCCGCACGCCGCCCTCGTAGAGCATCCCCTTGCCGCCCCGCAGCGGCGCGTTGTCCGTGATCCCTCCCGCTGGCCCCAGCCCCTCGCGATCGTAGCCGCCCACGCCGCCGTTGTCGCTGCTGAAGATCACCAGCGTCTTCTCCGAGAGCTTCAATTCGTCCAGGAGCGCCAGAATGCGCCCCACGCTCTCGTCCACACTGGCGATCATCGCGGCATAGGTCGGGTCCCGGTGTCCTCCGGCGCCAGGCTTGTTCCGGAACCGCGCGACAAGATCCACCTTTGCCTCAAAGGGCGAGTGCACCCCGAAGTGGGTGAGATAGAGGAAGAACGGGCGGGCGCGCTGCCGCCGGATGAAGTCCTCGGCGCGGCCGGTCAGAAAATCGGCCAGATACGTCCCGGGGGGGTACTCCACGGACGGGGAAGTCACAAAGTCGTAGTGTTTCCCCATCGAGACGATCGCCTCGTCGAACCCGCGGCGGGCCGGATGGTGCTCGCCGTCCTGTCCCAGGTGCCACTTGCCGAACATCCCCGTGGCGTACCCCGCCCGCTTCAGCGACTGGGCCAGCGTGATCCGGTCCAGCGGGAGTATTGCGACATTGTCCACCGGGCGCAGCGGCCGGGAGCGCCAGTTGAAGCGGTCTATGCCGCCGACCGTGTAGACCCCGGTGCGCGGGCCGTACTGGCCGCTCATCAACGCCGCGCGAGTCGGCTGGCAATTGGGTCCGCAGGTGTAGCCGTTGGTGAACCGGACCCCCTCGCGCGCCAGGCGGTCGATCGCGGGCGTCTCGTAGTACCGCGATCCATAGCACCCCACGTCCGTGTAGCCGAGATCATCCGCCAGGATGAAGACCACGTTGGGCTGGGGCTCGGCCGACCGCGTCGGCAATCCCGTAAGCCACAACGCCGGCGCCACGAGCCAGATCCAGGAGCGAAGCGGGCGAGCCATCGAAGTCAGGTTCCTTCCGAGCGTTGTTTACGCTTCGGGATGCGGCACCTGCCGGCGGAGCGGCTGCCGGGCCGTGCCGAGCGAGGAGCGCGCAGGATGCTGATCCCTTCGCCACTCTCCGGGGTTACACCTTCCTCGTCCTTCCTTCGCGGAATCCGCACAATGGGAGCCCCGCGCCGACAAGCGTCTCGTCGTTCAGATGGATCCATTCACCGGGGCGCCCATTCTGCGGACAAGACCTATTCCAGGGGGTCCGTGCGGCAGGCGCAGTCGTTCAGGTGGGGCCCCAACCGAGGCTGGGAGCGTGGCCGCCGGCCGCCCGTGCGGCCGGTCCCGCTCCGGCAGGCATCGGAAGGATGCCGGCCGAAGGGCGGCGTGCGAGTGCCGCCGCGCAGGCCGCCCCGGAGGACTCCCGGAGCGCGCGCCGCCGCAGGAGCACCGTTCCGCCCACCGCGAGCATTCGCTCCACTTCGCGCCCGCCCCACTTCCACGGTGCGCTCCGCACTGCGGGCGGTTCTTGTCGGGTGCGCCCGGCGGAGGCAATTCCCATCCCGGTCCAGCGTCCGAGTATCCGGTCTGCTGGCACGTCCCGAGAAGGAATCGCACCCCGCCGAAGAGGGCGAACCGCCGGGTTTACGCCGGCGCGGGGAAGCGCCCTGCGACTCGAGGGGCTCAGCTCCCGTCAGCGCGCAGCCCGTTCACGAACGACTGAATGCCCGACACCGCGGCGGGCGGTACTCCCAGCCCGATGACGTCCGTCTTGGCGAAGTATTTGTTTGCGAACGACGGCTCTCCGATGGTGCCATGCACACTTCCCTTCGCCTCGCTCAGGCTCAGGTCGAAGGGGATCGTGACATCCACGTTGCTCACCGTGGCGTTCACGACGCCGTTGTCTTCCAGGCGCGCCTGAAGCGCGCCGTCGAACACCGCACAGACCAGTAGCCCGGCGTTCGGTTGCGCAGGGAGCCGGAGCAGGGCGGCGAACAACGCGCCGTCCTCCGGGATGGTGGTCGGAACCGGGGTCGAGTCCACCTGAATGGTCACCCCGCTGGCGGTAACCGTCTGCCGGTTTGTGAGCGCCCCCGTGTAGTCCACGCCATCCACATTGAAACCCGCATCCAACGCTTCGTCGAGCGCAAGCCCGCCGGTGGTGAACGCGCCGACCACTGCCGTCACACCGATGGGCCCGCTGAGCGCCTGGGCGGACACCCGCCCGGATGCGCCGGCATTCTGGCGTCCGAGCAGCCCGTCGAAGGCCTGGGTCACCACCCGGAGCGCGCGGCTGTTTCGAGCGGAGCGCCCCAGGCGGCGGCCGGCGGCATCCTGCAACAGCCGGGCGAACACCTGGCTGACGCGCTGCGTGACCTTTTTGCCGGTGCGGGGTGAGATTGCCGCGGACCCGACCTGCTGTTCGTCCAGGGTCACCGCGACCAGGCCGGCCTGCTCGACCAGGGCGAGCGGCGGCGTGGCCTGGGCGAGCCCCCGCCCGGCCGGCAACAAACTAATAACTCCGGCCGCGACCAGAAGGCCAAGTGCCCGGAATGGTGTGCGTTTCATGGTTGCGTTTCCTGATCCTGACAGAGTGACGTTCCAGGGAATTGTATTGGAACCCACTGCCCGGATCAGAAGGGCTATCTCGCCCGATCCCCCGCGGCCCGGCGTGACCGGGATGGCGCAAGAGCGCCGCTTGTCCTCACGGTCCGGCGTGACCGCGATGGTGCAATAACCCCGTTACGCCCCCCGTTCCGGGGTCTCGGCTGACCCCGCTCCTGTGCCCGGTGGTCGCCGGAGAAGCCAGAGGAGCCCGCAATGCGGGATGAGGTTCACGCAGAGGAGCAGGCCGGCTTCCGGGCCGAAGCTGCCGCCCGTCCAGAAGTCCGGCCCGGATACCGTCACCTCCAGAAGAGATGCCGGCGGCCGCAGCCCGCTCACCGGCAGGCCGAACACCGGCCCCTCAAGCAGGTTCCACCCGGTGTGGAGTACGATCGGGAGCCAGAGGCTCCCGCGCACCAGCCGTGCCATCCCGAGGTAGATCCCTGCCAGCAAAAGGCCCGCAAACGCGAGTGGATGTTGGGCGAAGTCCGGGTTGAAGCTGTGCAAGGACGCGAAGGCGAGCGCGCTCCCGATCACGGCGCCCCACCTGCCCCACGAACGCTCCAGCGCAGTGTACAGAAAGCCCCGGCAGCAGACCTCCTCGACCGCAGCCGCAGGCAGCAGCAGCAGGAAGCTGACGCCCACCAACCCGGCCGGGTGGTACTTCGGAGCCATCCACTGCACGTGATACCAGCCCAGCATCGAGCCCGCTCCTACCTGCCACAGGAACAGCAGGGCGGCGAGCAGCAAACCGAGCGGAAGTTCTCCCAACCAGGCGATGCCCCGCGTGAGCCCGAGTTCCCCGAGCGATCTGTTCTCCAGGCGCCGCCCCAACCAGGCGGTGAGCGTGAGCACCACCCAGAGTTTTCCACAGAAGGACAGCGCGACCAGCGGAATCCACCGCTCCAGCCCGAGCACAGCAGGATCAAACAGCTCTCGTTCACTGAGGCCGGACGGAGTGAGGCGCAGCGCCTGCGCGGTGAGCAATGCCAACGGCGCCGTAAAGAGCACCTCGGCAAACAGAAACGTGACCAGGAACAGGCCGGCGTAGATCAGGGCGCTGACCCACCCGGGCAGCAGCCGACTAGGCGAGAGCGGTTGCTCGCACCCCACGGCGCCACCCGAGACCGCCGGCGTCCCGCCGGCCTCCAACCTGTCGGTGACCTCCCCCGAGACCACCGGCCTCCCGCCGGCCTCTATCGCGGCAGCGATGGAGGCCGGGACCACCGGCGTCCCGCCGGCCTCTGCCACGGCAGCGATCTCCCCCGGGACCGCCGGCGTCCCGCCGGCCTCCATCGCGGCAGCGATGTGGAGTCCGGCAACTCCGATCGCCGGCGCGCACCCGCTGCAGGCCAACCTTCCCCGCAAACGCTGCAGGCACTCCGCACAGTGCGGCTGGTTGCACCACTCGCACAGTCCCGCCGCCGGCCGGTCCGCGTGGGACGCGCAGACAGCCGCTGGGGGCTCTACCGGACGTAGATCGGATTTGTGTAGATCCACGGGCGAAGGGTCTCCCCCAACCGGACCCAGGCTTCCAGACGATATACCCCGGCCTGGGTCACCGGTGCCGTCAGTTCGCCCTGCTCGACCCGCTGGAGTTCCTCTCCGTTGCGGAGCAGGCGCAGGACGCACGGCATGTTCGCCTGGGCGACCAGACGCGGCTGCTGTGTGAGCTGGGTCTCACCTCCCATTTCGACCGGACCCGCCGCAGTTTCGGCAGCGAACCGGAAGCCGGACGGGTCGGCGAGCCAGTCAAATGCCACGTAGGCGCGTCCGGCCAGCAGTGCGCTGAAGAGATCCTCCTCCGTCACCGCCGCTGCCAGCAGGTGCGTGGAAACATATCCCAGGCTGATCGGGTACGGGTCAAACCGGTGCGACAGGAGCACCGATCCCCGGGAGAGGTCTCCAAACAGCAGTGGAGGGAACCGGCTCTTGGCCGTGCGGCTGACGACGGCATCCAGGCCATCCCGGATCTCAACATCCGTGTCCGCGGCGACGACGGTAATGCCGACGTTGGAATGCGCGTCGTTGGCTGCGATGCCGATCACGCGGCGCCTGCGAGCCTGGCCCTCGACGTTGAGGCGGTCCCACCGCTGCAGCACACCGGTCTGCTCGTCAAAAATCGCGGCGAACGCTTCCCGGGGGTACTTCTTGAGCGTGTTGACCAGTGTCAGTGTCCGGAGCGGGTTATTGGTGCGCAGGGAGTTCAGAGTTTGCTCGTAGTTGTTGTCCAGCGCGTCGGCATGGGTGTTGTAAATCTCCATCCCGTGGAACGCCGGCAGGTCCCAGTCGGCATCCGCCGTCTTCAGTTCCGGATGCGCGATGAAACTCACGCCCGCCGTTCCGTCCAGCCGGGTCAACACATCCCGCGCGCTCATCTCCGGGGTCCAGTTGGCGCCATCGGAACGCCACACCAGAAGGCCGCTGGAGAGTTCCGCTCCCCGCACAAAGAGCACGCCGCCGATGTCGCCGCGCAGGCCCTCGTTCCACCAGCGACGATCCGGAGTGGGATGCTCGGTCATGAAGACAGCGCGGACTCCGGCCGCCTTTGCCGCCGCTGCCAGTTCCTCTGCGGTGCCGCGTGAGTCGTGCGAGAGCCCGGAATGGGCGTGCAGCACGGTCCGCACATCCTCCCAGTTGCCGGTGCGGGGGGTGGGCCGGGCTGCCTGGCGAACCGGCCGGGCCTGCCGGCGCAGTGCAGCCAGGTACGTGTCGGTAAGGCGCTCCAGCAGCGACTCGGCAGCCAGGGCCGGGACCGCCGCCGCGAGGATCAAAGCGACTCCCGCACGGCGATACCCGGGGCGGACTCGCCTCCCTATGGGACCAGGGGCAATCCCCCTGTGGTTGCCCCGCCCTATGGGTGTAGGGACAATATCCCCGTGGTTACCCCTACCGCCCCCGGAGAAAAGAGCAGAGAAGAGTGAGGAGAGGGCGCGGCGACTACTCATTTCTCTCTGCTCTCTACTCTTCCCTCGCGAGGAGATCCAGCGCGGCCGCGCGGACGGCCGAGAGCCTCGCGCAGTGGCCCCAGATCGCCTCTGATGAGTCGGCCCAACTCCAGGGTCAGTTTCTCTCCAAAGTCGTCGCCATAGAAGGAAACTCCGGCTTCGTATCCACCCTTTTTCATTTCCGCCTGCGTCAGGAAATATCCCAGGTGGTCGTTGGCGAGACCCATCACGACCGGAAGCTCGTGTCCCTGACGGCGTGCGTGCTCCTTCAGGAGCAGGCCCAACTCGGTGATCATCTCTCCGGGCACGGCGATCAGCAGCGCATTCCGGATGCGGAAGCACTGGAGGCGGGTGCGCTGGCTCGCGCCGAGGAAGGCGGACTTGAGCGTGCGGGGAAGTTCGAACATCGCGGTCCGAAACTCGAGATCGGCATCGGGCAGTGGCTGCAGCGAGCGATAGAGGGTGAGGGCCGCGGCGGCTCCCTTTTCCCCGTGGGCGCGCGCACCTTCGAAATTCGACGTGTCCGCCGGGATGTTCGGGGAGATGTCGCCCTCAGCTCCGTTGGTGTAGAGCACCGTCAACCCGGGGAGGTCTTGCTCCATCCGAGCCCGCATCAGGCCCATCCAGTCACCGGAGAACGCCAGGTTTTCCTCCTCCAGGACAGTGCCGTGCGCCGTGAGGTTAACCAGCGCCGCCAGCGGTTTCCCGTCCTGAGTGTCCACCCGCAGCAGCCAGAGGGCCGGATCTACGTGTGGCGCCTTGCGCCGATTGCGTTGAAAGCCGGGAATAGCCGCCTCGCCCACTGCGAGGTGGGCCGGACGAAGCCCGGTCTCGGCATCTCGCAGCGCCTGGGCGAGACCGGCTACGAGTTTCTTGTGAACAGCTTCCGCATAGGGCCCGCCCGCAATCCGGGCAAACGGCGCCTTGCTGAACGCGCCCGGCCCGGAGTGCGTGTGCGACGAGCACACCATGAGTTGCTCCGGCGGGAAGCCGGCTCGTTCGGCCACCTCGCGCACAATCAGCGGGTCGGTGCCGATCAGATCGGCAGTCAGGATCCCGATCCGGGTGGCGCCGTTATCGAGGACCAGCGCCCGTGCCTGAATCGGATCGTTCACGCCGGTGGAAGGGGCTCCCTTGCGAGCCGCATAGCCACTGAGCGGCGTGCCGAGCGATGGCGTCAGATCCGCCCGTCCAACTCCTGCACGCAGCTCGCCGGCGGCCCGGACGGCGCGCGGCGCCAGGGGTAGTGCGAGCATGAGCGTCAGGAACGAAAGAAGACACAGAACCAGTGAGAACCGAGTGGGCCGGATTCGTGCTGCTGTGCCCGTTCGTCGTCGGTCCACGCGCACTTCGCGCGCTGCGCGCTGCGCGCCTACCGTTTTTTGCCGGCCGCATCCTCTATCGAGCATCACTAGCCACCTTCCAATCCGGCGCTGTCGCCGGTTGCAGAGTCACGTCCCACGTCTTCCCCCGCCAGTGTAACCCACGCAACCGGAGTGCAGTCCAGTCGCGGGGGAGATGGGGCTGCACCAGGGGCCGGTTCGGGTGCTGTGGGTCAGGTTCCAGCCGGAGCCCCGCGAATCCGTACAACACCGCCTCAATGACCCCGGCCGCCCCGGTCAGGAAACAGAGATTATCCCGAGTACGCTTTTCGCTGAAGACGTGGAACGGCGGGCGAACAAACGGGCGGTAACTGCCGCGGAACCGCCGGATCGCCTCGTCTTCCCGGCCCAGATACGCCGCGACGATGGTGTGGATCGCGTCGGTCATCGCCGGCCCGTTGGGGATGACGCGCGGCGCGTAGAAATCGTACAGTTTCCCCCACTCCTCGGCCGGCAGGTTCAACCCACCCGGATGGAAGAGGAGGAGCGCATCCGCCTGCTTGGCTCTGGATTTCTCGGTGAAGGCCGAGTGCGCCAGAATGAGACCGGACCGGGGCTGCCGGCGAAACCCGAGCCCCCAGGCGGTCTTCCCCCAGGCGGGGTCGGCGCGTTTTCCGAGCAGGCGAGCCACCTCAGTCGCGAACTCCAGGTTCCGCCGGGCGACGTGGTGGGTCCAGGCGCTCCCGTCCACGAGACCGGCATTCTCATCCGGGGTGGTCACCCGGGGGATCTGCAGGCCCCCGGACCCATCCGGCTTCGCCCGCGCCACCCAGTTGGCGGCGGTGGCCTCCAGGATCGGCCAGGCACGCTGCGCCAGCCAGTTGCGATCCAGCGTTGCCTGATAGTACTGCCGCAGCGCCAGCGCGACATCTCCGGTGACGTGGCGTCCCTGGGTAAAGATGCCGCCGCGCAGTGCTTCCCGGCCGGTCCGCCCACTCTCCCAGGCATAGCTTGCACCGGGCAGTCCGTCCGCCCGGGCGTTTTCCCGCGCGCCGGCGAGGGTGCGGAAACGATATTCGAGCTGCGCACGCGCGACCTGCGGCTGCTGCGGCAGCAGCGCGGGAAACATCCAGCTCTCCGTATCCCCGAAAACGTGGCCGCCGAATGCCTGGCTGGAAAGCCCCATCGGGGGCGCCCCGGCAGTGTTCTCAGGGCAGGTGCTGCAGCGCAGCCAGAAGAGACAGGCTCGTACTATCTGCTGCGCTTCCGGGTCTCCTTCGATCTCGATGTCGCCCGCCCACAGGCGCCGCCAGGCCGCGCGATGCTCCGCAAACCATTCGTCCACCCGGTCACCCGTGACCGCCTGTACGGGCAAGCCTCCCGTGGTTACCCCCACCGGCGAGGAACGATCGGCGAACTGTGCAGCGTGAGTTCGGGCCTCCCCTCGTTTCTCACTTTTCTGCGCTCTTTCCGCGTGAGGGAGCGGTGCTCCGCGAACCTGAGTGACAAGTGCCAGCCGGACGGTCCGGCCGGCGGGCACCTGATAGGCGAACGCGCCGTCAGCAGGAAGAGAATCCGGTTCCAGTACCGCGAGCCGGCCCTCATAGTGAATCGGGCCGGACTTGACCGCGAAGTGGCCGGTGGTGGTGCTGCTCAGTCCCGGCACGGCCTGTTCGGCCAGACCAACTCGCACCGGCGCCCGTCCCCGATTCTCGACCCGCACCTGCAGGAGCGCGAGGTCGAGATGGGGTCGCAGGTAAGCGGTATCGAGCACCAGTCCCACCTCGCCGGCGCCGCCGTCCCACGTAGCTTCCGTGTGCAGAAGCCCTTCCTTCAGGCGCAGTTCCTGGCGATAGCGGCGCAGGGATCGCGGGTCGGCGCCGAACACCCGGCCGGCCACAGAGACCTGAAGCGGGAGCACCGGAGGCAGGCCCTCGAGGGAATCATCCCGGTTGTAGTGACCCGCCAGCAGAACGGGCGCCGATGTCCCGGGCTCGATTCCGGTTCCGGTGCGCCCCAGACGCTGCCCGATCCAACCGTTGCCCAGGTAGGCATCCCGGTGTCCTCCGGCGATCTCCCAGGTATCGGTTGCGAGGACCCAGGGATCGGCGGAGAGATGCAGCGGCGCCTCCCCGCGCCCTCGCAGGGGCAATCCCCCCGCGGTTGCCCCTGCCGTCTGCGGACGGGGCTCGGCCCCGTCCGCAGGCAGAGGGTTTCCGGACGGAGCGCATCCGGACGCCAACAGGGGTAGGGGGCAGAGAAGCGAGACGATCAGGCAGCGCTGCCGGCGCGGGAGTCTTCCAGGAGCCACTCTTCGTACGTTTTTCTGGGCGCCTCACTGTAACGCCGGATCAGGACAATTCCACCGGGAGCGGGCGCAGGCACTTTCTGAATCGGGCACGGCAGCCACTCGACATGGCCGAACAGGCGACAAATGAGCGGACGCACCGGATAGATGGCGCACTGACCCTGCTCCACGTCCCGGAATCGGCACGCCCTGTAGTATACATCCTGTACGCCCGGGTACGGCACCTGCTTGTCCTGCCTTTCGACTGCGCGTGCGTCCACGCCGTCCGGACTCTCTACGTACGCCCGGATCGCTGCGTACTCGGTGCGGAGCATCGGCACCCCGGTGGTACAGCGGGCGCCGCATTCGTCGCAGCCATTGCACATGCTCTGATCAATGGCGTCGGCGAAGCGGCGCGACTCGTCCAGGACCCGTAGTTCGATGCTAATACCGGTACTTCCCATACTGGCCCGGATACCCGTTAGGCGGCGCTCCCGGAGCGCCCCCGGAAACTCGATCGCCCCGGAGCACCCAGGTATCATGCACGGGGTCGAAGATCCAGTTACGGGTCTCATCGGGGATGATCAAGCCGGATGACCCCATACCGACCGGACTCGCGGGCGGCATGACCCACCGAGGCGCCCACACAGCCGCCGGGGTGATGGGGAGCGACGGTGTGACGACGAGCGAGCGGTACACGACGCCGGGGCGCCGCGGCCGGAACATCGCTGTCTGGTAGGGATTGGCGGGCGGTGGTGTTTGCCAGGCCCACCAGACCTCGGCCGGCACCGTCGGCCGGGCCGAGATCGGGGGCGGGTTGTACACATACTGCCCCGGCGTCTGGCTGGCGATAGGCACACTGGCGTAGCTCACCGGCGCGGCCCAGCCGTACCGTGCCGGAGGCCGGTATGAGACGCTCGGCAGCGGGCGCATCGCCTCTGCTCCCGACTTCTGCTGGCCGCCGAGCCACATCAGGCCGGCTACCACCGCCAATACCGCGACGGCGCCGCCCGCGATGACCGCCGGATTCGGACCGGAGTCATCCACCACGTACGCCCCCCTCATCACCGTCGGCTCATCTCGCAGCGGGAGCCCGCAGGTGGGGCAAAAACGCGCCGAGGAGATGGGAACCGAGGCCTGGCAATGCACGCAGTTCATTCGAGAACCTGTATATCCTGTGCGGCGCATCCGGGTCGAGCCCGGCCACACCGCAGGTTGTCGTTTGCAGATGGAGGGCACCCAGCGTGGTTGCACTCCCTCGTTTGATGGGGAATGGCGCCTGCGTCGTCCGCCACCATTAAGACTGCCTCCCCCCTCGGGTTGTTCGGTGGAGCTTCCACGGGATTAAAACCCCGCGCTATGCCGCGAAGTCCACCTGCGTCGACTTCGGGGCATGTGCTACGGTAGGAGTTCGGAGTCGAGCTCATCGTCGTCTCTTCCGCGGTGTGCTCGCACCGGGAGCACACCGCGATCGAGCGGATTGGGGAACGAGTCCGACAATGCATTCGCGATCGAGGACAACAAACCTGGAGGGTCTTACATCCCGAGCATGCCACTCAAACCCCCCAGGCCGCCAGATCCACCCATCATTGACGTGGAATCGATCTCGAACGACGGCTCAATGCCGCGCCCTCGAAACACCGCCTGGAGTTTTCGGTTGGCCTGCGCCAAGGCGCCGAACTTGCCGAAGAGCTCTCTGTCCATTTGATGCGTGACCTGCGGGACGATGCCCAACGCCGCCCCCGGATTGGTGTTCACAGTCGCCAACGCCTGCACCATGCGACCTGTCAGGAACCCATTCAAACGTTGGGCTTTCACAAACTCTTGGTCCAGGTCAACACAGTCCCGCGGGACCGCAGGCTTGGTCCGAGCTATATTGGCTTCAAAGCGCTGGATGGCCACCAACACTTGCTGAAACACTGCGTTGCTCGCCTGTTGTTTCCGTTGGATTTGGAGTTCAACGTTAGGATCATCGAAGTCCGGGGGTTTTACGCTGTCCCCCAGTGCCGGTCCCAGCAATGACCACGCCTCCCGCATCACCCGATTTCTCTCATTCTCGACGAAGCGCAGCCAGGCGAGGTAACGCTCGAAGTCGCGATTGTCGCGCGGCGCCTGGGGGGCCGGTGGCTGGTTCTGCAGCGCCGAGGGACCACGCGGCATGGGGGAGCCGACCCCCCGGGTGAGCGGGGCGCCCGGCTGCGGCGGCTGCGGGATCGCCATCAGCGGACTGGGACCGGGCATTTGCGGACTCCTCGGCGCTGCGATAACGGACGGAGCGGCCCCGGGCCGGCTGCCGGGCGCGGCGATGACGGGCGGCGCCATGTCCGGGTTCCCGGACGGCGCGGAAACGACCGGCACGCCTGAGGGCATCGGCGGCAGTCCGGGCGCGCGCACCACTCCGGGGCCGGCTGGCGTCAGCGGAGCGCCGGCCAACGGCACCCCGCCGCCCGACGGCAGGGCAGGGATCTGCGCACCGGTCACGCCACTCTTGGACTTGCTCTGGATCACGAGGACCGCCGCAGTGCCCACGCCCCCGACCAGCACCGCAATCGCCAACGCGAGAAGCCAATAGGGTGCGGACTTCCGGCCGCGCTCCTCCGGCAGAGCGGCTTGCGGATAGAGGCTCGGTTGGCCCGGGGCGCCGTAAGATCCGGAGGGGGCGTAGGTTCCGGGCGGCGGATACTGATGGTTTGGAGCGGGAGCACGCTGGCCCTGCCAGGTGGCGTGCGGGTCCGGGGGCGCCTCGCCGTGCCAGGCAGGCGCCTGAGTCCCCGGCGCCTGTCCCGTTCCCCCTGCCCCGGGGGCACGCCGCGTCCCCTGCACGGTCCGGTTCAGATCCATCGGCCCTGCTCCCGGTTGCCCAAACGTCGGGGCGGGCGGATCCGGGGCTTGGCCCCGGGCGCCTGCAAGTCCGTGGATGGTCGCGTGCGGATCCGGAGGTTGGGACTGATTTTGGGGACCGTCTCCGAAACCCGCACGCCGGCCGTAGACAGTCGCGTTCGGGTCCGCCGGGGGGGCGCCGGGGAGGCGGCCATTCCGGCCCGCGCCCACCTGCCCGTGCACTGTGACGTGGGGATCGGGCGCCACCTCCCGCCGCATCCCCTGCACCGTGGTATTCTCGTCGGGCGCGGTCAGCGGTAGCCCACAGCCATTACAGAAGCGGCTGCCGGCCGGGGCAACCGTGCGGCAATTCGGGCATTGGAGCATGGTCTGTCTCCCCCCGGAGAGTTCCACGGGGTTCAAACCCCGCGATGACGCGAAGCCCACGTGGGTGGACTCGAGCGGTGGCGACTCGATGAAAATAGCCTATCAGAGCGGCAGGCGAATCGGGCCCGTGTCTTTAGACGGACGAAAGACGGACGAAGTTCCCACTGCGGTGGCACGAGCTTCCAACCACGTGCGTCGCGGTAACGTTATCCGAATCAGAATGCTGTGCCGCTGGTGAAGCGGAAGTCTTCGACGCAGAGGGACGGCATGCAGGTAGGGGAGTAGCGCCCGCCGCGCTTTTCGGGACCGCGTGCGGTGATGTGGTGCAGGCTGCGGAGAGGACTTTCGTTGAAGCGCATGTTCTTCAGGCCGTGCCGGATTTCTCCGTCCTCGATCCAGAAGAGCCCGTCCCGGGTCATGCCGGTGAGCAGCAGCTTCATCGGGTCAACGAAGCGGATGTACCAAAAGCGGGTGACCAGAATCCCGCGCGGCACCGAGCGAATCAGGTCTTCGGTAGAGCGATCGCCGCCGGCCAGGATCAGATTGGCCGGGCGCCCGGTGAATGTGTGGCCGGATTGGCTCGACCAGTAGCGGGAGTAGGCGAGAGTCTCGAGCACGCCGTCGGCAATCCAGGTGGTGGTGGGGAGCGGCAGCCCATCCTCGGCCAGCGGGAGCACGGGGGCCACCGGGTAGTCGGGCTGGGTAAAGAGGCGAATCCCCGGCACACCGATGCGGGTCCCCTCGAGACCGGAGAAGGCCGAACGCCCCTCATGGGCCGCCTTGGCATCCAGGGCGTAGCCGAGGAAACCAAAGAAGTCCATCGTGGCTGCCGGCTCCAGCACCAGCGTGTATTCTCCGGGGGGGACCGTGTGCGGCTCCCGCCCCGCGACTGCCTTACGGATTGCGGTGGCGGCGCACGCGCTCGGGTCGAGATCGGACAGCCGGAAGCCGGACTGCTGCGCCCAACCGGAACTGTCTGCGGTGATCGCCGTCAGCACGAATTGGGTGTCGGTGAGCGGCTGCTCGTGGTACAGCCCGGCGTTGTTGGCCACGGCGAACCGGCTCACGGTCGTGGTGAAACTGCCTGCGGCCGTCACGCCCGCCTCGCGCGCGGCCGCGAGAGCCGACCGGATGCCGGCAGCGCGTGTCTCCGGGGTGGCCTGGGCCACGGCCGGGTCGTGGCCCTGCACCACGGGGTACGACTGGGGTCCCGGCAGCGGGAGAAACTCCGTGTCCTCTCCGGAAGCGCGGGCCAGTGCCTCGGCCCGCGCCACGCACTCCCGGACGCTCTCCGCACTCAGATCGGTGACGCTGGCCCGCCCGACCCGCCGCCCAAATGCCACGCGAACAGCCAGGGTGGCGCAGTGACGCGACACGTTCTGGGTAATGGTGTTGTTCGCGAACCGGGTGGCTGCCTCAACGTTGCCGGTGTAGGTGGCTTCCACCTGGTCGGCGGTTGCTGCGCGCAGTGCCTGTTCGAGTATGGCGGAGAGCGGCGTGGCGGCGGGCATCGGCAGGTACCTTTCTCACGGGCCGGGGAATGCGACAATCTCATCCCCGGCGAGGAAAGAGCGCAGAGGAGTGAGGAAAGAGTGCGGAGGAGTGAGGCGTGCGGCGTGAGTCCGGACCTCCACTCGTTCCTCACTTCTCTCCACTCTTTCCTCGCCGGGGATTGCCCTTATGCGGGGCGGGCGGCGCCGATGCGGATGTTTCGGAAACGGGCCGGGGAGGCGCCGTGCGTCATCTGGCTCACCTGCATCGGATCTCCTTTCCCGCAGTTCAGCACCCCGTTCTTTACCCAGAAGCGTTCGTCCGCGACGGCGTCGCAGGCATTCCAGAAGTCGGTGGTCATCGCCTGGTAAGTGACGTTCTTCAGCATGCCGACGACCTTCCCGTGTTTGATCTCCCAGAAGGCATCGCCGCCGAACTGGAAGTTGCAGCGCATCTGGTCAATGCTGAAGCTACCCATCCCCTCGATGTAGATGCCGTCTTCAGTGTCGCTGATGATTTCCTCAAGAGTCAGTGGCGAACGGCCCGGCATCAGGCTGAGATTGGGGATGCGAACGATCGGGATCGCGCCCCAGTGGTCGGCGCGGCAGCAGCCCCGGCTGTGGTCGTAGCCCATTTCGGCGGCCACCTCGCGGCCGGAAGCGTAGTCAACGAAGAGGCCATTGTCCACCAGGTTCCAGGCCTGACCGGGCACTCCGTCGTCGTCGAACCCATGCGTGGCGAGCCCGTGCTCCAGCGTGTTGTCCGCACGGAAGGTGACGTGCTCACTGCCGTACTGGAGCCGGTGCAGCTTCTCCGGCGTCGCAAAACTGCGTCCGGCCAGGCTCTCCTCATAGCCGAGCACCCGATCCAGTTCCGTGGCGTGTCCCACGGACTCGTGGATCGTGAGCGCCAGGTTGTGTGGATCCAGGATCAGGTCGCGGTAGCCGTCCGGACACGACTTCGCGGCGAGATGCTCCACCGCCTCGCTCGCCACACGCTCCGTCTGGGCGAGGAGATCGGCCGCGTCAATGTTTTCGTAGCCGCGGGTGAGCGGCGGCGGGACGTAGGCGCGGCTCTTCGCCTCGCCGTTCCCGACGGCAGTCGCCTGGTACTGCACGCCGGTAGTGACCACGTCACTCTCCATCCGGCTGCCGTCCGTGCTGGCGTAGAGCCGCTCGGTGCGCCGCAGGGACATGGCTGCATGTGCCTTCTTGATCCCGCTCTGCCGGCGCAGTTGCTCGTTGATCGCGAGCAACAATCCCACCTTCTCATCCACGCCGACCGTGAAGGGGTCCGCGGCGCAATCGGAACGAAACACCACCTGCTGGGCAGCTTCCGCCGCCCACGTTACCGGCCGCGCGAGCGCAGTGGCCGAAGCGCGCGCTATCGCAACCGCCTCGGCGGCGACCCGCAGCACCTCCTCGCGCGTCAGCGTGCTGCTGCCGGCGAACCCCCACGCTCCCCCGGCGATGACCCGGATGCCGAAGCCCGTATCACTGCGATCCTGCAGGTTTGCCACCCGCTGATCTTCCGCCAGGATCTCCTGGCGCCGGTAAGTGGCAAAGCGCGCATCGGCATAGGTCGCGCCGAGCGATTGTGCGGTATCCAGAGCCAGAAGCGCGAGGTCGTTCATTTTGCTGAGCGAAAGGCGGAATGCCTGAGGAGCCACGGGGTGAGGGAGGGCCGGTCCGGGGAAGGCACACCAGCCGCACATCCGCCCCAAGTTTCTGATCCGCCCCCCGGTTGTTCCTCCTTATCCGCTGATCCCCTGGGTACGGACACAGGGGATCAGCGGACACTGACCGATGGAGTGCCGGACCACACGTTTCTGCACGGCGCGCGGGGCAGGAGTACGCAGATGGCGGCGCCTCGCCACGGTGACGTACATGTGCTCGGCACGGGTCGCGCCGGGCATCCTGGACGGGGAGAGAGTGTGGCCTCGGGGCGGAAGCACGATGTCCACCCCGCCGTATGGAGCAGGGCGGGGTAGAGCGGGTCAAAGCGCGAATGCGTGCTGCAACGGGGGCGTCCGCCGGAAGACGAGACGGGCCTGGCAGGCATCGGGGTGGAACTCTGTGTCTCCCGAAGCCTGCGCTGGTCTCGCCACGCTCCAACTCCGGGACCGGCAGTTACCGGATCGAGCACGGAGATCTGCGGCTCCAATGTGCCGAACCTGAGGTGTGGTTCCAAGAACGCAGCCGCCGTGACGGGAGCGGTGCTCCACCCGATGCCGCCGATCTGCCGAAGATCAGGGATGATTCGGACAGGGCAGGTCCGCCCTCGCCCCGGACGGACTTCCGGAATGCGCGGCGGGCGGCAGCGGACCACGTTTCCCCCCAAAGGATTTGGATCCATGACATCCAGCGATGGCGAGCCGTTCTTGCGCATCGTCCGGCGGCTCGGCGCGCCGCCTGAAGCCGGGTTCGACGCACCGGTCAACCCGGAGCCGTGCGCAGGGGGGGGTACCACGGCAGGCAGGCGCAATTTGACCTGAACGTTGAGGCAGGAGAGCGGTGGACGATCACTACTCAGGCGGACGGCCTGGAACTCATGGCGACCGACGTCTATTGCGAGGACGCACCGCCTCGCATACGCGTTCACGATTCCGCGGCGCTCTCCGAACAGCGATACGGTCACGATCGAGATTGCGCCCGAGGGCACCGGGTGCCTGGCCGCCTTCACCCAGTCCGGCGTGGGATCGCGGGCGAGCTGCGCGATCTGGGTCCGGGCAGCAAAGACACAAGCGAGCAGGGCTGGCAGCTCGGGTTCGACACCCTTGCTGCGGCGCTGCGGTCGTAGCCAGGAGTCAGGAGTCAGGAGTCAGGAGTCAGGAGTCAGGAGTCAGGAGTCAGGAGTCAGGAGTCAGGAGTCAGGAG
>SXGS01639231.1_pt1 | contig 17230 bp, 16 predicted proteins | sample 3174681 | NCBI WGS metagenome assembly SXGS01 (sample SAMN11356861, study PRJNA531348) | freshwater metagenome | isolation source: freshwater sample F1-80 | place: China: Fuxian Lake, Yuxi | collected 2017-12-25 | reverse complement strand
CATCTGGCCGCAGGACATCGAGTGGGTCGCGCAGAAGGTTGGGGGACGGACGGTCGCAAGGTCTGCCGCGTTCGAGATGCGGGATGCGGGGGACACGTCCCGGATCGTATTGCTGGTCGAGTGCCGGGCGCAGGAAACCGAGGTTCGGGAAGCATTGGTGAGCGACATCGCCGCAGCCGCTCGCTCCATGGCGGGCGCGCCTGTCAGTGTGGACCTTGTGAGCATCAAGACACTCCCCGTTACCAGTTCCGGCAAGCTGAGCCGGGCTGCGGCGCGCGCGGCTTATGTGTCGGGATCGCTCACCGTGACTGCGGGTGATACAGCCAGCCGCGCTGCTGCCCTGCCCTGACGCATTCTGATACCCGGATGGGCGCTGCGCCTCTCATTGCTCTGACTGGTGCCACAGGCTTCGTTGGCAGGCAGTTGCTTGAGGATCTGGCGCAGCGATCGGTAAATGTGCGGGCGCTGGCGCGAAGCCTGCCGGGCCGGCCACTTCCGGCAGCTACCTCGGTAAACTGGATCAAGGGCGATCTTTCCTCTGAGGTGGCATTGGCCGACCTGGTAAGCGGCGCCGACACGGTGATCCACCTCGCGGGCGCTACGAAGGCGCGAAAAGCTGACGACTTTCACCGGATCAATGCCCTGAGTACGGCTGACCTCGTCCGGCATGCCCGATTGGCCGGGGTCCGGCATTTTGTGCATGTGTCTTCGCTGACGGCAGAGCGGCCTGAGGTGTCGGACTATGCCCACTCGAAGGCCGAGAGCGAGACGCTCGCGGCGGAACAAGCCGGGGAAATGGCGCTGACGATCGTGCGGGCGCCAGCGGTTCTCGGGCCGGGAGATGACGCGACGCAGGCCCTGTTTTCTGCCCTGGCGCGCGGCCTGCTACCTGTTCCGGGAGGGGCGGCGGCAGGCTACCGGTTCTCCGTGATCGACGTGGCCGACCTATCTAAGTTTCTGCTGTCGCTGGCGTCGGGACCGGACAGCAACGCCCGGACGATAACGCCTGCCGGTCATCTCAACCTTGGCTGGTCTGATATAACCAGAAGCGCAGAGCGCATCATTTCCCGGCCCATACGCCGCATCGTTATGCCGCCGCTACTGATGAAAATGGCTGGTCAGGCCGCCGACGTTGCGGTGAAGCTTGGCGGGGCCCCGCAGGTGTTTTCCGGCGGGAAAGTGAAGGAGTTGCTTTCGGGCGACTGGATTGCCGGCATGCAGGTGCCGGACGCGAAATCGCTGGACGAGACGCTGGAGCGGTGCCTGATGCCGTTTCTGTCCCGGCCCGGAGATGGTCGCGGGATTGGTAAGGAGCGTGCGTGAAATGAGTTCAGGAACCCATCAGGCTGCCATCTTCGAGGATGTCGCCAAGATCCTTTCAACGCGTAGCCATACCAAGGCGGTCATCACACCGGAGACACGGATCAGCGCCGATCTGGAGATCGATTCGGTCGAGATTTTCGACATCGTGATGGAGCTGGAAGATCTCTACAATATTTCACTGCCGGTCGAAGCGGCGTCGGATATAGACACCGTCCGGGACCTCGTGGCCAAGATAGGACAGCTGGCAAATGTTTGATATTGACGTGAAGAAGTCGGACATTTTCGAGAAGTTCGAAAAGGTCGGCCAGCGCGCCGAAGCGGTCATGTCGCTGGGCAAGCTTCCCTTCGGCATGACGTTTGACGAAATCCTCTCGCCGACGCGGGCGATGGTGGACGGGCGTGAAGTCATCCTGGCGGGCACCAACAATTATCTGGGGCTTACCTTTTCCGAACCGGTGAAATCGGCCGCTATCGACGCGATTGTCCGTCAGGGAACGGCAACGACCGGTAGCCGCCTGGCAAATGGAACCTTCCGCGAGCACGTGGACCTGGAAGAAGACCTCAAGTCGTTCTTTCGTGCGAAATCTGCCGTTGTTTTCACCACGGGCTATCAGGCAAACCTTGCCGCCATCAGTACGCTGGCCGGGCGCGGCGATCACCTGCTGATCGATGCCGACAGCCATGCCTGCAGCTATGACGGGTGCCGGCTGAGCGATGCCGAAACGATCCGGTTCCGGCACAACAGCCCTGAAGACCTTGCAAAGCGCCTCGCCCGCCTTCCGGAAGAAGGCGCGCGCCTGGTCGTGGTCGAGGGGCTCTATTCCATGCTTGGCGATGTGGCGCCACTCGACGAGTTTGTTGATGTTGCCCATCAGCACGGCGCTTATCTCTATGTTGATGAAGCCCACTCGGTTGGCTGCTATGGCGACCATGGCCGGGGGCTGGCCGATGCACTCGGGGTGCTCGACAAGGTCGATTTCCTCTCCGGGACTTTCTCCAAGAGCTTTGCCTCGATCGGCGGTTTCTGTGTTTCGCGCCATGCGGGTCTCGACCTGATGCGGCTCGTGAGCCGGCCTTACCTGTTTACCGCGTCGGGATCGCCCTCGAATGTGGCGGCAGCGCGCGCGGCGATGGGCGAGATGATGAATGGTCCCGACCTTGGCCGCGAGCTGATGGCACGGGCACACCAGCTGCATGCCGGCCTTTCCGGCGCAGGCTTTGTGCCCGCGTCTCCCCCGGGGCCCATCCTTGCTGTGCCGCGTCCGGACGAGCTGACAGCCGTTCGCGAATGGAACCAGCTTCTGGAAGCAGGCGTCTATGTGAACCTGGCTGTTCCGCCCGCGACACCGCATGCAAAATCACTTCTCAGGCTCAGCGTTTCGGCGGCGCATTCGGAAGGCGAGATCGACACGATCATCGCAGCCTTCCGCTCACTGACTTAAAGCTTTCGGGCTTTCGTTCAGCGGAACGCACCGGCGCGGAACAGGCGCCAGGCAAGCGCGGGCGCATTCAGAAGCGGCCGTTTGCGTTCAGCTTCAGTAACCTGAAGCCTGACCCCGGAATGGCTTTCGACCTTCTCAAGAATATAGTCCAGACCGGCATCGAACGTAGCGGCCGCCTTGAGCACGCGCAGCGCCCCCATCGGCTTTCCAACGATGCGCCTGAGATACCAGACAGACTGGCAAAGCGCCCTGCCCAGACCGGCGCTTTCGGCAGGGCGCACCAATTCCTCAGCAAACAGAATAGCGGAGAGGCGCCGGTAGCGGCTGTCGAAGCGCGCAACGATTTCCCGGGCGCGTTCGTCCGGCCGCTCAGGACGAAGCTCCGTGCGATAACTTTCGCCAAGTCCGCGCACCCAGGGATCAAGCGGGCCTATCGGGCCAGACAGAAGAGGCCGTATTTGACCGGCGAAGTGTTTGCAGGCGAGCGCCAGGGTATCGAGCAGGGCTGCCTTTACGTCCGGACTATCGGAGATGACCACCGAGGGCTGGGCAAACCTTGCCCAGAGCATGCTTTCAAAAGCGCCGCCCCGGGCACGCCGATGGAAAGCGTTTTCGGACACGATGGAATACTTGCTGCGCAAGCGCTGGCCATTTGAGCCGGTTATCTGCATGTAGTGGACGCCGGGCGGGAGCAACCATGATCCGATGCGTTTCAGACCCAGACCGTATACGGATTTGTAGCTTTCCACGATCACGTAGAAGTCAAACATCTTTTCGGCCACTTCGCCCTGGCGCATGGCCGAGCCGTAAAAGACCAGCCCCCGGACAGCGCCTTTGTGATGCGCGCAGATGGCCTGCACCATTTCCATGGCGCCCTGGCCGAGTTCGACCTGATCGTCGCGTATGACTTCGCGCAGGGCGGGTAGTTGCAAATCGGGGCTCATCTGAGAAACCGGAAAGGTCTTGTCGGGCGGACCGTGATGCGGCCATCAGGCGGCATTTGCAACACCTCCCCGTCCAGCACGACAGGGCCTTCGCAGATGAGGGTGATCTCCCCTGCCCGGTGGCTTTGAAGCCCATGCCGGGCCATGCCGGGACCGGTGGCTCCGGCAAGGATTTTCAGGAAAGCCCGGCGGAATCCTTTGATTGGCCATGTGGCGTGCGTATACGCAATCGGACCTCCCTCTGCTGGGGCCCAGAACGGCTTCAGGCCGAGACTGAGGGATGGCAAGGTCGTCATCAGGCTCAGGGCATGGGGACCATGATGGTGGAACGTGGCGCTCTCCGCCGAAAGCCCGGAAGGCCGCAGCAGGGGCGCGCCGTCTGCGTCCTTGTATGCGCCCGGCGCCAGGACAAATCTCAGGGCCGCGTCGGCGACGGCCATTGATCCCCTTTGTCCGTCCCCGTGCAATTGGGTTTGCGTGTAGAGCATCGCGCGCGCGAGCGATCCGGTGGACAGCAGCATTCCGGCGAGCGGGCTGGCCAAACCCGAGTGGCTCACCTGCAGGGCGGGAAGCGCGGTGCGGGAAACCTCCGCGCCAGAGCGATAGGCGGTCAGATAGGCAGCAACCTGATCTGGAGCGCTGCACCGCAGGCCGGCGATCTTGTAGGCGAGGTTGGTGCTGCCCCCGGGAAGGATGGCGATATCCGGCAGGGGCGCTGCGCTGTCACAGGCGCCGACGAGGGCCGACATCACGGCCTGCAGCGTCCCGTCGCCGCCTTCGACGAAGAGGGTGGAAACACCTGCCTCCGTCAATTGGCGGACCTGATCCGGTAGCCTGGAGAATGTGCTGATGCGGATGATGTCAACGTTTTTCAGGTCACGCGCCGCGCCCTCAAGGACTGAGCCTTTGCGCTGGACGGTGTGACTGAGCGGATTGACGATGAAACCGGCCCGCGGGCTCATCTACGGACTTCCTGTCCAAGCGCGAGCCAGAGCCCCAGCAGGATGAGCGCGGCGTTGGGTAGAACGATCGCCAGAATGGGATCGAGGCTGCCATTTTCCGCCAGTGTCTTGAGAATTCCGTCCACGACCATGTAGACGAAGCCTGCGGCGACACCGCCCGCAACGGCGAGGTCGGCATTGGAGCGGCGTCCATAGACCTGCATCACCGGCACCGCGAGGAACAGGAAGCCGATGACTGTGAGCGGCAGGACGATCCTGTTGAGCGCCCAGAGAAGGTAGGCGCCCGATGGGCGGCTTCCCGATCCGCGCATTTCACTCAAGGCCAGCAGGTTGGAAATGGCGAGATCCCGCGGGGGAGATAACAGGAGTTGCAGGCTTTCGGGCGTCTGGGGGCTGGACCAGAAAGAAACGTTGCGTGGCGGCTCACCATCAAAACGGCGCTGCGAGGTGTTAGAGAGGCGCCAGCCGCCCTCGGCGGGATGGGCGGTTTCGGCGGAGGTGACGGCGATGACGGCGCCTTCGGCGTTACGCTCGAAGATGGTGATGCCGCTGAGGGCGTCATCCTGCATGCTCTTGAGTTCGATCAGGAGCTGGCCATCCGACAGCCACAGCGTTTCGGGGGCCTGGACATCTTCCTGCAGCGCGTCTGGGCCGAGCCAGTCCTGCAGGGCCCGGCTGGCGGGAGGCCCGGCGGCGTCAATGGCAAAGGCAGACACGACACCGGCAAGGAACACGACCGGCATCAGCGTGCGCATCTGGCCGAACACCGAAATGCCGGACGCGGATATCGCCACGAGTTCGTTGCGGCGGAACAGGGAGGCGTAAGTGAGGAGCGCTGCGAGCAAGAAGGCGAACACGACGATACGGTCGAAGAGGACCGGCAGGCGCAGCCACATATAGCGCATCTGGCCTTCGAAGCCGACCCCATCAGGCAGCTTGTCAGCGTTGCTGAGCGCGTCGAGGACCCCCATGAGGGCCACAAGCGCGAGGACGGTAACGAACAGACGCTGCAGGAACAGCACGGAGAGGTAGCGGCTGAGACGGCTGGTCATGACTGTGTCTTCTGTACCAGGGCGCTCGCATAGTCCGGGCCGCGCTGCATGACAGCGCGTTTGCGACCGGTAAACATGCTGCCTTCGGCCAGCCGCCGGAAGAGAAGCATTGCCCCGATGGCTACGAGGAACACGATCGGCCAGAAGCCCGCCCAAGCGGGGATTACGGCGTCATTGGCCTGAACGAGTGTATATTCCAGGACCTTCTGCACACCGAGCAGGAAGAGGACCCCGACAATCACACCGTTCGAGCGGGCCATGCGCCCGAGATTGAGTCCCAGGATCACCGCGATGAACGGCATGATGAGCAACAGCGCGGCGCGGCTTGTGCGGTCATGGAAGGCTGCAGCCGCCACAGACGGGGCAATGTCGCCCGTGTTTCCGGCGCCAGCCTGTTCGAGGAGTTCCGGCAGGAACATCTCCCGCTCATCGCCGCCGCGGGAGCGGTAGGCTTCGGCGTCCGGAACGACCGGCCAGCTGAGCCTGCCAAACTCGATCCGGTCGAACTCATCGGGCGGGTCGGTTTCGAGATAGGACGCGCCGGAGCCTTCCGCGAGCGTGATTTCCCACTCTCCCGGGCTGAACTCGCGCAGTTCGCCTGAGCGGCCTGTCAGGATGGTGCGCGTTCCGTCCTCGCCGTATTCGAGGATGAAGGTCTGCCCAAGACGCCGGTTTGCGGGCTGGACACTGCCGGTCCAGATTATCCGGTTCTCGATCTGGACGAATTTCTGTTCCTGGAACACAGACAGCACCGACTGGTGCTGGAGATTGTAGACGATCTCCCGGTAGGAGTACCGCGACAGGGGCTGCAGGAATCCAGAAATCAGGATGGACACCGCCGCAAGCAGGATGGCGACCCGGAGGAAGGGCAGAACAATGCGGTAAAGCGAGACGCCTGCGGCCATAAGGGCCACAATTTCGCCAGAGCGGCTAAGCCGGTCGATTGTCAGGATCATCGCGATCAGAAAGGCGCCCGGTAGGGCAAGGTTCAGATAATGGGGAATGAGGTTGGCGACCAGCATCGAGCCAGCGGCCAGGGCATTGCCAGAGCCGGAAACCAGATCGGTTATCCGGATCAGCCGCTCAAGCAGCAGAAGCGCCATCGCTAGGACCGTCAGTCCCGCAAATACGCCCAGAAAGCTACGGATCAGGTAGCCATCAAGCTTGGCCAGCATTCCACATTCCCTCAACCGGCCGCGCCGCGACCCCTGGTAACATGCCTGTCTTAATATTGCAGGGCATGTGACAGTCCATTGATCCCTGCACCTGCTTGGCGCTACTAAGCTATCTGAAGCATTTGTGTCACAATAGGACTGTGTTGATGCAACTTGGCAAGGTTCTAGCGCTGATCCTGGCTGGCTTTTGTCAGGCCGCTGCGGCGCAGTCACTCAGTCCGTTGAATCTGCGGGCCGATGAAGGCGGCGCGATTTGCGGGGCTAGCGTTCCGCAACTGGAAGTGCTCGTCACAGGCATTCGCGCCGAAGGTATCCTGACAGTTGAACTCTACAAGCCGAGTGAGCGGGACTTCCTGAAAAAGGAATCCCGGCTGAAGCGTATCCGCGTACCGGCAGAAGACGGCTCGCAAACGGTCTGTTTTGATATCGCCGGGCCGGGGCAGTATGCCTTGGCGGCCTATCATGATGTGGACGGTGACAGAAAACTGGCGCGGCAATGGAACCGGCTGCCTGCAGAACCCTTCGCACTCTCCAACAATCAGAAACTCAAAATGCGGATGCCGAAGTTTGAAGAGGCGGCCTTTACCGCTGGCGAGAAAACCACCTCCGTCAGGCTCGAGCTGCGCAAATGAATGTTCACGCGGCGTTTAGCGGCGGAGCTGTTTCAACCAGCCCGGTGACCGTCAAGCGTGTGGAGAGCGCCGCCGAGCGCCGCGCCTTCCTCGACCTGCCCTACCGGGCCTACCGGGATCTTCCCGCATGGCGCGCGCCTCTGAGGTTTGAACGTTCGGCTCAGATCGATCCGCGGCAAAACCCGGCGCTGGCACAGATGCCGCACGAATTTCTTCTGGCGTGGCGGGACAATGAACCTGTGGGGCGGATCGCCGTCTTCATCAATCCGGCCCATCTTGCGCGCCACAATGACCAGACAGGCCATTTCGGATTTCTGGATACACTCCAGGAAGATGACGAAACAATTTCTGCCCTGATGCAGGCAGCGGAGTCCTGGCTGCGCTGGAAAGGCATGCTGCGTATAGCTGGGCCATTCAATTTTTCCGTGAATGAGGAATGCGGTCTGCTGGTCGACGGATTTGATACCCCCCCGGTGATGATGATGCTGCATGGCCGGCCGGACTATGCACAGGCCCTGGAGCAGGCAGGCTATTCCAAAGCCATGGACATGCACGCCTACATGATCCGCATGGGGAATACGTTCGAACCACCGCCAATTGCGAGCAAGCTGATCGAGGGCTTCGAGCGGGACCCCAAACTGCAGATCCGGAACCTCGACAGCCGAAACTACGAATCCGAAATCAATCAGATCCTCGACATATTCGATGACGCCTGGTCGCAAAACTGGGGGTTCGTGCCGTTCGGCAAGGACGAAATCACGCATATGGCGAAGGAGCTGAAACCATTGATCAGCCGGGATCATCTGTGGATCGGCATGATTGATGGCGAGGCCGCCTGCTTTGCACTCGTGCTGCCGGATATTCTGGAAGCAGCTGACGGCCTTGATGGCAGATTGCTGCCTTTCGGATGGATACAGTTTCTCCGAAGGCTGAAACTTCAGGGAACGACAACAGCGCGTATTCCACTGGCCGGAATGCGGCGGAAATTTCACAAGACGCGGCGGGGCGTTCAAACAATGGCGGCAACCTGCAGCCAAGCACTGGCCGCGCAACATGCACGCGGTGTCCGCAACATTGAAGCCTCCTGGATTCTCGAGACCAACCAGAACCTCATCAACATCATCTCGCTGTTTGATGCGCCCAGGTACAAGACTTACCGCATCTACGGAAAATCCCTTTGAGCCAGCCCCCCGGGAGTGAAACGGCGTACGCTCTGGTCCTCGCCGGCGCACGGGCGAGCGGTGACGCGCTGGCGCTGGCCCACGGCGTGCGCAGCAAGGCGCTGATCGAAATTTCCGGCCAGCCCATGTTGGCACGCGTGCTCCGGTCCCTGAAGGATAGTGGCCGGGTGCGCGAAGCGCCCTTCGTGTCAGGTCTGGACCCGGACGTGCTGGAAGCGGCGAGCGCCGGACAGGATGCCCAGCGGGCGCGTTCTGTCTCCGGCGGACCTGCCGCCAGCCTGCTTGGCGCGATTGAAGGCGGGGTGGCTCTGCCACTTCTTGTCACCACTTGTGACCATGCATTGCTGACGGCAGAGATGGTCCGTCATTTTGTGCAAGCCGCCATCAGCGGCGGCGCTGACCTGACGGTTGGCCTCGCGGCGAAGAAAACCATCCAGGCGCAATACCCCGAAACGAAGCGGACCTACATTCCCTTCGGCGGGTCGCCGATGTCTGGCTGCAACCTCTTCTTCATCGCCTCGCCAGAAGCGTTGAAGGTGGTGCGGTTCTGGCAACAGGCGGAACAGGACAGAAAGAAGCCCTGGCGGATCGCCTGGCGTTTCGGGCCGGTCACTGCCCTGCGATTGCTGATCGGCAAACCCGCCGCCCAACGCGCCTTTGAATTGATTTCAAGGCGGCTTGGCGCGCGCGTAGGCGTTGTCGTGATGCCCTTCGCGGAGGCGGCAATAGACGTTGATTCTCAGGCAGACCTCGACCTTGTGCGCGGGATTCTTGAAGGACGCGCAGCATGAAGCGCCCGTCTTTGACATCCCCTCAGACACCCTGTTTCCGTGGCCAGAGCGGGCGCAGATGGCTGACGACGCGGTCAGCGTCCGGTAGCCCTTCTTTCACCGACAGGTCGGGCTGGCCGGGCCAGCCGGGGTCTGGATACGCGGCATTCTCGAACATGACGGGCCGGGCGTAGCGGGGAAGAACATGGAAATGAACATGGGGGTCCACCATCATCAACATGAGATAGTTGATGCGGTCGTTGGCAAACGTATTGGTGCATACTGTCTCGACATCTTTGACAACCTCCGCAAGTTCGGCAAAAGCCATTTCCGGCAGCTGGGAGAACGCCACTGCATCACTGTGCGAGAGGATCACCAGCGCCCCCAGAGTGACCTGTTTGGGCCTGACCTGGACGCTCCAGTGCACATAGTCGCAAACAAGGGTCCGGCTTCCGCCAAATGCTTCAAAGGTTGCGTTCCGGTTCATTGCAGCTTTCCTCCACTATCCTGACTGTTCCAGACATTCCTGTTCCGCTGAGCATCCTAGAGTTATTCGCCGCATGACACCAAACTCCGCTTCCGTTCGCCTGCTCGGGGAATTGCCCGTGAAGCTTTGGGGCATGGACCTGGCCGAATGGCAGCGCCGCGCGTGGATGAAGGCTGGCGCGCAGGGCGTGGGGAAGAGTGAAGGCCGGCTGCTGGCGGGCATCGAGTGGGTGCTCTCGCCGTCACTTCAGAGGAACCTGCTGGCCCGGCCCGGCGCCGCGCTGATGGTCCCCCGTGCAGGTGGCGAAGGGGAAGAGCTCGCTGCGGTACATTTGCCCGAGGGCGCAGATGCAGCAACGATCCTTGCCCTGTTCAGCCAGAGCGATCTGGACCGGGACGCCGTGCGCGCAGCGGGACTTGTGCCCGGGGACATGCACGAGCTGGCCGACGCCTATAACAAGAGCCTGCGCAAGCGGGAGACACCGTATGCGCTTTCAATGCGGACTGAAAACTCCGTCGAGATAGAACGTGTACTGTTCAAAGGGTCCTACAAGGGCGTGACGGACCTTGTGACGAAATACGCCTGGCCGATCCCGGCTTTTCACGTGACACGGGCCTGCGCGTTCCTGAAGGTTTCTCCCAACACGGTCACAACGGCGAGCCTCGCTTTTGTCATCATCGCTTTCTGGATGTTCTGGAATGGCGCGTGGGCGGCCGGCCTGATTGCCGCCTGGATCATGACGTTCCTTGATACGGTCGACGGCAAGCTTGCCCGCACGACGATGACCTATTCCAACTGGGGCAACATCTATGATCACGGGATCGACCTGATCCATCCGCCTTTCTGGTACTGGGCCATGTTCATGGGCCTTCAGGGAAATGCAGATGTGCCGTCACAGGCTCTGCTGGCGGTATCCCTCGCGACACTCCTCGCAGGTTATGTGCTCAACCGGCTGGAGGAAGGCGAATTCATCCGCCGGTTCGGCTTCCATATCCATGTGTGGCAGCCGATCGACGGCTTCGCCCGAGAGATAACGGCGCGCAGAAACCCAAACATGCTGATCTTCATGATCGCCGTGTTCCTCGGCCAGCCGGGCTGGGGTTTTGTTGCGATTGCTGCCTGGACGGTAATCTGCCTGATATTCCATGGCTTCCGTCTCGTTCAGGCGATCCTGCAGACACCAAAACCTGTATCCTGGCTGGAAGCCTGATCCTCATGTCCGACACTGCCATCTTCGATCTTGACCGCACCATCACGCGGGAGGCGACCTGGACGCGTTTCCTGATCTTTGCCAATCGCGGGCGGCCGGTTTTCTGGCTGCATATGGCCGGAATTCTTGCGCAGGGCGCCCTTTACAAACTCGGCCTTGCCAGCCGGGATTCCGTGAAGGTTGTGAGCCTTCGGGCGCTGTCCCACCTTTCGCAGGAGGAGGCTCAGGCGGCGTCTGCAGCTTTCATTTCCCGTGAGATGGTAGCCGGGTTGCGGCCGGGCGCAGTGGCGGCAATCCGCTGGCACGCGGCACGCGGAGATCGCCTGATCATTGCGACGGCTTCAGTTGATCTTGTTGCGGATGAACTTGCCAAGGCGCTCGGATTTCATGAGGTGATTGCGACGCGGCTCGACTGGTCCGGCGAGCCAGGGCAATCTGCGCCGCGCCTCGCTTCGGCCAACTGCTATGGCGAGGAGAAGATGCGCCGCATCGAAGCCCACGGGATCCAGCGATCCACCTATGCCTATAGTGACCATGTATCTGATCTTCCCATGCTGCTGAATTCCGATCATGGCATTGCCGTGAACCCCTCCTCGGGCCTCAGGAAAGCCGCGCAAAAACTCGGCATGCAGATCGCTGACTTCAACACTGCCGGCCATGAACTCCCCTTAAAAGAAGTGAAAATCCCCGCATGAAAGCCATCCTGTTAAGTGCCGGCCGGGGCTCGCGTCTCCTGCCGCTCACGGAATCGCGGCCCAAATGCCTGTTGCCGGTAAAAGGCACGACGCTGCTTGGCCATCAGCTGGACACTCTCGAAGCCGCTGGCATCCGGGAAGCAACCGTCGTGACCGGCTTCCTGCCCGATCTGGTCGAGGCGGAAATCGCGCGGCGCAACGGTCCGCTGAAAGTGGAGCCATTCTTCAATCCGTTTTTCCAGGTCGCCGATAACCTCGCCAGCTGCTGGATGGTGCGGGAACGGATGAAATCGGATTTCCTGCTGATCAACGGCGACACCCTGTTCACGCTGGATCTCATCAGCGCAGTGATGGCCGCGCCGCCCTCCCCGATCCTGGTGACCATTGATCAAAAGTCTGCCTATGATCTGGACGATATGAAAGTGACCCTTGCAGGAACGAGGCTGGCGGCAATTGGCAAAACCCTCGCCCCAGAAGAGACCAACGCAGAATCTATCGGAATTTTGCGCTTTTCCGGCTCCGGCCCGGCGTTATTCAGGGAAAAGCTGGAACAGATGATGCGCACGCAGGATGGCATTCAGTCCTGGTTTCTCAAGGCAATCAATGCCATCTCCAGCACCAGCACGGATGTCGGTACAGTTCTTATCAAGGGTCACAGATGGGCAGAAGTGGACACTCCCGCTGATTTTAATGCGCTCAAAGAAAACGGGTTCTGAAGCCAGCAATGGAGCCCCGGCACGCCTCCATGGATCGCGTTACCGCCCCCGGCGTTCTGGTCATCGCGATTGGCGAGGCGCACCAGCTTCTCCATGTCCTCGGCCCGGCCAAAGAGCTGTTCCGTTCCGGGATTAAAGTCAGCGTCCTTGTTTCAACAAGCTGGCATGAGAAATTGATCGCCCTGCATGCGCCGGAGCTCAGCGCCGCCGTCCGGAGAGCGCCGTTGTTTTACAATGACCGCCCCTTGCACCAGAACCCGCCGCGCCTGCCTAACCTTCTGCTCAGTCTTTCGCTGGTAAAGCAATCCGGTGCCATCCTGACACCAGAACGCACATCGACGATCCTGAGGAAACTGCTTGGCAAGCGCTGCCCGAAACTCTTCCACATCCTTCATGGCGCCGGCGACCGCGCCAAGGGCTATGAAGACCGTATACGGTTGTTCGATCATGTCTTTGTGGCCGGCCAGAAGGACCGTGACGCCTTCATTGAGTATGGACTGGCGACAGCTGAAACCTGCCATGTCATCGGGTATTGCAAGTTCGATGTGCTGCCGGCCTCCGCGCCGCGTTTCTTTGAGAATGACCGCCCCGTTGTCCTCTACAACCCCCACTTTGATCCCGAGCTGAGCTCATGGATGAAATTCGGACCTCGGCTTGTCGAAGCGTTTGGGGCCGTGCCGGAGTTCAACTTCATCATTGCGCCGCATCTGAGATTGCGAGGCGCAGGCCGCCGCCTGTTTGATCGTCTCGCCGCAGCTTCCAAGGCGCCAAATCTGAGATTTGACGGCGGCAGTGTTCATTCGGTCAACATGGACTACACGCGGGCCGCTGACGTCTATGCCGGCGATGTCAGCAGCCAGGTGTACGAATTCCTGCAGACACCAAAGCCCTGCGTTTTCCTGAATGCACACGGTGTCAGCTGGCAGGACAGCCCCTTTTACCGGCACTGGAAGTTTGGCGAAGTCGCCGGCACGCCGGAAGAAGCACTGTCGATGATCCGGTCTGCACCCTCCCGCCACGAGCGGTTTTCATCCGTGCAGGCGGCGGGGTTTGCCGCCGCCATTGCCCCGGCTGATCAGTCTCCGTCCGCTCAGGCTGCAGCCCTGGTTATCAAGCTTCTGGACTGACCTCACGCCGCTCGCCCTTAAACTGAAGGGTCTTGAGAGGGCGGATAAAACCCGAGGCTGAACGTCCCATGGACTGTGACCCTGAAGCCGATCCGGATCGGGTAAAGCACGCTCATTTTCCTGCGGCGCTTGACTCAGGACAAAAAGAACAAAATAAGAACATATGAATTTCGAGACCCTCCTCTCCAAGGGCCTGGTCCGGCCGGCGAAGGCGTCGCCTGTTGCAGGCGCCGGGTTTCCCTTCGGGCTGGGCGTATCCGGCCTGCATGAGCTGGTAGAAGCCGGTTATGGTGACAGGGCTGCCATGACGGGGTTCCTGCTGGCAGCAATGCGGCCCGCCGCGTGCGGAGCATGGCTCTGGGTGCAGCAGGCCGCAATTGGCCGCGACAGCGGGGATGTACCCGAAGCCGCGCTTTCCACCAGCCCTGCGCGGCTGCGGCTAATGGTGCGGGCCCGCAATACGCGTGAGGCTCTGTGGGCAACGGAAGAAGCCATTGTCTCAGGCGCCGCAAGCATGGTGGTTGCCGAGATCGAGGAGGCGGACTTTACCGCCACCCGCCGCCTTGCCCTTGCATCCGGACGATATGGTGTGCCCGTCGCCCTACTGCTGCCTTACAGTTGCTCAGGGCCAACGGCCGCTTCGGCACGCTGGCGTATCAGCCCCCGTCCATCTGCCCCCAACCGGTACGATCCGCACGCCCCGGGCTATCCCCGTTGGCGGGCTGTACTTGAACGCTGTCGCACGGCTCCGTCTGTGGCCGGGCAGGCTTTTGATCTTGAGTGGAACGATGAAACGCTATCTCTCCGTGTGGCTGCCGGACTGGCCGCTGGACCGGCTGCGCCGCGCCCGTCGGCAGGGACGCCAGCCCTCCACCGAAAGGCCGGGTAAGCCACGCCCCTTCGTACTTTACGAAAAGTCCGCCCACGGACTTCATGTAGTGGCTGCCAACAGCCCGGCGCGTGCGGTTGGCATCGAACCTGCCCTGCGCCTGGCAAATGCGAAGGCAATCCTACCGGACCTCCTGTCGGAGGAGATCGACCGGGCGGCCGACCTCAGCGCCCTGACGGCGCTTGCCGAATGGATGGTGCGCTTCTCCCCGCTTGTCACCCTCGACGGGGAAGACGGGCTGATGATGGAAACGACCGGCTGCGACCATCTGTTCGGCGGCGAGGCTGGTATGGTGGCAGAAATGTCCCGGTGCATCGCGCGGGCCGGCTACAGCCACCGGGTCGCGATGGCCGGCACACCGGGCGCAGCACATGCCCTGGCCCGAGGGACCGCTCCGGATGCGCGTCCCGTGCTTCCTTCCGGCGCCGAGCGGGAAGGGCTTGCATCCCTGCCCATGATCACGCTGCGCCTGTCACCGGAGGCACTAACGCTGCTGCGCCGCTTCGGCCTCACACGCATCGGCCAACTCTATGACATCGACCGCAAGGCGCTGACACGACGGTTCCGGTCGCGCGAGGCCGCCGATGCGGTCTGCCTGCGCCTCGACCAGGCACTGGGACGACGCCCCGAACCCTTTGCGCCCCTTCGCCCGGCGCCGGAATATGCCGAACGCCTGCCCTGCCCTGAGCCGCTGACAAGCCCGGAAGGCTTGAGCGACGGTCTCAGGCAGCTGACGGAAAAGCTGTGCGCTTCCCTTTCTGCCTCGGGCCTTGGCGCGCAGGGTTTCAGCTTCCGTGCCTTCTACTCCGATGGCGGCATGGCCTCAGTCAGCGTCAATGCCGCCCGCCCGGTGCGTGCCCCAGAGCACCTGCTCCGTCTCTTCCGGGAAAAGCTTGACGGGATCGACCCCGGCTTCGGAATAGACCTGCTGGTGCTGGCGGCTGCGCGCACCGCCCCGATGGAAACTGGTAGCCGGCCCCTCTCCGGCGATCTGGCCGGAAGCGATTACGACAGCGTCGCGATTGCCGCCCTTTCTGACAGGATCGGCGCGCGTCTGGGTGAAGGCGCCGTTACCCTCACCGTAAGGGAAGCCCGCCACCCGCCCCATAAGGCGGAGCGGCAGGTGGCCTATATGGCGCAGGCACCAGATACGGCCCCTCAGGCGATGACGGGCCCCCGGCCTGTACGGATGCTCGCGCGGCCTGAGCAGGTTTCAGTGATGGCGCAGGTTCCAGACGGCCCGCCCCTGCAATTTGTCTGGCGCCGGCGTCTGCGCCGCGTCGTGCGCGCGGACGGGCCGGAGCGGATCGCGCCGGAATGGTGGACCCACCTGCCACTGGCAGCGGAAAAACGCGACAGCCTACCTCGTACGCGCGACTATTACCGGATCGAAGACAATGAGGGCCGGCGTTATTGGGTGTTCCGCGAAGGGCTCTATGATGACGGCCGCGGCGCCCTGCCAAACTGGTTCGTGCAAGGACTGTTTGCATGACAGGTTATGCCGAACTCGCCGTAACGACCAATTTCTCTTTCCTGTATGGGGCGAGCCATGCCGGGGAACTTGTGCAGCGCGCTGCAGCCCTCGGACTTGCCGCTATCGGCGTGGCAGACCGAAACACGCTGGCTGGTGTGGTACGGGCGCATGTGGCCGCCAGGACGGCTGGGCTGAAGCTGCTCATCGGCGCCCGCCTCGTGCCGCAGGATGGTCCGGAAATCATTGTCTATCCGATAAACCGCGCAGCTTATGGTCGGCTCTCGCGGCTCCTTTCGGAAGGCAAGATGAAACCGGGTGTCCCGAAGGGCGAATGCCATATCAGGCTCGCCGATATCCTGGCTGCCAGCAAAGATCAGGCGATGATCGTGCTGCCCCCGAATGTGCCGGAACCGGCCTTCTCGGAAACGCTGGAGCTGATCGCACAGGCCGCGCCGGGGTGCGTTTATCTTGGTGCGCGCTACACCTACTCAGGCCGAAACCGGGAGCGCCTCGGCCGGCTCGCGCAGCTCTCCGCACAGGCCGGCGCCCCCATGGTGGCGCTGAACGACGTCCTCTATCACGTGCCGGACCGGCGCCCGCTGCAGGATGTGATGACCTGCGTCCGGGAACACTGCACAATCGACACAGCCGGCTACCTTCTGGAGGCAAATGCCGAACGGCATCTCAAACCGCCGGAAGAAATGGCGCGGCTGTTCCAGGGCTTTGAGCCGGCGCTCGCGCGCACGCTGGAGATTGCTGCGCGCTGTACCTTCAGCCTCGACGAACTTTCCTATGAGTATCCCGACGAGCCCGTGCCGCCGGGTTCAACGCCTCAGGCGCATCTGGCGCATCTTACATGGAATGGCGCTGCCTGGCGGTATCCGCACGGCATTCCGGAAAAAGTAACAGCCCAGCTCCACAAGGAACTCGGGGTGATCGAGCAACTGAACTACGCGCCCTACTTCCTGACTGTTCATGATATCGTCGCCTGGGCACGCAGCAAAGGAATCCTTTGCCAAGGCCGTGGCTCGGCAGCAAATTCTGCGGTCTGCTATTGCCTCGGCGTCACCAGTGTCGACCCGGCCATGACCAACCTGCTGTTCGAGCGTTTCCTGTCTCCCGAACGCAAGGAACCGCCGGACATCGACGTG